>BNJU01002652.1_pt1 | contig 360160 bp, 434 predicted proteins | sample 8539281 | NCBI WGS metagenome assembly BNJU01 (sample SAMD00202456, study PRJDB9452) | human saliva metagenome | isolation source: human saliva | place: Japan
TGATGTTGGCAGCGGAACTGATCAGTTCGAAGATGGATGTTCAGGCCGTGGCCGAAGATGGCATCGCCGTCTTTGATCGCAGTTCGATGTCGAAAGATATTGGCGCAGGAGGTGTCCGGGGCCAGCAGCATGATCAGGTCGGCCCATTCAGCGGCTTCGCGTTGCTCTTGACGGTGAGCCTGTACCTGGCCTTTTCGGCGGGTGGAGCACTTCTCGCGATCCGGTCTGTACCTCAGCGCCTGAGTCGCTTTTGCAGGCACTGTGCGTACGCGTGATCGCGGGCACCGTGCCAATGATCGGCCGCTTTGCGGCCTGGATCGGGGATAGGTCAGCGTCGGCGTCGTAGAAGCGCTTCCAGCCAGCCATGGAGATAAAGCTCGCCTTTCCTTTGTCTGTATTCTTTGCTGCCGCGCCGTGTGATTGGCGGCGTCACGCATCGTCAGTTAGCCACCACAGGAGAATAGAAATTCGTGCGTTTGTGCGTGCACACACGCAATCCGCTATTGTGGATTTACTAGTTTGTTGGCATCGCATGATCTTCCGGACCGCGGTTCAATGCGATGTGCACATTCGAAAGCAACTCACGGATGCCAAAAGGCTCCAGCACGTCCAACAATGCGCAGCTTGTAAACACGACTGCGAGTGGCCTCAATGACGCACCGACTCCTGCGCGACGTCGACAGCTCGGGCGCGGAAAGGATTTTCGCGGCGTCGACAACCTGCGGGCGTGGAGTTATCGGCAGATCACTGACTAGCCATGAGGCAGGGCGCGGCAATCATCTGGTCCTCAGCCAGGCGCACCACCTGTCGCACGAGCACCAGCGTGTTCAGTTGCTGCGGTCTGCTCGAGTCTTTTCTCCGCATCAGTGTCCACCACCGTGGTGATGCCCGGTTGACGCGGAGGTTTCCCGTTGTCTAGCGGGTGATGGACACCATGGTGAACGCGCGACGAGTGAACATGGCGGCGACACGGGAAATGATGCCGTCAATGTAATATTTCAACGAGGGACGCTCAGGGTAGTGGCGGGAGATGTCGTGGCGGCCGTCAGTTGTTGTCCTCCTTGGTGACCTTGTGCAGGAAGCGGCTGGTGGCGTGGCATCCACAACACCTCATCTAGTGTGGGCGGGACTTTCGAGCGGCGGAATCTTCGTCGAGCAGTGGACGCAGACCAAGCGCGTATTGAATGTCGAGTTGAGACTGATCCTGCGGACACCGCTCCAGCCACACCTGGGCGTCCTCGCCGACAATAAAGTCGATCGACCACGGGCCCGGTCGTTGATTTCTCCGGGCCTTGCGGATGGCGGGCGACTGCCTAGCTAACTGGTCACGCGGATGGCCACGCATCCCATGGATTCCGATAGTTTTCACAAATCCGGCATAGCGATTTCCCGCAGCCTCGTGTCAGGGCCGCGTTCGCTGAGCAGAACCATGCCTGCCACTGGCTGCTCATGCCGAGGTTGCCGTTGTTAATCAACGCAACCTTGATGAACCCTTCCATGGCGCAGGTCACCCAGCTCCTGGTTGGTCATTTAGGAAACAACCATCATGCCGTCAATGGCCACACTTCCCGCATCGGTTTGACCGGCTGGCCCCCATGGCTGCGGGAATGCGCACACCCATGGTGCCCAAACCGCGAGTTCCAGCCGCAGTGCGGCTTTCTCGTGGTCAACGAGCTGCAGCTGCCCACATTTGGTGCTGTCCACACTGCCCGCGCAGTGATGGCATCCGGTCCCTGCCTCCTGCATGTGGCATTTGGATCCTGGGCTGTCCGTGGACAGGGACCATCACTCCTGAGCTCCCAGCCGCGAAACGCGCTTCAAATCGTGGTGGTCGCGCCAGTTGCTCAATGACTTGTGCAGCCAAAGGCCGCTGTTCTGGTACACGACAGCAGCCCTGACAGCACACACGACATCCCCCACAATGGGGACGTCACGGCACAGATCTTGCCCGATCTCGCGAGTCCAGCATCGGCGTGAATCACCGCTGCATCCGGGCATGACGACGCAACCTCGCCGGTCACGCGATCGTCGATACGCGTACAATGGTGATCAACTGAGGTCGCTGCGCTGCATAGCCGCAACAGCCGGGACCGTGCCATGCATGCGGGCATACCCATGTGCAGCTCATGGGGAATCCGGAACAGATCCCAACGCCATGGTGGTCACCACAGGAATGCCCGTGTACTCGGCAAATCTTCTAGCTCTTTGTGCGCATTGGCCTTGATCACACCGCCGCCGATATAAAATACATGGGCTGCTTGGCCTGGAAATGAGCCGCGGCCTCCTCAATCTAGCGGGCATGCGGGTGGTCACCGGACGGTACGCCAGGCAGGTTGATCTTGGCGGCCACACAAATACCATCTCCGCGTTTTGAATATCCTTGGGCACATCCACCAACACAGCACCTGGACGCCCCTGTCGATGCCACGTAAACGCCTGCCAAAGCTGGCAGGAATATCGTTGATCAGTGACCATGAAATGTGTTTGGTCACCGGCAGGGTGATGCCGGATGTCCGCCTCTGGAACGCGTCGGTTCCCACAGCGTATGCCCCACCCGACCGAGTGATGTGCCTACCATGGTACGGGTCGAGATTGGCATCAGCAGATGGGTGTGACCAAGTTGGTCGCGCCGGGTCCTGAGTGTAGCAAATGCACACGACTTTGCCGGAACTTGGGCGTACCCGGTGAGCATGCCCCGCGCCCTGTTCGTGACGCACAAGCACGTGGCGCACTTTTCGTGGAGGAATAAATGGGGTCGTGAGGGGAAGCACTGCCCCCACCGGAGGCCGAACACAACGTCCGCACCGAGGCTCTTTCGAGAGATCGCACAATAGCTTGGGCACGGTCATCCGTTCAGAGTTACGGTTTCTTTTGTTGCAGAGTCCTGTGCAGCCGCACGACCGTTAGTCGCCGCGCGTGCTGCGTTGCGGTGTGCCACGGTGGCGGGTGTGGGCTGATGTTGAGCTGCCACGTTCACTACGTCTGGCTCCTTATGAATACACAACTGACAAATACTAAGGCGACCGATCGTCCTCCCCTCCTGCCCACGGGGTTTCCGTCCATGCGGGTAAACAACGAGCGGCAACATCAAAGCCCCGAGGCACCGTGTGGTGTGGTGCTTCCGAGGGCGCTGACGAAAACGACAGCATAACCGTTACGGCGGCGCCGAGGGCTTACGATACAAGTCGAATAATGGTCATGGGAGCACATTCTCACACCCCAAGCAAAATTGCCACTGACCAGACTCACAATCCCCCCGTTTGGGAGAAACATCTCACATCATGGAACTTGCAGCATAGGGTGACCGTGCCATTATTGGCCTTTTCTCTAGGATCTACCCTTGTCTGACTCAGACAGTCACACACAACACAACACCGATATTCGCACATGCGATAAGCAAAAATCTGAGCATAATCTAAAACGCCACGATGTAGGCGCGACCACCACTGTCGCGACCCACCACCACCACAACTCACGCTAGCCTAGATGGCATGCCTGTCGGATACCTCGCGATTCTGCACCAAACTGGTGTCATCACGGCGTTACACCGGCTCTTTTGTTTGTGATTGCCGTCTAGTCTGCGTGGGGCGCTTTTTTACCAAGCAGGTGTTGAGTCGGCGGCTGAAACATCGACGACCAGAGCAATAAAGCCGCCTAGCCTCGATGGCGCAGGCGTATACATCGCCAAAATGGTGGCCTACTTCATCCTGTTGTGTTGGCCTTTGCAGGAGTTCGGTTCTCCCCACAAGCGCCGCTATTCCCGCAACAGTGATCTCCGCTGCCCTCGGTTTGGGCGCAGAAGCATCATCGCTGACTTTCTTGCCGGCTTTCATCATCTCGGAGAAAGCGAGTTCGGTGTGGGCGACTGGGTGCGAGTTCATCGGCTCAAATATGGATCTTCAAGGTGACGTCATCCAGATCACCATGCGCCACCACTATCCGCACCTCAGCGGTGAAACCGTGATCGTGACCCAACAGCACCGCGCGCGTGAAAGTCAACCCTCAAACTTCTGGGCGCGCGCGTGCGTGGTCATCCCAATTCGCTGTTGGGTTCCTCTAATCCATCCACGAGGCGATCGCTCGGTCCGAGGCAACCGGCGTTCTGGCCGCACCTGAACTGCGTGGAGACATCACGGGCGACCTGGACGTACACCCCGCTGTGGACATTCAAACCCCCACCACGGTGGGCATGCCGTGGTTGGTGGACATGCGTTTTGTAGTGCAGGTCAACCCGGCTCGGCAGTGGGCAGTCGAGCGTGCAATCCGCACCGCCGTGCTTGAGGAATTCTGGGACGAATACGGTTCCGCGACCACAGTCTCCGGTGCCGTGCGCGAATCCCTGGAGGCCGAACCCACCATCACCAACCGCACATTCAGCTCCCAGCCGCTTATCGACGTCGATCTTCCCGATGCCGCAACGCAGCACCGCTGGTGGCACGACGCACGCCCAGGCTGCCCAGGCTGACGCCGCCTCGCGGGAAAACACCCCCACCGCACCCCAACCGGCAGTCACGCGCGATGTTGCGCGGCAGGATTCCGAACAGTCCCGCAGCGATCTTTCCGTCGAAAACCCAGTGGATATGGAGGACGACTCCACTGAGGACGACGAGCCAACCCAAATTTTCCGGCAAGCCACCTACGACAACATATGGCTACGCATGGCCTCCTTAGGCGGCCGTGTACGTCCCTCCACAACCCTGCTGTTTACGCTATTGTTCCTCCTCTTGTTGCCAAGACCTGGACCGTGGGCGCGAGGCTACCAACGCTAACGCGATCCGAAAACTCCCAGCAAATGGAACAGAAACCCAGGCGCCGGCACCTGCGCCATCAACGGAATCCTCCCGCCAACCTTAGCACTACCGATTCGACTGCACCAACCGGTACCAATGCGTCAGAAAGCTCATCTCCCGCTGAGACCAGCACTCCGGAAAGCGCAGCACCGACCAGCGAACCGGCAACCCCAGAACGCCAAAGCACCAACCAGCAGAACCAGAATCAGAATCAAAACCAAAGCCAGTATCAGCAGCAGCAACAAGATAACAGTGGCTACAGCCCCCAACGTCAACAGTGCAGCAACAGCAGTCTGACCAGACGTCCAATGCTGATCAACAGGCGGTAATTCTGACAACTCAAACAGTGGAAACACGGGTGGCGGCACCAGCTGGACAGGAGTGGACACCACAAACCATGAGGGGATGGGTGCGAAAAACCGGGGCTGGCATACAATAGCCCCCATGAGGTTCAGAGCGGAATCAGCAACCGGTGTTTTTCGCCCGGACCGCGCCCACCTCATTGGTGCTGGTGTGATGGGCTTGATGTCCCTGCTTGCAGTGACGGCGCCCATTTTCTCTTCTGGATTCCGCTCCTACCGGCGTCTTTGCGTATTGGAGTGCTCACAGCGCACCATCGTTACCGAAGACGGCATTGAGGCACGTTACGCTTTTTCCCGGCCCAAAAAGATGACGTGGGATAATTTCAACGGAATTCTCTTTGGATCCAGCCGAGCATTCGCATGCGGCACTGACGATAACAAATTCCCTTTGCCTGGAGTAACATTCAACTCCTTGCCCGAACTCACTGGAGGGCTTCACAAGGCCGAATCCCCGATGCACTCACAGCAGGCCACCATGCCGCTGACGAGAAAGTTGTGGTCATTCACCAGGATGGCCGCCAGGTGCTCTGAGACAAATCCGATGTCGCTAATGACACCGATGAGGCTAGCTAGCGCTTTCCACCCAGCTCCTTACTCACCCTGATCCTTCCATCTTGTTGAGGACAACTGACTACCCATGATCCCCCTACGCTCAAAAGTCACCACCGTTGGCCGTAACGCTGCAGGTGCCCGCGCCCTGTGGCGTGCCACTGGCATGAAGACAACGACTCGGCAAAAACCCATCGTCGCCATCGCGAACTCCCACCACGCAGTTCGTCCCTGGGCACGTCCACTGAAAGACGTCGGAGGATCGTCGCCGACGCAGTTCGATGCAGCTGGCGGCGTTGCCAAGGAAATTCAATACCATCGCCGTGGATGATGGCATCGCCATGGGGCACGGCGGCATGCTGTACTCCTACCGAGCCGCAGAGTATTGCTGACTCCGTGGAGTACATGGTCACGCGCCACACTGCCGACGCCCTCGTATGCATCTCCAGCTGCCGATAAAATCACGCCCGGCATGCTCAACGCCGCTATGAGGGCTCAACATCCCTGTGGTTTTTGTTTCCGGCGGTCCCATGGAAGCTGGTAAAGCCGTGGTTGTCGACGGCTGCCACGCCCCACTGACCTGGTTACCGCCATCTCCGCCTCCGCGTCCGACGACGTGAGCGACGAAGGACTCAGCTCGTTGAGCGCTCCGCCTGCCCCACCTGTGGATCCTGCTCGGGCATGTTCACCGCCAACTCCATGAACTGCCTCACTGAAGCCCTTGGTTTGTCCCTGCCCGGCAACGGCTCAACCCTGGCCACGCATAAAGCCCGAAAGGCATTGTTTACCCGCGCTGGCGAAATCATCGTGGAACTGTGCCGCCGCTACTACGGCGAAGAAGATGAATCAGTATTGCCGCGCAGCATTGCCCGCAGCATGCGCTTGACAACGCCATGGCACTGGATATGGCAATGGGCGGCTCCACCAACACAGTCCTTCACATCCTTGCCGCTGCGCAGGAAGGCGAGGTGGATTTTAATCTTGATGATATTGATGCTCTTTCCCGGCGAGTCGGTTGCCTCTCTAAAGTTGCTCCAAACTCGGACTACCACATGGAGGATGTTCACCGCGCTGGTGGCATCCCCGCGATCCTAGGCGAGCTTTTCCGCGGTGGTCTTCTACACACAGACGTCCATTCCATTCACTCAGATAACTTGGCTAGCTGGATTGATGAATGGGATATTCGCAGCGGCAAAGCCAGCGACGAGGCCATTGAGCTTTTCCACGCCGCACCGGGTGGCGTGCGCACTACTGAGCCTTTTTCCACTGATAACCGGTGGGACACGTTGGACACGGACGCGGAGCATGGTTGCATCCACGACGTAGAGCACGCCTACACGTCTGACGGTGGACTCGCGGTGCTGCGCGGCAATCTCGCGGTTGACGGCGCGATCATCAAAGCCGCCGGCGTGGACGAATCCTTGTGGCATTTCAGCGGCCCCGCCCGGGTGGTGGAAAGCCAAGAAGAAGCCGTGTCGGTGATTTTGAACCGCACGATACAGCCGGGCGAGGTGCTGGTGGTGCGCTACGAAGGCCCGTCTGGTGGTCCCGGTATGCAGGGAGATGCTGCATCCTACGGCGTTTCTGAAGGGTGCTGGCCTGGGTAAAAAATGTGCGCTGGTGACCGACGGCCGCTTCTCTGGTGGTTCGTCCGGGTTGTCGGTGGGGCACGTCTCCCCTGAGGCCGCTCACGGTGGGGTGATTGGCCTGAGTGGAGGATGGCGACATCATCATTGATGTGCATGCCCGCGAAATTGTCGGTGGATGCGCCTGATCGTGTGTTGGCAGAGCGCCGCGCCCGCATGGAAGCATCAGATAAAGCCCTGGCAGCCCGTGGGGCGTGATCGCTACGTGACCAAGGCGCTGCGAGCTACGCAAAAAATGGCCACCTCTGCCGATAAAGGGTGCTGTACGCCAGGTGGACTAGGAAATAGCGTTCGGTGGGGGCAGCAAACCCCACCATATTCAGATCCCATCGCCGCAAAGAGCTGGTGCTCCCATAAGCAGCCAGTGCATCTATGGTTTCTTTTTGATTACGTGTGCATATACTTCTCGCGTGAACTCCCCAATAGCACTAGCTCTACCGTCACCTTCGGCGTCGAGACGTCCTCCGGCTTGTGCTTTCGTGGGCACGGCCGCTGGGCTGATTATGACGAAGATCCAGATCCGCGCAACGGATTTTCATGTGGACTGATTATCTACCGCGCCGGAGCACAGGCGTTTTTAGAGAACCGCCCCTTATACTTTCAGGCATTTTCAGCAGGCGACTTGGGGCTGCCGTTTAGTTACCCGCCCTTTGGCGCATTGATTTTAGGTCCACTGGCCAAACCTGAATGGATCACGGATGAAGACGCCGCAGCGTTTGTGGTGATGTTGTCGTCATTGGGGGTGTTGCTGTGCTTGTACCTCGTAGCATCGGCGCTGCTGAATCGTGATGCCTCGGCGTTGAAGGAAGCAGCGACCAACGGGGCGTCGATAAGCATGAACAGTGACCGGTTGGTGCCGTTTACAGTTGCGGCGGTGTTGTGGCCGCTGGCGCTGCTGAGTGAACCGGTCTGGCTGAATTCGCAGTTCGCGCAAATCAACGTGGTCGTGATGACGTTGGTGGTATTGGATCTGATGCCGCGCCAGCGTCGTATCCCAGGGCTGGCTGATTGGCGTGGCGGCGGCGATCAAGCTAACTCCCCTGGTGATGTTGCTGTATTTTGTGGTGCGTAAAGAGTGGCGCGGCATCGCCTCAGCAGGCGTATCTGCGGTGGTCATGACGGCCATTGGTGCGGCGTTTTCGTGGAGCCGTACCCAGGAGTTTTACACCCGGGTGCTGTTTCAGATGGGGTCGGGTGGGGACTTCGGCGTTAATTCGTCATACACCTCAATAGCTCCATCCACGCGTTTCTAGAACGGTGGTGGTCTTCTAAAGACAGGATGCTGGCTCACCAGCACACGATTAGCTTGTGGTGGCTGGCGCTCAGCCTGATCACCATTGCTATTGTTTTTTTCCTCATGCGTGCACTTGTGCGTCGCGGATACAACGTGGAGGCGGTGATGCTGAATTCGGCGCTCATGCTGCTGGTCTCACCGGTGTCGTGGTCGCATCACTGGGTGTGGATTCCCTCTGGATCGCTGTGTTGCTGTGGCATTGGCGCACCGCAACGACGGCGTACGCGCGGAGAGCCTTCGCTGTAGCATCACTGGTGCTCAGCGCGCTGGTGCTGTTTGAACCGCCAAAATGGTGGTTTGGCGACGGCGTGAACGTGTGAGGAGCTGGAAGTATGGAAGAAGATCGTGGTCAACGACTACACTATCGCCGCGTACCTAGTGTTCGTGTTTTGTTTTCGTGGCGCTGCGCTTCCGGCAGGCACGTGCCCACGACGCGCACCCTCACTAAGCGCGCACGCCGCCCCCTCACTCAGGATGTGGGAGAATCTGCGGTAGGTACAAATGAGGAGAGCCCTGTGAAAAAGTCGTTTGCCGCGCAGATTCCAGCATCAGTGCTAGCAATTTTGTCGCTGCTTGGTTTCGCTGCCGGGTGGATTGTCACCAGGTTTCAGGCCGCGATGAAGGATTTTCACATTGACATGGAAGTCTACCGCGCAGGCGGACGAGCCATTCTGGATAACACCCCCCTGTACGACCACTGGTTTCAAGCCGGAAACATTCAGCTGCCCTTCACTTACCCACCATTTGGCGCACTGATCCTCACTCCCCTGTCCATGTTTGACTTCATGGACTCCCAAGACTCCTCAGTGGCAATGATTTACTTCTCATCATTGCTAGTAGCTTTCATGTCTTTTTCCTGGTCGCCCTGAACTCTCCTCGGCACGCTTATCGACACCCCGAGATGCTCTGGGTTTCACCTCGCCACCGCGATCTGGCCACTGGCCATGCTCACCGAACCATTGTGGAAAAACGCGGTATACACGCAGGTGAACGTGCTGATCATGACGCTGATTCTGCTGGACCTACTGCCCCGCAAGCGACGCATCCCCCAAGGCTGGTTGATCGGCATCGCGGCCGCCATCAAACTCACCCCGGCCGTCATGCTGCTGGTGTTCATGGTGCGCAAAGATTGGCGCAGCATCATCACTGCGGCGGTGTCGGCGGTGGGTGCCACAGCCTTCGCGGCGCTGATCCGACCGAAAGACACGTGGGCTTACTTCACCTCCGTGCTGTACGACGTCAACCGCATCGGCGACGTTGGCTACGCCACCAACGGCTCCTTTAAAGGCGCTATCACCCGCTTCTGGCCGAGCAAACAAGCCGCCCTGGAGGCCGGCACGCTCATCAACATTCTGTGGTTGGCGTGCTCACTGGTTGCCATTGCCGCCGCTTATGTAGCCATTCGCGCTCTACTTCAGCGCGGTTTGCTTGTCGACGCCGTGATGGTCAACGCCGCGCTCATGTTACTGATTTCCCCCATCTCCTGGTCCCACCACTGGGTGTGGATGCCCCTCTGGGCGCTGGTGCTGGTGTAGCGCTGGTGGCACACCAATGACCGACCTGTTGTTCTGTTGGTTGGCGCTGCGGTTCTGGCAGCCTCACCTTGTACACTTCCCCGCACTGGTGGTTTGGCGACTACTTCGGTGTGGAATACACCTTCGCCGTGTGGAAGAAATTCCTGGTCATGGACTTCACCTGGTACGCCATGTTCTTCATCGGTGTGGTGTGGTGGGCTGCGCGACGTACCCCTGCTTCTACCAGCGCTGATGAAGGCTAGCTCAGCGGATTGAGCTTATGTTGCTGAGCTGGAGCAACCTACTCATCATTTCTAGGCGATAAAGAACGCAATAGGGTTGGTGGTGCTATGTTGCGTGCCTGACCTCCCCACCCAACACCTATTACACCCAAAACGGGGGTGGCCAAGATTGCACTAAAGTTTGTGAGTTAAGTCAAAACTTGTTATATGCATCACTAGAGCATAACCTTGGTACATCTTACCGAATTGAAGCGTTATCATTTTTGTGCGCAGCATAAATAGTTGCAGCAGTGTAATTTCGACTGTATATACAAAGAGTTTGCTACCCACGCAGAATACATCATGTACTACATGATTGATAGCAGATACTCACAATGTTTAGCGTGGACCCCATGAGAAACCTAAAGCATCATGCCATAACGGCACTTACGGCAACTGTCATTGGCTGTTCTGCAATCGCACTGGCCCCGACTTCGGCCGTCGCGCAGACATACAACACTAATGATGGAGACTCAACACAACACGGGAGCGAGCCTAATTTCAACAACAGCTGGGGCCCAAGTAACGTCCCTGATGGAGTTGATCCTGGTCCGACTGACAAGCAAGTTGAGCAATCAAAGACTATCGGAAGAGTGTGCCTTCGGCGCCATTGCTGGTATCGCCACGAGTCCAGAAGGATGGGTACCAGCAGCGAAAAGCTGCAGGGAGCTGGTTGCCTGGACGCACTTGATGAAATGCGCCGACTAATACGCTCCAGAAATCAGGCCCTGAAACAAGGAAAGTAATGAGGACGATACGTGCGCATAGTCGTTCAGTACTGCGTATCGTACTATACTGACGCATACTATAGTATAAACAATTTATGCACAGACTTTTTCACGGTCGTCACGATCTTAATCGCCAACATATAGGTTCTTTATTTTTGTGCACACTATGGTGGGTGCACGAACGGGCACCCACCTTATTTCTTCTAACAAGACCGCACTCAGCTCAGTGGATTAACCCCTGCCCCGAACCACCACAACGCGGCCGCGCCGCAAGACCTAAGACAACGAAGATCCAGGAGCTGGCTGGCGGACGCTGCGTCCAGCCTCGACCCATGTCGAAAGGAGATTTTTGCCGGGACCGGTGAACTGCAAGCCAACCAACACAGCAAGCATCAGGGCGCTGAGCCTCAGGGTACTATCGGCCCCAAAGATACTGAGCCTGATGTGCTCACATGCCATCGTGTGCGAGGAAGGTAAATGCTGCGACAATGGTGCCCACCGCAGCAGATACAGGCGTGATCAAGCCCAGGAACAAGAACACACCCGCTGCGAGTTCCGCCGAGGGAATAGCAATGGAAAGGGATGCCGGGATACGCGTACCCGCTGTAACTGTGTTCCAACCCAGGGATGCCAGAGTTTCCGCCAGGTTGGAAGAACACGCTCACCGAATCAAGGATGAGATATAGGGGAGGCGACCGCGCGGATCAGGAAAATACCAAAATCCATGGTTCCGCGGCGGGCATCTCCCACCGGTTCCGCTGGCATATCCTGCTGCGGAATTTGGCTGCCATCTGCAACGTCGGCTGGCGGATATGCCTGAGCGGGATACGAATCCGCTGGAGCCGCATAGGGATCACCAGATAAATCCACAGGCGCTGTGGGCTCTACCGGCAGAGCGACTTCGGTCGGGGCGTAGGCGTTTGGATCTGTGCCAGCCGCAGCAGCGGCGCGGTCAGACTGGCTGAAACTTAACGCAACGGTAGGTTGCTCCTCATAGGGCGGAGGGTCTGCGTAGCCTCGTGGAGTATGCGCCGAGGGGTGGGCAGGCATGGCACTGGGGTCATAGTCGGAGACCCCACTGGACGCAGCCGGCCTGAAAATTGTCGTGGGTGCATCGGACGCCAGCGGCAATTCTTGTCACCGTGGTAGGTGGGCACATCCGCGCCATCGAAATCGTCAAAGTTCTGGTTCTTATCACTCATGGTTCCCAGGGTAGGTGAGTCAGGGCGGGTGCTGCTGTTGACGCTTCGACAAAAGCAATTAGTTGCCGTATTCTTTGACTCACTTAAGATACGACGTTTGCTAGTAGCAAGTGAAAAACCAAAGAAGAGTGATGACTTTAATTTCACAGGACCAGGGAAAATATGTGGCAACAGACGGCGAATTCATTCGCGATACCACCTACATATCGGACCGAATTGTCGCCAGCGCACACCCCGGAATCCCAACCGCTCAGTTGGACGGCACGTTCCACTGGCCTGTCGAACCGAACCGATATCGCCTGATCGCCGCCCGCGCCTGCCCGTGGGCGCACCGCACGGTGATTGTGCGCAGCTTGCTGGGGCTGGACAAGGTCATCTCACTGGGGCTCGCAGCCCCCACCCATGACGTGCGGTCTTGGAACTTTGACCTCGACCCAGATGGTGTAGACCCGGTACTGGGGATTTCGCGTTTGCAGGACGCCTACTTCAAGCGCTTCCCTAACTATCCCCGCGGCATCACAGTGCCCGCCATCGTGGATGTCCCCACAGGAACAGTAGTCACCAACGACTATGCCTCCATGACCCTGGATTTTTCCACCGAGTGGTACCAGTACCACAAGCCAGATGCCCCAGATCTGTATCCCGAGGACCTGCGCCCCGAGATTGACGAACTCAATGCCATGATGTTCACCACCATCAATAACGGCGTGTACCGCTGTGGTTTCTCCGGCTCCCAGGACGCCTACAACAACGCTTTTGACCAGCTGTTTGGGGCACTGGACACCCTTGAGGAGCGCTTGGCCGATAACCGTTACCTCATGGGTGATCGCATCACCGAGGCTGATGTTCGCCTGTTCCCCACCCTGGTGCGTTTCGACGCCGTGTACCACAACCATTTCAAGTGCAACCGCAACCGCATCAGCGACATGCCTCATCTCTGGGGCTACCTCCGCGACCTCTACCAAACACCCGGGTTCGGTGACACCACGGATTTTCAGCAGATCAAAGAGCACTATTACATTGTTCACCGGGATATCAACCCCACCGGAATTGTTCCGAAAGGCCCGGACACCAGCCATTCGCCTCCCCGCATCATCGCGAGCGGCTAAGCAGACGAGGACACTAGCGCCTCACGAGCAGCACTGATCACCGCTCGGCTGAGGCGCTGGAGCAGCGGTGATTCGAGCCGCCAGTGCTGCCAATAGAGTGGAACGCGGGAGACGCGGTCGTCGAGAAGCACCAGGTCGCCGGAGTCAAGCGCGGGCCGGGCTTGCAGATGCGAGACCAAAGCCCAACGCAGGCCCACGCGTGCTGCCTCTAGAAACCCCTCCGACGACGGAATTTGAGAGATGCGGCGATGTCGCGGAAATTCCTCAACCCGGCCGATCAAATCTTCGTCTTGGAGCTTGTCGTTGGGGCCGTAGCGCAGTGCGGGCATCGCGGCCCAGTCGAGCGTGCCGTCGTGGGTAAAGCGGTCACGGAACTCAGGGCTAGCGACGGAAAAGTAGTGCATCTCCCCCAGCGGATGCACCTCACAACCTGACACGGCCTTTGATTCGCGAGTCACTGCGCCGAGGCAGTCGCCGCTACGGAGCAAATGCAACGATTGCGATTCGTCCTCAACTCGCAGCCGCAGTGAGGCGGAGTCCCACCGCGCCACTTCAGCCAACACCGGGCGGAACCAGGTAGCTAGCGAGTCGGCGTTAATGGCCACGCTCAGCGGCACCCGGGCGAGTCGACCGTGCATCATGGCGTCGGTTTCCGCCTGCAGCAGCGCCATACGCCGGGCTGTTTGCGCAAGCACCTCCCCTGCCTCCGTTGCGGTGGCGGGCGTGGACCGCCGAACCAACACTCGACCCGCCTCTTTTTCCAGAGCCTTGATGCGTTGACTCACTGCGGAAGGCGTGATGCCTAGGTGGTCGGCGGCGGCCTCAAAAGCTGCCTTGGTCAGGACAGCCAGCAGCGTGGCCATGTGTTTCGAGTTCACGTAAGCAATCCTTAATCAACTTAAATAAGATTAATTTTACTTAAAAGCATAGCGTTGGTTTACTGGACGCCATGAGCATCGCACTGAACGGGTTTATCACGGGACTCTCCCTGATCATTGCCATCGGCCCACAAAACGCACTCCTGCTTCGCCAGGGTCTCAAACGCGTGGCCGTCACCCATGTCATTGCAGTATGCCTGATCAGTGATGTTTTCCTTATTGTCGGCGGCACGCTCGGAGTTGGCGTGATAGTGGAGAAAGCCCCGATTGTCCTTGTAGCACTGAAATGGCTGGGCTTTTTCTACCTTCTCTACTTTGCCTACACTTGCTTCCGCGACGCCCTGAAATCGCACTCGCTGACGGTGGATGAGTCCGCCCCCAGCACACCGGACAACGGCGAAGCACTCGTTTCCACCTCCGGCACCGATAATGGCACAGGTGGCGTGGCGGTCGCCCAGCGCACCATGGCACCAGCGAAGACTCAGCCAGATTGGGTAAAGCCAGTCATTGCCGCGCTAGTGTTTACCTGGCTAAACCCGGCCGCCTATGTGGATACGCTGGTGATGCTCGGTGGCATCGCCAACCAGTATGGCGACCCGGGTCGCTGGCACTTCACCGCTGGCGTGCTAGCAGCAAGTACCGTGTGGTTCCCCCTCATTGGTTACGGTGCCGCAAAGCTATCCAAGCCACTATCCAATCACCGCGTGTGGCAGGGCCTCAACGTGGTTATTGGCTTTGTGATGATCGGTATTGCCCTCCGGCTGCTCATGCACTAGCTGGTACAAACTTGGCTATCTCAGTGGTTATACGTTAACGTGGCTGCATTCACTATTCAGTGAAAGCTAACAATCCCAACACCATTGAGGGAGTTTTTCTATATGTCCACTGCAAATGGCGCAACAAACGACCGCACGCCCACACCCGATCCGGCGGAGGACAACGCGTTTTTCCCGTCCCCGTATTCCCTGTCGCAGTACGTGCCCGCGCGCACCGACTTCGATGGCGTTCGCCACGCCGGTGAGTACACCGGTGGACGCTGGAAGATCCTGATGATCGGCACAGAAGAACGCTACATGATGATGCGCAACGGCACCTTCTTCTCCACCGGCAACCACCCGGTGGAGATGCTGCTGCCGCTGCACCACATGCACGCCGCAGGTTTTCGACGTGGACATCGCTACCCTGGGCGGCAACCCCGTCAAGCTGGAACTCTGGGCCTTCCCCAGCAACGACCCGACCATTGCTGAAACCTACGAAGAGTTCAAGCCCAAGCTCAAGAACCCCTGAGCCTGCAGGACATCGCCGCCAACCTCGGAGAGATTCCGACTACCTGGCCGTTTTTCATCCCCGGTGGCACGGCGCGATGAACGACCTGCCGCACAGCCCCGTCATGCAGAAGGTGCTGGATTGGGCGCTTGACGACGACCGCCTCATCATCGCCCTCTGCCACGGCCCCGCCGCCCTCGCGGCGTCCGGCCTGAATCGTGACGCCTCACGCTTCGACGGCTACAGCATCTGCGTCTTCCCCGATGCGCTTGACCGTGGTGCCAACCGCGACATCGGATACATCCCCGGTGAATTGGAATGGTACGTGGGTGAATCCCTGGAGAAGCAGGGCATCACCATCCTCAACCAAGATATGACTGGTGCTGTCCACCGCGACCGCAACCTGCTGACCGGCGACAGCCCCCTGGCCTCCAACCAGCTGGGCATCGTGTCGGCTGAGGCCCTACTGGAGCAGGCAACCAAGCTGGAGAAGTAAACCCAACAAGTAAACTCACAGAAAAAATCGGGCCTCCCCTTGATAAGGAACGGCCCGATTTTTCTATTGCTCTACTTACTTCGTCTTCTCCGCAATGAGTTTGTTCACCAGCGCGGGGTCGGCCTTGCCACGCGTGGCTTTCATCACCGCGCCGACGATGGCACCGCCGGCCTTGGCGTTTCCGCCGCGGATCTTTTCCACAATGTCGGGGTTGGCTGCCAGTGCCTCGTCCACGGCCTTTTCAATCGCGGCGTCGTCACGCACCACCTCAAGCCCACGTGCCTTGATGACCTCAGCGACCGTCCCCTCCCCATCAAGCACACCATCAACGGCGGCGCGAGCGAGCTTGTTGGTGAGCTTGCCTTCCTTCACCAAACCCACCACTTCCGCGACCTGGGCGGGGGTGATGGCCAGATCCGCAAGCTCTACACCAGCGGCGTTGGCTTTCTGGGCGAGGTAGGACACCCACCAGGACCGTGCCTCCCCAGAGGTGGCACCGGCCTCAACAGTGTCAATGATCAGGTCAAGCGCACCAGCGTTAATCAGGTCGCGCATCTCGGCATCGGAAAGCCCCCATTCCTTCTGGATGCGGGCCTTACGTACCCACGGCAGCTCGGGCAGAGTGGCGCGAATTTCTTCCACCCATTCACGCGGGGCAATGACCGGGGGCAGATCGGGGTCGTTGAAGTAGCGGTAATCCTCGGCGGTTTCCTTCAACCGTCCGGGGCTGGTGGAACCGTCGGTTTCCTGGTAATGGCGGGTTTCCTGGATGATCTCGCCACCGTCTTCCAGCACCTGGGCCTGACGCTGCATCTCAAAACGCACGGCCTGTTCAACAGACCGCAGCGAGTTGATGTTTTTGGTTTCCGTGCGGGTGCCAAACTCGGTGGTGCCTTTCGGGCGGAGCGAGACGTTGGAATCCACGCGCATGGACCCCTGATCCATGCGCGCATCGGACACGCCCAGGGCTTTCACCAAGTCACGCAGCGCAGAGACGTAGGCGCGGGCAACCTCAGGGGCGCGCTCCCCTGCGCCTTCGATGGGTTTGGTCACAATCTCGATGAGGGGCACACCGGCGCGGTTGCAGTCCACAAGCGAGCTTGTTGCGCCGTGGATGCGTCCGTCGGCACCGCCGAGGTGGGTGAGCTTTGCCGGTGTCTTCCTCCATGTGGGCACGTTCAATTTCCACGCGCCATTCCGTGCCGTCGTCGAGCACGACGTCAAGGTAGCCGTCGTAGGCGATGGGTTCGTCGTACTGGGAGATTTGGTAGTTTTTCGGCTGGTCCGGGTAAGTAGTTCTTCCTGGCAAAAGCGTGAGATTCCGCAATGGAGCAGTTCAAAGCCAGCCCGATTTTAATGGCCCATTCGACGCGCTGGCGTTGACCACGGGTAGCGCCCCCGGGAGGCCGAGGCTCACGGGATCAACGTTGGAGTTGGGTTCCGCCCCGAAGTGCGCGGAGCTTGCGGAAAACATTTTGGTTTCCGTTGCCAGCTCAACGTGCACTTCCATGCCCATGACGGGGTCGTATTTCTCCAGAACGTCGTCGTGACCCGCTGAGGGTCGTGACGGCTGCAGTCACGCGTCACCACATGCCGTCTGCGCTGGGTGCAATCGGGTTTTGGGTGGCGCTGCGCGTATGCTGACTGGTGCTTACCGACGCTCGCTGACACGGATGCTCGCACTACGGTCACCGTTTTGACAGGGGACGGTTGGTGGCGTACGGCATGACGGATGGGAGCCTACAGTCACCAGCACAGCGATGATGCGTCAGTGCGCCACTACCCTCAAGCATATATAGAGTTGGTGTGAGCTCATGAATTCTGTTGTCGAACTCCACCGCGCATCGCCGCTGGCGGCGCTGGTGTAATCGCAGGTGTGCGGCGGCACTTCGCATGAGCAGGTGCCCGTTACATTATTAGCCCGTGGTGGTAGCCGTCGAGCAACACATCTGCTGACAATACTGGTGTGAACGTAGCTGCTGGCGATCCACATCCACAGAAACTGATCGTTCCGGTGCCTGTTGCAGACGCAGCAACAGCACCCTACCGACATTGTATTGCTCGGCAGTTCGTACTCAACAACTACCTGGCGCGCTAGAATTCTATAAGCTCAATGGGCGCACACCGCCATGCAGGTCACGATGATGCGCCCTGACTGACCAACAGGATCTACTTGAACACACAGTTGGCCATGACCGATTATTCGTGGATTTCGAGGCATTGGTGGTTACCCGATAAAACCGGGCGGGTCGTGTTGGCACCGGTTCGCCAGCAACCTACAACACTTGATGCAAAAAGCCCCAAAACAGTGCGCAAATCCGAAATTGTTATCCTCCACAGGCTTGAAGACCATACGTGAACCGTGGATGACAGATTATTCAACATCCATACGATATTCATCGCCTGTCTATCAGCCGCCATTGTGCGAGCTGAAGGAAGCGCTACAGAGGCGGCAGGAAATCGGCAGACTCGCGCACCCTCATGGTGCAGGCTATGCGGCAAGGTTTTCGCGCTTATCAGCAATCCGGTGTACGAGTCCGCCCACGCTCCTTAGCCATGCTTTTTGGATTGATGCCCTCCTGGTTCGCAGCTCACTATTGGCAACGCGAACTACAAGGAACACTCGGAAGAATCATTCTTGCTCCCCATCCGCAACAATGAAAAAGACGAGGTTCCCTTGGTATGGCGCAACGCGAAGATGCTGTTAGAAGGCACAGCTCCTTTCCTGCAAGAATGGGTGAGTCGAACATGGTGGACGGATTCTAGAGGATGTAACGTACCCCAAAAATGACGCAGCACGAGTGCGGTTCACGATGAGTGTTCTACTACTTTGCCCACAACTAGCGCGCCTAGCGATTATCGCTACTTAAGCATGTTATGGTGGCGGCATCAATGATGACATATCGCCATATTCCCTGTTCAAGCTCACTTTTGAACGGGGGTTAACCCGCAGGGGTGGTGGGGTGGTCTCAGATAACCTCGATACCGGCGTTTGGTGTGGTAGGGTTGAACTGGTGTTTTTATCGTGATTTAAGGAAGCAAATGTGGAATGTGATCTATTCGACGGGGGTGTAAACCGTTTCTCCGCCGCTGGTCAGAGGGGCGTTTTTGAGGTAGGTTGGAAACCAAGTACGCGACATAGCGGATGGAAAAACAGGCGCTTCTTACGTGACTTTTGTACCTCGTTGGAAAACCCAAGTATCGCGACATAGCGGATGGAAACCGCTGCGACATATCGTCAATCAAACTCAGCAACCTGTTGGAAACCGGCACCGCGACATAGCGGACGGGAATATCACCTGATTAGTGGCACCATTATTTTGGTGAATCTGCGTGTATGCGCCGTCCGGTGCACATAACAATGCCATCCAAATATAAGATCATCTGCCCTGCTACTGTACTGGTTTGCGGGCACTTTTCGCAAGTCCGCGACTTGCAAGGAGATAACTTCTAACGCTTCGCGCGGATGGCAACAGGTAATACTCCGGTTAATCCAACGGTCATGAACCAGCGATATACAGGGGTGGGCGTTAGAGTTGGGCGAAGTTTTAGGCGTGGCTTTTTGTTGGCTCTGTGAGCGCGTTAGATGATCCTTAGAGCGGAGGTGGTCCGCGCGCGAGATAACTGTCCAGAGCCTATCGCATCACTTACCTGGTTATCAACACGACAACGTCCTCAACATTTCGCTGCATCTTCCACCGCTTTACCGTCCCTCCCGAAGCAGCCCTGGCCGAATAAGTTCGACCAGCGCTGACGGTCCTCTGCTGACATGTCTGCCGGGAGGTGGAATGTAAGAAGGTAAATATCTCTACAGTGAGGTCTGCGCGAAGGCTGCCTCCCGCATCGATAATGCTTGACAAAGGTGGCGACTGCCTGGCGTTCCGCGTCGAGAGTAGTCGGGGTGGTACCTCAAATGCGTGGGCCGCAGCTTTTGATTGCTTTGTTGTGAACGGTGACGTCGAAGAAAGTGGCTTATAAAGTCGAGGAGTTCGTCCGCAGGTTCCGTTATCCCAGTATGCACGCGTTGCCATGCGGCATCGCCGCGCGAGCGAGTTCGTCAACACTGTCGGCAACAACGGTGGCAATGAGAGTCGGCTTTGCAAGAAAGTGCCGGTACAGGGTTCCCACTGTTACTCCCGCTGCGGCAGCTATCTCACCCATGCTGACATCAGGGGCCGTGTTCGGTGATCTGTTGGCACGCGACGTTCGCGATGGTGATGTGGTTACGCGCCGCGTCAGCGCGGGGTTGTCGGTGGTGTCACAGCTGACCCTTCTGAGTGCGTTATGCCTGTTCAGAGCAGGAAGATTGCAATAAAGTGAATGTCGGTTCACAAGAAAGTGAACCAGCATTCATAATTGTATATCACCAGGGAGACACCACCATCATGAGCAAGACCGCACTCGTCACAGGCGCATCCTCCGGCATCGGCGAGGAAACCGCCCGCACCCTCCACAAGCTCGGCTACACCGTCTACGCCGCCGCACGTCGCACCGACCGACTGGAACAACTCACCCCCACAGGAATCCATGCCTTGACCATGGATGTCACCGACGATGAATCCGCGAGCAGCGGCATCGAGAAAATCATCGCCGAAACCGGGCGTATCGACGTCCTAGTCAACAACGCCGGTTATGGATCCTACGGGGCCATTGAAGATGTATCCCTGGATGAGGCTCGTCGCCAGTTCGAGGTCAACGTTTTTGGTCTCGCACGCCTCACCCAACTTGTCCTCCCCCACATGCGCGCCCAACGATCCGGCACCATCATCAACATCTCCTCCATAGGCGGTCGCTTTACCACTCTCCTGGGCGGTTGGTATCACGCCAGCAAACACGCCGTCGAAGCGTTGAGCGATGCTCTGCGCATGAGACCGCCCCTTTCGGTATTGACGTTGTGGTCATCGAACCCGGTTTGATCCGCACCGAGTGGTCCGGCATTGCTGCCAAATCACCTTGAGGAGACCGCCGAGGGCAGTGCCTACGCCTCCCAAATCAAAGCCGTTGCCAACTCCATGCGCTCGAATCAACCAACAAACGCCAATCCCCACCCAGTGTCATTGCCGATACAGTGGAAAAGATCGTCACTGCACGCAAGCCACGCACCCGCTACGTGGTCGGGTTTCGCAGCAAAACCCTGGTCACCTCCGCCGCATCCTCCCCGACCGCGCCTTTGACCGGGTATCAGTGTGGACAGGGGCAGCAGCTGGGTGTGCGACGCTAAAGCACCTTCCTAGGAACCTCTTTGGTTAATCAGATCACGCTCTAAAACAGGGTTCCTAAACTAGGATGCGTGTCTATCAACAAACACCACGCCGACAAGCATTTCGCCTTCACCGGGAAACGCTGAGATTTGAGGGCGTAACCTCACGACGCATCCAGGCCACGCGGGACGTCGACAAGCATGGGGGTTCGTGCGGGCGAGCTTGGCGGTTGGATCGAGTCGGAATATAACCTCGGCGGCAACGCATGGGTGCATGACCAGGCCAAAGTGTACGGAAGTGCCCGAGTGCTTGACGACGCCCGCGTTCGCGGCAACGCCCAAGTCGGGGACCAAGCCAACGTGTCTGGGTCGGCTGAAGTCAGCGACAACGGCCGAGTATTCGGGCGCGCGGTGCTGTCCGCCAACGCCTGGGTGTACGGCAACGCACGCATCTCCGGCAACGCCGAAATCTACGGCGAGGCGGAAGTGTTTGACCATGCCCGCATCTACGGGCACGCGCAGGTGTTCGCCAGCGCGGAAGTTTATGGGAAAGCGCATGTCAGCGACCATTCTTGGGTGTTTGACTCTGCTGAAGTTTATGGGAACGCGCACGTCTCAGGGCGCAGTTGGGTGTACGGCAACGCCAAAGTTCACGGTGAGGCCTCCGTTGAAGGCAACACCTATATTCGAGATTCCATGAACATTGCCGACCATGTGGAGCTTCATGGCGCCCACCACATTATGGTGGCTTCCGGGTTCGGCCCCACAAATTCCCTGGTCAGCGTTCTGCGAACTGCGGGCGGCGGGCATGTGATCACCCTTGGGAGCAGCAAGGCGACCACCTGGCAGGGTGACGCGGACGACTTTGCGCGGGAAATTCACAGGCAAGCACGCCGCTGGGAGTGCTCCGATGCACAGCGCCGACAATGGCTTGATGAGTATCAGGAGCTCGACCATCTCATCCGCGCGCGCATCCAGGCGTGGGCCGGTGTGCTGGCGGGGACACACTGATGAGCAAGCATTTCGAATTCACCGGGGAAACTCAGCGCCTTAACCGTGTGACCCTCCACCGCATCCGCGCAACCCGCAACCTTGACAATATCGGGGTAGAAAAGGGCGATCTTGGCGGATGGATCGAGCATGAATCCAACCTTGACGATAGCGGCTGGGTCTTCGACCAGGGGAAAGTACACGGACATGCTCGGGTGTTTGACAATGCCATCGTGGCGGAAAACGCCACCGTCCACGGCAACGCTCGGGTATCTGGGCTCTCGCAGATCCTGGGGCAAACCCAAGTTTTTGGGGATGCCTGGGTCTTTGACCAGGCCATTGTCCACGGTCGGGCCTGGCTGTACGGCAACACCAAACTGTTTGGGCAGGCGCAGGTCTCCGGGAAGGCGGAAATCAGCGGCAACGCTGTGATCCAGGGGAAAGTGGTTGTTGGGGATAATGCCGTGATCGGCGATAGCGCTGAACTTCATGATCGCGCCCGCGTCTATGGCGATGCCATCGTCCGTGGCGAATCCCAGGTCAGCGGCCGTGCGGTCGTCGCTGGCAACGCCGAGCTGACCAACTATTCTATTGTCTCCGGCACAGCTGAAATCTTTGAACCGGGGCATGTGATGACGTTTTCTTCCCTCGGTCCCAACAACATTCACATCACTGCTTTTCGCACTGCGGACGGTGGGCATGTGGTGAAAATCAGCGAGTGGACGGTGAACAAAACAGTGGAATCCAAAGTCACCGACTGGGAAGGCTCCATTAGTGACTTTCTCGAAGAGGTTCACCGCCGCGCCGACAATTGGGAAGAAGCCACGGTCGAACAGCGCGACCAGTGGCTTCAGGAATATACGGCGTTAAGTGCTTTGATTGGAAACAGAGTGTCAACCTGGAGCTAACCGAACAGCGCTTGCGCGGTGCGGTAGCGTCCAAGAGGAACAGTTTTCAGCGTACCCACGGCTTCTTCCAGTTCGATCAGGTCAATGTGCTCGCCGCGCAGGGCAACGCACTTGCCAAAGGAACCAGTGTGGCAGGCGCGGGCGGCATGCACGCCGAAAACGAGTGGCCAGCACACGGTCGAACGCTGTGGGTGTTCCCACCACGCTGGATGTGGCCCAGCACAGTGGTGCGCACATCGTGACCCAGGCGCTTCTGAATCTCATCACCAATGACCCTGCCAATGCCGTTGAATGTGCGGTGGCCGAACTGGTCCACGCCGCCCTCGGCGAATTCCATGGTGCCTTCCTTGGGCAATGACCCCTCGGCGACCACAATAATGCCGTATTTCTCGCCCATCTGGAAGCGACGTTCCATGGCTTTACAAATATCGGCAATATCAAATGGGGCTTCGGGGACAACGATGTAATGGGCACCACCGGCCATGCCGGAGTTCAGGGCAATCCAACCAACATGCCGGCCCATGACCTCCACGATCATCACACGGTTGTGGGATTCAGCGGTGGTGTGCAGCCGGTCAATGGCATCGGTTGCCACGGATACTGCGGTGTCAAAACCGAAGGTAAAATCGGTGCCATTCACATCGTTGTCAATGGTCTTAGGCACCCCCACAACCGGAATCCCGTTATCGGCGAGCCATTTCGCGCCTTTCAGCGTTCCCTCACCACCGATGGGAATCAGCGCGTCAATTTCCGCGTCAGCGAGGTTTTCTTTAATTTTTTCAATTCCATTTTTAAATTTGTCGGGATGCAAACGCCCGGTACCCAGGATCGTTCCGCCGCGCAGCAGGATTCGGTCAATGTGTTCGTCATCATAAAGCTGAATTCTGCGGTCTTCCATAAGACCGACCCATCCGTCTTCATAACCAACAACTGTGGAACCGTATTCGGTGCTGGCGGTGCGGACGACTCCTCGGATAACCGCGTTGAGGCCGGGACAGTCACCACCAGAAGTTAGTGTCGCAATTCGCATACAGCCCATCCTAGTCTGCTGTGGCAGTGTCCGTGCGTTCGGTAAAGCGTGATACAGCTATCAATCCGAAAATTAAAACGATTACGCACAGAACCATCGAATTACCCATCGAGTTAGCGTATCCACTATTCGCCACTCCCATCTGCATCACGCCACCAATCGCCGCTGAACCCAACACCGATCCGATTTGCCGTGTGGTGTTGTACACGCCAGATGCCGCACCTAAGGACTGAATTGGCAGATCACGCATGGACGTCGCCGAGTTTGGGGACCACACAAATCCGTTGCCAAACCCCAGAAGCACAGCAGGCAGCAGCATCCACCACCGCCCGACACCGTCGCGCATGATGGCGGCCAACGCAAGCGCGGCAGCTGTCATAAAACCAAAGCCAATCATGGAGAGGACACGGGGATGAATGCGGTCCGCAAGCCTGCCTACAAACGGCGCGAGTGTACCGGAAATCACGGCCATAGGAATGAGCATGAAGGCTGCCTGTTGAGCGTTCATACCTGAACATCCTGCAGAAATAGCATGATGGGGACCATAGTTCCACCCACCACAAAACCCATGGCGGAGATAGAAAACGACCCCAGCGCGAAGTTGCGGTTTGCGGAACATCACCAACGGAACCAGAGGCTCGGTACTCGGCGCGCAGCGGTGTATTGTAGCCACACGAACCAGGCGAACGCACAAACACCGGCAGCGAGCAGTCCCCACAGCCACAGTGGCCACCCCAGGTGCGGCCCCTCTTGTAGGGTGAACACAAAAGCGAACACGGAGATTACTGAGGCAACAACGCTGAGGGCATCGATGCTTCTCGACGCCCTGGGAAGCACTGGAACCCACCGCGCCACCAGCACCAGCGACACCACGCCAATGGGCACGTTGATAAAGAAAATCCACTGCCACCCCACGTAGGCCACTATGACACCGCCAAGGAGTGGCCCCATCAGGGAAGCAAATCCCGCCACGGCGCCCCACATTCCCATGGCGGCACCGCGTTTGTCGCGCGGGAAGATGCGGTTGATCACACTCATTGTCTGGGGTGCGATCAGCGATGCACCAAAACCCTGGAGGGCGCGGGCGATGATCAGCAGCTCAATCGTGGATGCTAGTCCGCAGGCCAGCGAGCTGAGGGTAAACACCACCATGCCGATGAGGTATATGGTGCGTTGACCAAAGCGGTCCCCGAGCCGCCCGGTCACCAGCAGCGGTACCGCAAAGGTGAGGAGGTAGACGGAGGTGACCCAAATGACGTCGTTCAGGGAGGCGTCGAGATCTTTGTGGAAGTGTGGTGTTGCCACCGCAACAATTGTTTGATCCAGAAGGATCATAAAAAACCCGACACACAACGCACTGAGGGCGCGCCATGCGTCGGAAAGGGGCAGCTCAGCTGTGTGCTGCGGATGCGGAGGCTTCTGACTCATTCTCCTTATCATACTGGGCAGCATCGGGAAGGATCATGATGCCACGAAGAGAGGAATACACTGCCGCAGCGGTCCAGATGACGGCCACAGCAATGGCCACCGTATAAATGGACACACGGGTCAGAGACACTGTGGCCACACTAAGGCCGATGGGGGCGGCAAACTGTCCAATGGCGTTGAACACGGAGAACGCCCGACCGCGTAGGTTTTCTGGGATTTGTTCAGTAATCAACACCATTTGCAACGGGGTACTGATGCCGCCACCAATACCGGCCACGAACATACCGGCAAGCAGAATCCAGGAGTGGGCCATCATTGCGATGCACGCAAATCCAATGGTGAAGAACACCATGCTGGTCACCCAGATGAGCCGCCGCTTGTTGGAACCAACAGCCGCAATCACGCCGCCGCCTGCGATCATGCCGACCGCATATGCAGACAACGCAAAACCGAGCATGGACGGGTTATGGCTATTTTGGAAGTGCGTAGGCAGGATAAGCATCAAGTAGGGCGCGATGAGAGTAGATGACACCAAGGCCACAAATGCAAGAAGTTGAACAACAGGGGACTGGAGCACAACCATCCAGGCCCTGCCCCAGTTGCGCCAACCTTTGATGTTCTCTTCGATTTCCTGGTCGGGGTTAACCTGCAGCCGCAAGAGTGCCGTAAACGCCGCAGCGAGCAACGAGCAGATGGCGGTGATCCACAGAACTTCTTGGATCGGCAGCGTGGCCATGAGCATGCCCGCAGCCGCTGGGCCAACAAGAAACGCCAATCCACCGAGAGACTGCACAACGCCGGAAATAAAATCCATGGACTTGCCGGAGGTGTAGGAGACATCGCCACCGAGCGCAGCACGAGCTGCCATTCCTGGGATATCACCCACCGCACCGAGAATGCCGATGATGATGAACCAGGTGAGGTTCAACCCCAGCCATGCGTCTACCGCAATGACGGCGATAACGGAAAGCCCACTGACAATGTCGGAGATAATACTCATGGGTTTGCGGCCAACTGTATCAATCAGCTGTCCACCCAAGATCGCAAACAACAGCGATGGAATAGCAATGGCCGTGGCTACCAAGCCAGCGGCGGCGGGGTTTCCTGTGCGTTCCAAAACCAGCCACGGCCATACAACGGTAGCGACCCCATTGCCCAACAGCGATAAGCCTGCGGATGTTAGGTACAGCCACGCCACGCTTGATCGTTTGGCTGAGCCAGCGGTTCCCGTCGTCTCACTAGCCTGCCGATCCGGCATCATTGGCGGTTCACCGTCCGTTGCTTTCATGCGCAGTCCTCATGTGTTTTATCGTTCCTTAATGGGCAGGTGTCATATCTTCTGCTACCAATTCCATTATTCCCATTCGCAAAATTATTTCGTCAACAAAAATCGGATAAAAATCCATTCATTGTGATGGAAGCGACCTGGTCGTGGACATGTGTCCACCCCCATAAGTCACCCCTATCACACAGTGTCAACTGCGAATGCATGTCTTCCCACAATAAAGGATAAGAGGGGCTAACTCTGCATCCTCTGATGCTTGGCTAGCCCCTCTCCCCCATCTATCAGTGGAAATACTCTTGACCAGCAACACTGTCCGGCAGCGTCAAGCTCGGCGTAATGTCTGAAGCGGGAACAAGATTGAACTTCTCCATTCCCCTTGCGCACGTGCTCGGCAGCATCAATGTTCAAAGGTCCAGAACACCACATGGCATATGGCAGGTTGATAAAGCGATTTTCCTGCACTGCGGGAAGATCCTTGGTGGCGGGGTTGCTCTTCAGAATATCTACTTTCTGCTGAAAATCCTGGCCAGGATAGTCAACGAACACAAACACGTCCGGTGCGGAAGCGCTGATCTTTTCCCAACCCACCTGGGTCCAGGTGTCGTCGACGTCCTCGTTGGCGTTGCGCGCACCCGCGGCGTCGATAATTGCCTGCGGTGCCCCGAACTTCCCGGAGGTGAAAATGGTGTCGGAGGCCGAGTCGAACACAAACGCGGTGGGCTTTTTCTCTGGTTGTTCGGCGGAGCGCAGCGTCTTCAGGCGTGCATCCTGATCGGCCACAACCTCGCGCGCGGTGTCGGCATTACCAACAAGGGTGCCAATGTTCTTCAGGTCCTCGCTCACCGCCGTCCACGGATCGGTGGTACCACGTTTATCGGTGCCCTGCTGCCTGCACGATTCGGTGATCAGATACGTGCCAATCCCCTGTTCTTTCAGCGTCTCCGGCGTCATGTTCTTCGACTCGGACAGACCGTAGCCCCAACCCGCGACGTACACGTTCGGCTGTTTGCTCACCACTTCTTCCAGCGAGGGGTATTCTTTGGATACCGCGTTCAGGCCGTCGATCGTCTCGGCACCGTACTTGGCTTTCAGAATATCCACGTCACGCTGCAGGAGCTGACATTTTTGATCTTGTCTCTTCCCACCCGCAGACAGCACTGTCGCGATGATATTGCCGTCGTTGACAAACAACGAATCCGTCTTGCTGTAGGTTACCTCCTCACCACAGTTTGTCAGGGTCACTCCCCCGTTTGCGCTTGTCGACGCCTCGTTGCTTCCCGTGGTGCCGCAGCCTGCGGCGAGAATACCGATACCACAGAGTATCGCAATGTACTTTTTCATGGCTGGTCTCCTTGTCACTTACAGTGAATCAATGATGAGGTGGGGGTTGAGTTGCCTCTGGAAGTTGCGCGATAAGCGCCCTGAACATCAAACACTTTCCGCAGGTTGTCGGGTATCAACACGTCCTGTGGATGTCCGGCACACAACATGCCGCCCTGGTGCAGCACAACAACCTGGTCGAAATAGGACATGGCCAGGTCAAGGTCATGAATGGTGGCAATGATGGTGCGGCCCGAATCCCGCAGCACACCCAATAGGTGCAACTGGTGATGCACATCCAAATGGTTGGTTGGTTCATCCAGAAGCACCAGGTCTGTTTCCTGGGCAAAAGCCACGGGCTAGCAATGCGCGGCGGCGCTGACCACCAGAGAGCTGGTCACATGGACGGTCGGCGAGGCCGGAAATACCCACAGTAGCTAGTGAACGGGCAATAATGTCCTTTTCCTTCGAGCTGCCCAGCTGCCAAGATTTCAGATAAGGCAGGCGTCCTAACGCCACCATTTCCGCGACAGTGAGGTCGCCGGGCGGGCTTTCCTCCTGCCCCACCAGCGTCATCAGGGTGGCGCGGTGCCGTGGCTTGATGGCGTGGACATTCGCGGCGTCGATAAGCACCTGGCCAGCATGGGGTTTCGCGATGCCCCCGAGGGCGCGCAGGAGAGTTGATTTTCCCACGCCGTTGATACCCACGATGGCGGTCATGGTGCCGCGCTTGACGGTGAAGGAAACTCCACGGAGCAGCGTTTTTTTGCCGATGCCCGCAGCTACGGAATCAACAACAAACATTAATCCTGACCCCCAAACCGGTAGCGGTTACGCCCCATGAGCAGCAGAAACAGCGGCGCACCCAGCACACCTGTGACCACACCCAGTGGAATTTCTTGCGGCGGTGCCGAAATCCGCGCGATCACGTCCACCCACAGCACAAACAATGCGCCGAGCACAGCGGCGATCGGCAGTAGTCGCAGGTGTAGTGACCCCACCATCATTCGCGCAAGATGCGGAATCACCAAGCCCACAAAACCAATACCACCCGCAATGGCCACCATCGCCCCCACCAGCAGCGCCTGAATGAAAAACAGCACCTGTCGTAGCAATCCCACGCGAACGCCCAGCGCAGCCGCAGTATCCGGCCCCGCAGCCAGCGCATCCATCGGGCGACTCAGCGCAACAAGAACCACTAGGGCAATGGCTACCACGACGGCTGGAAGCAGCAGTTTATTCCACTGCCCACCAGCCACGGAACCCAGCATCCAAAACATCACGCCCTGGGCCGCACGCGCATCTGGACCTTTGAACACCAAAAAACTCGCCAGCGCCGAAAACGCCGAGGACAGCACCACACCCTGACAGGATCAGTCGCAACGGGGTCAGCCCACCCTGTGCCATGGTGATGGCGTACACGGTGGCGGTGGCAACCAGCGCACCGATAAGCGCACCGCCCGAAAGGGCATACAACCCAAGGCTGCTGAAAAGGCCAAACGTCAAGACGGCGGTGGCTCCCACGCTCGCACCGGACGACACCCCCAGCAGATACGGATCAGCCAGCGGGTTTCCGCACCAGGGGTTTGCATAGCGACGCCCGCCAGCGACAGGCCCGCACCGACAATCAACGCCAGCACACCACGGGGCGCGCAGCTCCCACACAATCGAATCCACGGCCTGGTTAGGCCCCTTGCCACCTTGAAGGTGAGCCTGAACGACCTCCCACACTTGAGCATTGTTGTAGTCCACCGAGCCGAAGGTGAGTGACGCCACAAAGCTCACAGCTGTCAGCGCCATCAGCACCACACACAATGTGGGCGCAGCTAACTTCTTTACCATGTACGCACTTCTTGCCAGTCCCGCTGCTTGGACGCGAAGCGCGGGAGGATAACCGCTGAGTCGGCAGGTTTTCGGACTCGGAGGATCATTCCATCCCGCAGAAACCTTCCCAGCGCAATCCACGCCAGTGGTCTTAATCTCTACCTGCGGGCGGTACTCTCCTGACCGCTGCGCGCCAGTTCTGGATTCACACCAGATTCCCTTGGCCGACTCACTGTCTCGTTAGCTAGAGTGTAACCTAGCAGACAGCAACAGGTAAAATAGCTGACACACCACAGCTGCGACTGCTGACCGTTAATGCGCGTATTTTTCCCATCCGGCGCGCGCCTCCTGAGTGGCACCAAATCGGGTCAAAGTATCCACGACATTGGGCGCGTAGGCATGAAGTTCTTGAAGAGATTGAACATAAAGGCTGTCCATGAGTTCCATGCCGTTATCGTCAAGAAAATCGAAAAACTCTTCCATCTCGTCATCGTTCATCTGAAAAAGTTCTTCAAGCAGCGTGTTATCCACCCGTGGTTTTTCTTCGGGGACGTCATAGTCTATAGACGATCCCCAGCTCCCCCAACCATTCCAGCACCCCATTGATAGCACATTGCTGCGATATCGCCTTTTCATTGAGCGCGGTGACAATGAACTGTGCGCAGGTCACCGCCGCAGGCGCGACGGTTCCTTGATGCAGCGGTGCGCTATCGAGGTGCTGTAGTGCTTTGTGTATTGCTTCGGTGTCGTTTCCTAAAAGCGCCCGCAGATGCGTTGGCGTGTCCGTTGCCTTTCCATACATGTGGATTTGCCGAGACCAGTCAACGCTATCCAACAGCAATACGCTTAGCATATTCACTACGTTAGCAGCATTTGTAGGTTAAGAAACGTCTCTTCCCAGAAATGCAGCTAATGCAACAGTGGGACCCGCATTTTCGGGGGCACGAGTTTCTGGGATCATAAGGTGTCTCTTCACGGGGATAGTTTGAGACGATTTCGATGGCTGCTTCGAGTGCGGCTTGCGCCACAGCCTCTGGACCCTTCGAGGGGCTGGCCCGTCGCGTAGGCAGGTCGTAGCCGTGACAGACCATTTCGAACAGGTATAGGCCAACGGTCTCAGGACCACTGTGCACTGCACCCCAGGACATGGTGTAGTCCCTGTCCATGGCTTCATCGGTCCACACGGCGCGGGCGCGCTGTGACGAGGCGTTCCATTCTTGAAGGTAGTCATCCACTGTCCGCGTCTCGGCGGGGGTTCTATCCACAGGGAAGCTTTCAATCTTGTCGCAGACACACATGTAGTGGTCCAACAGATCCTTCACAGTGAACTCAGAGCAGGGTGTGGGCAGGGAGTACTGCTCGGGCTTTGTGTTGCTGATCAGCTCAGCCACCCAGTCCTGAGCACCAAAAAGTTCTTGCCGTAGGTCGCGCATGTCTTCTCCTTCGTGGTTGATTGCACGTACCCTGAAGGCTATGCGTCAACGGTGTCAGGACCTGTCACAGTTATATGAGGAGATGGGGATGTGAAGGAGCACCGTTTAGCTGAAATCGTCCGCATGCTGCGTGGAAATGCACAGGTCACGGCGTCGATACTCGCGGACCGCCTGCAGGTGTCGCGTCGCACCATTCTTCGGGACTTGCAGGAGCTGCAGCGCCGTGGCGTACCCATCAGGACGGAATGCGGCGCGAACGGCGGGGTGTCCATCCTGCCGGGCTGGTTGCCGCCGATGGAGCAGCTGACCGACAGCGAACTGCTCGCGTTCATGATGCCGGGTGGTGAGTACGTGGCGCAGGAACTGGGCCTGGCCCAGCATTTTCGCCGCGCACAACACAAAATTGACGCTCGCCTCAACCCCACCCAAAGCCGCAAGGTGGGCTTACTTCAGGATCGACTGCTTATCGTCCCCACGGGGTGGAGAGAGCCCCTGGACACCCCACCGGTGCTGCGGGAGTTGTTATTGGCTATCGCCGCCGACTACATCGTCGACGTGGACTACAGCCCCGGTAAAGGTCGCGCGGCGGTGCGACGCTGCGAGCCATTGGGCCTCATTTTCGCTGGTACACACTGGTATGTGCTGGTTCGAAAGGTTCCCGACGGCGAGATCCGCACCTACCGCGCCGACCGCATGAGCTCCGTGACCCGCACCAACCAGCGCTTCACCCGCGACCCCAGCGAATCCGTCGCTGACCTGTGGCGATCCGCGCGCCGCACCTACAAAAAAGGTGGCAGTATCCCCATCACCGTCCGCGCAACTAGCCCCGTGCGTAACGACGTCGCGTTTTGCCTCCGCCTCCTGGGTTCCGAACCCGCCGAAGAACCCGATTGAGGGAAGCAGCGATGTCCTTATCCACGGAAACACCAAAGCGCTCTCCCCCGCCGTAGGCGTACTGTCTGGCTTTGGGCGCACTGCAGAAGTGCTTGAACCGGTTGAACTGCGTGAACGCATACGGGAGGTTGGCGAAGAAAACATCAGGCTCTACAGCGCCGCTCCTACAATGGGAAGCCATGACAACCAATGAGATCCGCATTGTGCCCTGACGAGCACATCCCCACCATCACCGTAACCGACAGCGTCACCGTTGAGGCGCTCGCCGATAAAGCCACCGTCACAGTCAAGGTGACCAGCAACAACAAGGATCAGAGAACCACCTTCACCCGGCGCGACATTGGGGTGCGTAAAGCGCAACAGGTGCTCGCCCAGGCGACTCTTCTGCAGCGACAGGGCGAGCACCTCGCTGAATACTCGGACTACAAAAACCGCATCGACTCCACGTGGCGCTGCACGATTGTTGCCGTTGACGTGGATAACCCCGAGGTGCAGGCCCAGCTACGGGATGTGATTGCGCGGCTGGCGAACCTGGAAAACTGTGTGATTGACGGTCCGAACTGGTCCTTATCTGCAGACAAACAGGCAGAACTGAATGCAACGGCGCAGGCTCTGGCTATCAAAAATGCGAAAGCGAAGGCAGAAATGCTTGTCGCGGAACTGGGTGGGACCATCAGTGGAGTTGTGCAGGTGGATTCCACGCCTACCCAGGTGACCTCCGCACAAACTTTCAGGCGTGGCCGCGGGGACTCCTGAATTTGCATCCCTAGGCAAGTCCTCCCTGCCCGAACCCAGCCTGGAGATCAGCACGGAACCGGACGTTGTTTCTGTTCCAGGTACTGTGACAGTGGTTTTCTCTGCGCGTTTCGAGGACACAGCGTTGTAGCACGCAAGTTCCGGATATCGGGACCGCTGATTTCGGGACGTCGAAACGCGAATCCTCGGGGGCGAGATGTCATCTAACCTGCTGCTACAAACCCCCAGCGAGGCAAAACGCTACACTGGGCTGCCATGGGATTTAAAAACGCAGAAGACGTCAACACAGCAGCTGTCGTGGCCACCGGCCTGATCGGCGGCTGGCTCACAGCACGCGAAACCGGCATCCGCCCCATCGGCGGCGCGCTCCTCGGCGCGGCGGGACTTTACGCGGGACGGAGCTGGCTAGCAAACGGCGGGCCGCTCGTCACCGCTGGACTCAGCGCACTCTACATTGGCGCTTTTGGAGCATCCCACCCACTGGCCAAGAAAAAAATCGGTGCCTGGCCATCCGTGCTCACCGTCACTGCGCTGACCAGCGGGCGGCACATCTACTCTCTGACAGAAAGTAACACCTTCTTTTCTTCACCATGTCTTTTACGCCCCCGCAGCAGCCGCAACCATCATCGCACTACCCGCCCGCTCCGGCGGGGCAGCAGCACCCAACCGCACAGTACCCATCAGTACCGCAACCGACACAGCAGCGCCCCATCATGTCCTATGTTGTGCCGTCGCGCCGGGCAGTGACGGGGCTCGAATTATTGGCGATACTTGTACTACCCGTCGTAGCATCTTTGGTTGCGATTCTTATCAGCACCATCGCCATGATGCTCATTTTTGATGATCTTAAGACCATACAGGTCTACGTCATTCCAGCGGCGCTCGCCGGGTACGGCATAACCTTGTTCACCACATTGCGGGTACAACGGTGGTCATTGTCAGACCTGGGGTTTCACCCGATAAAACGCACGTGGGCACACCTACTCTGGCAGGTCCCGGCGATTATTACGGTGTGCGGCATGATTTCACTAGCTGCCACCGTGTTGGTCACGCCTCCAGAGACCTCGGACTCGCAAGAAATGGCTGACACGTTCAAGTTTGGACTTGTTGCTGTGGTGTTGTCGATCCTGGCCATATCTATTATCGGCCCGATCATTGAAGAAATCTGCTTCCGACGCTTCATCATGGGTTACCTGGATCAGAAACTACTCCCACGGATGCAGGCACGCACCGCCATTATCTGTTCAACACTAGCGTCATCGCTGTTCTTTGCCCTGGCACACGGCGTGCCCACCATCATGATCTACACATTCTTCCTGGGAATTGGGGCGGCCGCACTCATTCGATGGCACCAATCACTGTGGGCCGGCGCGGCCCCTACATATTGCCAACAACACGATGGTATGTTTGGCCGGGCTATCCATTTATCTCAATGGCATGTTGAACTAACACGTGTCGAAACCCGCACTGACCATCGGTGCAACATACCTACTCTCTGGCAGAAAGGAACCCCTCTTTTTCCTACTATGTCTTTTACACCACCACAGCCGACCCCTCCTGCACCACAGTCCACGCAACGACGGCCCATCATGTCCTATGTTGTACCCTCGCGCCGAGCGGTGACGGGGATTGAACTGTTTGCCCTCATCGTGTTACCCATATCTGGGGGATTGTTTTTGGCAGTTATCACTAACATAGCCACGAACATAGCCACGCCTTTATCACGCACAATCTTGACGACGAACGCTTCAATGCCGCCCTTCCAGCCAGCGTAGCCGGGTTTGCTCTGACATTATTAGCCACACTGAAACTTCAAAAATGGACGTTATCGGACCTGGGATTTCACCCAATACAACACACCCGGAAGTACCTATTCTGGCAAGTTCCAGCGATCGTAGCTGCTAACTTTATTCTGCTAGCTCTCATCCTCATGACTCCCCTGGCAAACACAGGCGGGCGAGAGGATATAGCTAATACGTTCAAGCTCGGGCCAATCGGCCTTTAGCCTGTCTATTTTTGCAATATCCATCGTTGCCCCGATTATGGAGGAAATCTATTACCGGCGCTTCATTATGGGCTACCTGGAGCAGAAACTACTCCCACGGATGCAGGCACGCACCGCCATCATCTGCTCGACGCTCATATCGTCGGTACTGTTTGCCCTGATGCATGGCGTGCCCATGGCCATGATCACTGCCTTCTTTTTGGGGACCTGCGCAGCGGCACTCATTCGGTGGCACCAATCCCTCTGGGCCAGTGTGGCCCTGCACATTGCCAACAACACCATGGTGTCCCTGGTTCTGCTCTTCATCTACTTCACCGGCACTAATGTGCTGGGCTAATAGATACGGCCCGCACTTAGTAGTGTTCAGCGCGGGCCTTACGTGCATTACCGTGCGAATATTATAGCGAGTTAGCTCGTGACTTCCGCCGCTACCTCATCAAACGTAGAAGTGTCGATGACAAAGCGGAACTGCACATCACCAGCAACAACGCGGTCGTAGGCAGCATCTACGTCCTGGACACCAATCTTCTCGATGCGTGCACCCAAACCATGCTCGGCACAGAAGTCCAGCATCTCCTGGGTTGCTTTCAGTCCGCCGATGTTGGAACCAGTGAGCACCTTCCCACCCATGATCAGGGAAGCAAAATGAACATTCTGCCCCTCGGGAGGCAGGCCGACAACAGCCATGACACCACGAGGCTTCAGCAACCGCATGTAGGAATCAACATCAATGTCGGCGCTGATGGTGTTCAGAATGAAGTCAAACTCACCCCTGTGGTTATCAAAGAAACCCTCCTCAGAGGTGGCCAGGGTGCGTGAGGCACCGAGGGACTTTGCGGTCTCGGCTTTCTTCAGGCTCCGGCTGAGAACGGTGACATCGGCACCCTTCGCCGCGGCGATCTGCACACCCATGTGACCAAGACCACCAAGGCCCAGAACGGCTACTTTATCACCGGGCTTAATATCCCAGTTCACAATTGGGGAATAGGTGGTAATTCCTGCGCACAGCAGCGGTGCGGCGACATCAAAAATCTAAGCCGTCGGGAATGCGACACACAAAAGTGCTCATTCACCACAATCTTTTTCGCTGTAGCCACCTTTGAGTAATGGTGCCATCAACGTCAGTGGAGTTGTAGGTACCCACGAGGCCATTGCGGCAGTTTTTGCTCTGGTCGGCTTTTGCATTCTTCACATTCACCGCAGGAATTGACCAGGCAGCCCACTCCCACGCGATCGCCAATTTTCCAGCGGGTCACCTCAGACCCCACTGCAGAGACCACACCAGCGATTTCGTGCCCAACTGCAAGCGGGAAGTGGGCTTCTCCCCACTCGTTGCGGATGGTGTGAATGTCGCTGTGACAAATGCCAGCAGCCTTGATGTCAATGACCACATCTTTGGGGCCAGGGTCGCGGCGTTCAAGATTGGTAAACCACAAAAGGTTTATCAGGTCCGAATTTCTGAAGTGCTTTGACAGTAAAGGTCATGGCAAACAAGCATACGCATAATGCCCATACCGCTTAATGGGCATTATTTCCATTTTTGAAAATAAGGTAATTTGCAAAAATACACCGTGAACAAAAATACTGCGACATAAAAGAAGCATGAGAAGCGCCAGCCTGCCGTATCCCACCCCGCAGCATGCCGCTGTACTCTTGCAGCCAAACATATCTGAGCAGATCGTTCTATTGTTGTGCATGAGGACGGCGTCCCACACAGACAGCACAACTGGAAAGGAAGACGCAGCATGAAAAATCGGAATGTTACCAGGAAGATCGTCGCAGCCGGAACGGCAACTGCGTTGGTTGTTGGCGGCATTTCCCCGGCATCTGCGGACCCAATGAACTCAAGTCGGTCCCTACTCGGCCGCCGACTGGAGCGATGCGCGGGATCCAGATGCTTGGAAACCCCGCCACCATCCAGTTCGGCGCCAACCACCTTCTGAGCAGCGCGCCCTCTGTACTGAGCTACGACTCACTACTGGTAGCCAACCAGGCGTTTTTCAACGCGGTGAGGTTCTTGACCCCTGTAGCACAGTTAGCGTTGGCCCACCTCAAAGGCAGCGCCAACCTTGTATAGGCGGTCGTCGGCAAACGCGGGAGCCATGATCTGCAGTCCAACCGGAAGCTGGGTATCGCTGGCCAGCCCGGCGGGGACCGACATGCCAGACATGCCTGCAAGATTCAGCGGCAGCGTGCACAGGTCGAAGTTGTACATGGCCATCGGGTCGGAGACCTTCTCCCCAGCTTGAACGCGGTGGTGGGGGTGGTGGGAGAAACCAGCACGTCACAGCTCTCAAAGGCCGCAGCAAAATCCTGAGCAATGAGGGTGCGCACGCGCTGCGCCTGCAGATAGTAAGCGTCATAGTAACCCACGGATAGGGCGTGTGCCCAGGATGATGCGACGCTTTAACCTCGGGACCAAAAGCCCTGCCGCGCGAGTCATGGCCATCACTTCTTCTGCAGAGTGGGTGCCGTCGTCGCCGACGCGGAGGCCGTAGCGCATGCCGTCAGAAACGCGCCAGGTTGGACGACACTTCGCACGGGAGAATCAGATAGTAGGCCGCAAGTGCGGAATCAAAGTGCGGGCAATCCACCTCAACAACCGCGGCACCTTGGGATTCAAGCTGGGACACAGCCTTGTGAAATTGCTCCAGAACGCCCCTGCTGATAACCTTCCCGGTCAAATTGTTTGACCACACCGATGCGCACGCCGGAGAGGTCACCGGTCATTCCCGCACGGGCAGCCTCAACGACGGGGGCAACGGGACGGTCCACCGATGTGGCATCGAAAATGGTCAGGGCCAGCGATAACCTCGTGAAGCAGCGCCGTGTCCAGCACAGTGCGCGCCGTGGGTCCGCCTTGGTCCAGGGAGGATGCACACGCCACCAGGCCGTATCGGGACACGGTACCGTAGGTAGGTTTAACGCCCACAGTGTTGGTCAGCGCGGCGGGCTGGCGAATGGAACCGCCCGTATCAGTGCCGATAGCCAGTGGCGCTTCACCAGCGGCAAGCGCTGCTGAGGAACCACCGCCCGAACCACCTGCGGTGCGGGTGACGTCCCAGGGGTTGTGGGTGGGACCGTATGCGGAGTTCTCCGTAGACGACCCCATGGCGAACTCGTCCATGTTGGTCTTACCCAAAATCGGGATACCGGCCTCGCGAATGTGACGCGTCACGGTGGCATCGTAAGGTGCCATGTAGCCTTCGAGCATCTTTGAACCGCAGGTTGTGGGCGCATCAGTGGTGGTGAACACATCTTTCAGCGCCAACGGCACGCCAGCTAACGCTGAGGCCGGAGCTTCTCCCACAGCCAGTGACTCGTCGACTGCACGTGCGGCGTTCAGCGCTTCCTCGGCCCCCACGTGTAGGAAGGCGTGAATATCACCATCGACGTCGGCAATGCGATCGAGGTGAGCCTGGGTCACCTCCACAGACGACACTTCGCGGCTGTGAATCTTCTCCGCCAGCTCTGCCGCAGTCATGGCGGTAAGTTCCGACGCACCTTCAGCGCCGACCAAGTACTTGTTTTCGCTCATGGTTTACTCCCCAGAATCTGCGGTACGACGAAACGCTGCTCCTCCACCGCCGGCGCCTGGTCAAGGGCCTGCTCGGCGGTGAGGGTCTTTTCACGACATCTTCACGCATGGTTGTATGGATGGAATGCGGGTGGCTCATCGGCTCTACGCCTTCCGCAGCCACCAGGCCAACGGCACCTGACGTTGGCAACAATGTCATCAATCTGACCTGCGTATTGGTCGAGTTCTTCCTCAGTTAGGGCGAGGCGGGCCAGTCGTGCGAGGTGAGCGACCTCGTCGCGCGAAATTTCAGGCACGGTTGCGTGTCCCTTCTTATCTCCCAGGGTTTTTACAATTCAATCAGCTTAACGCACTCATTTTTAGACGCTACCGACTGGTTACCGCTGCCACTGCACCCGCATATCGACGCTCCCCGACTTCCACCCTCCCTCAGATATATGCAGGAGTGATGCGGAAGTAACGCAGTTTAAGGTGTACCGCGGCGTCGAAAAGCCTACGCATGTGAGTTAACTCCAACCCACGCAGTAGCAGAATCAATGCAAGCCCTCTGACCGGCCATAACGGCCGTACCAGGAAAGTTATACAGCGTCCAAGAGTTCTCCGGCATCGCTGACACGAAAAATATTTACTCGCAGGCTACTTAACATCCACTGAGAAATTGGTAGGTTGGATAACTGTTTGAAGGAACCGAACTCCCTCAGTTTTCGTTTCCTTCGTAGAACCCACGTCCACACCACAATAAAAGCCCCTGCGAAAGGCACCTGCCATGTCCTACTTGATCCGCGTCCTGCTTCCCGATGCCCCAGGCAGTCTCGGGCAACTCGCCGACGCATTCGGAATGGTAGATGCCAATATTCAATCCGTAGACGTCGTCCAAGTATTTCCCGACGGCACAGCCATGGATGACATTGTGGTATCTCTTCCCAAAACCGCCCTACCCGACACATTGATCACCGCTGCCCAAGCATTAGATGGTGTGGAGGTAGATTCCATCCGCCCCTTCTCTGGGACCATCGACCGACGTGGGCAAATTCGCATGCTAGCCTCCATCGCCGAGCATAAAAACAATACGACGCGCGCAATGGAAGAACTTGTTGACGTCCTTCCCGCTCCATTACCTCTGGGTGGTGTCTAGTTCTTGATACCACCGGGCCAAGCCGACGCATCGCCGCTAACCCGGCCGCCCCGAAGACGACGCGACCACCCCCTCTGTACCCCCGTGACATCAGCACGCGTACTTGACGTGGAACATGAAGATTGGATACCCAGCAGCTGGTCCTTGCTGGACTCAGCCCTGGCCGTCGCCCCCATCGGCGACACTGGCATGATTCTCATCGTCGGCCGGCCCGGCGGCCCTGACTTCTTGGCCAGCGAAGTTGAGCACCTCGGCAACATGGGCATCATTATCGGATCAATCCTCAAAGTATAGGATCACTTTCATAGGACAATACAAGAAAGGTCATTTCATGAAGGTTCTAGTCACTGGTGGAGCAGGATTCATTGGATCCACAGTTATCTCCCGACTCCTTGATGATGGACACGAAGCCGTCATCCTCGACGATTTCAGCACAGGACGCCGCGAATTCGCCGCAGGACGAACCTTCTACGAAGGCGACTTCGCCGACCGTGCACTTCTCGAACAAATCTGGAACGATCACCCAGATATTGATGCGGTAATGCACTGCGCGGCCCCTGATCGTGGTGCCCGGCTCTGTGTCCAACCCCATCGGCTACTACCGCAATAACGTCTCCAAGACCATCGAGTTGCTGGACTTCCTGCAAAGCCACGGCTGCACCCGCTTCCTGTTCAGTGGTTCGGCATCCATCTACGCAGTCACCGACGACTTCACCGTGGACGAGAACTCCCCCTTCGCCCCCATGAGTCCCTATGCTCCGGACAAAAGCCGTGCTTGAGGGCGTGTTTGCCGACATCGCCGCAGCCACCCCCATCAACATCATCTCCCTCCGCTACTTCAACCCCATCGGTGCCGACCCGAGCATGCGCACCGGCCTGCAGCTCGAATTCCCATCACACGCACTGGGCAAGCTCATTGAGGCACGCAACACGGGAACCCCCTTCACCATCACTGGTGTGGACTGGCCCACCCGCGACGGCTCTGGTATCCGCGACTACATCCATGTCTGGGACCTCGCTGCAGCACACGTCGCAGCTATTGAAAAGTTCGACTCCGTGGTGGGTGATAACGACTACCTGGCCATCAACCTGGGCACCGGCACCGGCACCACGGTGTTTGAGCTTGTCGACGCCTTCGATGCCGTCACCGGTGAAAAACTCCCCACAACCACTGGTCTCGCCTGCCCCGGCGATGCCGCCAGTGCATATACCCGCAGCTCTCGCGCCAAAGAGCTGCTGGGATGGGTGCCTAAACACGACATCAAAGATGGCATCGCTGACACCTGAAATGGTTCGAGGTGCGCGAAAACATCCTTGACGGGTTCTGATCACTATTGGTGGTCATTGGGGTGGGACCACCAACCGTGCCATTCCCTAGGGCATGCCCCAGGGACTACTCTGGCGAACCGGTTTCTAACAGCTGAACAAACTGCTCTTCATCCAGAATGGTGAGTCTAAAGGTCGCGGGCTTTGGTTTCTTTAGAACCCGCTCTTTTTCCCACCACCACGTAGGTGGTTTTTCGATACAGACCCGGAGGCTTTACCACCACGGGAGACGATGGCTTCCTTCGCCGAGTCGCGGGAGAATCCCTTCCAGCGAACCAGTGACCACCACGGTCATGCCTTCCAGTGTTTGCGGTAACTGTTCGGTGGTGTTCTCCTCCATATTCACGCCGGCAGCTGCCCATTTATCCACAATGTTGCGGTGCCAGTCCACCTCGAACCAGTCTTTTGAACGACTGAGCGATGGTGCTGCCGATGCCCCTCAGTTTCGGCAATATCCTCCACCGTTGCGGCTCGAAGTGCATCCATGGAGCGGTAGCGCGCAGCCAGTGCCCGGGACGCGGTGGAGCCGACATGGCGGATAGACAGCCCAACAAGCACGCGCGACAAAGGTGCCTCTTTAGCGGCGGCAATGTTGTTCAGGAGTTTTTCGCCGTTGCTGTTGATCTTGCCACTTTTTGCCGTGTACACCTTAGAGGCTGATAGCTTCTCACGATCAAGGTCAAAAAGGTCAGCCTCATCGGTAAGAATGCCGCTTCGGATCAGGTCAAACGCGCCTTTCTCCCCCAGCACCTCAATGTCAAAAGCTTTGCGGCCAGCAAGGTAGGTCAGTCGCTCGGCGAGCTGGTTGGGGCAATTCTCGTGTTCGGACATCGCCAGTCTGCGTCTTCTTCCCTGGCAGGCGCAAGCCTGGTTCCGCAGGCCGGGCAGAATGTGGGAAAAATATTCCCGTTCGGTGCCGTCACGTTTTTCCACCACCGGCCCCTAACACTTCGGGAATGATCTCGCCTGCTTTGCGGATCACCACAGTGTCTCCGAGCAACACGCCTTTTCGCTTAATTTCGGTCTGGTTGTGCAGGGTCGCTTTGGATACCGTCGTTCCGGCCACAAATACCGGTTCCATAATGGCGAAGGGCGTGACACGACCGGTTCGCCCCACCCCCACTTGAATATCCAACAGGGTTGTCGTAACTTCTCCGGCGGGTACCGTAAGCAATCGCCCAGCGCGGCGCACGGCTGGTGGATCCGAGCGCACGCTGCTCAGCGATGGAATCGACTTTAATCACCAAACCATCAATTTCATGAAGCAGGTCCTCGCGGTTTGCGGGATCCGCCCAGTAGTCAACGCGTTCAATAATCTCCTTGGTCGTGTGCACCAGCATGGTTTTTGAAGACACTGGCAGCCCCCACGCCTCCAACGCGCGGTATGCCTCGTCCAAGGTGGCGGGTGTGAAACCTTCGCTGTAGCCAATGCCGTGGCAGATCATGCGTAGCTTACGTTTGCGCACGTCTTCCACATTTTTTTGCCGCAGGGAACCAGCCGCCGCATTCCTAGGGTTGGCGAAGGGTTTTCCGCCTTCCGCGATGCGTTGCGCGTTGACCTCTGGAAAATCATCGATGGAAATATAGACTTCCCCGCGCACTTCCAGCACCGCAGGAACAGGGTATTCATCACTGCCGTTAAGCACGTGCGGAATATCGCTGATCACCCGCGCATTTGCGGTGACATCTTCACCCACGCGGCCGTCGCCACGCGTCGCCGCCTGCACGAGTTCACCGTCACGATAGGTGAGGTTGATGGACAGCCCGTCGATTTTCAACTCGGTGAGGTAGCTTTCCGACGGCGTACGTTCCAACCATTTCCTCAACTCGTCCAGGTCGAACACATTATCCAAGCTGCGCATGGGTTCCAAGTGCTCAACGTTGGCAAAGCTTGACGACGCCGCGACAGGCGCTCCCACCTCCATGGTTGGGCTGTCAGGAACAGCCAGCTCAGGGTGCTCAGCCTCTAGTTTCTGTAGCTTTGCAAAAAGCTCATCGAACTCGGCGTCGGAAATGATGGGTTGCTTGTTGTAGTAGAGGTCGCGGTGTTGACGAACCTCCTGCGCAAGGTCGTTCCATTCGCGGCGGAGATCAGCAAAATCGGTCACGGTGCACCAGTCTAACGTTTCGGGCGGACACGGCGGGTTGGCTTCACAGCCTGCTTCACATAGCCCCACAGCTCCGAAGAATGAATAGGGTGAAAATCTGTCGCCTCCAAACTCACATTCACATGATGTGGGGCGAGCAGCTGGTCAGAATGGGTGTGCCCATGCACGACACAGTCAAAACCGTCGCGGGCTATCCAGCGGTTAAGCGCACCTTTGCGGTACGGGTCGTCTGTCCTGGGAATATGCGTAAACAGCACATCAAGACCATCGTGGTTAAGCTGGAAATTTTCAACAACAATGTCGAAGACAGCCTGATACTGCGGCAACCACGTCAGCTGGGATTCCACGCCGAACATGGGATGGCATTTGTCGTGATTACCTGGGGTGAGGATCAGACTAAGGTCTTTAGCAAACTTCAGTTCCGCAAGCTTATCCAGCGCATACTGGTCTTTGCGAACAGAAATATCGCCAAGGCATACCAATGTTGCGTTATCAGGGAGTTCAGACAACGCGGCCATGACAGTGCTGTCATGATGATAGGTCTCGGTGAATCCACGGTTGTGGGTCACCAATGGATGCCCCAGATGCAGGTCTGAGGTGATCCAGAAATCACTGGGATCAAAACATCGTTGACATTGCTTTCCTTGTCGTCGGGTCCATTGGTTTTTCTGACCATCGCAATCATGGCACAAGGGGCAGACACGCATAGCATCTCTGGTACATAAACGCGATTCACACATCGCCGCCACAATGATAAGAAACCAAGCCTTAGCAGCGATGTTATACCCTTTTTGCCCCCATGTTTACCCCCTTGTCTACGCTAGGTTCCATGACGCACTTTGACGTAAACGCAATGCTCTCCTTCGACCTCGAAACAACCTCGGCGAACCCGTTGGAGGCGCGGATCGTTACGTCCGCCATGGTCCGTATCCACAACAAAGATGTGGAACCCCTTGAGCTGCTCGCGGATCCTGGTGCGGAAATCCCAGAGGCTGCCAGCAAGGTCCACGGCATCACCACCGAGCATGCGCGTGAACACGGTCAGCCGCATGAGAAGGTGCTGGCGGAAACCGTAGAGCGTATTCGTCAAGGCTGGGCCGATGGTTTGACGCTCATTGTGTTTAACGCGCCTTACGATCTCACCGTTTTGCGCCAACTCACGGGTGATTTCACTGTCACCGGCGCTGTGTACGATCCTTTTGTTGTTGACCGAGCCAAGGATCCTTACCGTAAAGGCCCCCGAACGCTCAGCGACCTCAGCCAGTTTTATGGTGTGCGTTTGGATAACGCCCACGAGGCAACGGCCGACGCCCTGGCGGCCGCCCGCATCGCCTGGAAGCAGTTGAAACTATGGCCTGACCTGGGGACTATGGATTTGGATAGCCTCATGGAAGCACAAGCGGTGTGGTACTACGAGCGCCAGACGAGCTTCCGTAAATACTTAGAAGGCCAAGGACGAGACACCAGTGATGTGAGCACGTCCTGGCCAATGCGCGGCTAGTACGCCGCTGCCGAGAAGCGTTAGAACCGCAGATGGGAGACTTCCTCCCAGCCCGGGTCGAACGATGGTACCAAGTTAACGTTGCCACGGTCCCACAGTGCTAGGGACTTCCTCCATACGCTGGATGACTTCGCTGCTGCTGTCGACATAGAAGTGCATGAGGCGCTGGCCTTGCCCGGTTTCGATGGCCACGCACCGGCCATCGTTGGCCACAGCGGAGTCCAGGGCGTCCTCAATGGAACCAAGCGCCTGCATTGTTTCCTCATCACGAGGCAAAGCCAGTTTCGTGCGCGTCGTAGGCAAACGCGACTGCAACATGGGTTTCAAACAGTGGCGCGGCCAGTGTGACCAGCGGTGGAAGCACGCGAATAATGATTGGGTGGTCGTCCACCATCGCCTCAGCGACCTGCCAATTACGGTTACCAATCAACGGGAATTCGGATGTTAAATCATGCAGCACATCAGTGAATTCGGAGATGGGTACGGCATCATCGGGGTTTTCGCGCACAAACTCAATGGCCCCGATCCACATTTCCACATTCAACTCGCCCAGGGTTTTATCGAGCAGAAGGAATCCAAGCCTTGTCACAATTGAATCATCGTCAAACTCATTAAACGCGGGGTTGTACACGGCAATGTCCACCAGGGAGTTACGCCGCTGGTACAGCACAGTAGTCTCGCTCAACTGTACGTAAACGCCCTCATAATTGATCTTTACATCGAGGTCCTGTGCTGGTCGGCGAAATTCGGAAAACGCCCACACGTCGTCAGCATCGGGGGCAGCCTCGAACCAGCGGCGCGCCACGCCGCGCAACTCAGCGCCAGCGGCAGTCACGGTGAGGGCGTGTCGCGCGCCGTCGAAACCCGGGGTGAATTCCCACTGCAACTGCTCGGCGATTGCAACGATCCTCGGGTGCACCAGCCCCATGACGTCCGCTTGCTCCTGTCCGGTAAAAACTCGGTCGAGCAATTCGGCACCTTCGTCGCGCCACCATGACCAGAACGCATCAATTGCGACTTGTTGTTCCTCTAGGGTGGGGTGATGAGTTTCAGCCATGGCTGTCCTTTCGCTGGATCGGTGCACTTATTTTGGCGCACAAGATACGCGTACTAACGCTACCGAATTCCTCGGCAAAGTCACACACGCCACAGTCACAAATCCCCGGCGTCTTTGTCCAGCATGTCCGCGACCGTTCGGGCAGTGCGGAGGGCTGCCGCGGCATCGAGAAGCGTGCAGTCGGCTAAACCACCGCGGGGGTGCACATCAACGGCATGGGTGAGCAGTGTGCGGTCAAGTCCCAGTTCGTCCCACATGCGCGCTACATCAACCGCAAGGTGGCGCGGGTCACGGTCGTCCCCGGCGCGGGTCATGCCTAGACCAACGCGCATGCCTGCGGCGAGTGCGTGCCCCATACCGTCGTACTGTTCGCTGCCACATACTGTGTCCAGAGTTACCTGGCAGGTCTCCACGCCTGCGACCTGGGCGACTTTCCACAGCGGCGGATAGCCCGGTTTTGGTTGAGGTAGCGCACCTCTGCACGCCTCGATGACACCAGACAACCGTTCCCCCAAGTCGGCGTCGTTAATGGAAGGAATCTCATCAAATTGAGATGTCCCAGGCAGGGAGCCCTCGCGAACCTGCGCAAGTAGTGGCTCGTCTAGCTGCACATACACCTCGGTGTCAAAGCGCGCTCGCACGTCGGTGCTGTACTCCTGGATTCCGGCGATCAGAGATTCCGTGAGGTCACGCAGGGCACCGGTGTCGGTGAGTGCGCGGTGTCCGTTGCTCAGTTCGATGGATGCTGATAGCGTCCACGGGCCTGCGACCTGGATTTTCACGGCGTCGATACGCGTACCCCATGCCTGTTCGCACTGGTCTAGGTCTGCCTCTACCCGATCCCACATGCGGCGAGTGCGCAGCTGCGGGCGAGCACTGAGCACCCAGCTTCGCGGCCCCGCATCCACGTTGATTCCGGGCAGTATCCCTGTGGTGAGCCCCACCACGTCCACCCCGCGAGCGGGAAGAATGGGTAGTTGCCGTAGGTCACCGGTTTCACCCGCAACGATGTCGGCGGCGGCGATTATCGACGCCCCGGGCAGCTCGCCCAGTCCGTAAAAGTTGACGGTCATGAGTGGGCCGTCCCGCAGATCGTGCCGGAACCCAGCACAATATCGCCATCAGGGTCGGGCAAGTACAGTACAGCGGCTTGACCGCGCGCCACGCCCTGAAGCGGAGTGTGCAGGGACAGTTCCATGCGGTCGTTATCCTTGTCGATACGGGCGTGACACGAAACGACGCTGCCATGGGCGCGGACCTGCACCTCGCATTCCAGCTCCCCCTCCATGGCCGGGTGCAGAAACTTGAGGCGATCGGCGTGAATTGTTGTGATGGCCAGGTTTTCGCGCGGACCAACGGTCACCACTCCCGTCTGCGCGTTGATATCGGTGACGTAGCGGGGACGCCCATCAGCTGCGGGATTGCGCAAGTCAAGCCCTTTTCGCTGACCGATAGTGAACTCATGCACGCCTTGATGCTCCCGCAGAGGCGTTCCTTCCTGATCCACAATCAGCCCCGGACGCACGCCAATATGCTTACCTAAAAACGCCTGGGTGTTGCCATCGGGAATGAAGCAAATATCGTAGGAATCCGGCTTCTTGGCCACGGAAAAGCCCATCTCACCGGCTTCTTCGCGGATCTGAGGCTTCTTGGTGTCGCCCACTGGGAACATGCACCGCTTGATCTCCTCCGCGCCCAGCACCCCGAGCACGTAGGACTGGTCTTTGTCCGGATCAATGGCGCGGCGGAGATACGCATCGCCACCGTCAATGGGTTGGGTGAGCCGCGCGTAGTGCCCGGTAGCCACGGCATCGAAACCCAGCGCCACACCCCGTTCTAGCAAGGCACGAAACTTGATTTTCTCGTTGCAGCGCAGGCACGGGTTGGGGGTTTCGCCGATGGCGTAGGAATCAATGAAATCATCAATCACATCCTCCTTGAACCGGTCCGAAAAATCCCAGACATAAAAGGGAATGCCCAGTTTGTCGCACACGCGACGAGCATCGGCGGAATCTTCCAGCGAGCAGCACCCGCGCGAGGATTCACGCACGGCCTGCGGATCCCGCGACAACGCCAAATGCACCCCCACCACCTCATGACCAGCTTTCACCGCGCGCGCCGCCGCCACTGCGGAATCCACGCCGCCGCTCATCGCCGCCAAAACTCGCACTGCCTGTGATCCTTCCTGAATTGCCTTGTGGCCCGACCCATTGGAGCCATATGGGCCTAACAGAATAAGCCCGTTACGTGGGAAAAGGCAAGTTGAAAGCAGGCTTCCGGTAGCCATTGCGCGACCACCTGCTTGCACTATTCCATCATTTTAGTATTTTAAAACTATGGACTCGATGGAACCTCCAACCGGTGCACAGCCACCTTCCCCGCCGCCTTCGCAGCGCGAGCAAGAACTAGAACGCAGGCTCGCCGCCATTGAGGCGCGGCTTGCCGTGTTGGAAGAACACGTACCTAAAGAAACGGCAGCCACACTACCCACCGGAACCAAGCAGGTAGACGACTCTGCTGACACCTATTGGGCACTCACCGAACTGTCATTACGAAACAACACTGCCGACAACACCGGTGCCGTCATGTTCGCGGGTCACGTCACCACTAGTGAGCAAGAAGCCATGTACCAGTGGACTCGCCCCACCGACTTCTTCCTCGCCACCAGCTGGGACGACCCCATGACACGCCTTACCGCGCTGGCACATCCGGTGCGAGGAACCATCCTCCGCACGCTTCTCGACGCCCCGACTACCGCAGCTCAACTTGCCGAAAACAATGTGGTCACCTCCACCGGAACGGCATACCACCACCTTAACGCCCTCATGGCCGCTGGTTGGATCAGCAAGAAACCCACCGGGGAATTCAGTATTCGCATCAGCAGGATCGTCCCCTTGCTCACCATCCTCGCGTGCTGCGAAGACCATTAACAAGAAAGGCGTAATCGCGTGAAAATCAAGCCGCGACACCTGACTGCCGGGACAGTTGCAAGCCTTATTGCCATTGCAATCCTTGTAGCAGGCTTGACTTTTGGCCCCAAACACATCACAGTAGCGCAGACAGCAACGGGCGACCCCGAGCTCGCCGGTCACCTCGCGCAGCACGCGCCGAAGGGTGCGCACAACCTTGCCGCGGCGGTCGTCGATAGTAATGGTGCAGTGAAGTTCGCTGGGCTTGGTGCGGACGAGAATACAGAGTTTGAAATTGGGTCTGTGAGTAAAACCTTCACGGCTGAGCTTCTTCGGCAGGCGGTAGAGCGTGGAGAGGTCACCTTAGACACCACCGTTGACGAGATTCTGGACGATGCCGATATGTCCACGTCAGACATCACCCTGCAAGGAACTAGCCACCCACACATCAGGGCTGCCGCGGATTCTTGGTATATCGGCCTTCGCAGTGGCGATCAGTATGCAGCGAAAACAGAACCCATATGATGGCTTTACCACTCAGAGGATTCTGGATGAAGCCCGCACCGCAACTCTCACAGACCGCGGAACGTACAACTACTCCAATTTTGGAATGGCGCTGCTCGGACATTTGCTGGCGCGACGGGCTGGTACAACCTACGCGCAGCTTGCTCAAGAACGCATTTTCACTCCCCTTGGCATGAACAACACCTACGTCATGACCCCCGAAACCACACCCACAAACGCACCACGGGGGCTGGACATTACTGGACACCTCACCGCCGCATGGGACGACGAAGGGTACGGACCGGCCGGCGGAATTCGGTCAACTGCCGCCGACATGACTCACTTTATGAAGCATCTGCTAGCCCAGGGACTCCCCGACTACACCTGGGTACACGAGCAGGACGTGGCCTGGCACAACGGCATGACCGGCGGCTTCACATCCATGCTGGTGATTGACCCACGGAACCACAACGCCAGTTTTGTAGCCAATGACAGCAACGTAGCTATTGATGAGCTCGGAATGGAACTGCCACGATGAATCCAGCCATTGTCAGCGCGACATTGACCGTCCTCATACTCTTCATTGCAGCACGTTCGCTTCGCCAACGGCGCCACCCTGGAATCGCGTTACTGGATTGCGGTATCAACTGTGTCATAGTGCTCTTCATCGCCAACGGCGGCGGTATCGCCTGGACAAGCCAGGTATCCGTTGCTCTATGGTGGCTCACCGTGGCGCTCTGTGCCGCCGGAACAGCTTGTAGCATATTCACTTATCTGCTAACGTTGCGTTCGGATTAAAAAGGAGTTCTTCACATGTAGTAGCAACGTCCCCTCCCGCACCGCTGACCACTGCTTTAAGAGCACAAGCACCCAGCGGGATTTCATCGTTGCCATCTTTTCCCTTTTTGCATGTGGAGTCACCATGTCTACCAACCCGTACGGGTTCCCCATCACTGTTCCCGGCTCAAAAGCCCCAGTTCGCATGTGGTCACCGCTTTACGACGTTGACCACACCGCTCAACAACAAATCCGCAACGCATCTCTCCTTCCGTGGGTTCACGGCGTCGCCGTCATGCCCGATGTTCACGCAGGCGCTGGCGTGACTGTTGGAAGCGTCATCGCCATGCACGGTGCCGTTTCACCGGCCGCTGTCGGCGTGGATATTGGTTGCGGAATGATGGCGGTAAAAACAACCGCCACACTTTCCGATCTGCCCGATAACCTCGCCGGCATCCGCGCCGCCTGGGAAAACGTTGTTCCCGTTGGTTTTGCGAAGCATAAAGCCCATGCCGCACTGCTGGGGCGAGACGGTTTTATGCGCCGCGATGTCAAGAAAGCTTTTCTCACGTTTCACTAATCTCCGCGTTGATGTCTCCGCAAAGGAAAACAACGCGGTCCGGCAATGCGGAACGCTCGGCAGCGGCAACCACTTCATCGAGTTGTGCAGCGACAACCACGGCATTCTGTGGCTGATGTTGCATTCCGGGTCACGCAACATCGGCAAGGAAATCGCCGAGCGGCACGTCTATCGCGCGAAACACCTGGAATGGAACAGCGATATTCCAGACCGCAACCTCGCTGTATTCTTGCACCGCGACCAGGACGGCACAGAATACAAGGAATGGGCCGACTACCTTCATGACATCTACTGGGCACAGGAATACGCCCTGCTCAACCGACGCATCATGATGGGCTCCATCAAAGCCGCCCTACAGAACATTCTTCCGCAGGTTGCCTTTACCCAGGACATCAACTGTCACCACAACTACGTCTCTGAGGAAACCTACGACGGTCTTGACTTGGTGATCACCCGCAAGGGGGCAATCAGCGCGCAAACAGGTGAATTGGGCATCATTCCGGGTTCGATGGGAACCGGCTCATACATTGTGCGCGGGTTGGGAAATACAGCATCGTATTGTTCCGCCTCTCACGGTGCTGGCCGAACAATGAGTCGTGGAGCAGCAAGGCAGGCATTCACTCTCGACGACCTGATCGAGCAAACCCGTGGCGTGGAGTGCCGGAAAGACTACGGGGTTCTTGATGAAATCCCCGGCGCCTACAAAGACTTGAGTCAGGTTCTCTCACACGAGGTAGACCTGGTGGAAATTGTGGCCAAACTCGACACACTACTGTGCATCAAAGGATAAAAAATGAGTAACAACAATCGCTACGTGCGGCTCAGCAAAACAATGTCCGTCGCACTGCGGCACGACCCTGATTCTTTCGGAATCGAGCTGGACAAAGAAGGCTGGGTGGACGTGGATAAACTTCTCGATGCCCTGCGCAAACATAAGCGCTGGGAAGATATCACTGAAGAGGACTTCCACACGGTCATGAGCGTTTCAGATAAGAAGCGTTTCGAAATCAGCGATGGTCACATCCGCGCGCTCTACGGCCATTCCATCCCCATGAAGATCGTTAAAGAACCAACCACCCCTCCCTCGTTGCTCTATCACGGTACCGCCAGGCGGAATCTGGATAATATTCTCCAACAGGGCATTCTTCCCATGTCGCGCCAATACGTGCACATGTCGGAAGACGTGGAAACGGCAACGAAAGTGGGACGTCGAAAAGCGCAGGACATTGTGATCCTAGCAATAAACACACAGGCAGAACCAGGGGTGCTGTTCTACTGTGGCAATGATCAAACATGGCTCGCCGACCGCGTTCCGCCCAGTATGATTGAGGTTCTGAACTAACCTCATTTCGCATTGGGAAGCACGCATGACTCAGAACAATGATCATCTGCGGATCGGTGATACCGAGCGCATCCACGCACTTGATGCCCTCAGCCGCCACTACACCGATGGCAGGCTTGACGACGCCGAGTTCAACCGCCGCTCAGACATCATCACCACCGCAACCACCCAAGGCGAACTGCGGGAACAATTCGCTGACCTCCCAGGAGGATTCCCATTCACGGCCGACACCACAGGCGCACTTGTCCCCTATGAACAGGCCGAGAGTCACTCGCTTGTCGCGGATGTAGATCCCGAGACCAAGGAGCTGGAAAGACTCAAGAAAAAAGGCAAGATCATCAACCTCATTGATGGGTTGAACGGCACTGTCTCTCTGGCCGCATTCTTCCTGCTGATGTTTGTATTCAACGTCTCCTACGCGTGGCTTGTCTTCCTAGCAGTTCCCGCCATTGGCGCAGGTGCGCGCCTACTTTTTGCGCTTCGACGAATCAGAGGAAGACGCGTACGACAAATACCAGGAAATAGCGCAAAAACAACGTGCCCAGCGCCTCGAACAAGCAGCATTCAAGATGCAGGAACTGGAAAACAGGAACCGTGAGGGGCAATAGTTAGTTACTGAATATTACCTAACATCTTTTACCGTTGCCCCACTCTTAGAGTAAGTGGCAGTAATTAAAATCTATATGACAATCAGATTTGACATACCGCAGCACATAGCTGTGACAATATCAAATATTCTCACGATAACCCTCTAACGCGGGGGCAGTTTTAGTTGGGGATAAACTCGATAATTTCATAATCAGCAATTCCTGCCTGATTAAACGGATCTTCAGAGATTATTCCTTCAACCTGTTTCCTACTGTCTGCCTGCATCACTATCACGCCCCCAACCCGAGGTTCCTTACGGCCAGACATCAAAAATATTCCCTGCTCATAATAGCGTTCAAGGTACGCGACATGATCAGGAAGATGGTCTTCTACATCAGATGGTTTTTGATCGTAAGTGAGCGATACGATAAACATAGTTTCATCGTATCACCAACTCAGGCATCAGAAATCTTTTAATTTCATTGAATAAAAGACCCAACAAGCTCACGTTCAAGCTTGTCGGCCTTGTGTGTTCGGTTACTGCTCTAGCGGCAGCACGACCTACGGTCTATTCTTCGCTGGTTTCCTTTGCTTTCTTGCTGCGTGGGGACAGCCAGGTTGCCAGGATTCCGATGACAAAGAGCAGGAGGAACAGCCACCAGACGCCTGTCCACTGAGATGAGTGTTCGTTGCCGTTGCTGCTTGCGCTGTACTTGGCCAGATCGGGGCCATGTTCGCCTTCACCGGTGGATGCGACAGCGAGTGCGACATTCACGGGTTCACTACCCGCATCGGCAGGTGCGTTGTGGCGGACAGCTACGAGCTGCTCACCCGCCAGGAAGGAGGTGTTAACAGCGCCGGCCTTCTTCATGTTGGCCCACCGAATCGGCTCGGTGGCAAACGTTGCCGAGGTAGCCTCATCAGCGTTCAAAACCACGTTGCCTTCGCTGCGGTCAGTCCCGTCTGCGCCGCCGTCAGTCGTGGCGGACAGGTGGTTGTACAGCGGGCTGAAAGCCTGCCAGCTGATGCTGTGATCATTTTTGCCTGCAGCCTGTGCCTCAAGGTGCATCTGCAAGCGCTGTCCGTCTTTGACGGGAACCCTGAACCACTGAGTTTCACCCGGTTTGAGAGCAGCGGTGTACGTTCCTGCCTTGACGCTGGGTGCGGCCGCAACGTTGGTGTTGGTCGGAAGTTCACCAGCGACGTCGCCAAGCGGAAGGTCAGCAATCTTTGGTTTGCTGGAGGCTTGAGGCAGTTTGGCGTCGTCAACCTGCGGAACAGCCCAGGTGGAAATACGGATGGGCAGATCTTTGTCAGCGGCGAGTTCGCCTGTGCGCTTGAGCACGAGGTCGTACTTACCGGGCGGGCAGTCGGTACCCTTCTTGATTTCTTTCGAAAGTAGCGAGGCGGATTGTGCACCCGTGAAGTTGCCGTCTACCTTGACTTTTTCTGAGGTGGCGACGCAGGCCTTCCCCTTGGGGTTGAGGAGTTCAGGGGTGACAGTTAGCTCCTTGCCCTTGGCGCTCACATTACCCTCAGGAGTCGGAATCAAGAATCCAACGTTGAGTTGCTGACCTTCCTTCAGCGTCACAGACCAGTGGCGTTCCTGGTCTTTCGAATCGCCACTTACAGCCGGAAGTGAGTCAGTGAACAGCTGCTGGTGAATACGCCCGTCACGGGTCGTACCCACAGCAAGCGTGGGGGCACCGTCAGCCTTGTTGGTGCCCTTCATGTCCTTAGCTGCGGTCTGGGTTGCAGAGGCAGCCTCAGAGCTTTCAGAGGCCTTAGCCGTGGTGGAATTTTCGGTTGACTTCTTGTCTTCGGTCTTCGTCTCGGACTTTTCGTCAGACTTGGGAGTCTCTGCCTTGGATTCCTCCGCCTTGGGCTCCTCAGATTTTTCGGCAGACTTCTCGTCAGACTTCGACGTTTCAGCCTTGCTTGGCTCGCCGTTCGCCTTCGATTCGGAAGACTTCTCAGCGGACTTCTCGGCCGACTTGTCTACAGACTTGTCCTCGCTCTTGTCGCCGTCATGCTTATGCCCATCGTGCTTGTGGGTGTCCTTCTTGTCACCCTTATCACCGTCATGCTTGTGCCCGTCATGATCGCTGCTGTCTTTCTTGTCAGCATCTTTCTTATCCGCGTCCTTCTTATCACCTTTACCCGCATCGCTTGCTGCAGCTGCGCCTTGGGCAGACAATGCGGTGACGAGTGTGCCGACGGATGCTTCGTTGGTGGCATCAGCGTAGGTGCCGCCGCCTGCTGCTGCGAGTTCTTTCAGCTGTTCGCGGACGGTTTCGTCGGCGTTGAGGCCAACAACATCAATGGTGACATTGCTGTTGCGCTTGTGGATGTCGCGGGCAACCTCAGCCATCTCTGGCGGCGCGCAGGTGTCAATGCCGTCAGAAACTAGCACGATGTGGCGCTTGTTCTTTTCTGTCTTCTTTGTGTCCAGGGTCTTTTCGGCCGCGAGGAGGGCCGGGCCGATCGGGGTGTATCCGCTGGCAACCAGGCCGTCGATCTGGGCAGCAATTTCGTCGCGCGAACCGCCGAGAGGCACCAGGGTTTGGACGTCTTTACAACCAGCTTCTTTTTCTTCGTCGCTGTTTCCGGTGCCAGTACCGTAGGTCAGCAGAGCAAGTTGCTGGTCACCCGGCAGTTCGCCGAGGAGGGTGTGTGCCACACGGTTGGCGGTGTTGGTGCGTAGTTCACCGGAGCCATCAGGTGCCCACATGGAGCCGGAGGCGTCGATAATCAGCGCGGTGTCTGGGTGTTCAGACGATGGCTCAGCGCTGCTAGCGAGTGGGGCGTGCATCCCAATGAGAGTGCACGCTGTTGTTAATGCGGCAACGCCAACACGCATGCGTCCCGGACCAGTGTGAGGCATGCGTGTTCCTAATAGGGTTGTGAATCTCATGTTTTCTATTAGAAAGAATTCTAAGCACATCCGCTACTACTTTGATAAACTTTTATCATTTTTTAAGAATATTCTTATAAAACGGGCGATATTTTGAGATTTATGCCACATCAAGAGAGTGACACGACAACGCAAAATCACATCAATACCTGTGCTACCCAGCGACTATATATCACGACATCTACGACACACTATGGACCACATCGCCGGATAAGCACTACTGCTAAGATCATACCTTCGCAGTGTCATTCCTCAGTTTCAGCCCCACTTAAACAGCCGTGCCCCGAGAGCGCCGAAGATAACGATCATGCCGAGCAACACTGCCGTCGCAACGCCATAGTCGGACCACGCGTGACCCGCCCACAGCCCTTGCATCAATTCCACCAGGTGCCGCAGTGGGGAAAACTGCGTGGCATGCCGCACCCCGCTCGGCAACGCCTCCATCGGAATGAAAGCCCCGGACGTGATCATCAATACAATCATCACGCCGTTACCAATACCGGTTGCCGCCGCCGCTGACGGATACACCGCAGCCAGCGTGTATCCCAGCGCCAGGAACGCAATAAGCCCACACGCCCCCGCGACGAGCACGAGCAGAACACTCCCCTGCGCCCGGACGCCAAACATCAGCATTCCAACAATCAGGGCCAGAACCACACCGGTCATCCCCACAAGGAAATGAACGGTCACGTCCGCCGCCACGTACGTCCACGACTTCAACGGTGTGGCGCGAAGACGCGCAAGGGCACCGCTTTCACGCAGTTGCAGCTGCGTTGCGGGCAGTATTAGGATTCCCATAATCGCCACCACCAGCGACGACATCGCCGGAAGCGTGGCGTCCACAAAGCCCTTGCCGTCAAACTGCGGTGTTGGATCGTTGCCAAAGATTGTGCCAAGTATCACCACCAAGAGCGGTGGAAAAATGAGGGTGAAAAACAGTCCGACAGGTTCACGCAGCATGGATCTGCCAAGGGTTATCACCAGGGTTCGGTACGCGCGCATCAGTGTTCCTTCCGCAGTGTGCGTCCAGTGAGATTAAGAAAAACGTCCTCCAGACCCGGCGTCGTCGTTTCCATATCGTGCACAGCAAGTCCGGTTTGAGTGAGGTAAGCCAACACATTTTGAGCAAAAGCTCCCCGCCCCTTAACGACGATCGCGTCACCGTCACCGTCCACACTGGTCACTCCTTGCACCGATGTCAGCTCTGCTAGCACTGGGTGATCGAGGACGGGCGAGTTGAGGTTGAGGCGCAGCGTGGAGTCCCCGCCGTAGCGCTGGATGAGTCCCGCAACAGTGTCCAGCGCGACGAGCTTTCCACTGTCTATGATGGCCACACGATCACAGAGTGCTTCAGCTTCTTCCATATAATGCGTGGTCAGAACGACGGTTTTGCCACGGTCACGGATGCCACGCACAACGTCCCACATGGCAAGTCGCGCCTGTGGGTCAAGAGCAGTAGTCAGCTCGTCGAGAAAAAGCAGCTCGGGATCATGGATAAGGGCAAGGGCGATAAATACTCGTTGGCGTTCACCGCCAGACAGCTTGGTAACAAAAGAGCGCTCTTTCACGCCAATACCAAGCAGATCCAGCAACGGCCGCCACGGAACAGGATTGTCATAGAAAGAAGAAAATAGTTGCAGCGCTTCGCCAACTTTGAGCCTGGGCAACAACGCGGCTTGTTGCAGCTGAATCCCGGTTCTTTGCACCAGCTGGTGCATGTCTTTTATAGGGGTGCATTCCCAGGACGTCGATAGTGCCGGATGTTGGGGTGTCCAGCCCTTCAATACAGCTGAGGAGCGTGGTCTTTCCTGCCCCATTTGGTCCGATGATTCCAAAAATCTCGTTATCTTCAACAGTGAAGCTCACCCCGTCCACAGCAGTAAGTTCGCCGAAACGCCGGGTTACATCGCGACACACGATTGCGCTCATCACAACTCCTTGGTTGCATCGCATAATTGCCTTATGTTTCTCACCCTACGACGGTAATACTTGTATTACAAGTATTACTCAGTCTACATATGGGATGTACCGATTCCGATGTACATAGCACACACAACGACGAGAGCGCATAAAGACAGAGCTACGTAAAAGTGGAGGCTCGGGCACCTCACCACATGGTGAGCACCCCGAGCCTCCACCGCAGTCAACTTTCCTAGCTACCCCCTAGACCTCAAACAGCGAGACCAGTTGCTTGGTGTAGTCGTGGCGGCCCTCAGCAAAGAGCTCGTCCTTGCCACATTCGTCCACCAATTTCCCTTTGCGCATCACCACCATGCGGTCACTCATAAAGCGAACCGCCGCGAGATCATGGGAGATAAACAAGTAGGAAAGATTCAACTGCTCCTGAAGGTCCTTCAACAAATTGAGCACCCGAGCCTGCACGGAAACATCAAGGCTAGCCGTTGGCTCGTCCAAAATAATCACAGCAGGTTCCGTGCTTAAGGAGCGCGCAATGGCAATACGCTGTTTTTGCCCACCCGACAGCTGCCCAGGGTAGCGCTGCAACAAACACGGATCTAGCTGCACAAGTCCCATCAGCTCTTCCGCATACTGCTGGAGTGTTAGCCCCTTTCTTTCAAGGATGGCGTTGCGCTTCTCTGGGAAACACGCAAGCGGCTCCAGAAGGGAATCCCCACACGTAGCCGACTATTAAAAGACGAACTCGGGTTCTGGAATACCATCTGCATAGTGCGTCGCTTTTTACGCTGCACCCGCGACGACAGCGCAGTCAGCTCCTCTCCCTGCAACCACATCTGCCCACTATGAAGCGACTCCAAACCAAGCAGACACCTCGACAATGTTGACTTTCCGCTACCAGACTCACCAACCAGGCCCAAGCACTCGCCGCTGTTCACAACAAGGTCCACTCCACGGACCGCCTCAGTACCATCACTGTACGTTTTGGAAAGATTTTTTGTTACAAGAACTTCTGTCATAGTTGATCATCTACTGGTAGTCGCTTTAGGTGGCTATGAAGCGTTGGAACTGAAGCAAAAAGGTGCCGTGTATAAGGATGCTCAGGATGTGCAACAATGGTCGCAGTATCACCTTGTTCGACAACGATCCCCTGTCGCATCACCGCAACCCGATCCGCGTGTTGAATCACGCACCGTAGATCGTGAGTAATGAAAAGCACCGAACAATCGTGCTTCTCCCGTAATGCGTTGATAAGATCAAGCACTGCGGCCTGGCTCACAGCATCAGGGCAGTCGTAGGTTCATCCGCGATAAGAAGCTTTGGCTTGAGCATCATCGCTGTAGCAAGCGCCGCACGCTGAAGTTGACCGCCGCTCAGCTGGAAAGGATAGCGTTGCGCAAAAGCAACATCCAACCCCACCTCTTCCAGCGATGTGTTCACCAACTGCATTTCCTCACTTCGTGAATAATTCTTGTGTGCACGTATCGTCTCAATCATTTGACTGCCAATTTTAAGAAAAGGCGTAAACGCACCGGAATAATCTTGAAATACGTAAGAAATCTCCGCGCCTCGCACACGCCTTATATTGTTGGGACTAATACTTAGCAGGTCTCGATCATCTAAGGAAATTTCAGCGGCAGTCCGGCGCAGACCACCGGGGAGCATATCAGTAATAGCAAAAGCAGAGACAGATTTTCCACTGCCGGATTCACCAATAATGGAAAACCATTCCCCCCTTTTCTATGTCAATATTCAACGACGGTACTAACGTTCGCCCCGCCTTTGTTGACACTTTCAATTCTTTAACGTGCAGTCGCGACATCAATAACCTCTTCCGTTCCTTGAGTGCCGGAGAACTTCTCGGTGAGCTTATCCCCCACAAGATTCGTCGCAAGAACAACAATCAGAATAGCCATGCCAGGGGCAAACATGAGCAACGAGGTTTCCGCAAAGTAGGTGCGCCCTTCAGACAGCATGGAACCCCACTCTGGTGAAGGCTGTGGGACACCTAGCCCCAAGAACGAGAGCGACGCAACCAACAACACAACTTTGCCAAGATCAAGTGTTGCCAGGGCCATAACAGGACCAACCACATGCGGGAGGAAATGCTGCCGCAGCATGCGGAATACACTCGAACCGCTAATGCGCGCTGCCTGGAGATAGTCTTGCGTTTTCTCCTGCAACACCACACTTCGAGCCAAGCGAGCATAGCCAACCCATTTTACTAAAAGAATAGCAATGAGAAGGTTCACATAACCAGGCCCAAGCAACCCTGTAATAACAATAGCAACAATGTATTCAGGAAGTGCCATGAATGTGTCGCTTGTTCGCATGAGGATCCAGTCCACATATTTGCCGAGATAGCCGGCAAAGAGGCCAATAGGCACGCCGACAATCATCGACAGTACAAGCGCGGCAAGAGAAATGCCCACAGTTGTTTGACCGCCAGTAAGCAGGCGGGAAAATACGTCACGCCCAAGCTGATCCGTCCCAACAAGGTGCGCTGCACTCGGCCCCTGAAGTGCATTATTCAAATCCACAGCAATGGGATCATAAGGGGCAATCGAGGGGCCCACGATAACCAGAACAAGAAGTGTGACCGTAAGAATCATGCCCCACGGAAGCTTTAATAATTTATGCATCATCCGTGTTCCTGTTCCTTGATCTTGATGGATGGGTCAATAATTCGGCACAACCCATCAACAAAGGCCATAATAATCAGAATTGCGATCCCTACTATTAACACAAATCCTTGAATGACTGCGTAGTCGCGACGCGCAATCGCTTCAACCGCAAGTCGCCCCATTCCCGGCAGACCGAATACCACTTCAATGACCACAGAACCCGAAAGCAAGCTGCCCAGACTGACGGCCAGCATAGTCACAACCGGGATCAGGGATCCGCGCGTCACATGTCTCAGCACCACATTCCTCTCTGGTACTCCTCGCATTCTGGCCGCCCGAACATAGTCTTCGGCGTTAATTTCGACGTAGCGATTGCGGAACATCTTGACAAAGGGCGGGGCGATAGCGACCACAAGACAGATAACAGGAAGCACAAGTCCAGCGCCGTTACGCCAACCTGAGGATGGAAGAAGTTTCACTTTCACGGCAAACATGTTGATCAGGAGCAAGCCCAACCAGAACGCAGGTATTGAGGCACCGAGATAACAAAACCACATGATGATTTTGTCCACCCATGTATTGCGATATCGCGCAGCCAACCACCCCAGCAGCACAACAACAAGCGCAGTAACCAGCAACGATACGCCTGAGAGGATGGCGGATGCGGGCAATGCCTTGGAAATCTCGTAAGAGACAGGCTTGCCAGTCATCACTGACGTGCCCATGTCACCCCGAAGCAATCCCTCAAGGTAATGCCAGTATCGAACAATCAATGGATCATTCAGGCCCATGCGCTCCCGAGTAGCATCTATTTCGGTCTTGCTCACCGCCACATCATCTATACGCAGCACCGACAATACGGCATCTCCCGGGGCGAGAGCGACGATAAAGAAGCTCGCAATGGTGAGGAGCCAGACGGCTATCACTGCCTCCCCGAGCCTGCGAAGCGCCCATACTTTATTCAATGTCAAGATCCTTTGTGACCATCTGGAACTCAAACTCATTGCTGGGAGTGAACCAACCAGTGACGGTTTTCTTGTAGGCAGCAGTCTCGTAGGCGACACGATGTAGCAGTTATATGCTTTACTGCGGATATCTTCCGCGATTTCACGCATCTGTGTTGCCCGCTCGTCCTCATTTACGGTCTCGTTAAAGGTGTTGATCTTAGCGATAAGCTCGGGATCATCAACTCCACCATAGTTCTGTGCGCCATCAGGCATGAATGCGCCGTTAACAAAGTAGGAGCCGTCGCCACGTGTGAGTGTTGCAAGCGAGAATGTAGCAACGTCCCAGTCATCACCAGCGAGGTATTCGTCGATGTTTTCTGCGTTGTGGATCTCCATATTCAACCCCACCTTTGCTGCGCTATCCTGAAAAGCCTGTGCAATTTGGGGAAGTTCGGGGCGGGCATTGTAGGTGGCCAGTTTCATGGAGATTGGCTCCGCAAGTTTCCCGTCTTTCACCTCAAGTCCCGCGGCTTTGAAGTGTTCAAGAGCTTTTTCTGGGTTGTAGGTCGATTCAAGCTGCTTGGGTGAGGTCGGGAGATCACCCGGGAAGGGATTATCTGTAACGACTGCGCGGCCCCTGAGAATTGTCTTTGCTATGGCCTCTCGGTCAACTAACGCATCAACGCCTTTTCGGAACTCAATGTTGTTCCACAGGTTAGCGTGAGCACCCTTGTAGTTGTAGATGAGGTGATAGACCCGGGATCCGGGGGACAGCATCAACTGCAAGGTTACTGTCTTTGCTGATGGCATCCAGGCTTTCCAGTGACGGCCGGTAGATAACATCCGATTGCCCTGATTGGAGTGACAACATACGCGCATTTGCATCTTCATTCGCTGTCATGGTAACGCTATCAAGTTTGGCTTTTCCATCCCAGTAGTCGTCAAAACGTGTGAGACGAGCGGCACCCTTAATGTCAAAGGATTCAAATTTGAAGGCACCGGTGCCAATGGGAAAGTCCGTGCTGGCATCCACGTCGGTGATCACGTTGTTGTAATGCACAAGTTCAGATGGCAGCGACGCGTACTTTTGGGTCGTACGAATTTTCAGTGTTTGGCCATCGGCCTCAATTGACTCAGCTTTCAGAGCTGTTGCTACACCAGGGTTGACTTCAATGCCATGCTCTAGACTTTTCTTCACTGCCTCTGCAGTGACATCTTTGCCGTTATGGAATTTCACTCCTTCACGGATGTGGAATGTCCAGTTTTGCGCGTCCTCGGAACTCCACTCATCGGCAAGCCAACCATAGAGCTTATTGGTGTTTTTGTCCAGGCCAATAAGGGTTTCTGTTGTCCCAGAGTTCATGATGAAGCTGGTTCTATTGAGCTGCGCATCTACCGTGTTTGCAGCGAACACAGTTTGAAGATTGAGTGTTTTTCCCATCTGCGGACGAACCACTTCCGTCTTCGATACCACATGATGTGAGTGCCAGCGCAGCTACACATAGCGCTGCTGCCATAGCCTTGATTTTCATCTTCTACTCCCTGGTAGTGGGTTACATTCCCACGAAGCACAATGAAGTAGTAAGGCGCAAGAATCCGAGGTCGCGGCTTATCCAGCCGCACTATACAAGGCCGCACAATCCATACTCCGTGGGTCACGACAGCAAAGGTCTGAGCAGTTCTCCTGGCTCCAGTTCAGCGCTAAATTTCTTTCCTTCCCGATAAAAATCAGTGGCACGCAAGAAATCGCTCCCTGTTACAGTGGCGGGACCGCCCCGGTTTTTCACCGGATTCTCTATTAATGCATAGTGCACTCAGACCTCTATGAAATTGAAACACAGAATGTTATCCACGAAATCATAGCACCTAGGCTGCCGTAACCAGAATCGATGTGCGAAAAAACACCTTTCATAGTTCATACACGCCATCCCCAGCGACGTAGATAACGCGACCCTCTAACACTGGTGTGGTCACTCCCCCGTTGGTGTTCAGGCGTAGAAACCCCGGCGCGGGCAGCCGCGCCTCAGCTATCACCGCACGCACTGCCGACGCTACCCCCACCAAAATGTCCCTATAACTGTCCACTGTGGCCCGTGCGTTACGCTACCTGATCAGCTCGTTTATCGACGCCCTGTCATCCTCGCCCCACACCGCAAACCGCCACACATCCCACTGCGCGGATGCATCAGCATAATCTCATCTCTGAACATCCCTATAGGAAAACGTGTCAATCCTGCAGGTCACTGCGGCGTGGTGGCTACTCAACGCGTCAGTCACTGTCACGCCGTAGCACCGAATGTCCTTAGCACCATAGGTCTCAACCGCACCTTTGTACGCTTCCGCAAGTACCGCACGGACGCTTTCGCAGATCATCCCGCCATGCCTGCGATGCGTGCTTTGGCCACCACGTCCGCGATGGCCCCCAACAACGCAGTCACATCATCAGATGTGGTGGTGCGCCCCAGCGTAAAAGCGGATCGCACCGCGCGCATCGTGTTCGGACACCCCCATGGCCAACAGCACTTCGCTGGCGCGGTTGACTCCGCTGGAGCAGGCTGATCCTGTAGAGCACTCGAAGCCAAGGGAGTCGAGCAGCATAATCAAGCTGTCCCCCTCCGCACCCGGGAAGGAAAGGTGCAGGTGACCGGGCAACGCCTCTGCTGGAGTGTGCACAATAACGTCATCAACCTGCGAGATGATCCCGGCGCGCAGCTGATCCCGCAGTGCGGCAACCCGCTGCATCTCCGCATCCATCTCGTTGATTGCTTCTTTCAAAGCTGCAGCAGTACCCACTGCCCCCTGCCACATCGGCGGTGCCTGGGCGAATGCCGCGTTCCTGCCCACCTCCGAAAAGCACTCCTATTGGAGCTGGGGAACGCGCAGCAAGCAGCAGTCCCTGTCCCCCTGGGGCCACCGAATTTGTGGGCGCTGGCGGCCAGGGTTGTAGCGCCGGATTGCGCAAAGGATACGGGGATGTGGCCTACGGCTTGCACGGCGTCGATATGCACAGGGGTAGCCTGCCCGGCGGCGGCCGACACAACGTCACTGATGGGCTGGATGGCGCCAGTTTCGTTGTTGGCCCACATGCAGCTGACCAACGCAGCAGGGGTATCCAACGTGTCCCCGACGCCAACCATCCCTGAAGGCGAGACCGGTAGCCAGCTCACCTCGGCCCCAGCGCCTGCGGCAAGTCCGCGTACGGTCTCTAATGCTGCGGGGTGCTCAATGGATGAGCTGACGATGCGGCGGGAATCACTCGCCCGGTACAGCCCTTGGATGGCGATGTTGTCAGCTTCGGTTCCTGATGCCGTGAAGATAACTTCGATGGGTTCACAGTCCAGCAATGAGGCAATGTCTTCCCGCGCCTGTTCCAGGGCGGCGCGGGCGCGGCGCCCTGTTGCGTATTGCCCACCCGGGTTGAGCAGCGTTGATGCCTCTAACCACGCTTCTCGCGCACAGTCGCGCATGGGCGTGGTTGCTGCGTGGTCGAGGTAGACGGGCGCCATTGTCCCTGTTATCCCCGCTTCTTTATTTCTTCAATGAGCTTCGGGGCGATGTCAAAAAGGTCGCCCACGACACCGAGGTCGGCGATCTCAAACAGGGGCGCGTCCTCATCGTTATTGATCACAATGATCTTCTTCGCAGTCTGCATGCCGGATTTGTGCTGGATGGCACCGGACACACCGAGGCCGATGTACAGGTCGGGCGAGACGGTCACGCCGGTTTGCCCGATCTGGAATTGTCCGGGGTAGTAGCCGGAGTCCACAACGTCGCGGGTGACACCAACGGCACCGCCGAGGGCATCGGCAAGCGGTTCCACGATGTCCGTAAAACCTTCAGCGGATCCGACGCCGCGGCCGCCAGCGACGACTACTTTGGCTTGGGCGAGGTCGGGGCGGTTGCCGCGTTCGGCGGGCGTAAATCCAGTGACCACGGGTTCTGTCGCGTTGGCGTCCGGCAATTCCCAGCGCAACGAGTTCACCTGCAGCGGCTTCGGGGCAGCATCAACCGCGCCGGGGCGCAGGGGTGTAGATGGGACTGTTGCCACTGGCGGCTGCGGTGACGGCAACAGTGTCGCCAAAGATGGACATGGCGGCGGTGCCGTCGGCGTTCACACCAACCACGTCGTAGAGCGCACCCGAGGCGAGACGAGCGGCGAGGCGACCTGCGATTTCATTCCCCAGTAACGCCCGCAGCGATGAGCAGCGGCGCTGGGTTGGCACCGGCGAGGATGGACAGGGCGTCGGTAGCCGGGATGACCACGCGGGAGTCTGCGGAGGGGGTCTCGGCGGCAACGATCTGTGCGGCACCCCATTCGGCAAGTTGCGGGGTGAAGGCTGCGGCGGTTCCGGGGGTTCCCACTACAACAGCGCTGACCACGCCAAAGGCGCGTCCGGCGGTGATGAGTTCGGCGGTTACTGGGTCAAGGTCACCGTTAGAGTGCTCGACCAGAATGTAAGCAAAGGACATGGGATTTTTCTCCAAAATCAGACGAACGGCACTCAGATGAACTTTTCAGCGGCGAGGAAGTCCGCAATGACGGTGGCGGCATCGCCGTGGTCCACCACAATCTGGCCTTGGCTGCGCTCTGGGCGGGTTTCAGCACTGTGAACCGTTGTTGCAGCATGTGCCAAACCGACTTGCTCGGGGTCTACCCCAATATCGGCAAGGCTGAGGTGCTGGATAGTGGCGGCTTTGGCGGCACGGATGCCCTGGAAGTTGGCAAAGCGCGGCTTGTCGGATTTTTCCGTTACAGACACCAGCGCAGGCAAAGGTGCCTCCAAGGTGTATTCACCTTCCATGACCTCGCGGATACCGGTGAGTTTTCCGTCAACAAGGTCACAGGAGCGCAAGCTGGTGAGCGCTGGAATCTGACGATATTCGGCGATAATACCTGGCAGCGCGCCCGTCGCACCGTCGGAGGAGGCAACTCCGGTGACAATTAACTGGACGTCATCAATAGCGTTGATGGCGTTGTGGAGTGCCCAAGCGGTACCGAGGGCGTCGGAGCCTTTCAGCGCATCGTCGACAAGCAACACCGCTTCATCAGCGCCCATGGCGAGTGCTTTGCGCAGCGCATCTTCAGCGCGTTCCGGCCCGGCACTGAGCGCCACAACGCGGAAACCCTCGTTGGAGTCCCGCAGCGCTAGTGCTTTTTCCACAGCGTACTCGTTGATTTCATCAATAACTTCGGTAACGCTCTCGCGGTCTAGCGTGTAGTCGGGGTTTAAGGAATGCTCCGACCAGGAATCAGGAACGTTTTTCACCAGAACCACAATCGTGGGCATAGTGCAGTCGCCTTTCCGTATTGTCATGTCTCAATTATGTAACTCGCAGCTAGTTTAGTCTGACCAGTCTAGGTATGCATAGACAACTCAGGTCATACTAACTTGATGACGGATTATCCGCACCGGACCCCACTCGCGGACCACACACCAAGGCCACACCAGCAGCCCCGATGCGCGTACACACCAGGGTCAGCGGGCGCTTTCCACCCAGTTTCAGCTGTTTGCGCAGCTTATCCGGGTTCACATCCACGCCCACGCACCAGGATTTCCAGGCTCCCACAATCCAGCTCCCGCAGCAGGCGTTTCACGTCTTTCATTTTCTTCAGCGGCAACTGCGCCACAAACTCAGCACCCGTGTGGCCCGCCGGTATTCGATCCCCTGTGAGGTATGCGATCCGTTCATCTAGCATCCACAGCCCTCCCGCACCGCCATTTGGCGCACCAGCCCCTGCCCGCACGATCGCCCCATCTGGGTCGATAATAAAACGCCCCGGCGCGCCCGCCAGGTCCCCACCAGGGCGATCGTCCATATCAGAGTTCAGCACATCCACCGATTGCTTATCGACGCCCCCGTTCGCACCGCCGCGCAACACCACAGCTTCCCTGCCCCGCCCAAAATGCTGACTGTACAGGCAGGTTTCCTTCACTTTGCCATCCACACTCACCACGCTGACCATTCCGGGCCACTGGCTGTAATCGATACCCGGCGCGCATTTCACGGCCAGCGGCACATCAGGCCATGCCGCGATCAGGTCCGGCAAGGGTGGAATAAGGTGCGCGGGGTCGCTGATGCGGCGGCCACCGTCACGGCGTGCTGGATCAGCAATAACACAACCCACATCGTTGAGCTGAATCGCGGGAACAAGCGCATCCGCCGCGTAGATCAAGGAGCTGGTACCCGCAAGATTGTGGCGCGCCATGTCAAGTCGGACCAGGTCCACATCGGAACCTGCGTATCGCAGTCCAGCCCTGGAGACTGCCAATCCCTCCGTTCCCACTGAACAGGTCACATCAGCAACAAACGCACCCTCCCCCCAGAATGTCGCGAATTTTTGCCGCACGCACATCCGCTACCGCAGACGGTGTGGCCTGCTGCGCTGATTCGTAGCAGAAAAGCCAGCGTGCGCGGGCGTCGTCACGCAATTTTCCCGAAGCCGCGCGACGGGCATGAAGCAGTTCACCAACAGCGCGGGCGTGGTCACCGAAACGACCACGTAACACCCCCATGTCCGCAATGAGGGTGTTTTTATTCATCTGCAGCCCCTGCTCCGCATCAGAAATATCCCCCTGATGCGCAATCAGAAACCGGACTTCGTCCCGAGTGTAACTCATACCCTACGGGCGAAGAAACGTCCGTCGATCCTATCAATCTGAATCGGCTGGTGGAACGTCTTAGACAAATTGTCGCTGGTCAGCACCTGATCAATCAAGCCCTGAGCAACCACCTCACCCGAATCCAGCAACATAGCATGGGTGAATCCAGCAGGAATTTCCTCCACATGGTGGGTGATCATCACCATCGCCGGGGCGTCCGGATCCACGGCCAATTCCCCCAGGTAGCCAACCAAATCCTCACGGCCACCCAGGTCCAAACCCGCGCCGGGTTCATCCAACAACAGCAACTCTGGGTTGGTCATCAACGCACGGGCAATAAGTACGCGCTTCTTCTCCCCCTCGCTGAGCGTTCCCCACATGCGATCCTTCAAGTGCGAAGCACCTACCTGCTCCAATACAGCGTCTGCATGGCCGAAATCCATGTCATTGTATTCCTCGCGCCACCGCCCAAGAATGGCGTAGCCTGCGGAAACCACCAGGTCACTGACTTGCTCTTCCGTCGGGATGCGGTTAGCCAGAGCGGAGGATGACATACCAATCATGGTGCGCAGGTCACGCATATCTGTCTTGCCCAGTTGTTCACCCATGATGTGCGCAATGCCGCTGGACGGAAATTCCTCAGCCCCAGCCAAACGCATAAGAGTGGTTTTGCCTGCACCATTAGGCCCAAGAACCACCCAGCGTTCATCTAATTCAACTTTCCACGTCAGCGGACCAACAAGGTTTCTGCCGCCTCGGATGAAAGAAACGTCGTCAAAATCGATAAGCAAATCTGGATTAAAATCGTTCACCTTCTCCATCATGGTGGAAAGTGCAGGAAAAATCACTATTTTCAGCCGTGTCCCGCTACTTTTGTTGATCTAGACTTTTAGGGAGTCGGTCTCAGGCAGTGCGCACGGGCAGACATCCAGGTTTTCGTAACGTTTACGTAACGCAGTTTCTCGCCGCACTACCTGTAGCAGACCTCAAGAATGCGAATACACCACATCCATCACCCGCGCATCAGCGTTGGGTCCCTGCAATCGGAAGGTAATAAACTGTGACCGGACGACTTGGAATAGACGACGTCCGCCCCGTTGTGTCAGGCGGAGCCTATCCATCTAAAGCTGTTGTGGGGGAACTTATCCCTGTTTTTGCTTTTGTATGGCGTGAAGGCCATGACGCACTCTCCGCGACCCTCAACGTGAAAGGCCCCGACGATTCATCTGTGGCCCCGCGCACCAAGCGGATACCCATGCAGCGCAGCGATGATGACCCAGACCAAGTCAATGCCATTTTCGTTCCCGATGTACCCGGTCGTTGGACTTTCCGCGTGGATGTATGGTCCGATCCGCTCGCCACATGGCGGCACGCTGTGACCGCAAAAATTGAGGCGGGACAGTCCGCTGAAGAACTTGCCAATGATCTTGAGCATGGCGCCCGGTTGTTTGAAAAAGCCGCGAAAGCTGTCCCCAAAGCGCAACGTCCGCACCTTCAGGACGTGGCGCAATCGCTGCGTGGCAATGGCGACCTACGTGCTCGCGTCGCACCCGGATTGTCCCGCGAAACCTTAAACATTCTTGAGCTTCATCCACTGCGTGAACTACTCACACGCGGCAAAGGTCACAAGGTTAATGTAGAGCGTCGTAAAGCCTTGGTGAGTTCCTGGTACGAATTCTTCCCCCGCTCCACGGGCGGCTGGGACGAGAACGGCAACCCGGTGCACGGCACCTTCGCCACCGCCGCCGAAGAACTGGACCGTGTGGCACGGATGGGCTTTGACACTGTGTACTTCCCGCCAATCCACCCGATCGGCAAGGTCAACCGCAAGGGTCGCAACAACACTCTTGACCCCGAGACCACACGATGTAGGCTCCCCGTGGGCTATCGGTTCAGAAGCCGGTGGCCACGATGCGGTACACCCGCAACTGGGCACCATTAAGGATTTCGACGCCCTGATGGCCAAGGCCAAGAAGCTGGGTCTTGAGGTGGCCCTGGACTTAGCGTTGCAGTGCGCCCCCGATCACCCCTGGGCCGCAGAGCACCCCGAATGGTTCACCGTGCTGCCGGACGGCACGATTGCCTATGCAGAAAACCCACCGAAGAAATACCAGGACATTTACCCCCTGAACTTCGACAACGATCAAAAGGGCATCTACAAGGAAATTCTCCGCGTGGTGCAGTACTGGATCAAACATGGTGTGCGCACATTCCGCGTGGATAACCCCCACACCAAGCCAGCAAACTTCTGGGAATGGTTGATTTCCACTGTGCATGAAACCCACCCTGAGGTGATTTTCCTGGCCGAGGCGTTCACCCGCCGCCCACGCCTCTATGGCTTGGCCAAGGTTGGGTTCTCCCAGAACTACACGTATTTCACCTGGCAGACCAACAAATACGAACTCACACAGTTTGGCGAGGAAATCTCCCGTATGGCTGACATCAGCCGTCCGAATCTGTTTGTGAACACCCCGGATATTCTGCACGCATCGTTGCAGCACGGCGGTCGGGGAATGTTCGCCATTCGCGCCGCTCTCGCTGCCACCTTGTCTCCACTGTGGGGCGTCTATTCGGGCTACGAACTCTACGAAAACCAGGCGGTGAAGCCTGGCAGTGAAGAATACATGAACAGCGAAAAATATGAGCTTCGCCCCCGCGATTTCGACGCGGCGTTGGAGAACAACGATTCGCTGGAGCCGTTCATCACCGCCCTGAACCGCATCCGCAAAGATAACCCGGCGTTGCAGCAGCTACGTAACATCTACTTCCACCAGATTGATAACGACAACCTGATTGCGTACTCCAAGGTTGATGCGCTGACAGGCAACTGCATTCTGGTGATTGTGAACTTGGACCCCTACAACGCCCAGGAAGGCACCATCCACCTGAACCTACCGGAACTGGGCCTGGATATGGATTCCACGTTCGAGGTCTACGACGAGATTACCGGTGCCACCTACCACTGGGGAACGCACAATTTCGTGCGTCTGGAACCGTGGAACAACGTCGCCCATGTGTTCGTCCTTCCAGAGATTCCTGCCAACAGGCGCGAAAAACTGGCATGGTTGCATGTAGACGAATATCGCGGCTAAAACCCGCCCCCTATGTCCCTTCTGAAGATAGGAACTACCATTGACCCCCGCACCTGAGCACGATCCCCGCTTCATTTTCGAAGAAGACCTGCACCGCCTACGTCACTGCCAACACCACGATCCTCATGGTTTCTACGGTTGGCACGCCGTTGACGGAGGTGCGGTGGTGCGCACCCGCCAACTAGGAGCGGAGCGCGTTGAGCTGCTTATCAACGGCCGCAGTCCTGTTGACATGGACCCCATTGGCGACGACATCTTCGCCATCTGGCTTGACGACGCCCAGCCGCAGGACTATCGCCTGCGCATCACCTGGCCCAACCAGGATCCCATCACCACCGCAGATCCTTACTATTTCCTACCCACACTTGGCGAAACGGACATCTACCTCATCTCCGAAGGCCGTCACGAACGTCTCTGGGAGGTTCTTGGTTCCACTGTGCGCAGCTACACCACCGTCATGGGTGAGGTCCACGGCACGTCCTTCGCTGTTTGGGCACCCAACGCCATCGGCGTTGCCGTGGTGGGCGACTTTTGCGGATGGAACTCATCCCAATACCCCATGCGCTCCCTCGGAAGTTCCGGGATCTGGGAACTGTTCATTCCGAATGTCGGCGACGGCGACGTGTACAAGTACGCCATCCAGACACGTGAAGGTCACCGCCGTGACAAGGCCGACCCATTGGCTAAGCTTTCGGAGACTCCACCGCGCACGGGTTCGGTGGTCACTACCTCCCAGTACACATGGCAGGACAGTGAGTGGATGGAGCGTCGAGAAGCGATCAACAACATCGACGCACCCATCAGCGTGTATGAGGTGCACCTTGGGTCCTGGAAGCAGGGACTGAGCTACAGCGACCTCGCCACAGAACTGGTGGATTACGTAGTCGAGCAAGGCTTTACCCACGTCGAGTTCTTACCCGTCGCGGAACACCCCTTCGGTGGTTCCTGGGGATATCAGGTGTCCGGCTACTTCGCACCCAGTTCCCGCTGGGGCACCCCTGATGAATTCCGCGCCCTTGTTGACGCCTTTCACCAACACGGCATCGGTGTGCTGGTGGACTGGGTGCCGGGGCACTTCCCCAGGACGATTTCGCCCTCGCCCGCTTCGACGGTGAAGCCCTCTACGAGCACCCTGACTGGCGGCGCGGCGAGCAGAAAGAATGGGGCACCTACGTTTTTGATTTCGGCCGCACCGAGGTCCGCAACTTCCTAGTGGCCAATGCCCTCTACTGGCTCGACGAGTTCCACATTGATGGCCTGCGTGTTGACGCCGTGGCATCCATGCTCTACCTCGATTACTCCCGCAAAGACGGCGAATGGCTACCCAACCAATACGGCGGCCGCGAAAATCTCGACGCCGTGCAGCTCCTGCAGGAAGTCAACGCCACCGTCCACCGCGCGTTCCCTGGGGTTCTCACCGTTGCCGAAGAATCAACCTCCTGGCCTGGCGTGACCGCCCCCACCGAAGAGGGTGGTCTTGGCTTCTCCTTGAAGTGGAACATGGGCTGGATGAACGACACCCTGGAGTACTTCTCCAAGGACCCCGTGCACCGCGAATACCACCACAATGAGATCACTTTCTCCATGGTGTACGCCTACTCGGAGAAGTTCATCCTGCCGTTCTCCCACGATGAGGTCGTCCACGGGAAAGGCTCCTTGTGGAACCGCATGCCCGGCGATGCCTGGAACAAAGCAGCAGGTCTTCGCAGCCTATTCGCCTATATGTGGGCGCACCCCGGCAAGAACCTGCTCTTCCAAGGCCAGGAGTTTGGTCAGATAGAGGAATGGTCCGAGGCCCGCTCTATTGACTGGTATGACATGGAAGGCTGGGAAGGCGAATATCACCGCGGCATCAATGCCTTGGTCCGCACCCTGAACAGCCTGTACAAGGAACTGCCCGCACTGTATTCGCAGGACCACACCTACGAAGGGTTCAGTTGGGCCAAGTCCGACGACGCAAGCCACAACGTTCTGGCGTTCCACCGACACGGCACTGACGGCTCCAAGCTACTCTGTGTGTTCAACTTTGGTGGAGCATCCCATCTGGGGTACACACTCGGCGTGCCGGAAGGCGGCCAGTGGGTGCGCATCCTCAACACGGATGACGGAATCTACGAAGGTGCCGACAACGACCTTCCTACTGAGGTTGAGGCCGTGTCCTTCCCCTGGGATGGATACGACTTCTCCGTGCAACTTCACGTGCCCGCCATGAGCGGCCAGTGGTACCGCTGGGAACCAGAGAAGTAATTTCCTCCGGACATAACGCGCAGCGTCTAGAAGATCCATCATGGTGCTTCTAGACGCTGTTTCACCACCACACAGTGCGCAGGTTCAGAAAAGAGCATTCGCCATCCGCGCACGAGCATCAGCCACGCGCGGGTCGCCCGCATCAAACAGAGCAAACAACTCCACCATGCGAGTACGCACCCGCTCCTTATCTTTCATAATTACTGCCAACAGGCGATCAAATGCCTGTTCCACCTTACCTGCGGCTATCTCGGCATCAGCGGCAGTCAGGGCAAGATCAACATCGCCCGGCGCGGCGTCGGCACGCGCAATGGGATCAGCCTCGCCATCAGCCATGGCGGCCGAAATACGGGCAAGAAATCGGGCATTATCGCGGGCAGCTTTAGCCTCAGCATTGGCCGGTTCCTGAGCGAGGATGGAATCATAGACGGCAATTGCAGCATCAAAATCGCCGTTATTCAGTGCCTCTGTAGCGGGCTCAAAGCGCGGATCCTCGGAGGTGCTCTGCGCTGGAGCACCCTGCGCACCCTCATCATCCGATCCCTCAGCAGCTGCGTCACTCAACCCGACAAGCTTGCCCTCAACGGCCGAGACCACGGCAGTAGTCCACTGCTGAAGTGCCTCCAACGGTTGACCGCCCTGGAAATCAGCGAGTGGGCGGCCGTCGGCAAGCGCAATAACAGTGGGAAGCCCGGTAACGCCGAGCATCTGGGCTAATTCCGGCGTGGCATCTGCATCAAGGTAGGCGAAAATCCAGGCGAGGTTGGCCTGTGTTGCTAGCGTGGTAAAGTCAGCGCGAAGCTGTTCGGATTGCTCACTCCGGGACGTTCCTACCAGCACAATCACTGGAACCTGTAAGGAGCGACGCACCACATCATGCTCAAAATTTTCTTGCGTAATGGTTAACGTCGGTGCCACACTACCGGCAGGCTGGCGGCTAGCCTGGGCACGTGCCTCCGCGCGGGCTTTGACCTCACCAAGGTCGATGGCTCCGGCAACAAAACGGTCAGGCGTCGTCATTCTTTTGTCCTTTCTTTATTGCGATAGGTGGCGTTCCACCGACTCAACTTTAGCCGTAATTTGATTCGTGTACCCGGGCCGGATATCGGCCTTCAGCACCAGCGACACGCGTGGCGATACCTCCAACACAGCGTCGGTGGCGCGCTTGACCACAGCCATGACCTCATCCCACTCCCCTTCCACCAAGGTGAACATGGCGTTTGTCTCATTGGGCAGCCCGGATTCTCGGACGATCTTGATAGCAGCGGACACCGCCTCTGACATTTCGGCCTGGTTATTGGGGGTTTCGGTGGGTGCAACGGAGAAAGCAATAATCATGAGTTACAGGGTAGTCACATGATGAGGTTCATTGTGACTTTTGGCGCATCGCGTCAGCGATCGGACTACACTTGTAGGCATGACTCATGATATTTCTTCCATTGATATTCCCCACGAGTACGTCATCTGCCTCGATCACGTAGGCATCGCCGTGCCGGATCTTGACGCCGCCGTTGAGTTCTACCGCTCCAACTTCGGCTGGGTGAACCACCACCAGGAAACCAATGAGGAGCAGGGTGTCGTGGAGGCCATGATCGGCCCGAAGAACCTTGGTACCACCGATGGCATGGTGCAGCTCCTCGCTCCGCTGAACGAGGACTCCACCATCGCCAAATTCATCGATAAAAAAGGCCCTGGCCTGCAGCAGATGTGCGTGCGCACCAACAACATTGACGCACTGAGCGAGCACCTGCGCGCACAGGGCACCCGCCTGCTGTACCCCGAACCCAAAATCGGCACCGGCGGAGCACGCATCAACTTCGTTCACCCGAAAGACGCTAACGGCGTTCTTCTCGAAATCACCGAACCAGCCTCCTAACCAACCGCTTATCGACGCCGTTCCCCAGCACGGCTTGTGCCAATGCCTACGGTCGTCCGCACCCCGCCCGTAATCCCGTGGCCACGCGACAATGTGTGCCACGCCGGGCGGGATATTTTGATTGCATCCTGGGCACACGTAGTATTTCTTCGCCGCAGCCGATCCCATGTGCCGCACCAGATATATTTCCCCAAACGCTTCCTGCGTCTGGGTGCCAAAATACGCAGCGCCATCCTGAGGCAGCTGACGAGACGGAGTCGTATTCAACCGCCTATTTTTTCGTGGCATGCTGCACCGCTTTCCTCACTGATCCTCTAGAAGAGCCGAAGCTCATCAGATTCAATGCCGCGCAACGCCTGATAGTCCAACGTCACGCATCGGATTCCGCGATCCTCCGCCAGCGTCCGAGCCTGTGGCTTAATCTCCTGCGCCGCAAAGACCCCCTGCACCGGCTTCAACAGCTCATCCCTGTTCAACAGCTCCAAATACCGTGACAGCTGCTCTACACCATCAATACCACCGCGACGTTTAATCTCCACAGCAACCGTTGCGCCGTCGCTATCCCGGCACAAAATATCCACCGGGCCAATCGCCGTCGGGTATTCACGGCGGATCAGCGTATACCCATCCCCCAATGTGGTGATGTGCTCGGCTAACAGCTCCTGAAGATGCGTCTCCACCCCATCCTTAACCAGCCCGGGATCCTCGCCGAGGTCGTAGTAGTAATCCGAATGCACTGCCTCCAACGTGATGCGCAGCTGCTCCCCCTTCTTGTTCTCCACGATCCACATGCGCACGCCCACATCCTGCCCGTCTACATCCGTAATCTCCTGCTCCTCCAGGGTGCATGGCGGTGTCATCCAGTTCAATGGCTTATATGCACGGTCATCAGCGTGAATGGACACAGACCCATCGGCCTTGACCATCAACAAACGATCCGCCATCGGAAGGTGCGCTTCCAACCGGCCAACATAATCCACGGAGCAACGGGCAATGACAAGACGCATTCCCCTACCTTATCCCACACCCAACAAAAAAATCCGGTCAATCCGGTGTGTGCTAGCGGCCACCCAATTCCCGGGCCTGCTGCATTGCAAAATGACGCATAGCCTGGCGCGGATTCACCCGAATCACCTGACGCATTGGCGCTGACTCCAACCAGGCAATAAACGCCGTATCCCCACGGTTTTCAAACGCCAACTCATATTCCGTGCCCGCAATCTCGATCAACAAATACGAGTGTTCGGGTGCATGTACAGCACCTCGTTCGAGGTTGGCTCGCGGCGAGCCAGCACCTTCAAATCCCCTCGCATAACAAAAAGATCCGCTCGTGGTGACAGTGATCGAAGCTTGTAATACTCAATCTTTTCACCTACGTAGCGGATCGCACCGTGCCTCCAACCGTGATCTCCCGGCGCTGGCATCTTACGCAATAACACCGGTGTGCCCTTGGAACGCAGCGTGATAAAGCGCCATGTGGCCAGCAGAGTAATCACAATGACGGCCAGAATCAGCGCAAACCACACATATTCCATAGCGGTGTCCCTCTTGAAAGTTGCTCCAGGTGTGTGAACCTAGATGGCGTTTAAGCTGTTAACAGCTCATAGTACACTTTATTAGAGTTTTATTAAAAACTGGGGCGTTGCTTAGTGCACCCAGCCCCATCGAACTGCAGTTTTAGATGTCTACGACTACGTGTAAGCCGCTTCCCTTCATATCACCATGTCACATGCCGTCAACGCAAAAAGGACCCTCCCCCATGATGGGAAGGGTCCTTAGGTCACCATGCGCAGTACGCTTTTCAACACCGCGCACTCACGACGAGCGTGTGCTCTAGGCCGTCGTTATGACTCCTGATTTCGCCGAACCGCACGCAGCTTAGCTTCACCAAGAGCCTTGGTCTCCTCATCGTCCGATGCCGCCGCAACTTCAGCCTCAGCAACATCAATCTCGTCCGCCCACACGGCGAATTCAGCAAGGATAGTTACCTTGTCCTCGGAGACCGACAGAAAACCACCCTGTACAGCGGCGACAAGCTTGTCACCATCTACAGGACGGATGACCACAACACCATTGTCAACCAGCTGGCCAAGCATAGGTTCATGGCCGGGCAACACGCCAATCTCACCCTCAGTGGTCTGCGCAGTGACGATGCTGGCCTGACCGGACCACAGCATACGTTCAACAGCAACCAGTTCAACGGCGATTTCAGCCATGTGACACGCCCCTCTACTCTCCGGTCAGCTTCTTGTATGCGGCCTCGACATCTTCCAATCCACCCAAACCATTGAAAGCCTGCTCTGGGTAGTGGTCAAAGTCACCATTGCAGATACGCTCGAATGCCTCGATCGTCTCCTCTAGCGGCACATAAGAGCCGGGGATACCGGTGAACTTCTCTGCGACGAAGAAGTTCTGGCCAAGGAAACGCTCCAGACGGCGGGCACGCTGAACCGTGATCTTGTCCTCTTCAGACAGCTCATCCATACCAAGAATGGCGATGATGTCCTGAAGTTCTTTGTTCTTCTGCAGGATATTGATCACGCGCTGAGCCACTGCGTAGTGGCGCTCGCCCACAATGCCAGGCTCCAAAATACGAGACGTGGAGGTCAGCGGGTTCACAGCCGGGTAGATACCCTTCGAGGCAATGCCACGGTCAAGCTCGGTGGTGGCATCCAGGTGAGCGAAGGTCGTGGCCGGGGCCGGGTCGGTGTAGTCGTCGGCGGGCACGTACACGGCCTGCAGTGACGTAATCGACTTACCCTTAGTGGAGGTGATTCGCTCTTGCAGGATACCCATCTCATCAGCCAGGGTGGGCTGGTAACCCACAGCGGACGGCATACGGCCGAGCAGGGTGGACACCTCGGAACCTGCCTGCGTGAAACGGAAGATGTTGTCAATGAACAACAGCACGTCCTGGTGCTGAACATCGCGGAAGTACTCCGCCATGGTCAAGCCCGACAGAGCCACACGCATACGGACTCCTGGAGGCTCATCCATCTGACCAAAGACCAGTGCGGTGTCCTGAAGAACACCCATTTCTTCCATCTCGAGGAACAAGTCCGTACCCTCACGGGTACGTTCGCCCACACCGGCAAACACCGAGGTACCGGAGAATTCGCGAGCGATACGGGTGATCATTTCCTGGATCAACACCGTCTTGCCCACACCAGCGCCACCGAACAGGCCGATCTTTCCGCCCTTCACGTACGGGGTGAGCAGGTCAATGACCTTAATACCGGTTTCCAGAATCTCGGTCTTACCTTCAAGCTGGTCAAAAGGTGGCGGGTCGCGGTGGATCCCCCACTGCTCACCGTCACGGCCGAGACCAGGCTCGTCAAGGCAGTCACCCAGTGCGTTGAACACGTGCCCCTTCACAACGTCCCCAACCGGGACGGAAATAGGTTTGCCGCTGTCAACAACCTCGGCACCACGGACAAGACCGTCGGTTGGTGCCATGGAAATGGCACGAACCAGGTTATCGCCGAGGTGCTGTGCCACCTCAGGGTAATGGTTTTGGCGACTGCTTCGAGGGTGACCTCGACAGTCAGTGCGTTAAACAGGGCCGGTAGCTCGCCGCGCGGGAATTCCACGTCGACGACCGGACCAATGACACGCACGACACGGCCGACGGTAGCCGCCTGCTGTGCGTTCTGCTCGTTGAGAGCTGTAGTCATAATCTAGTCACTTTCTCCGCTTTCGGCGAGCGCACCAGCGCCACCGACGATCTCTGTGATTTCCTGGGTCATCTGTGCCTGGCGGGCTTGGTTAGCCACACGGGACAGATCTTTAACCAACGCTGTGGCGTTGTCGGTGGCAGACTTCATGGCGTTACGGCGAGATGCCGACTCCGATGCTGCAGCTTCCAAAAGCATGGCGTACAGACCACGTGAGACGTACTGCGAAGCAACGCCTCCAAAAGAGTGTCAGCATCAGGTTCGAACTCGTAGTCTGAGGTGGCTTTATCCTCGCCACTGCCCAAAATGCCATCATCACCGAGGTCAACCTCGTCAATTTCAATGACAGGCTCCATGGGAAGCAGTTGGTGGGCGCGTGCAGTCTGAGTCAACATAGATTCAAACTCGGTATACACCACGTGAAGCTGATCAAAGCCTTGGACAGGAGTACCTTCCTCGCCATTGATGCCCTCACGCCACTTGGCAGTACCCACAGACCCGGCAACAAACGCATCTACGAGGTGACGACGCAGGTCGCGAGTATCCTGGTATTTCGGATCTTGGGAAAAACCAGACCATGCACCTGCAATATCTTCGCCACGGAACTTGTAGTAGCCAATGCCTTTGTTACCAGCGACATACAAGACAACCTCGTAGCCCTTATCTTCAAGAAGTCCACGTAGTTCCGCAGTCTTTTTGAAGACGTTGTAGTTGTAGCCACCTGCCATGCCACGGTCACTCGTGACCACCAAGATTGCGGCACGCTTGCCGTTCTCACGCTCACGGAGCATGGGGTGATCGAGGGAACTTTGCGGACGCCAGACGTTCCACCACATTGCGGATCTCTCGGCGTACGGAAGCGAAGCCTCAACCCGTGCCTGGGCCTTGGTGATTCGCGAGGTGGCGATCAGTTCCTGGGCTTTGGTGATCTTCTTGGTCGAGTTCACCGACTTGATTCGGTTACGTAATTCGCGAAGATTTGCCATGGATTATCGCCTCCCTTCTTTTCCCTTGGACGGTCATAGTGCTCTACCAGCCCTACTTTTTAGCCGTCTTACGGGACACCGTGATCTGGTTCTTCTGCAGTTCGCCTTCAGCCAAGAGGATCAACGTCAGGGTCGTGAATCACGGAGTGCCATCAGTGGTTTGGAAGGTGCGTTTGAACTGATCAGTAGCCTCAACAAGTGCGGTCAGAGACTCTTCAGAGAAAGCAGCACCGCCCTTGATCTGCTCGTACACTGCCGGGATGTTAGCGTGCAGGTACTCGTGCAGTTCTACTTCGAAGCGGCGGACATCTTCGACGGGAACGGTGTCAAAGTGGCCTTCGCCAGCCAACCAGATGGACACCATCTGGTCTTCCCACAGCCATGGGGTTGTTTTCAGACTGCTTGAGCAGTTCAACCAGCCGCTGACCGCGCTGAAGCTGTGCTTTAGAAGCCGGATCAAGGTCGGATGCGAATGCGGCGAATGCTTCCAAGTCGCGGTAGGCCGCAAGATCAAGACGCAGAGAGCCAGACACTTTCTTCATACCCTTGGTCTGAGCTGCACCACCCACACGGGACACCGACACACCAACGTTAATGGCGGGACGAACACCCTGGTTGAACAGATCAGACTCAGGAACACCTGTCCGTCGGTGATAGAAATCACGTTGGTCGGAATGAAGGCGGAGACGTCGTTAGCTTTAGTCTCAATGATCGGCAGAGCGGTCATGGAGCCTGCGCCCATGTCGTCGGACAACTTAGCGGCACGTTCCAGCAAGCGGGAGTGCAAGTAGAACACGTCACCTGGATATGCTTCACGTCCCGGCGGACGACGCAGCAACAGTGAAATGGCACGGTAAGCTTCTGCCTGCTTGGTCAGATCATCGTAGATCACCAAGACATGCTTGCCCTGGTACATCCAGTGCTGGCCGAGAGCAGCACCAGCGAAAGGTGCGAGCCATTTGAAGCCAGCGGAGTCAGATGCCGGAGCTGCGACGATAGTGGTGTATTCCAGCGCCATGCTCTTCCAGGGTACGACGAATCGCCGCGATGGTCGAGCCTTTCTGGCCGATGGCTACGTAGATGCACCGCACCTGCTTGGTGGGATCACCAGATTCCCAGTTGGCTTTCTGGTTAAGAATGGTGTCCAAGCAGACAGCAGTCTTACCAGTCTTGCGGTCGCCAATGACCAGCTGACGCTGACCGCGACCGATGGGGGTCATGGCGTCGATAGCCTTAATACCGGTCTGCAGTGGTTCACCCACGGGTTGGCGCTGCAGCACAGACGGTGCCTGCAACTCCAGCACACGGTCTTCTTCTTTTTCAATTGCACCCAGGCCGTCAATGGGCTGGCCCAGGGGGTTAATGACGCGGCCGAGGAATGCATCTCCGACCGGTATGGAAAGGACCTCGCCGGTCCGCTTTACTTCGTCGCCCTCTTTAAGAGTCTCGTAGTTACCCAGCACCACGACACCGATGCGGTCAGTGTCAAGGTTCTGTGCGACGCCAATGACGCCGCGCGGGAACTCAAGCAGCTCATTCGCCATGACTGACGGGAGGCCCGAAACCTGGGCGATACCGTCAGCTGCCGAAATGACCACACCGACCTCCTCACGGGAGGCCTCCGGGGAGTAGCTCGAGGTGTAGTTCGCAATCGCGCTACGGATCTCATCGGAGGAGATCGTCAGCTCCGCCATGTTCTTCCTGCTCTCGGTTGTTTCTTCCAGCATTGTTGTCTAGTAATTAGTCGTGTCTTAGACGATGCCTGCGCGCAGACGTTCGAGTTTACCTGCGGTACTGCCATCGATAACTTCGTCTCCGACTCGGATGACCACTCCACCGAGGAGGCTGGTATCGACCTCAGAGTGGATGCTCATCTCACGACCATAAATTCGGCCCAGTTTTGCGGCCAGTGCTTGCTCTTGTGGTGTGCTCAACGCAACAGCTGCGATGACGTGTGCGACAGTCTTTCCCTGCAGTTCAGCTGCGAGGGCGGACAAATTCGCAATATCGTCAATGAGATTGCTGTCTGGGCGTCCCACCACTTGCAGCGCCAGGGCCTCAGTGACGGCGCTGACTTTTCCGTACAGCACAGATGCAAGCAGTTGACGTTTAGCAGCGACAGTTGTTGTCTTGTCGCTCAGCAGCTGGGTGAGCTGCGTCTGGCCCTCCAGGATTCGGCTGAGGCGGAAGAGTTCATCCTCCACCTGGGCCAGTTGCCCCTGCTGTTCCGCAGACCGGAGAAGAGCGCGGCGGCCCAACGCAACCAAACCCTGTCGCATTTCGCGCGGGGTGGACCACACCTGGGCCGCAGCATCGGTGAGGAGTGCAAGGGTCACTGCGGACACCTTGCCACCAAAAACTTCCTTCACCAGACCAGAGCGCTGCTCCGCAGGAGCTGATGCCTCAGCCACTGCGACGCGCAGGCCGCGGTCGCCGTCGAGGACATCAACGACGTCGAAAATTTCGGTACCGGTCTGTGCGGCAACTACGACTGCATTGTCAATGCCAGACAGGGTGTTGTCTAGGTTCAAAGTTGCATTCGCAAGTGCTTCGCGGCTCGCTGCGTGCATGTCGCTCACTTTCCTGCTGGGGCCACAGTGTCAAGATCGGACAGGAAAGCATCGATCGTTCCCGAGCGTTTGACATCGTCGGAGAGTTGCTCCCCGAGGAGGCGTTCGGCCAGGTTGATCGAGTTCTGTCCCATCTCACGGCGCAGCTCTGTGACGACCTGCTCACGCTGGGCCTGGAGCTGCTTTTCACCGGACTCAATGATGCGGTTGCTTTCTTCGGTGGCCTGGGCCTTCATATCCGCGACAATTTGCTTGCCCTTTTCGCGGGCTTCTTCGCGGATCTGTGCAGCTTCGGCACGAGCCTCAGCAAGCTGTGCGTTGTACTTTTCAAGGGCTGCCTGGCTTCCGCCTGTGCAGCTTCGGCACGCTGGATGCCACCCTTAATCCGGTCCTCACGCTCAGTTAGGACCTCCTGGAACTTCGGAAGAACAAACTTCCAAAAGAGGAACAGGACGACGATGAGCGAAACTGCGGACCAGACGACATCGTATGACGCAGGCAGAAGCGGGTTAACGGACTTCTCTAGAGGAAGCCCCTCACCGCCTTCTGATGCGGCCAGTAGTAAATGACGTTCGTCATGTGTCTGTCGGCTTTCGTTGTCTGTTCGGATTAGGTGAAGATGAAGCCGGCAACCAGGCCGATCAGGGCGAGAGCCTCAACGAAGGCGATACCCAGGAACATGGTGGTGCGCAGCTGACCAGCCATCTCGGGCTGACGTGCCATGCCCTCAAGTGCTTTACCAACGAGGATGCCGATGCCAATGCCCGGGCCGATGGTGGCAATGCCGTAGCCGATGGTGGCGATGTTGCCCGTGATGCCAGATTCAGCGGCCTGTGCGAGGATGACGTCGTTCATGAGTGTGTCGTTCCCTTTCTAGCTGCCCGGACTTTCACCGGGCGAAATATATCTTTATGTGTGTCGGTGTGACTGTGGTCCGCGACCTGCGTGCAGGCCAACGGGTCAGTGCTCGTCTGCGTGCAACGCCAATTCGATATACACGGCGGACAGCAGGCTGAAAATATAAGCCTGCAGGAAAATCACCAGTAGCTCAAAGAGTGTGAACGCAATCGCAGCAATGATGGTTCCAAAAGACACTGTTGTCCAACCATTCATCTGGAAGAAGAAGAAGTTGGTGGCAGAGAACATCAGAACCAAAATGATGTGGCCTGCGAGCATGTTGGCCATGAGACGGAGAGTCAACGTGGCCGGGCGCAGGATAAACGTGGAGAGGAATTCCAGCGGCACCACTAGTATGTGAGCGCTGGTGGCAAATTCGGGATAACAATCGAGGACTTGACGTATTTGAAAAAGCCGTACCGCTTTGCACCTGCATAGATGAAAACAAAGTATCCAACAATGGCGAGCACAAGGGGCATACCCACACGGGCATTGGGCGAGATGTTAAGGCCCGGAATAACCGAAGGAAGGTTCATCGCAAAGATCAGGAAGAACATGGTGGCCAGCACTGGCAAGAAGCGCCGCCCCTCTTTCTTACCCAGAATTTCTTCAGCGATGTTTACCCGCACAAAGTCGAGTGCAATTTCTGCCACGTTTTGCACGCCAGACGGAACCAACTTGGGGCTGCGCATGGCGATAACAAAAACACTGCAACGACCGCTGCCATAAGCAAGCGGACGAACATCAGACGGTCGATGGCAAACCAGCCGTTCGCTACGTGTTCGAACCACAGGATTCCCGGGAAAAATTCGTGTTCCAGAGAGGGCGCGTGGAATTCACCCTTCATGGACAGTGTTGTAACGCTCAGCGTTCTCTCCCGTGTTCGGGCCGCACGGGCATAAAACCGCACGGTGCGATGGACGTCTGAAATCTTCCTTGACCGCTGCGGACTCCGTCGCACATCATCGCAGCGATCATGGGGAAACCGGCAAACATCTTGACTCGCACAAACGCATCTCAAGTAGTTTGTTGGAAACCCGGTGGATAGATTATCAGGTGTTCTGCATTTCGACGAAGTACGATGGGGGGTATTTGAACTCCCCCACAGTTCACTGAAATAAATGCCGCCTAAGCGGCGGTTTTCATCACATGTAAGGTCAGTCACACTTGCTAAAACCCGCCCTTGTCGGGGGTAGTTTCTTGCACCATAGTCTGTTATTGGTCCGACCAAAGCGGCAATCCTCGCTGGCATTTCACCAATTACACACCCCAGAACGCCCCCCGTTTTACCCCTCACCTCCTACAAACGCTGTGCGCATGAGGTGAATTTTTAAGAATCATTATCACCGTTAGTGCGCGCACTGGACTCAGTGGAAGGTTGTACATAGGTCACCCGCGAGGTAATCACACTCCACACTTCCACGCTAAGCACAGCTATGAGTACAAGGGTTGTGGTGACGACGAAGGCCCAGCGGTCGTAAAACGTCATTCCACGGATGACCATGAGCACTCCCAGCAGCACCACAATTTTCAGCAGCCAACTCCCTAGCACCACCGCTCCTGTGGTTGACGGAGTGGTATTGGCAGTAACAAGCACGCTGATCGCTGTGAGCAGCACAAATCCCCCACCGATTGCCGCTCCCATCAGTACTCCCCAGATTCCAGCGATCCCAGCTGCCCAGCCCCAGATGGACAGAGACACCACACTCACTGTCAACAGTGCCAACGATCCAAATCGAATGGCGCGCTGCAGTGGCCGACGGTGGTCGTCAAACTCAGAAACATTGGAGGTGGGTTGAGTAGTCACGAGGGTGCATCTTACCTTGCATCGGTGGCGGTTCGAAGTGACGCTTGTCGACGCCCTTCCGGTGCCGCCGCATTCCCCTCGCCAGTACGCGCAGATCGGAACACAGGACTAAATGTGTACACCAGTGCCATTGCCAGCGATATCAGGATTCCCGCCAGCGCGTAAGGCGCAGGGATAGCACTAAAGGCCACTGCGCCGAAAGCCACCACACTCACCCACATGTACAACAGAAGAACAACACTACGGTGGCTATGCCCCAGGCCCAAGAGACGGTGATGCAGGTGCATTTTGTCTGCACTGAAGGGTGAACGTCCCTTTGACACGCGCCGGACCACCGCCATTACTAGGTCCAGCAGGGGGACGAACACGGCGGCAACGACCACAATGAAAGGGGAAATTAACGCCACCATGTCCACAGCACCATACAGGCTCATGTTGATTTTGCCGGAGGCAGAGGTTGCGGCCGCTGCGAGCAGCAAGCCGATCAGCATAGAACCAGAGTCCCCCATGAAAATGCGGGAAGGTTCAAAATTATGGGGCAAAAATCCCCAGGCATATGCCCACCAGCGCAGCAGCAATAATAGCAGGTGGGTAAGCAGAAACGGTACCGCCTTGGTCATGAAGAATCGTCAGAGCAAACACCAAAATCGCACACCCAGAGATCATGCCTAGCCCGGCAGCCAAACCGTCAAGACCATCCACAAAAGTTGATGGCGTTAATGAGGGTGACAGTGAATAGTGCGGTAACAACAGTGGATTGAAACTGATCTATCACGACGGTCGTCCCATCCCCGAAAGGGCAGGGTACAATAGCGTCCACGATAGTCCCATCAGACTCATCACCATCGCGCCAAGGATCTGGCCAATAAGTTTGGTGATGGCATCAATTTCAAAAATATCGTCAATGATGCCCACAATCACAATGACAAAGCCAGCCATCACTACCGCCCCCATTTCAGGCGTGATGGGCTTGAAACCCCTGGTCAAAGCCGGAAGTTGTTGTGCAATGAACACGGCAGCCAAGAATCCGGTGAACATGGCAGCACCACCGAGTCGCGGCTTGGGCTGGGTGTGTACGTCACGGTCGCGAATCGCGGCGATGCGGCCGCTACGCACCATAATCGAGCGGATGATACCCGTACAAAGATAGGTGACTGTGCATGCCACAAGAAAGACGAGACCGAGCTCGCGCAGCGGAATGCCTGCTCCACCCGACCCCATTAGCGAAGGCTTTCCACGTCCACGCCTAGAATTTCGGCGATTTTCTCGGCGGGCACCGCACCTTCACGTAGAAGCTTAGGTTCGCGGTGGGACAGGTCAATGATGGTACTGGCCGTGCCGACAGCACATTCTCCACCGTCCAGGTACACATTGACGGCGGAACCCAGTTGGTTCTTCGCGTCCTCAGCAGTGGTTGCTGGTGGTTGACCGGAGATGTTTGCGCTGGATACGGCCATGGGCCCGGTCTCACGCAACAACTCTATGGCTACTGGATGCAAGGGCATGCGTAGCATGACAGTGCCGCGGGTGTCCCCCAGGTTCCAAGGAAGGCTAGGCGCCTGACGAATCACGATGGACAAGCCGCCAGGCCATAACGCCTCAACGAGAGCACGTGCTTGCGGGCTATATTCGGCGACAAGCCCCTGAATGGTGTCCCAGCTGCCCACGAGAACAGGAACAGGCATATTGGGTCCGCGATTTTTCGCAGCCAGCAGCCTGTTCACTGCGTCGTTATCAAACGCGTCGCAGCCAAGTCCGTACAGGGTGTCAGTGGGCAGAACCACGAGCCGTCCACCTTTTACCGCATTGAACGCAGCCCTCAGCCCCAGTTCGCGGCTTTCGCTGTCGGCACAGTCATAGATTCTGCTCAACGTCGTCTCTCCTAGTACAAGGGTTTTCTTACCAAGGTTATAGCTTACGCGCTGTGACAAACCGCTCGCGACCAGCGAGGTCCCGTCGCGCAACAATCTCATCACAGCGTCCCGTCGCGGCCAGTACGGCCTTGACCTCTGCGGAGGTTGTATCGTCGTGTTCGATGCCCAGGTATCCCCCTAGGTTTCAGCAGATCAAGCATCACATCAATCATGGGGGTGATCACGTCCATACCGCTAACCCCACCAAATACAGCCTGTGGCGGATCATAATGCACTTCCGTTTCCACTTCAGCCGTTTCTGGAACATAAGGCGGATTCGATAACACCAGGTCACACGCACCACGCAGCTGCGGCAATACCTGGTCATACGTAGCATCACCCATCACCAACTCGACCTGCGGAGTGAACGCATCAAAGTTTGCCTGCGCCCATTCAGCCGCCGCCGAGTCAATCTCCACAGCCGTCACACGCGCTGCGGGTACCACCGTCGCCACATATGCCGCAATCGCACCCGATCCAGTACATAGGTCCACCACTGTGGGCTTATCGACGCCCGCGACTACCGAAACACCCCACTCTGCCAGCAGCTCCGTCTCAGGTCTCGGAATAAAAACGCCTGGACCTACACGCAGTTCAAGTGGCCCCATAGGTGCGACACCCAGAATGTGCTGAAGCGGTTCCCTGCGTGCGCGGCGGGCAACCGCATCGTGAAAACCTGCGGGAGTTGAGTCGTCGCTACGCAGGAAAAGGTCAGTGCGCGAGCAACCCAGCAGGTGAGCAGCAATGAGCTGGGCGTCGTAAAGCGGCGACGCCACCCCGGCATCTGCCAGGATGGCGGCAGCAGCAGTGATGTCCTGGGAGATCACTCGGCCTCAAGACGCGCGGCGCGCTCGGCGGTTTGAAGGGCAGTGAACAGGTCGTCCAGTTCGCCATTCAGCACCGTGTCAAGGTTGTTGGCTTTATAACCAATACGATGATCGCTGATGCGGTTTTCCGGCCAGTTATAGGTGCGGATGCGTTCAGAGCGATCCATGGTGCGGATCTGCGCGGCGCGCCCCTCGGCTGCTTCGGCATCAGCGGCTTCCTCCGCCATCTGCTGCAGCCTTGCGGCGAGCACCTGCATGGCGCGAGCCTTGTTCTGAATCTGCGACCTCTCCTTTTGGCACGTCACCACAATGCCCGTGGGCAGGTGCGTGATGCGCACTGCGGAGTCGGTGGTGTTCACGCCCTGTCCGCCTTTACCAGAGGAACGGTAGACGTCCACGCGGATGTCTTTATCGTCAATTTCCACGGCCTCCACCTCGTCCGGCTCTGGATAGACCAGCACACCGGCCGCAGAGGTTTGGATACGACCCTGAGATTCCGTGACGGGCACACGCTGCACGCGATGCACTCCACCCTCGAACTTGAACACACTCCAAGCACCATCACGTGAGGGCTGCTTGGAACGGATAGAACAAGGTCATATCCTTGACTCCACCCAAATCAGATTCGGACAGTCCAAGGATTTCGGTGGCAAAGCCATGCTTTTCCGCATACCGCTGATACATGCGGGCAAGTTCACTGGCAAACAGTGCCGCCTCTTCCCCGCCGGCACCCGACTTTGATCTCCATGACAATGTCATCACTGTCGTGGGGGTCGCGCGGTGCCAGCAGATCAGCAAGCTTTTCTTCCAACTGCACGGATTCCTCGGCAAGGCGCTCTGCCTCCGCCGCGAACTCGGCGTCCTCGTAGGCCATTTCCTGCGCAGCCTCTAAATCCTCCCGAACCTGCGAGAGCTCGGCGTGAACCTTGATAATGGGCTGCAACTCTGAATAGCGTTTGCCTACCTTGCGGGCCTGAACAGGATCATTGTGCAACTCGGGGTCACTGAGCTGGGCTTCCAAGCCTTGGTACTCGGCGAGGATGTCATCAACAGCCGAAACTTGGTTGGCCATCTTAGGAGAAGTCCTCCTCAACATCACCAGCCATCGGCTGCGCTCGACGCGATCTGCATGAGGAATTCACCGTTGGACTTCGTCTTCTTCAACTGCTTAATCAGCAGGTCAATCGCTTGCTGATTATCCAAGTTGGACAGAATGCGGCGAAGCTTGTGCATAATGCGGGCCTCTTCGGGGGCCAGCAACAACTCATCCTTGCGGGTACCGGACGGGTTCACATCCACGGCGGGGAATACGCGCCGCTCGGAGATACGACGATCCAGCTTCAACTCAGCGTTGCCGGTGCCCTTGAACTCCTCGAAGATCACGGTGTCACCGGCAGAACCAGTCTCCACCATAGCGGTGGCAATAATCGTCAACGAACCGCCGTTTTCAATGTTGCGGGCAGCACCCAGGAACCGCTTGGGCGGATACAAGGCGTTGGAATCCACACCACCAGAGAGGATACGCCCCGATGCCGGAGAGCTGTTGTTGTATGCGCGACCCAGACGCGTGATGGAATCCAGGAGAACCACCACGTCTTGCCCCTGCTCAACAAGGCGCTTCGCGCGCTCAATGGCAAGTTCCGCCACAGTGGTGTGCTCACTTGGCGGACGGTCGAAGGTGGAAGCGATCACCTCGCCGTGAACACTTCGCTGCATGTCAGTGACTTCTTCGGGCCGCTCATCGACCAACACAACCATGAGGTAACACTCAGGGTTGTTTTTGGCAATAGCGTTGGCAACGTTCTGCAGAATGGTGGTCTTACCGGCCTTTGGCGGGGAAACGATCAACGCGCGTTGTCCCTTGCCAATCGGCATGATCAAGTCGATCACGCGTGTGGTCAGGATCTTCGGGTCCGTCTCCAGGCGCAGGCGCTGATTCGGATACAACGGGGTGAGCTTGGAAAACTCAGGACGCTGGCGCGCTTCCTCAACGGTCATACCATTGATGGTGTCCACCCGCACTAACGGGTTGTACTTCTGACGGTTGCGTCCACCCTGGTAGTTGTTCTGCCCCTCACGCGGAGCCTTAACCTGACCAATGATGGCGTCACCACGACGCAGCCCCAGGCGGCGGATCATTTGCTGGGTCACAAACACATCGGCGGGGCCGGACTGGTACCCAGAGGTACGTAGGAAAGCGACATTGTTGTCCACAATGTCCAGGATGCCGGCAACGTTCTGCAGAACATCGTCCTCCCGCACCTCATCGTCATTACGGTTGTCCCGGCCACGGCGTGGCCGTTCACGGCGGTTGTTGCGGCGCCCACGACGATCATCCCCGTCATCATCGCGGTAATTGCGCTGCTGGCGGCGGTCCTGTTGATTGTCGCGGTTGCCGTCTTGGCGAGCATTGTCGTCGCTCGTGTTTGCAGTATTGCCAGCCGAGTCAGCAGACGTATCGGACGCAGGCGCGGCGTCGTCAGTATCGCGGGAATCACGCGCGCCAGAGGCATTGCGCTGCTGTCCGCGCTCCTTATCCCGCTGTTCGCGCTGATTCATGCGGGCACGATTGCGACGTGCACGACGTGCCGCAGACCGGGATTCGTAGCGAACCTCTTCGCCGTCACCTGTGTTGCTGGATTCTGCGGGTACGTTTGTTGAAGCCTCATCGACAGCGGCAGCTGCATCGGACGCAGAGGAGGATGACGCGGCGTCGTCACTCGCCGCAGTGACTCGTTTGGTGGCGCGGCGTCGAGTGGGTGCCTTAGTAGGCTCAGTAGTTCCGGCGGCCTCCACGGCCTCTGCCGCCTCTGATGCAGTCTCACGCGCAGGCTTTGCTAACGATGCCCCATTGGATTGAATCGCCTCAATGAGGGCTCCTTTACGCAACGTAGAGGTACCCCGAATACCCATGCGCTGTGCGATTTGGCGTAATTCTGGGAGCCGCAGTGCGCTGAGGTTCTGCTGCTGTGCACCGCTCGTTGAATCGGTGGCGGTGATATCCGTATCTGTCACAGATTTCCTTTCAATGGCTTACCAGGTCACCGCATACTGAGCGAGACCGGAAAGCGGCTGTGAATTTACACTTCTGAGCACCGCAGACTCACGTTCCCATCACAATGAGCCGTGGCCCTTACGGACCTGTGGGTGATGAAGTGCCTCAAATGCATTATCTTTGAGCAACGCAAAAGCGTTTCCAAAGAATTTTGATTAAGCCGACTTTTACAGTGGAGCACCAGCTGAAACGGGTTGCTCATCAGTGACTATTCGCCGGTTCACCAACAGTGTAGCGCACTCACACGAAATTGTGTCATTTACTAGAGTAGTGTCCATGCTCAGCACCATGCATGACATTCCGTTGTCGATCGCACGAATACTCACTTACGGGTCACAAATTCACGGAAATACCACCGTGACCAGCTGCGATAATGGAAGCAAGGAGACCACAACCTTCGCGGAGATCGGAGCACGTGCCGCCGCGTTGGCACATGCGTTGCGCTCTGAACTTAATGTGACTGACGATCAACGCGTAGGCACATTCATGTACAACTGTGCCGAGCATCTGGAGTCCTTCTTTGCCGTCACGTGCATGGGTGCGGTGTTCAACCCGCTCAACAAGCAGCTGATGGATGACCAATTGCAGCACATCATCAATCATGCTGAGGACCAGGTCATCATCGCTGATCCACGCTTGGCGCATAAGCTTCGGCGATCCTGGAGCACTGCCCCGGGGTGCGCGCCATCGTCTTCATCGGCGTCGGTTCCTTGGATGCCGCCATCGCTACCCTTCCAGACGGTGTGGATGGGTACTCCTATGAGACGCTTATCGACGGCCACCCCTCAACGTTTCCATGGCCTGTACTGCCAGAAAAAACGGCCGCCGTCTTGTGTTACTCAACGGGAACCACCGGCGCCCCGAAAGGTGTTGTTTATTCGCACCGCTCCATCTATCTGCATTCCATGAACCTATGCACCACGGATTCATTCGCAGTCACCCACGGTGTGCCGTTCCTCTGCTGTGTTCCCATCTATCACGTGCTCAGCTGGGGTATTCCCATTGCCGCGTTTATGTGCGGCGCCCCGCTGGTCTTTCCAGGATCCGATGTATCCGCCCCGGCACTCGCAGCCATCATCGCCACCACACATCCGCGCGTGGCCACCGGTGTTCCCACCCTGTGGATTTCCCTCATGGTGCACTACATCAACAACCCACCGGAACGCATGAGCCTCACCGAGATTTTCGCCGGCGGCTCCCCCGTCCCGCCGATCCTGATCAAGCTATGGGAGGAACGCTACGGTGTAGACGTCATTCACATCTGGGGAATGACCGAAACCTCCCCCCATCGGCACGGTCGCCCGCCCGCCATCAGGCGTGTCCGGCGAAGCGCGCTGGAATTACCGCATCAGCCAGGGGCGATTCCCTGCAAGCATGGAATACCGCGTGGTGAACGATGGCGAGGTTGTTGCCAGCACCGACCGCAACCAGGGGGAAATTCAGGTGCGCGGAAACTGGGTCACCGCATCGTACTACCACTCCCCAGCAGACGTGGAAGGCGGACTCGCCCACACTTTCCGAGGAGACAACATTGACGACGCCCTAGAAAAGTTCACGCCGGACGGTTGGTTACGCACCGGCGACGTAGGATCCGTGACCAAAGACGGCTTCCTCACCATTGAGGACCGCGCCCGCGATGTGATCCGCTCCGGCGGAGAGTGGATTTACTCAGTGCAGTTGGAGAACCTGATCATGGAATCGAGCAGGGTGGTCGAGGCTGCGGTGATCGGTTACAGCGACGAGAAATGGGGCGAACGTCCCCTTGCCGTCACAGTGCTGCATGCTCATGTTGAACCGAACCGCGACACCGCCGAAATCCTCCGCGACGGCCTTCGAGAAAAGCTTCCCAGCTGGATGCTGCCTGAATACTGGACGTTTGTGGACAGCATCGATAAGACATCGGTGGACAAGTTCGACAAGAAGGACCTGCGCAAACACCTCGCCGACGGTGACTTTGAAGTGATCAAGTTGCGTGGCCCTGGCGAAAAGTAAATGCACTTAGTGCACGGTCACCTCAACCGGTCCCGCAACCGGCAACTCCATGACGCGGAGACCAGCATCGCGGGCATCCTGAAGAGATTTCTCGTCCACACCATCTCCTGTAGTCAATACCATGCACGTGGGTCCAGCCCCGGAAAGATGGGCGGCATAACCCTTGTTGCGCAGGCGATTCACCCATTCAGCTGTCACTGGCAGTACATCCGCACGATAGGGCTGATGTAGGCGATCCCTCGTACCTTCCCACAGCAGTTCTGGGTGATGCTGCAATGCGACGGTCATCACCGCACAGCGCGACACGTTGAAACGTGCGTCAACGTGCGTGACATCGGACGGCAGTACGCGACGCACCGCCTCTGTGGAGGCGTGGAACGCCGGAACCAGCGCAAAAGCACGAATGGAGGGATGCACGGGAATGCTCACCGCTTTGTATTGCGGGTGAGTACGTCCGTCAACAGGAATTTCCGTCCAACTCACCACCGCGTTGCCGAGCACAGAGGCAGCAGCGTTGTCAGGATGCCCCTCAAAGGCAGAGGACAGCTGGACCACCTGGGCGTCGTCAAGAGGAAAACCCGCAAGCCCATTCGCTGCAGCAACACCAGCAACAGCAGCAGCGGCAGAAGATCCCAGCCCCCGAGATTGGGGAATATTGTTGTGGCAGACCACTCGCAAACCAGGAACATCCACGTCGGCGGCTTTTAGTCCTGCGCGAATAGCCTTGACCACCAGGTGTGAACCGTCTCGAGGAAGATCGTCTTCGCCTTCGCCGAAAATCTCCACCTCTAGCCCCTGGGGAATGACCTCCACGTCCACCGTGTCGTACAACCCCAGCGCAAGTCCAAGGGTGTCAAACCCTGGACCGAGGTTTGCCGATGAGGCAGGTACTTTGACAGTAACTTTCTGTCCAGCAGGCACTTCAATTGCCATGTGATTATTCGCCCTCCAACCGAATCACGCTGTTGACGGCCTTCACTGCTGGCAGGTTGTTGAGCGACTCAATCGTGGCGGCGAGATCGGATTCCTTGGCCTTATGTGTGACGATGACAAGACGTGCATGATCCTCACCGCCTTCCTCTTGGCGTACGGTCCGCAGGGAAATTCCGCGGTCGCTAAACACCGCAGCGGTTTCGGCCAGGACTCCGATGCGGTCATCGACCTCCATGTCGATGTGGTAGCGGGTTTCTACATCGCCGAAGTCGGCGATAGGCAGACTGGCGTAGGTGGATTCACCTGGCGCACGGCCTCCATGGACTTTATTGCGTGCTGCGCCGACAATGTCGCCAAGAACCGCAGATGCGGTCGGTGCTCCGCCAGCGCCATTTCCATAAAACATGAGACGACCAGCTGCTTCTGCTTCAATAAAAATGGCGTTGAAGGATTTATCCACGCTGGCCAAGGGGTGGCTGCGCGGGACGAGGGTGGGATGTACTCGAGCGGAAACGGTTTCCTGCCCGTTGTCATCAATGAGTCGTTCGCAAATGGCGAGAAGTTTGATGGTGTAGCCAGCTGACTGCGCAGCTTTGATGTCAGTTGCCGAAATGTTGGAGATGCCTTCGCAATATACGTCATCGGAGGTCACGCGCGTGTGGAACGCCAAAGATGCGAGGATGGCGGCCTTGGATGCCGCATCATGGCCATCAATGTCGGCGGAGGGATCGGCTTCGACATACCCCCAGACGCTGTGCTTCGGCGAACATGTCGTCGTAGGAGGCTCCCAGTAGAGTCCATGGCGTCCAGGATGAAGTTGGTGGTGCCGTTAACAATGCCCTTGACTGACAGAACGCGGTCACCAGCGAGGGACCGGCGCAGCGGGCCAAAGCACCGGGATTGCTGCGGCGACAGCTGCTTCAAAGTACAAATCGACGCCCGCTTCATCAGCCGCTTCCGCCAACTCTGCCGAGTGCGCAGCTACGAGGGCTTTATTCGCCGTAACCACTGATTTTCCGGCACGGAGCGCGGCAAGCACGACCTCACGGGGATAGTCGATACCGCCGATAACCTCAACCACAATGTCCACATCATCGCGGTTGATCAGTTCCATAGCGTCATCGGTAAATAGTTCCTTAGGCACGCCGGGGCGGACTTTGGCAAGGTCCCCCACTGCCACGCCTTTGAGCTTAAAGGCACCACCGATGCGGTGCACTAAATCATCTTCGTATTTGTTCAGAAGCCGAAGCACTTCACTCCCCACGGTGCCGTGGCCCCAAAATGGCGATACCAACCGGCTCGCCAGTACCTTACCGAGGGTTGAAGGTGGATGAGGTTGTAGACATCGTTCTCCCAATTCTCCCTAAAGTTATCCAGCGTGGGCGTTCCCAGTTATTGTAGACCAAGCTGTCTTTCAGCGCCCCTCTACCCCCATCCTTGAAATACTCCTTCGCGCACTCGCACCACACGCCACAACCTTAGATAAAAGATATTTTTCAATGTACTAAATATATTCTTATCCTCATTTTAAATTAATAAAATATTATTTTCAGCTATATTTTTTTCAAAGAAATGCTGTTGTGAAAGATTTTTACGTAGCAATACCACTGCATTTTCATGGTGCTTGTCGCCTATTTCTTAAGGAGAATATTATGAAAATGCCTCGTCGTATCGCCACCGGCATAGTCGCCGCAAGCCTGGCAATGTCTTTAGCCGTCGCTCCCGCGCAAGCGCAGAGCCTTTCTCATACCGCCCTAGCAACCTCCACTGGTCTTGGTTCAAGCGCGGTTAACACCGTAATCGGTGTGGGCATCAACGTAGCCGTCGCAGTTGCCGTGTACAACTTCCTGGTCCAGAACCGCATCATCGCTCCCATCATCCGCTAGCACTTAGCCGGGAGTCGTACCAAAAAGATCTATCCCTGAACAGGAAAAATCACTGTTTTCTGAGTTCAGGGATAGATCTTTTCGCCGTTCAGCGTGCTACTTGTTCTTACATCACCTCAAGCGCCAAAATATCGTCAATGGTTTCGCGGCGGACCATCAATGTTGTATTCCCACCCTTCACGCTCACCACAGCTGGCCGAGTGAACATGTTGTAGCGGCTGCTCATGGGGTAGCAGTATGCGCCGGTCCCCGCCAAAGCGATGTAGTCGCCGGTCGCAATATCGTTGGGGTACGTGGCATCAGAGACCAGGATATCCCCAGCCTCACAGTGGCTACCCACAATGCGGGAATCTACTTCCTCACCATCAACGAAGCGGTTGACCACACGGGCGTCGTATTCCGCCTGGTAGAGGCTCGGTCGAATATTGTCGCTCATGCCACCGTCCACCGCGAGGTAACGCCGAACCCTATCCGAGGCAACGTGGACGTCTTTGATCACTCCAACTTCGTACACAGTCACTGTCGACGGCCCTGCAATCGCGCGCCCAGGCTCTACTTTCACGATGAGTTCTGGAAGCCCCAATTCCTTGCTGTGCCGATTCACACGACCGATCAGATCAGCGGCAACAGCAGCAACGTCAAGGCCCTTCTGTTCCTCCACATAGGCGATGCCGTATCCTCCGCCAAGGTCCAGCACGCTGAAGTCACGTGAAATCTCCTCGCCGAGGGCGTCAAAAAGCTGATCCACCAGCCCCAACACACGTTCAGCAGCTAGAGAGAAGCCTTCCGCGTCAAAAACCTGCGAGCCGACGTGACAATGCAAACCAACCAACCGCAGGTTTTCGGCACGAACGGCAGCACAGGCGGCGTCGAAAGCCGAGCCGGAAGCCAGGGAAAAAGCCGAACTTTTGGTCCTCGTGGCTGGTGGCGATGAATTCATGTGTGTGGGCCTCGATACCAGGTTTCACCCGCACCAACACGTTTTGCGTGCAGTTTTCATTGGCGGCGATGAGGTCCAGCAGCTCCAGCTCCTGGCTGGCATCAATAACAACAATGCCCACGCCGTTTTTTTACACAAGCACGCAGGAAATCGGATGACTTGTTGTTGCCGTGCGCCGCGATGCGCGACGGAGGGAATCCCGCAGCCAAAGCCACCGTAAGTTCCCCGAGCGAGGCCACATCAAGGCACAGCCCTTCCTCATCGACCCACCGCACAATAGCCGTGGTGAGAAAGGCTTTTGACGCATAATGCACACGGTCACCACCACCGAAGGCCGCAGCCATATCGCGGCACCGAGAGCGGAAATCGGCCTCGTCTACCACCATGACAGGCGTGCCATATTCCTCGGCAATCTCTCCGAGCGGCACACCCGCGATGGTCACCACGCCGTCTTCTTGACGGCGTGCATTCAGGGGCCACACGTGCGCGGGTAAGCCGTTAAAACCAGTGGCTTCGTCACTATGGCTAAGGTTGTTGGCGTTGTGATCAGCAGACATGGTGCACTCCTACATTCGCTCGGGGGCGGTCACACCGACAAGACCCAAGGCGTTCGCCAGGGCTTGGCGAGTCGCCATGGCCAGCGCAAACCTCGCCTTATGAATCGGCTGTACATCCTCACCTGCTTTTGGCAGGATTTGGCAGTTGTCGTAAAACCTGTGGAACGTACCTGCAAGTTCTTCCGCGTAGCGCGCGATACGGTGGGGTTCGCGGAGTTCAGCGGCTGCCGTGACCACGGCGGGAAACTCACCAAGCGTACGGATGAGGTCGCCTTCGCGTTCATGGGTGAGCAACGAGTAATCCACGTCATCGGTGTCAGCAAGCTCCAACCCAACATCGGCGGCTTTCCGGGCGATGGAGCACAAGCGCGCGTGCCCGTACTGCACGTAGTAGACCGGATTGTCTGAGGATTGCGATGCCCACAGGTCCATGTCAATGTCCAGCGTAGAGTCTACCGAGGAACGGATAAGGGCGTAACGCGCGGCGTCAATACCGATCAGTTCCACCAAGTCATCAAGGGTGATCACCGTCCCCGCGCGTTTGGACATACGGATGGCCTCACCGTCTTTCACCAGGTTCACCATCTGTCCAATCAGCACTTCCACCTGCGCTGGATCGTATCCCAGCGCGGCCGCAGCTGCCTTCAGCCTGGCGATATAGCCGTGGTGGTCCGCGCCTAGCATGTAAATGCACAGGTTGTGTCCGCGGCCAATCTTGTCAGCCACGTAGGCAATGTCACCAGCAATATACGCGGCATTGCCGTCGGATTTGATCACCACACGATCTTTGTCATCGCCAAACGCTGAGCTGCGCAGCCACCACGCACCATCCGCCTCATACAGGTTGCCGTTGTCCTTCAACACAGCAATCGCGCGATCCACCGCGCCCGACTCGAACAGTGAATTTTCGTGGAAATACACATCAAAGTCGGTGCCAAACTCGTGCAGCGACTCCTTGATGTGATTAAACATCAGCTCCACGCCCGCAGAACGGAACGTCTCCTGCATGTTCTCTGGACTTTGCTCCAACACCCCAGGATGCTTATCGACGACCACCCGAGCAATGTCCGCAATATACTGCCCACCGTAGCCGTCTTCCGGAGTTGGCTCGCCTTTCGCGGCAGCAACTAACGAACGCGCAAACCTATCAATCTGGGTTCCGTGGTCATTGAAATAGTATTCGCGAGTAACGCTCGCGCCTGTGGCACTCAAAAATACGCCCAAGTGAATCTCCCACTGCAGCCCAGCGCGTGCCTCCAAGATGGATGGGGCCTGTGGGATTCGCGGAAACGAACTCAAGGTTGACGACAGTACCCGCATACCCATCGGAATGCCCGTAATTCTCCCCTGCGCGCAGGATCTCTGCCACAATCTGCCCTTGGGCATCGGCAGCGAGTCGAATATTGATAAACCCGGGACCAGCCACCTCGGCAGACTCAATTGCCGGATTGGTGGCCAGTGAATCTACCAACCATGCTGCTAACTCTCGGGGACTCACGCCCACTTTCTTGGCCGCCTGCAAAGCCACATTTGTTGCATAATCCCCGTGTTCGGGGTTACGTGGACGTTCAACAACCACCGTCTCAGGAAGAACGCTAGCATCTAGGTCCTTATCACTGAGAACGGTGGTTGCGGTGGTTTTAATCAGTGAGGCTAAATCTGCAGGAGTCACGAAAAGCGATTCTATCGCACCACAACGTGTTTCCCGAACTTGGTTTAACCTCCTGAACTCTTAACTTGTGCTAGGACACAACCATCCACCCGAGAATCGGGGTGGACTGCAGGAACACCAGCACACAGGCGAACAATATCAAGCCGATGGAGAAGCCAATGATGTTCTTCATAATCTTGGCTTCGCCGTTTTCCATCTGTACCGCAGCGCTCGCGATGGTCAAGGTCTGCGGAGACAGCATCTTGCCGATCACAGCACCAGTGGTATTTGCGCCCACCATGAGAGCGGGTTCCGCCCCCACTGAAGTGGCAGCGGTGGCCTGCATCTTGGAGAACAGTGCGTTGGCGGAAGTTGCAGAACCAGTCACTGCAGTACCAACCCACCCAAGGATCGGCGAAATGAATGGGAAGAAGGAACCAGAACCAGCCAAGAACGCACCAATAGCACCAGTTTGACCAGAGAAGTTCATCACATACGCCAAGCCCATAACCGCTGCAATGGTCAGCGCAGCCAAACGCATGCGATAGGCACCGCCAAACAATTCCCCGAATCCCAGTTTAAAGGACATGGGGTACTTTCCACCTTCGGTGTTGAGCATGTAGACAATGACGGTAATCAGGCCAGACAGGAAGAGTAGGGTGCCCGGGTTGGACAGCCAGTTGAAGTTAAACACAGTGGCGGTCAACGGTTTACCAGTGCTGTCAACCAGATGACCATCCAGGCCAGGCCATGGGAATTTAATATCAGTGGAGGTCAGGGCCTTCGGAATATTGACGCCCACGGTCCACAGCTTTGCCACGGCAAAGACCACGATAACCAGTAGGTACGGGAACAGCGCGAGGCTGGTGCGCTGAACGTTGAGTTCGTTTCCGCTGCTTGCACTGGTCTGACTAGCCTGTTCCTCAGGGGTTTTTGGAGCCCACACCAGAAGGAACAAGACGCCGACGGTCAGGGAGAGCAGGCAGGCAACCACGTCGGTGAGGTCATAGAGGAAGTAGTTGGACGCGAGGAACTGTCCACTACCGAACGCCACACCCAGCACCAACGCCATGGGCCATACCTGCCTAAATCCGCGGACACCGTCCATGATGAAGCACAGGATAAACGGCACAATCACAGCCAGAACACTGACTTGACGACCAGCCATAGCGGCTACGATTTCTGGCTTAATACCAGTGAGTCCACCAGCGGTGGTCAAAGGAATGGCCATTGCGCCGAACGCCACGGGAGCGGTGTTGGCCACCAGCGTGACCAACACGGCTTTCATAGGCTTCATGCCAATAGCCAGCAGCATGGCAGCCACAATGGCCACAGGCGCACCGAAAACCGGCCAGGGCCTCCAACAAAGCCGCCAAACGAAAAAAACCAATAAGTAGGGCCTGTACGCGCATATCCCCACGGCCAATCTTGGAGAAGATCAGTCGGAGATCTTCAAAACGATTGGATTTAACCGTGAGGTCGTACACCCACACCGCCATCCAGATGATGAATACGATGGGGAACAAACCGAACGCGATGCCCTCTGTCATGGTGAGAACCGCAAGATTGGCGGGCATGGCAAACAACACAATAGCGACAATGAGTGCCATGACCATCGCGCCGATTGCTGACCAGTGAGCCTTAAGCTTCACAACCATCAACAACACGAAGAACGTGGCCAAAGGCACAATTCCGACGAGGGCACTGAGCGCTGAGCTATCCGCGACTGCTTTGTTGTTTGATGTAAAAGTGTCAGACGCAGCAAGTGTATGCTGCGCAGTGTTCACCAACGTCGGTGGGGCAGCGGCGAGGAGAAAATCCACCGTAAGCTCCTTTGTGGGATCGAAGGGGTCTCACTTTGGCAAAGTGAGTGGCGGTACGGCACTAGGAAGTATGAAATTTTGGCACAACATAAACGTGCCCTTGGGTGACGCTCCCCAAGAGGCAGCAAACACCCTTTTTCCTCATTGTGAGCCATTGGGACGTAAATCAATAGCAAAATGGTTCAGATACGACGTGAACCATCCTCAATCTTTCGACCCAGTGGGAGCTATCCCAAGGTCACGGTAGCATTATGATTTGTGCCACATTTTAGCCCCACCGTAAATGTTACCAACCCCGAACAAGGACATAACCACCTTGGGATGAGCATATTTTCAAAACATTAATGTTTCAGAAAAACCGCAGGTTAGGGCTACCTTATCGGGAGGAAGTTAGCACAAAGGAAAGCTAGGATAGGTTATGTCCAGCTAGGTCAGTAGCACTCTGCGATAACACTACTGCCACCCATGCATGTTTCCGCATAGCTACTCCCTAACCAACCGCCCGATCAGATAAGTGAGGAGCACCCGTGCGTGTCGCTCTCTTCTCCACCTGTATTGGTGATGCCATGTTCCCCGACGTGGTCAAAGCCACTGCAGTGATTTTGTCACGGCTCGGCTATGACGTGGTCTTCCCGCCAGAACAATCCTGCTGTGGACAGATGCACGTCAACACCGGCTACCAACGTGAAGCGATCCCCCAGATCCGCAACTACGTTGATGCTTTCTCTGACCCCTCCATTGATTACGTGGTCGCCCCCTCCGGCTCCTGCACCGGAGCGGTCCGCGAACAACACGAGTTCGTAGCAAAGCGCTACGGCGATGCCGCGCTTGTCGACGGCGCTCGTACCACGGCCGCAAAAACCCTTGACCTGTCCGAATTTCTTATCGACGTCGCGGGCGTCGAAAATCTCGGTGCGTTCTTCCCGCACCGGGTGACCTACCACTCCACCTGCCACTCTCTGCGCTTCCTGAAAGTCGGGGATCGTCCGCTGCGTCTACTGCGCAACGTTGAGGGAATCGACCTGGTGGAACTCCCCCCATGCCGATGAATGCTGCGGCTTCGGCGGCACCTTCTCTGTGAAAAACGCTGAAACATCCGCGGCTATGGTCACCGACAAAACCCGCAATATCCGTTCAACACAAGCCGAATATGTCACTGCCGGTGACGCTTCCTGCTTGATGAACATCGGTGGTGCCCTTTCTCGCCAGCACGGTGGTGTACGTGCTGTGCACATGGCTGAGATCCTCGCCTCCACCAAAGAACACCCCTGGTCCCCCACCTCCGCTGTGTACTCAAAGGAGGCAATGCTATGAGCATCCTACTTGGCACCCCGTCCATGCCGCCACGCGCGCCTAAAGACGTTGGACACCTCGAGGTGATCGATCCTTCAAAAAGCAGCACACGTGGACCTCTATAACGCCACGCAGCGCCGCAACTTGCATAAAGCTACCCACCATTCGCGCAAAGCGCGCTAATGTCATCTCAGAAATCGATGACTGGGAGGATCTACGCGAAGCAGGGTCCGGCATTAAGCGAGACGTGATGGCCCGCATGCCTGAGCTACTGGAGCAGTTTGAGGCAGCCGTCACTGCCCGCGGCGGTCACGTGCACTGGGCGCGTGACGCTAAAGAAGCAGGCGAGATTGTCACCGAGCTGGTGAAGGAAACCGGCGAAACCAATGTAGTCAAGATCAAGTCAATGGCCACGATGGAAATTGGCCTGAATGACCAGTTGCGTGACGCTGGCATCTCAGCCCGCGAAACCGACCTCGCGGAGCTGATTGTGCAGCTGGGCCATGACCGTCCTTCCCACATTCTGGTTCCTGCCATTCACCGAAACCGTGCCGAGATTCGCGACATCTTCATCAAGGAGATGCCGCATACCGATGACTCACTATCGACCGAACCGGCCGAACTAGCCGAAGCGTCACGCCTGTTCCTGCGTAAGCAGTTCATGGAAGCAAAGGTCGCTATCTCTGGTGCAAACTTTGGTGTTGCTGAGACAGGGACCGTTGCCATCGTCGAATCAGAGGGTAACGGCCGTATGTGCCTCACCTTGCCTGAAACCCTCATTTCAGTGATGGGCATCGAGAAGCTGCTCCCCACGTACGAGGATTTTGAGGTATTCCTACAGCTCCTCCCCCGCTCCTCCACTGGTGAGCGCATGAACCCCTACACCTCATTGTGGTCGGGTGTGACGGAAGGCGACGGCCCGAAGAACTTCCACATCGTCCTCGTGGATAACGGACGTACCGCAGCACTATCCAACGAAATCGGACGCGAAGCACTGAAGTGCATCCGTTGTTCCGCGTGCTTGAACGTCTGCCCAGTTTACGAACGCGCTGGTGGTCACGCCTACGGCTCCACCTACCCAGGTCCGATTGGCGCTATTCTCACGCCGCAACTGACCGGTATTGACTCCGCACATGACCCGAACGCGTCACTGCCGTACGCGTCCTCGCTGTGTGGCGCATGCTTTTTGAAGTGTGCCCGGTCCGGATTGATATTCCATCAGCACTGCTGGAGCTACGCCACCAGAAGATCGAAAGCCACAAGCCCAAGATTGAAGGCGTCATCATGGGCGCCATGGGCCTGACCTTTGGCAACCAGATGATCTGGAGCAACGTCACCAAGATGGTTGCACTGGGACGTGTCCTCGGCGGATTCAACGGCAAGATCACTCATCTCCCCAGCTTCCTCGCCGGCTGGACGGATATCCGCGACACTGCTGTGCCGCCGAAGAAGTCCTTCCGTAAGTGGTTTAACTCGGATGAGGCTAAGGATCTACTAGCTAAATCTAGGGCTGAGGGGATTCCCCACACCACCCCTAAGACTGAGAGTCAAGAGGAGGCACAGTAGATGACCATCACTTCTAAGAGCACTGACAGCGTCAGCAAAGCTCGCGCTTCCCGCAATGAGGCAGCGAAGAAAGAAATTCTCAAGCGCATCCACAACGCGCATCGGCTCGCTCACACCCCCGAGGGACCCTACCCGGTGGTACGTAACTACCACCGCGAGTATGACTTTTCCGACGACGAACTTCGTGAGATCCTGATTGATCGCCTTCTGGACTACAAGGCGATTGTGAAGGAATCCAGCGAGGCTAAGCTGAGCGACACCATTGTGGGACTGCTGGAGGAACGTGGCGCGAAGGATGTGCGCTTCGCTGAAGGACTCGATCCCAAGCTGTTCGCTGGATTCAGCGGCAGCGCCACGCCTGACGACCGCTCCTCCGATCCCCGTCTTCTTGATGCCGTGGATGTTGTGGTCACTGATTCTCACGTCACAAGCGCACAAACGGGCACCATTTGCCTGGAGAGTAATCCCACCAATGGCCGCCGTGCTCTGACGCTGGTTCCCGACTGCCACATTTGTATCGTGCGGCAACCGTCTATCGTCTATGGTGTGCCGGAAATGGTAGAGCGGCTCGACCGTAAGCTTCCCATCACGATGATCTCTGGCCCATCCGCAACGTCGGATATTGAGCTCAACCGCGTGGAAGGTGTGCACGGCCCCCGTACGCTCATCGTGGTTATCGTCTCGTAGCAGCGACACCGACATAAACCCGCAGTGAACACCTATCCTGCGGGTTTAATGTTTTTCCTGCAACGGTGCTAAGATCAGCAACGTTGTTTCGCCTCCGTAGCTCAGGGGATAGAGCACTGGTTTCCGGTACCAGCGGTCGCACGTTCGAATCGTGTCGGGGGCACCACAGCACTAATCCCAGCCTCCCGCATAGGGGATGGCTGGGATTAGCCGTTGTTACAAGCCCTAAAAGCCCAAAGAGTTATCGTCCGGCATCAGGACCCAGGCAACGAAGTACAGGATGAACTGGGGGCCAGGAAGCAGCCACGACAAGACAAAAAGCAGACGCAGTACGTTAGCGTCCCAGCCATAGGTTTCAGCGATGCCACCCAGCACACCCGCAATCATACGGTTGGTCCGGCTGCGGTGTAGCCTGCGTGACAGCTTCGGGAGGTTCGACATGGTGATCAGTCTCCTTCACGGGTGGGTAGTTAAAATCTGATTCACCATTTAGTGTGCCTGGAGATACGGACCTATCGCATCAGGGTTCTCCCTGATTTCTCCCTGATTTAAGGGTATCCGGGGCTTAGGTTTCGGCACCAGGGATGCCCTTCACGTTGATCACCTTCTCCATGAAGCCCTTGAGCGCTCGTGCTTCTTCCTCAGTGAGGTGGTCAAAGAGCAACTGTCGTACTGACTCAACATGAGCCGGAGCTGCTTTTTCTAATCTGCGTTGCCCTTCATCCGTCAGTTCCACAACCACACCTCGGGCATCACCGGCGCATTTTTGCTTGCGCACAAGCCCCCTGCGCTCCATCCTGGTGATTTGATGTGACGTGCGGCTGCGATCCCAGTTGAGGTCGCTACACAGGTCACGAAGCCTAATTTCATGGTGTGGACTTTCAGACAAACTAACCAAAACCGCAAACTCTGGGGTCGATAGTTCATATCCTCTTTGCAAAGTCTCATCTATGCAGCGACTTGCTTTACGCACAGACGCCAAACACAAGCGCCATAGCGCTTGTTCTTCATCACTAAGCCAGCGCGGTTCATTCATACCACAACAATAATCAAATAAGCCCAGTAAATAAAACCGGGACGGTATTTACATCTTTTGCACCCCCACCCGATGTTCTGCGCACGTCACGATTCTCATGCAAATATATTGCATCAGCAGCCATCACCGAATTTTATTCATACCCCCGATTGTCAGTCACTTTCACTAAGGACTGGCGCTATCCTGCATCGACTACACTCTCATCAATCAATCCTCTTGCCCCGCGGGGGCAGGACCACAGGCATATCACATAGCTGCGACACTGCACATGAGATAACAAATCTGCGACATCAATAATGCAACACATATAACTCTTTTTTCATCACATGGGCAATGGTTTATTTGCATTCAAAATTCTTCCCCGCCGCAACGGCTCCTGTTCGCATAGCAGCTATCTGTAAGTGCCTACATTTTTTGCCGCTAAATATACTAGCTTTATACCTATCTGCATATTTTATTTTACGCTTGATAATGCCAAGGACAGCTTTCTCACAGGTCATCTGATGACTACACACGGTAACCCCATCACAACGCTTAAGGTAAAGGTAGGTGGGATTTTGGGGACATCTCACCGATCCTTTAACAACCTCCCACCACCCCCATTCTCCCATTTTTCACCCCCAGCGCGGACCCGAAATTACCCCCGTAAAAGCAATTTTTGCTACCCCAGACTAAACCATTAGTTCAATGAAATTGAAGCATCTACAATTCAGAGAACTTTGAGCGATTCAGAGACCAATCTGTGATGATTGTTTCATACCCCCAGGCCAGGGCGGGCGATTCAATCTACCGCATACCTTTCATTAAATTTATTTCATATTTCCTTTTTATATCGACTCGAGTGTAACGCTGCGGCTGGCAACTCAGCATGAAGACCTGCTTGTCTGCGCTGACCTCGCTCAACACAGCTGCCATCGCCTTCAACCGCTCGTCATCGGTGTTCCCCAGGACATCGTCAACAAACACCGGAACCCCTTCCATGTCGCCGTCCTCAGCCACCAGCTCCGCGATGGCCAGTCGCACCAACATGGCAGTTGCTCCTGCGCCCCGCCGGACAACCAGGAAACGTCCATGACCTCACTCCCCGCAGTCCGCCGTGTTACTTGCAACTCTTCATTGAGCTCGAAGCCGACGCCGGCACCAAAAAGAAGGCGCGCAAGCTGGCCTAACTTTTTCCGCAAAGGGACCGGCATAGCGACGCTGTGCCGCATCCCTATGCCGGTGTAGTGTCTCGAAGAAGTTTCACTGCTGCCGCACGTCGCTGAGTTGCCGCCAGCACACTGTGCGCACTGGATAGCCTCGCGTTGAGGGTGTCACGGTGTTCCTCGGCACCAGCAGACTGTTCAATTCTTCCGCGATTTTCGGCAATATGCGTCTGCGTATCGACGACCTGCTGCTCCGCGTCCGCAAGTTCATTATGCGCCCCGTCCAACAGGCGCGAGGCGGCATGATAGTCATGCTGTTCTGCAGTTTCGCGCGCATAGTCAACAGCCTGTCGCGCCTCCATCAGTGCCGCATTTGTTACCTGCACGCGGCGTTCGATCTCACTATCAGCATCGTGAGAACGTTCGTCTGCAAGGCGTGCACCAGCGGCGTCACCTCGCTGACTGGCCGCCTTCAGTTGTGCCTCCACGACCCGAATATCTACGTCAATGGTGTGGTCACGAGCAGCGTCCAGCTCGGCTTTAGCAGCATCAACGGCAGCAAACGAAACGTCGTACCGTTCGGAGAGCTCAGTCTGTTGTTCACGTAGCACGCTGAGCTGTTCGGGATCTCCAAGGTCCTCCCCTAGTTGTTCGACCAGTGTTGCTTCCTCGGACTGCAACGAATCAAGGTCACGCCCTTGGAGAGTAGCTTTTCGCTCCCGCTCTAGGGCCGCTACTGCTTCTTGTGCTGATTGTTGCTCGGCATACCGTGACCGCAGTTCGGCCACGTCAGCACAATGCGTGCCATCAAGGATCTCCGCTAGGGCTTCTTTGCTATCCACCACTGCCTGCTGCGCATCAATCTGGCTTTGTCCTGGGGTGCACGAATCCGCACGCCGGAAACATTGATGTCTAGAGTGTCCACAATCTCATAGGTACGGGGCTGTGCACCAATGGTCTCTTCTTCTCCATTGATCATCACCGACTGTGTTTCAGCAGCGGAAAGCTCAAGCTGGGCGCTGTGTGCGTCGCGCTTGGCTGTTGCAAGCAGGACGGCATGCTCAGCTTGCGCGGCAGCATCAATCATGTCTGTGGTGATGGCGGGAATGTGTGCGTTACTGTGGCGGCGCTTGTGGATTTCAGCATCAAGGGTTGTCACGGCGTCGATAAGCCGACGAAGTTCCTGCAGGCGTTGCGTGCCAACAATGATGTGTAGTTGTTCATTGACAGCCGTGAGATTGGCGGCATCAGTAGCAGCTTGTTGTTTGGCCAGTTCAACGCGCTCCTTCAGGTGAGCAAGCTGCTTGTCCCGGTGAGTACGCTCGGAATGCTTGTCCGCCAGCTGCTTTGTGAGGTCGGTGACCTCGGCGGATATCTGCGTAACTTCAGTAATACGGTCTTGGCGGCGTTCCCAGTCGCGTGTAGCATTCTCCGCTGCGGCAGAGGCCAGCTCAGCGGCTTGCAAGGCCTGCTTCACACGGTTCTGTGCCGCTTCTGCTGCGGTAAAGGCGAGTTCACGCTGGGCGATTTCGTCTTTGATCTGGGGTATGCGCTGTTCGGCGGCAGCTTTTTGCTCAGCCAGTGCGGCTACCCTATCGACATAAATGGCGAGATCTTGGACCCGCTGTTCAGCGGTGTGCATCTCGGCTGTGAGTTGCTCGACATCGTCCATCGCGGCTTTGAGCTCTCCCGTCGCCGCCCCCTTACCCAGCGTGTAGTACCGGCGGTATTCCTCATCCACGCGGTCAAGAAGTGCTGTGTTATCGGTGGGCTGTGCAGCAGAATCAGCGACATCTGTGCCGCTCAAGACGCTGCTCAAGGTAGGTATTCCCGCTGCCTTCAGGCTATGCGAAAGCTCACCCTGGCGGACAAAAAGCGCCGTGAACAAGGAACGGTCAAGGTGTTGTTCAAGAATCTCTGCGAGGACTCGCTCTGCATCAGCACCTGTGTAATTGTCCACTTTCGGTCGCGTAATAGCCAGATGCGCACTCCGCTGTTTGTTAAAGGTCTTGGTCACGCTCAGCGTATAAGGGCCGATGGTGGCATCCACGATGATTGTTGAACCAACATCTTTTCCTATAGGTTGTAGGGCTTTCACGTCACGATTGTTCGCCGTGTGTTTGTGGAACAACGCAGTGTACACAGCGTCCATCACGGTCGATTTGCCCTGCTCATTGGGACCGGTGATGAGGATGAATCCAGTATCTGGAATCTCATCAAGATCGAGGTGTTCGATACCACGCACATTGCTCAGGGCAATTCGGTGAATTTTCATCTGGCTGTCCTACCTCTGCTGAGCCAAACGGAAGAGCAAACGCAAGGCATCATGGGCCGTATCCCGCTCAGACGTACGAGATGTACCGGGAGGCTGCGCCGCTAGCTCGGATAATTCCACCAGCGCGTGACCCGCGTATCCGCCGAGTTCACACTGCGCGAGGTCCTCATCGCTGGGTGCCAGGCTCAGGTCCATGAGACGCTGTCGTTCGTAAAGCGCTCCCAAAAACTGGGGCAAGGTCGGCAAGTCCCAGCGTCTAGCTGCTGCATCGTGCTCATATCCACGCTTCCCTGTAAGGCGTATTTGACCACGGTTTCCACTTTGTTGGGGTACGCCGAAAGGAAGGCGAGGAATGCTTCTACGTCTGAGGCATCGTTGACATCCCACTCCACGGCATCGAAACGTCCACGTCCCTACCGGGTGCTCGTGCACCTCAACTCGGCTGGGTTCTGGGCTGTGTGGCTGCTTGGTCACCGCAACAGTTAGTGCAACACCCGAGTTATTTTCGCCTCGAGAATCCTGCCCCCGCAGCCCGCGCTCATGAAAGTCTGTGGTCTCCGGGGTTCCGCTGAACCACACTGCGCCAGCGGAATCAAGTGCCATAGCGGAATGCGTATCACCGAGCGCCACATAGTCAATAGTGCGATCAGCCACGGCGCGTTCCAGAGCCGATAGGTCAATGAGTTCTGGGGCAAACTCTCCACTGCGGTTTTCTACTTGCCCATGCCCCACAACAATGCGCACCCGATCTGTGGGTTCCAGCGGCGCGATGGCATCGGAGACGAGGTCGCGGGTTGCGTGTTTTGTCAGCCACGGTGCGCCAACTATCTCCACCACGCCCGCTCGGGGTATCCACAGCAACGGGTTCGGTGTTGGTCAACACGGTCACGTTGTCGATATCCTGCGTCCGATAAAAAATGCTGTCAGCGGTCAAGGGGTCATGATTTCCAGGAAGGAGAAAAACTGGAACTGGCAGGTGTTTCAGCACTTCCAGTGCCCGCCCGATAGTGTGCCGTTCGAGGCTGTTGTGTTCAAACACGTCTCCGGCAACCACGATGAAAAGAGCAATCCTGGGTGATGGCCAGCTGCCCGAGGGCGCGAACGGCGGCGAGGCGGGCGGCATCGAAACGCGCCTGCGCATCGGCATTGTCGTGGGTGTGCAGGAAACCAGCGTCGCATGCCGAGCTGCCAGTCGGACGTGTGCAGGAAACGAACAGTCGTATCTGATGTCATAGATAAAAATCCCTGGACGCTAGTGGTTCTGGGTAAGAAAATCGTACATTTCTTCAATGTCGGCGACGGCTCGCAGCTCATCGATGGCGGTGTAGGAAATTGAGCGCATAGCTTTATGGAGCGCATCGAGGTCGGAATCATCCAGCGCAGAGGCTATTTTTCGGGATTCGGTAGCTGCGGCAAGGCGGTCTTATCGCCCCAGAAGTTTCCGTCGTTGGTCTGCGCTGCAGAATCAGCCTTTGGCATGGGCCTCACGCTGCAGGGATTTCTCGATGGTATCCATGTCAAGACCACGCAGAGCGAACGCTAACTGCGCGTCAGTATCGATACGTTCGGTGGCTCGAAAGACGGTTGCAATGCTGTGTTTGCAGACCATCGCGAAGTCAGGGCAGTCACATAGGAAACGCACCTGTTCATCCGAAGCACATATCAGGGTTTCTGCCAACTGCTGGCTAAGCTTTCCCCTCTTCGCCGCAGCTAAACTCCCCGGCTCAAGCAGAAGCTGCGTGACTGTGTTCATCTGGTCCGCATTGCGCGGTGGAAGCACCACATCGACGTTGAAGGGCTGATTTTGAGATCCAGCCACGGCGGCGATGATGCGTCCGTTGGTGAACTCCAGGTTCACCACGTTTCCGTTTCGTGCATAGGCCCGACCACGCTTGACGCGCTCGGAGTCGGTGGCGGTCGTCGCAGCGTCAATAAGCAGCATAGATGCGAGGCTGGTGCGGGTTTCCTTCTGAACTGCTGGCTTGGCGTGCTGACCTTCGTGGTGTTGCCGAAATTGGCGTAAATAACATTGCCGACGCTCGGGTGCGTACGACGGGGACGCTCAGAATCCGCCACGGCCTACTCCTTTCCCCGATAGCTCATCAGTTGCGCCAGCTGCTCCGGCGAAAGTTCGGTGATCCATCCCTCACCCTGGCCTATGACAGCACCGGCGAGCTGAAGTTTCCCATCAATAATGTCCTGGATGGACTCCTCCATTGTTCCTTCCGTCACCATTTTGTACACATGCACGTTCTTACGCTGACCAATGCGATAGGCACGATCGGTTGCCTGATTCTCCACCGCAGGGTTCCACCAGCGATCCATGTGCACAACTATCGACGCCGCGGTCAGATTCAGGCCCGTACCTCCCGCCTTGAGAGACAAGATCATTGTCGGCGGACCGTCCTCAGCCTGGAACTTCTGGACCATAGCATCCCGTCCGGTTTTAGAAATACCTCCATGCAGGAAGGGAATATCCACGCCGTAACGTTCACTCAAGTAGGGCTGAATGAGATCACCGAACGCCTTGTACTGGGTGAACACCAGCACCCGCTCCCGCCGTTCAACTGGCACCATCCACAATGCCAACCAACGCCTCCATCTTGCCGGATCGGTGCTTGCCTTGGAGAGTGATCGAGGAACCGTCCCCCAGAAAAATGAGCTGGGTGGTTGCAGATCTGTTTAATTTTTGTGATGGTCGCCAGCACCAATCCTCTCTTGGCCATACCCTCGGCATTTTCTAGCTGCTGCTGAATGTCATCCACCAGTGCCTTGTACAACGCCGCCTGCTCTGTGGTCATGTGAACGGTGACGATGTCCTCGTTCTTGTCGGGGAGATCGTCAATAATATCGGGGTCGGTTTTCACCCGCCGCAGAATAAACGGCGCGGTCAGGGAACGAAGCTTCTCCGCAACTTCCTCATCCTGGTGGCGTTCAATCGCCGTGGCAAAGTGATTCCTAAAAAACGACGCGCTCCCTAGCATCCCCGGGTTGCAGAAATCCACAATGGACCACAGCTCCGCCAGACGATTTTCCACTGGCGTGCCCGTCAATGCTAGTCGGTGCCGAGAAGGAATGCTGCGCACGGCTTTCGACGCTCGCGTTGTGGAGTTTTTGATCTGTTGTGCTTCGTCCAACACCACACGCTCCCAGTCCACAGAACCAAACGCCTCATAATCCCTGGTGACCACACCATACGACGTGATCACCAGATCCGCCTCTTTCGCCGCAGCAGCAAACTCTTCATCGTGTTTGCGTTGGCTACCGTACTGAACCAAAACGTTGAAGGACGGCACGAATTTCTTCGCCTCCGCAGCCCAGTTACCCACCACTGACGTCGGGCACACCACCAGGGTCGGTTTTGCCGACTCATCCGCAGCATCCTCACGTGCGGCGCGTTCCACCGCGACCAGCGCCAACAGTTGCAGGGTCTTCCCCAAGCCCATGTCATCCGCAAGCACGGCACCAAGATTGTTACAGGACATCCAATACAGCCAGTCCACACCACGGCGCTGATACTCCCGAAGCTGCGCATGCACTCGTCTCAGGAATATCAATGCGTTCCGGTGCAGGAGCTATGTCACCTCCCAGCAGGCTGGTATGCCACTGGCTTCCAGTGAACTTCACGGGAGTTTTTGCCGTGGCTTCCAGGGCAATCTGACGCAGCTCGGCCAGCGTCACCTGTCCCACACCAACGTGACGGTTATCAAACTCTTCCTGCAGCTTCTGCGCCTGCCAAACAAGTTCCTCCCACCCGGGTTCTTGCTGTGCTTTGGCGTGATCGGCGCGTTGTTTTGCGCTGTCCAGCTCGGCGCGCAGACGGCTTTCGGATGCCTTGGCAATCTCAGCCATGTAGTCAGAAATGTGGCGCAGCGCCGCAGCATCGGCCATCATCCATTCCCCACGCAGTTTCACCAGCCCAGCCTTGGAATTGACCAGTTCCTGCATTTCGGAGGCACTCAGCTCGATGTCGCCAAGGCTCAGCTGCCAGTTGTACTCAACAAGTTGCTCTAAGCCAAGCTTCGACCCTGCCGCGCTGACCTCCCCACTCTCGGTCGTGTTTACCGTGAGGTGGGGCTCGTAGGAACCCCAGGACTTTGGGCAGCATGACCTGGAATCCAGCGGTCTTCAACGTCGTCACGTCTTTAGACACAAACTGCACTATCTCCTCAGTGTTGAAGAAAAGATCCCAGTCACCGAGGTTGTCATCATAATTGGCAATCACAATGGGCACCGCACCCACATTGGACTGCATCACCGGGCTGCGTTTGAACAGCGCCGCATGTATTTTGCGTAGTTGTTCCTGCGCGGCCTCATCCCACTGCGCGAGGCGCACGGGATACGGTGCATCCACACCGCGACGCACGCGGATCCGCACAGGCCAGACAGGCTCATCCCAGGTGGTAACACCAGGAACCTCGAATCCGCCACTCGCTTCTATCAAATCAGGGGAAACATTGTGGAGCGGCAAATGTTCAAACGGTTCTTCAACAATAACCACAAGCTCTAGGCCCACCGTGCTGGCGGAATTCTTCCAATCGTTCAACTTGGACACCAAGCCTGGACCACCGCGACGCAGCGGACGGGAATGCAACAGGCTTGAACTGAATTCATGCCATGGGCTTTGCCTGGGCGCATCGCGCAGGCCCTCAAGCAGCGAAGAAGCAATCCAATGCGGCAGTTCCTCCGCCATCAGTTCTGCGGTGCGTGAACCTCCATTTGCACTGACAACGCCAGGGAGTTGCCGCGACCATCTCCGCTACCCACGCGTTCTCCCCCATTCCAGTAGCCAGCTGCCACTGCGGCCACCACTCATTATCCCGCCAAGCGCAACGCAAGAGCACACGCCCGGCGCGAACGAATTGCTCCAAGCCGCGATACATGCGCAGGAGCCACATAAAGTCCGGTGCGAGGGCGGTGCGTTGTTGTTCGGTGGCGGCGGGTGACGCGCCGTCGAGAAACGCGACGCGGGCGAAGAAGGACACAGCCTGTTCTGGTGTAAATACTCCGACGGGGATGGGTAGTTCCACCATGCGTCCGCGAGGGGTTTGCAGGGTGGCGTGAAGGCGGTGCCGGAAGGATTTTGCAGCGAGTTCCGCCTCGACGATCGGAGGGAATGTGCCTGCGGGGACCTGTTCAGGGAGGACGATTTTGTGTCCCTCTACTTGCTCCACCCAAAGCGCAAGCCCGTGGTCAGGAGTCCATAGGCCATGGAGCAGGTGTGTCGTCATGATTACCGTTCTACCAGTTGCCTGCAACATCCTTGTCATTTATCCCCGAATCATGCGAACGCGTGTTCATGCCCTGTTGTGCCCCCTTATTCAACAACATGATGCTAAAGTTCTTCCCATTGCATGTGATTCAGGCTACGCTTACGGGGTTGCTATTCGTAGCATCATTACTCAGCACCACACACTCCTGGGATAAGAACTGCCCACACTACTTTTGGAGGACATGTGAGCGAGCACACTTGGTTCATTGTTGCCATTGTTATGTACATGCTGGCCATGCTGGCCATCGGCTATTGGAGTTACCGCCAGACAAGCCAATACGACGACTACATGCTGGCTGGCCGCGGCCTCAACCCCATGGTGGCGGCACTATCCGCCGGAGCATCAGACATGTCGGGGTGGCTGCTCATGGGTTTGCCCGGCACGTTGTTTGTCAGCGGCTTTTCCGAGCTATGGATAGCCATTGGCCTGCTCATCGGCTGTTGGGCGAACTGGTATTGGGTGGCACCGCGTCTTCGCGCTTATACAGAGGCATCGCGGGATTCGTTGACGTTGCCGTCGTTTTTGGAAAATCGCCTGCGAGATAGTTCGCACGTGCTACGGATCGTGTCATCGCTGGTTATCGTGGTGTTCTTCACGTTTTATGTGTCCTCTGGCATGGTGTCCGGCGGCAAGTATTTTGAATCCACGTTTGGTGGTTCATATGTGGATGGCATGCTGATTGTTGCTTCGGTGACGGTGGCGTACACGTTTATTGGTGGGTTCTTGGCCGTGTCGTACACGGATGCTGTGCAGGGATGATCATGTTCGCAGCATTGGTACTGGTTCCAGCGGTGGCCTTGTTTTTCTCTGGATGATATGTCGAGCATCTGGACGTTTTGCTACGAGCAATAACTACGGTCCTTACACGGACGGTGGGAATCCACACTATTTCTCCTTGATCAGTGGAGTGTCGTTCGCGGCCATTGTGGGGTATTTGTCGTGGGGCTTGGGCTATTTTGGACAACCGCACATCATCGTGCGGTTTATGGCTCTGCGTAAGCCGTCGGAAGCTAAGCAGGGCCGCCGCATTGGGGTGTCGTGGATGCTCATCTGCATTCTTGGCGCGGTTGCGGTGGCACTGATTGGCACGGCGTTTTTCGGTCAGAACGCAGAGTACACGGTCACTGACCAGAAAGATTATGAGACGGTCTTCCTGGACATGGGGCGGATTTTGTTCCACCCGCTCGTTGCTGGGTTGGTGCTTACTGCGGTGTTGGCGGCCATCATGTCGACGATTTCGTCGCAGTTGCTGGTCACCTCGAGTGCGTTGATTGAGGACTTGTACATGATCGTGACTAAACGCAAGCTTTCTGACCAGGTACTTATTAACCTGTCCCGTACCGCTGTGGTAGGGGTTGCCATCATTGCGGCTTTACTGTCAATTAAGCCGTCGGATTCGATTCTGGGGTTGGTAGCGTTCGCCTGGGCTGGTTTTGGTAGCGCATTTGGCCCGCTGGTGGTGGCCTCCCTGTACTGGCGCCGTTTGAATACGCCCGGGGCGCTTGCTGGGATCATTGTTGGAGCGGTTGTCTCCTTCGGCTGGGGTATGTCTTCCCTGGGTGACAGCCTTTATGAGATGGTTCCGGGATTCCTGTGCGGCACCCTAGCCATGGTGGCGGTGTCACTGCTGACTAAACCGCCAGCACAGGAGATTCTTGACGAGTTCGACAGGGCTGCCCACATGGCCCGCACCGACGAGTTGGTGGCCTAGGTCACGGAACCTGCGCAACATCCCGGCCGTCTGACAAGGTATGCCCCCTTGTTCTCAGACGCGCCGGGTTTTTTCGATATTAACCCTGTTAACACTGGTCTTTCTGGGTTTCTACCTCCACCTGGCTCTGCATCCCGGCTATGCTGCTGACCACCCACCCCGGCTTTCAGTCACGCTTGCTCGCATATCGACGGTTGCGCAGCGTACAAGTGTACTCGGATACGAGCGCACCAACTTCGGCCAAGGCTGGGCCGCCGCCCCGCAACTCGGCGGTTCCTGCACCACCAGGGATGTCATCATTGCTATGTCGCTTGCCGACGTCGATTTTTCCTCACGCTGCACACCTACCTCCGGTGTCGGCCCTGACCCATATACGGGGTCGCAGTTGCGGGTTGGTGAGACTCCCATTGAGATTGACCATGTGTATCCCCTCCGCGCCGCATGGGATATGGGGGCGCATTCGTGGGATGCCTCCAAGCGGCTAGCCTTTGCTAATGACCCCATGAATCTTGTGGCCACCTCGAAAAAGGAGAATCAGGACAAGTCGGATTCCCTGCCTAGTGAATGGTTACCGAGTGGTGTCGGGGCGCGGTGTTGGTACGTGCGTCGATTAGCGCATGTTGCTTCGGCATACGGGTTGCCATTGACCACGGCGGATGTGGCGGTGATGCGTCGACAGTGTTGGGTTCGCGATCTGTTGCGTGGATAGCTTAGGGTTAGTGGGATCTGATTCATCCCCTACCTGAAAGGTACTGCACTTACTGTGACTACGTTGATGCTGATTCTCCATGTGGTGGCGGCACTGCTGCTTCTTGGTCCGGTGACGGTGGCTGTGTCTACCTTCCACGTTCGTGCACGCGAGGCGCACAATGGCAATGATTTGGCACGGGGTTCTGTACGGACGCTGTTCACAATTACGAACACCTATGGCCTGATTTCCTTGATTGTTCCGCTACTGGGTGTGGGCCTGCTTTTAAGCAACATGTCCTACCTGCGAGAAGGCCGCTTCCATGCATCGATTTTGCTCAGCGTTATCGCGTGGGGAATCCTGTTTTTTCTGATCGTCCCACGTCAGAAGAAGATGATGGCAGCGTTGGGGTTGTCCGATGATGACGATGGCGTGCCTGGCGAGAAGCACGCTGGCGAAGCAACGATTGAAAACTGGGACAAGGCGGTGTCACAGCTCTCAATGTTTGGCGGCATCTTCTCTGCACTGTGGGTCATCGTCGCCGTACTTATGGTGATCTAAGTCATATTAGATTCGGGAGTTATCCCACCTGGGACACCGCAACAAAAAACGCGGCCCAGCTGGCACAAAAACCAGCTGGGTCGCGTTGCGGCTTTTAGTAGCAACTATGACCGGTCACCACGGAATCCGCGGTCACGGTCACGGCGGTTTCCGCGGTAACCGCGATCGTCACGGTAACCACGGTCATCGCGACGTCGGAAATTGCGACCGTTATCGCGTCGGTCACGGTAGTCCCCACGGTCCCGGTCACGGCGGTTGGAGGAACGCCCTGGCGCACCCGGGTCGCGTTCAAACCGAATCGGCTGGCCAGAGATGCGAGTGTCGGCGAGGTTGTCAAAAACCTCTTGTGGCAGATCCTTGGGCAGTTCAACCAGCGTATGGTCGAAGCCAATGTGGATGCGCCCAAAGTCCTTGGAGTTCAGGCCGCCTTCATTGGCCAGTGCACCAACCACGGCACCTGGGCGCACGTTGTGACGTTTGCCCACGTCAAGACGGTACAAGGCCATGTTGCGATCTCCGCGGTCGTAACGATCACGCCCACCACGGTCGCGGTCACCCCGGTCAAAGCGGTCACGGCGATCGCCACGGTCACGCCCGCCCCTTTCGAAGCGGTCACGGCGTCGCTCTGGCGGGGGTTCCTTCATCAGGAACTCGTCACCAGCTTGCGCCTGCGTGGCCAGAGCTGCAGCGATGTCCTCCAACGGGACGTCGTGTTCCTCCGAATATGCCTTCACGAGGTTACGGAAGACGCTGATCTGGTTGTCTTCCAGTGACTCGGTGATAGAGTCCGCAAACTTTTTCCTTACGGGACTCGTTAACCTCGTCAACGGTCGGCAGTTCCATCTCCACCAGAGTCGCGTTGGTGGCGCGTTCAATGGAGCGGAGCATGCGGCGTTCGCGCGGCGTCACAAAAGGATCGCCTCGCCGCTGCGCCCGGCGCGACCGGTCCGTCAATGCGGTGCACGTAGGACTCAGTGTCATGGGGGATGTCGTAGTTCAGCACGTGGCTGATACGTTCCACGTCGAGTCCACGGGCGGCAACATCGGTTGCCACCAAAATATCCAAACGGCCATCTTTCAGCTGGTCAACCGTGCGTTCACGTTGCGCCTGCGCGATGTCGCCGTTGATGGCAGCAGCAGAGAAACCGCGGGCACGAAGCTTTTCCGCCAGTTCCTCGGTTTCGTGCTTGGTACGCACGAACATGATCATCGCAGCAAACTCGGTGACCTCAAGAATGCGGGTCAACGCGTCCAGCTTGTTGCGGTGCGCAACGTTGAGGAACTTCTGCGTGATGTTTGTGTTGGTACGGGTTTCAGACTTGACGGTGATCTCTCGTGGATCCTTCAAGTACTGCTTGGACATGCGGCGAATCGCAGATGGCATGGTCGCGGAGAACAACGCCACTTGCTTGTCGTCCGGGGTGTCTTCCAGGATTCGTTCCACATCCTCCTGGAACCCCATGTTGAGCATCTCGTCTGCCTCATCCAACACAAGGAAACGCAGACCAGAAATGTCCAGCGACCCCTTTTCAAGGTGGTCAATCACTCGACCTGGGGTACCAACAACAATGTGCGCACCGCGGCGGAGCCCAGACAGCTGAATGCCGTACGCCTGACCTCCGTAAATGGGCAGCACGTTCAGGCTGCCCAGGTGATCGGCGAAGGCCTGGAAAGAGTCAGCAACCTGGAGTGCCAGCTCACGTGTGGGAGCCAGTACCAGTGCTTGGGGGCACGCACCGAGGGGTCGATGCGCGACAGGATCGGGAGTGCAAATGCGGCTGTTTTGCCGGTGCCGGTTTGCGCGAGGCCAACAACATCGTGGCCGTCCATTAAAACAGGAATGGTGTGCGCTTGGATGGGGGACGGTGTTTCAAAACCAACCTTGGTGATTGCCTTCAGTACTTCCGAGGGAAGACCAAGGTTTTCGAAACCTTCAGTAGGGTCGGTCGCCTCAGAAGTATCCGCATCCCTGGTGTCCTGTTCCGCAGCTTTGTCAGCTTCCGCTGCGGGCGCATCTTCTGACGCATGCACAGCTTCAGCCTGTTCGGCTACGACACCTTGCGAAGTTTCCTGAGAATCCGACGAAATGACGCTATCCGGCTCTTCAACGCCGCCGGTGGCGCTATCGGTAATGCTCATTGCCCCACTACGTTACGTCATCAGAGCGCACAAAGCGAACTGAGTACACAGCGGAAACACTCCATGTCACCTGGCAAAACAAAATCATGCTCCGCTACATGTGTCCTGCCGAACAATTAGTTCATAAAACCGTAGCGAATCACAGTCTCTTGTGCGCATAATTGATTCCACAACTGATAGCACTAAACACTGCACACGAGGAGGCGATAGCCATATGATTGGGCAAGGATTGAAAGCTCGCCATATTCACTTCATCGCGCTGGGATCAGCCATCGGCACGGGGCTTTTCTACGGCTCAGCAAAGGCCATCCAAGCGGCAGGACCGTCGGTACTTCTGGTGTATCTTCTGGGCGGGATTGTCGTGTACTTCATGCTCCGAGCACTGGGGGAAATGGCAGTATCTATGCCGGTCGTGGGTTCTTTTTCGGAGTATGCACGCACTCACCTCGGCGGCTGGGCAGGCTTTATCACTGGCTGGATGTACGCCTTCGAAATGGTCATTGTGTGCATCGCCGACCTCACTGCTGTAGGTATCTACATGGACTTCTGGTACGACGGCGTGCCCCGCTGGATATGGGTCGCCCTAGCGCTGCTGATCGTGGGGGCCGTCAACCTGACAAGCGTGCGTCTGTTTGGCGAGCTGGAGTTCTGGTTCACCCTCATCAAGGTCGCCGCCGTGATCGCCATGATCGTGGGCGGAGCCGCTATTCTCATCTTCGGTTTTGGTGAGCAACCTCACGCTGTTGGTGTGTCTAATCTGTGGAACGATGGCGGGTTCATGCCCAACGGCCCGACCGGCATGATTTCAGCGTTCATTCTGGTTCTCTTTGCCTTTGGCGGCACGGAAATTATCGGCGTCACGGCTGCGGAAGCTGATCATCCTGAACAGTCCATCCCCAAGGCCGTCAACACGGTGCCGGTTCGCATCCTGCTCTTCTATGTGCTGGCGATCTTTGTCATCCTCTGCATTAATCCGTGGCGCACAGTCAATGGCGACGAATCACCCTTCACACAGATCTTCTCTTCCTTAAACCATGACTGGTCCACTGGAGTGGCCGGCGTCCTGAACTTTGTGCTCATCACTGCTGCACTGTCAGCCATCAACTCGGACATCTTCGGTGCCGGACGCATTATTACGGGCATGGCGCAGGAGAAACTCGCCCCCAGAGTGTGCGCCAAACTATACAACGGCGTACCCGTTGTCACCGTCGCTGCTCTTATTGCCGTCTTGTCCCTTGGCGTATGGCTTAACTACATCATCCCCGAGGAGGTCTTTGCCATCATCGCAGCTCTCGCCACATTCGCAACGATCTTCGTATGGCTCATGATCCTCCTCGCACACGTAGCATCACGCCGCAGGATGTCCCCAAGTCAGGTTCAAGAACTAAAATTCCCTGTGCCCTTCTGGCCATACGGACAGTACTTCGCCATCGCATTCATCCTGTTTACGTTCGGGATCATGGTGTGGCAAACCAGCTACCATGAGGCACTCATCGCCGGCATCGGCTTCACTGTTATCATGACAGCTATCTACTTCTTCACAGGTCGGGGCTCCACCACCCGCAGCATCGAATAACCCCTGTCGCGTATCGACGCCCCGGCTTCCGCCCGAAAGCTCGTTACATGCCCCGTCGCCCTAACCTGGGCCTGCTGGCCTGCATCGCAGGCACAGCGGGCCTGTTGAGCAGCTATGCTACTGCATATCCGCCGCGTGCACCCAGAACTGCGTGAGGGGGTATGGCGCAGGCATTACCTGAACAACCTGCCGGAAGTCTGGCGGTTCAGCCGCCCCGGTTGGTTGGCCACGCATCCGCAGCCCCGCGACAGTTCTGGTGGGTTGGCAAATGTTGATGTGTCCCGAACACGACGCGAGAGGGTTGCACGTACGCACCTACCGACGCAGCGATACCACTACACCTGCGCTGACGCTCCTATGGATTCACGGCGGGGGCTATGTCAGCGGAGTCCCCGAATACGACGACATTGTGTGCGCCTTCCTGGCACGCGAACTCAACGCCGTGGTGGTCAACCCCGACTATCGACTTTCCAGCATCGCCCCCTACCCTGCTGCCCTCGACGACTGCTTCACCACGCTCCGCTGGATCCTCGACTCCCCCGACTACCCCGCTCTCCTAGTTGTTTCCGGGCAAAGCGCGGGTGCTGGAATCGCCGCCAGCCTAGTCCACAAGGCACACGATACGCACACTGGTCCCATCGCCTTCCAGCTGCTATTCGAACCCATGCTGGACAACGCCACCACCCGGTCACCAGGTCGTGGTGTCCTTTGCTGGGGCATGATCACCAACATACTAGGATGGCGCGCCTATCTTCGCGATGCCACCGAACCCCTCGACTACGCCGTACCTGCGCGCCGGGCTGATCTGCGTGGCCTGCCGCCCGCGTTCATCGCTGTTGGAGACCTTGATTTGTTCTACAACGAGGACGCCGCCTACGCCCATCGCCTCACACAAGCTGGGGTCCCCACCAGGTTCTACACCATGAAAGGCACCTATCACGGAACCCTGATCCGTTGCCTTCACACTTCTGCTATGCAGACGATGTGGGCGGAGGCGCTGGCAGCGGTTCGTCAAGCAGTCGGCTGAGGTCTGGTTTCTTTTCCGTGCACCAGCCACACTCCAGCTGCAACAAGCCCGATAGCACCGCAGGCAGTAAAAGCGACATGGTAACCCTGGGCGTCGACAAGCATACCGATCGCAATGGGGCCGAGGATTGCTCCGAAATCCTGTGCCATCTGGAAGGTCGCAAGTACCTTGCCGCCGGAGCGTTTGTTTCCGATGACATCTGCAACGGTGGCCTGCTGCGCAGGGTTGAGCAAACCGCCGCCGATGCCAGCAATCACCGACACCAGCAGTATGAGCCACAGATTATCCATCCAGCCAAGAACACCCGTGAACGTTGCATTAACGATTAATCCCGCGATGATCAGCGGCTTTCTTCCCAGTGAATCTGCAAGTCTGCCCGAAAACTGCAAACACCCAGCATTACCCACCGCAAAGGCGGCCAGAACCATGCCCGCCACAGCGGTACCTTTAGGAAACAGCATGGCTGCGAACAAGGGAACGGTGGATACCCGCACTCCGAAGTTCACCCAGCCGTTAGCAAATCCCGATATCAAAGCACTGCGATAGGCTGGGTTTTTCACGGCCTCGCTCGCAAGCAGTGGCGTTGATTCGTCGTGAGATTCAAGATCGTGAATTACCTCAGGGCCGCAGCAGCTTCCACACCACCGCCGACGCGAGAATCAGAGACACACCGTAGATCAAAAAAACGGCGGGCGCATCCCAACACGGCGAGGCCGGAACCAGCCACCGGACCAATCACGCTACCCAGAAGAAACGCGGTAGCGTACGTTGACGAGGCACGTCCGCGAATACTGGGCGGCGCAATTCGCACAATCAACCCCGCAGCGGAGACAGTGAACATAGTTGAACCGATGCCGCCAATGGCGCGGAAAGCCAGGATATGCCAGTATTCCTGTGCGAAGGCGACGGCTCCGGTGGTCACCGCGACAGTCAATAGTCCGGTGATGTAGACCTTTCCGGGACCCAATCAGGTCAATGAGCTTGCCCGAAGCAGGAGCAAATAATAGCCGGCTAGCCGCGAACACAGATACCACGGCGCTGGCCGCCGTGGTGGAGACATCAAAGCTCCTGGCAAACTGCGGAATAATGGGCGACACCAGCCCAAACCCTGCGGCAATAATGAATGCGGCCGCAACAAGCACCCAAATTTCCCGAGGAATCTTTGGCGGAGGTGCGGTCTCAGTTACGTCGCGTGCAGCGTTGGGGTTGGTCACCTAGTTAGCGTAACCCCGCTGTCCAATTGGCTATGAATAGTTCATTTCCTCATCAATGGGCAGCAGTTGCTCCTCCCAGTTTTCGGCCTGGTCAGCGGCGAGCGATAGGACGTCGAAAAGCCGGTCGAAATCGGTAAAAGTCCCCAGGTCAAGCACCTCATCAGTGACCAGAGAAATATCGGAAGAAAGCTCAGACAACACACGCAAGCGTTCTTCTTCCGAGGGCTGCTCATCAGAGTCAGGGGTCCACATTTCAGCCATCGCCTGGTTGACCAGCTCATCGTAGCTTTCGCCCAGAGCCACAAACATCACTGTTGCAGTAGGGGTTCCGCCCGCTGATTCAACCACCACGTGCAGTTCCGAGTTCTGTCCCACCTCAGCCCGGACAAGATTAGCGTCATTGAGATCTGGAAAAATTCCAGGTCAGAGATGCGCTCGTCAGTGCCTTCCAGAAGATCGCGCAGAACAGTAACCACCTGGTCAGTGGCAACATGCCGGGCTACCGCATCCAAAGCATCATCCACAGAGAACACCACGGACACGAGCACCGCTTCAAAATCATCGTCGTCTTCATCAACGTCTGCTGCGGCGATGTACACGTTAGCGGCCGGGAGGATCGGATCGATCTCCACGAATTGGATTTCTAGCTCTGGGGTGATGGGCACAAACATCGTGTCATCATGAACCCGCGACTCAATGCCATCCACATCCAGGGCAGCAGCGATATCTTCAAAAAAACTCATGGCGAACGAATCCTTTCAATCCGGCCAGTGCAGCTCGCTACACCAGCCTAGCCGCGCCCGCAGCCACCCGCAGCAACTTTGTTAAAAATCGAACGTAAAAGAATCAATAAGCTGGCGGTCACGTTCCTCCGGGGTCTGTTTCGGGCACGATAAACACATTCCCGCTGCTGGCGACCGATAAATCATGCAACAGGACACCCGCTGGGGAACAGTGTGCACATCGCGCTCTTCCCCGCCAGGGCCGCTGCAACATCCGTTGGTTGAAAGTGCCCGTCACAGAAGTCTCTGAAATGCGGCTGCGGTAACCTCACGCCTTCGGGAACCCCCTCAGCCATGCCCGCGAGCAACGCCTGTGCAATCCGCACTCCTCGATACGGTTCGAAGGCATCATTACCAGCACCCACCGCTGCCCCTGCTACAGCATCCACACTCACTGCCCACAACGCGCGTGTCGACGCCCCGGCGACCTCAGCGAGTGCCTGAATAACCGGCGCAATCGACCGTGCGTAATCAGCACCGGCCGCGCGCCACGCAGCTTCAGAGTCGTCGGTAAACACATCGGTGAAAAAACTCATCCAATACCCCTGCCCGTGTTCCGTGCCGGGATTCTGAATGAACATCGCACCACGCGCCACATCAAGGGATGGTGTGACGTGGCATTCCACCATGGCTGTGAGCGCTGGCCCAAGCAGCGTGTTATTCAGGGAAAACCACCATACTTGGGCCTGATGTTTAGGCACTCCCATGGGGAAAAGCTCATCGCTGGCAGCAATGGCACGGTCGAGAACCTCAACGGATGCAAGTTCCTCCACACTGATGCGTCGACTGTTCTTCGTAGGGAACACGGCCGTAGAAAAACGCGGGTGTTCTGCAACAATGTGGTTCCACACCGGAGTGTTGGGCTTCATACCCCCAATTTTACCGTGGGCTTACACCGTCCCATTCGAGCATGTTGAAACCCGACCAGGCTTTACGACGTCCCGCACGTGGGTCAAAGACCAGTTCGCTTTCGGTGTTAAAAATCATGGTTGCCCGACCCGGACGGGTGTCTGTGGGCATCTGGTAACGCGGCCATTCCCAGCCTGGACTACCCACATGGATGAAGTTCCCCCACAGGTATTGGATGAATTCTGTCACTTCCTCTAGTTCCCCATCACCACCCCAGCGGGCGAGGCTGCGGGTGCGGGAGGCATCGGCGTCGCCAAACACGGCGAGGAGTTCCAGGGAGTGCATGGCCCCGATGCCCAGCATTTTAAGGGCTTTCGGCGCAAAATCGAAGCGATACATCCAGGTGGGTGCCACTCGAGAATGCGCTTGGGCAACTTTGAGCGAGGGGGCCCAAAACAGGGCGTCGCACAGCAATTCGGAAAAATGTTGCCGCTCCACCGCACCCCAATACGCGCTGAGCACTCGTTCAGTGTTACTGGGGTCGAAGGCATTGAGCATCCGCTGCGCGGCTTTACCCCGAGCTGATTGCCGCAGATAAAACAACTTGGAAAAAGAGGTCTCATCGCGGTTAGTTCCAATGAGCAGCGGAACCCGCACCTGATTTCCTTGATTGAATGCCTCAACTGGGTGCTGCAGAACAAAACTACCGTCAACCGTGGGACAATAACAGGGATTGAGCTGAAGAAACTCTCGTGATCGCCACATCATGGACTGCCCGGCGCGAACAACATCGTCGGCGGATTCGAGCCGGAGGTCCGTAATGCTGGAGTGCCGTGGCATGGCCATGTGATAGGCGAGTTCGCGGGCCCAGAATTCCGATTGCGCAGCGGGTGGACTGCGGCAATGGGGGCGGATTGTGCAATGGCACGGTGGAAAAGACCACGTGCTGAGGGCACGCACATGAGGGTTGTCACGGCTGCCCCACCTGCGGATTCTCCCATGAGTGTGACGTTGGTGGGGTCACCGCCGAACGCAGCAATATTCTCGTGCACCCATTGGAGCGCGAGGAGTTGGTCCCGGATTGCGGGGTTGGCGACGCAGTCACCCTCACCGACGCTGTGCATGTTGAGGTAACCAAGCGCCCCGAGGCGGAAGTTGATGCTGACGTACACCACGTCGAGATTTTTGACGAAGGTGTGGCCCTGGAGGACGCTTTGGTGTGAGGCACCAACAATAAAGGATCCGCCGTGGAGATAGACGACTACAGGTAGTTCGTCGTCGGAGTCGGGCCGGACGATATCGAGGTTGAGACAGTCTTCGCTTCCCTGCACTTGGTCGGTCCAGGAATAGATGGGTTGCGGCGCGATGGGGCCGTAGGTTGTACAGTCACGAACCCCACGCCACTGGTGAGCCGCTCGTGGAGCACGCCAGCGATGTTTGCCGCTGGTGTCGGCACCGAAGGGCACACCGCGCCATGTTCTCACCCCGTTGTCCACCAGCCCGGCTACCAACCCTTGGGAGGTCCGTACAACTATCTCCATGGTCATCTACGGTAGTGAGTATGGTTAACCACGTCGATAGAAATACCACCCTCTGTGTGTCGCTTGCTGCACGTCCATCAAACCATGGTGTCCGGTTTCACAATTGGCTCTATGCGGAATTGGGGTTGAATTTTCTCTACAAAGCTATCGCCCCAACGGATATTGAGCAGGCTGTGGCAGGGATACGCGGCCTGGATATTCGTGGCGCTGGTGTGTCCATGCCGTATAAGGCTGCGGTGATTCCGCTCATTGATCATGTTGATTCCTCTGCGGCCCGCATTCAGGCAGTGAACACCATCGTCAACGATGGCGGGGTGCTCACTGGGTATAACACTGACTACAGCGCAGTTTCCGAGTTATTAGCGTCACATTCTGTGGACACTGACCTGCGGGTTGCTGTGCGAGGTTCCGGGGGCATGGCCAAGGCTGTGGTGGCTGCGATCACCGACTATGGTATGGGCGGAACAGTGGTTGCCCGGAACGCTGAAACAGGCAGTGAACTGGCGGAACAGTATGGTTGGGCGTATAGCCCCGAGGTTCCCACTGACGCTCAGATGCTGGTAAACGTGACTCCGTTAGGCATGGCCGGAACTGATGAGGATGTGCAGTCGTTTAGTGATGAGGAAATAGGGCGAGCCGACGTCATATGTGATGTGGTGGCGTTTCCCGTTTCCACTCCGTTGATTCAGGCCGCTCAGCAGCGCGGCATCCCCACCATTAACGGTGGTGAGATTGTGGCACTTCAGGCAGCACAGCAGTTTGAACTGTACACCGGTGTTCGACCAAGCGATGAGCTTATTGAGGCCGCCGAGCGTTACAGTCAACAAGGCTAGTCAACAAGGTTCACCAACTATTCCAGGCAGGATTCTCAAGGCAGGATTATGAAGAATAACCGCATCGTGCTTGATGCCATCAGTTCCGATCCCGAAAGCACTACATGACCAGGCAGGCACCACCGGTCGAATGCTCATCACAGCATTGGATAAAGCAGTGGCCGTGCAAACGTCCGTGGTGGAAAAGTACATCGACCATTTGCGCGAGAAGAACCCCAACGCCAGCACCGCTGATCTTCAGCACATGCTGGATAACCATTTCATGTACCTGGCTACTGGTACCGGCGCGAGTGTCGGCCTAACCTCTGCGCTTCCTGGCATCGGTTTGATGACCGGCCTTGCAGCCGTGAGTACCGAGTCGATGGTGTTTGTAGACGCTGCAGCGTTCTATACCATCGCATCGGCGCATCTTCGGGGCGTCGATATTCGGGATAGCGAGCGCCGCCGCGCATTAATCCTGGTCACGTTGATTGGTTCCGCTGGTACGGCGTTGGTGGATGCAGCTATTGGCGATCTGGGCAAACAGTACGCGCAAGCCCAGCAAAAAACCACGGCAGCAACCGCCCTTTCGCGTTTCGGCATGGCGCGGGTGAAGGAACTAAATGGCAGGCTGTTGTCTCTGGCTACGAAACGCCTGGGCAAGAGCGTGCGTAACGCCTGGTTGGGTAAGTTAATGCCGCTGGGTATTGGTGCTGTGATAGGTACGGTGGCAAACCGCAAGCTGGCTAAAAGTGTGATCGCGAACGCCCAGGAATCACTGGGCCCGCTGGTCAACTAACCGTCAACGACGTGATGTCCACTTCCCTGGCTCCCTCTTATTCGGGTGCTTCGACAGCACCGCGCCGCGAGCATCGGCGCGTTCTCTACCTCGATCGGCGTGACCGTGGTGGAGGTGTTGTTGCCTCTACTCACCCGGGATGCCGTGGATGTGGCAACCGGGCAGGCTGGGGCTGGGGAGTCTTCGACCGCCACCACGCTTTTCCCGAGCCTTTCCCCGCTATGGGCCATTGTGGTGTGTCTGGTCATTGCGACGGTCGCGCGATATGCCCTGCAATTTTCCAGGCGTTTCAGCGCAGGTATTTTGTCCATTAATGTGCAGCACCGCCTGCGGGTATCCATGCTGGATACGGTGCTGAAACTGGGTGGACCTGCTCAGGATTCCCTGCACACAGGTCAAGCGGTGAGCCGTTCCATCTCGGATATTTCCACGGTGCAGGGTTTGTGTGCCGTGTTGCCGTTGACGGTGGGCAATGCCACCAAATTAGTACTCACGGCCGGGGTGATTGTGTGGCTTTCCCCTGTGCTGTCGTTGTTGGCGTTCGCTACATTGCCGCTGGTTTACCTGCTGGGATACCGATCCCGAACGCCCTTGTTTGAGGCAACTCGCGCAGCACAGGATCAGGCCGCCACTGTCACTGGCGTGGTTGAGGAGACGGTCACAGGTATCCGCGTGGTCAAGGCGTTTTCGCAGCAGCAGCGGGAAGTGGCACGCCTGCACACAGAAAGCCAGGAGTTGTATCGGCGCAGGCTGCAAGTTGCTCGGGTCACAGCGTTGTTTCAGCCAGTGATGGAGCAGCTTCCGCTGGCCGCGCTGGTGGCCAACATCATGGCTGGTGGTTGGTTGGCGCTGCAGGGAACCATCAGCATCGGCACATTTGTGGCATTTGCAACGTATGTGACTACGCTCAGCCAGGTGACAAAAATGCTGTCTGGCATGGTCATTCGCGTACAAACAGGCATTAGCTCACTCGCCCGCATCACCGAAATACTGGATCTTGCGCCTCCGCACGCCCCCACGGCATCCACATCACTTCCCGATACCTCCACCGCACTGGGTATCGACGCCCAGAAGGTCACCGTCGCCGGTGTACTAGACAGCATCAGCTTCACTGCCCAACCTGGTAAAACGCTGTGTATTGTTGGGCCTCCAGGGTCTGGGAAAAGCATGATGGTGCAGCTACTGAGTGGCTTTTACCAGCCGGACTCGGGGTCTCTCGCATTGATCGATACTGCAGGTAACCGCACCGCCTACGCGGACCTCGACCCTGATACTGTGCGTTCCCAACTAACAAGCGTGCTGGACGACACCTTCTTGTATTCCTCGACCATCATGGACAACCTAACGATGGGCCGTGAGTTTTCGGAGGAGGAAATCCTTACCGCCACCACAACCGCTCAAGCTCATGAGTTCATCTCTGCCCTGCCACATGGCTACCAGGAGACCATTGGCGAGCGCGGATTAACCTTGTCCGGCGGCCAACGTCAACGCCTGGCACTGGCACGGGCTCTACTTGCGGGCCGGAAAATCCTGGTGCTTGATGACGCTACCTCAGCCATTGATGCCATCACCGAGGCAGCAATCTACGATGCCCTGCGGGATAACTACCCCGAGGTGACGGTTATCGCGATCGCGCACCGCCCATCAACGATGAGAGTGGCTGACCACATTGTGGAGTTTCCAAATGCGCCATTCAAGTCGGAGGATGAACGCGACACTCATGCATTGTGGCCTGAGATATCCCCTCAGCCACATCCCCCATCTGACCAGTTCACAGCAGTGACCGAACAGCAGGATCCGTTTTCCCTGCGCCGCTTGCTTGGTCATGCAAAAACGCACATCATGCTGGTCGTAGCCTTACTCATAGTGGGGGTGCTGGCAGACTTGGCGTTCCCCAGCCTTGTGCGCCTGGCCGTTGATCAGGGTGTGCTCACACATAACGTTGGTACCTTGCAGCTGGCCACCGCCGTCGGCACAGTGATTGTTGTGGTCTCAGGGGCTGCTGCGGCGGTCCCGTACACTGCTGACTGCACGGGTGGGTGAACGCTTGCTCTTGATCCTGCGGGTACGCAGTTTCGCGCACCTTCAACGACTCAGCATGAGCTATTTTGAATCCACTACGGCAGGACGCATCATCACGCGCATGACCACAGATATTGATGCTCTGAGCTCATTTCTACAGACCGGTGTAGCACAGGTGATCGTGGCCTGTGGAACTCTAGTTGGCATCACCATCATGCTTGTGGTCACTGATTTTTCCCTTGCGCTGATCGCACTGGCCGCTGTGCCAGTGATCATTGTAGCGACACTGATATTCCGGCGTATTTCCCGCAGACTCTACCAACGTGCCCGCGAGGAGATCAGTACGGTGAACTCGCAGTTTCATGAGGCATTCTCTGGACTGCGCACCACGCAGCTTTACCGCGCGGAACCGTTCATGCTTCGGCAGTTTCAGGACATGGCGGAGCAGTATCGGCGTACCCGCATCAAAGCTCAGACCGGGGTTGCTATCTATTTCCCCGGAATCAGCGCGGTGTCTGAGCTGACGCACGCGGCGGTGTTGGGAGTCGGCGCGCACCAGGTGATGCGTGGTGAACTCTCCCCCCGGTGTTCTCATCGCGTTCCTGATGTACCTCGGCCTGCTATTTGGCCCACTGCAAGACCTCTCCCAACTATTCGATGCGTACCAGCAGGCTGCGATCGGACTTCGCCGCATCGCGGATCTGCTGGCCACGCAACCTACTGTGCCTGATACCGGCACGCGAACAGGCGCACCTGGGGCAGCCGAAGGACCCCTTGCGCTTGTTGACACCTCGTTTACCTACCGTACTGACCAATCCACCGAGAACGCAGACATACTCAGCCAGCTGAACCTCCGCATCGAACCAGGGTCAACAGTAGCGATCGTGGGAGCAACAGGAGCCGGAAAGTCAACGCTGATAAAGCTTATTGCCCGCTTTTATGATCCACTTTCCGGCCTCGTGACGGCCAGTGGGACTGATATTCGAGAATTCCCCCTCGCGCAATGGCGCGGCACACTTGGGTACGTCCCCCAGGAGGCACACCTGTTCACAGGGACCGTAGCGTACAACATCGGGTACGGGCGGCCGTCGGCACGGGCGGAGGAGATTGTCGAGGCGGCACGGGCGGTGGGTGCACTGCCCGTGATTGAGGGCCTAGCGCATGGTTTCAACCAGGAGGTTGGTGAACGCGGGCGTGCTTTATCCTCTGGCCAGCGCCAACTGGTGGCGCTAGCACGCGCGGAACTGGTGGACCCCCACGTGTTGTTACTTGATGAGGCAACAGCAACCCTGGACCCGGAGACGGAGGCCGCAGTCGTGGAGGCATCGACAAGCATGATGCGGGGACGTACATCCATTTTGATCGCGCATCGCCTGTCCACCGCCGCGCAGGCAGACCGCATTCTTGTGATGCATCACGGCAACATCGTCGAAGACGGAACCCACGATCAACTCATTGCTGCTGGTGGCAGGTATGCGGCCTTGTGGTCTGCTCCACTGACACCCCCAAAATGTAACTTTTGCAAAGGCAAATGCGACATCTGGGGTGAAGACACGTTAGCCTGTAAGGATAACGAGAGTTACAGAACTTACCCCCAAAAAAATAAGGAAATGAGGCGAGCACCTGCCGTGAGCAGCGCTAGTACTTTCGGCCAGAACCAATGGCTGGTAGACGAGATGTTCCAGCAGTTCCAGGAGGATCCACAGTCAGTAGATCCAGAATGGCGTGAACTGTTCGAAACCCAAGGCGCTCCCAACGGCGCCACCCCACCCGCAGCACCAGCGAAACCTACGCCCACCCTTCCCCTGCTAGTACCCCCGCAGCAGCAGCTTCCACTGCGACAGCAGCTACACAGCCCTCCGCTCTGCGGGCAGCAGCCGAAACGCCAAAGGCGCGCGCCGAACGCAGGGCAAAAAGCACGGGCCCGGATTCGCTTGCTGCGGAAAAGAAAGCCGCTGCTGAGCGCAAAAAAGCTGCGTCGCCTTTCACACACGCCAATTCCAAGGAAATGCCCCCGGCGGGCAGCACCGAGATGAAAGGCATTGCTAAGGCGATCGCCAAGAACATGGACATTTCCCTCGAAATGCCCACCGCAACCTCTGTGCGCGACATGCCCGCCAAGCTGATGTTTGAAAACCGCAGCATGGTGAACGAGCAGCTCAAGCGCACCCGCGGCGGCAAGATTTCCTTCACTCACATCATCGGCTACGCCATGGTGAAAGCCGTCATGGCCCACCCGGACATGAACAACATATACCAGGTGGTGGACGGCAAACCCACACTGGTTGTACCGGAGCACATTAACCTAGGTCTGGCCATTGACCTGCCGCAGAAAGACGGTTCCCGCGCCCTCGTGGTGGCCGCGATCCGCGAATGCGAGACGCTTTCCTTCTCTGAATTTGTCGAAGCCTACGAAGATATTGTCAACCGTGGCCGCCAAGGAAAACTCACCGGCAAAGACTTCAGCGGCGTGACCATTACGCTGACCAACCCCGGTGGTATCGGTACCCGCCACTCCGTGCCGCGCCTTACCAAAGGTCAGGGTGCGATCATCGGCGTGGGATCCATGGATTACCCAGCGGAATTTGCTGGTGCTTCTGAAGACCGCCTGGCGGAACTGGGCGTCGGCAAGCTGGTGACCATCACCTCAACCTACGATCACCGCATCATTCAAGGTGCTGAATCCGGTGAATTCCTGCGCACCATGAGCCGACTGCTCGTGGACGATGCCTTCTGGGACCATATCTTCGAATGCATGAACGTGCCCTACACCCCCATGCGCTGGGCACAAGACCTACCCAACACCGGTGTAGACAAAAACACCCGTGTCATGCAGCTCATTGAGGCATACCGCTCCCGTGGTCACCTCATCGCTGACATTAACCCGCTGCACTACCATCAGAGCGGAATGCCAGTGCCAGACCACCGTGACCTGGATATTTCCACCCACGGCCTGAGCATCTGGGACCTTGACCGCACATTCCATGTCGGTGGCTTCGCAAACCGCGAAACAATGACGCTGCGCGATGTACTCTCCACGTTGCGCCGTGCCTACACTCTGAAAGTCGGTTCCGAATACACCCACATCCTCGACCGCGACGAGCGCACCTGGCTGCAGGATCACCTCGAAGCAGGCATGGATAAACCCACCCCAGCGCAGCAGAAATACATTCTGCAGAAGCTTAACGCCGCCGAGGCGTTTGAGAACTTCCTGCAAACCAAGTACGTGGGTCAAAAGCGTTTCTCCCTCGAAGGCGCGGAATCCCTCATCCCGCTCATGGACTCGGTGATTGATACTGCTGCAGGCCAGGGCCTTGATGAGGTAGTCATTGGTATGCCGCACCGTGGCCGCCTGAACGTGCTGGCAAACATTGTGGGCAAGCCTCTCCACGTCCTGTTCAACGAGTTTGAAGGCAACATGGACCCGGCACAGACCGGCGGTTCCGGCGATGTGAAATACCACCTGGGTGCGGAAGGTCAGCACATCCAGATGTTCGGCGACGGCGAAATCAAAATTTCGCTCACGGCCAACCCCTCTCACTTGGAAGCAGTCAACCCCGTCATGGAGGGTATTGTTCGCGCCAAGCAGGACATCCTGGACAAAGGCCACGACGGCTACACCGTTGTTCCGCTGCTGCTGCATGGCGATGCCGCCTTCGCAGGACTGGGAATCGTGCCGGAAACCATTAACTTGGCGCAGCTGCGCGGCTACACCGTCGGCGGCACGATCCACATTGTGGTGAACAACCAGATCGGCTTCACCACCACCCCTGATTCCGGCCGGTCCAGCCACTACGCTACCGACCTGGCCAAGGCGTACGGCTGCCCCGTCTTCCACGTCAACGGCGACGACCCCGAAGCCGTGGTCTGGGTGGGCAAACTGGCCACCGAGTATCGACGCCGCTTTGGCAAAGACGTCTTCATTGACCTCGTGTGCTACCGCCGCCGCGGCCACAACGAAGCCGACGACCCGTCGATGACTCAACCGCAGATGTACCACGTCATCGACGACAAAGAAGGCACCCGCGCACAGTACACCGAAGACCTCCTCGGCCGTGGTGACCTCTCTGCAAAGCGACGCCGAGGCCGTCGCTCAGGGACTTCCACGACCAGATGGAAACAGTCTTCAACGAAGTGCGGCTGGCAGGTAAGCCGAAAGCCACAGCGCAAGAAGGCATCGCCATGTCCCAGGCACTACCACACGGATTGGATACCTCCATCACGCGGGAAGAACTCGCGGCAATCGGCCAGTCCTACGCGGACCTGCCCGAAGGGTTCACTATTCACCCGCGCGTGGCCACAGTGGCAGAAAAGCGCGCCGAATCTGCCCGTGACGGCGGCATCGATTGGGGCTGGGGCGAACTGATCGCCTTCGGTTCTCTGGCGTTGGAAGGCAAGCTAGTGCGCTTGGCGGGTGAAGATTCCCGTCGAGGTACCTTCACCCAGCGTCACGCCGTGCTCATTAATCCCAGCAACGCCGAGGAATACAACCCCCTTGACGTGCTGGCCCGCTCCCAAGGCCCTGGCAAGTTCCTGGTGTACAACTCCGCACTCACCGAATACGCCGGCATGGGATTTGAATACGGCTACTCTGTGGGCAACCCGGATGCCGTGGTGGCCTGGGAGGCACAGTTTGGCGACTTTGCCAACGGTGCCCAAACCATCATTGATGAGTACGTGAGTTCCGGCGAAGCCAAGTGGGGCCAAACCTCCGACGTGATCCTCCTACTGCCACACGGCTACGAAGGCATGGGGCCTGACCACTCCTCCGCGCGCATTGAGCGCTACCTGCAGCTTTGTGCCGAAGGTTCCATGACCGTTGCGCAACCATCCACGCCAGCGAACTACTTCCACCTCCTGCGCCGCCACGCACTGGGTAACTTAAGCGCCCGCTCGTGGTGTTCACACCAAAGTCGATGCTGCGCCTCAAAGCCGCATCCTCATCGGTTGACGAATTCACCGACGTGAAGAAATTCCGCTCCGTGATCAACGACCCCCGCCTTGTAGACCGCGACAACAACGTCATCGGGGACGTAAACAAGGTAAAGAAGATCCTCCTCGTCTCTGGAAAGCTCTACTACGAGCTGGAAAAGCGCCGGGCCAAGGACAACCGAGACGATATTGCCATCGTGCGCATCGAAATGCTGCACCCCATCCCCTTCAACCGTCTCAAGGAAGCCTTTGACTTCTACCCCAACGCGGAGGAAATTCGCTTCTGCCAAGACGAGCCCGCAAACCAAGGCCCCTGGCCGTTCCTGGGGCTGCACCTTCCAGAGTTAATCCCTGGGTTGCTGCCCATGAAGCGCGTCTCCCGCCGCGCACAGTCCTCCACCTCGACAGGTGTGGCTAAGGTCCATCAATTCGAGCAGGACCAGCTTATCGACGCTGCGTTCGCCGACTAAGCCCACGCACGCTCAAGCTCCCCTGGTTATTCCGCCAGGGGAGCTTTTTCCTGTTGTTTATACGGCTGGCTATAGGTCGTTTTTCTCAATAAAGGGAATCACCACCGCAGACACGGAGGATTGTTTCTCCGCTTCTGCACTGAGTTCCGACAGGTCAGAAGTGGTCAGCAGCCCGTCAACATTGTTGAGCACCTGCCGGTCATTCCTATTCAAAATGGGTTTTCGATAAATCGGGACAATATTCTGTGGCAACTCCGGTCCAGAATATTGCTCACAACCCGTCGCATTTGAGGGATCAGTGGCCATCATCGAGCCAGGTAGAGACTTCACCATCTCCTTATACACACGATCCCGCCACTCCCCCGAGTTCGGGTCAACATCCCCGGATTCCTTGGCGGCCACGTATTTTTTTCCGACAATTCCTTCGCGCGCGCCGGGTTCATTTGCTGCAGCAGCTCGCCCGTGCACCCCACCACCACGTCGGCGGTGCGTTCGTTGAGGCGTTGAACACGGCGCTGTTCATCGCTATCCACATCAAGGTTGATGTACGCCATGCGCCCCCTGTTGTTGAACGCTTGCACATACAGTTCGCCCAACACACGCTGTTCCATGGAGGATGAGTCAACCGAGACTTGAACCGGGAGGTACGCCGACTCATGTCGAACCCCCTGAGGCTCTGGGGCGCATGCCGTCAGGGTGGTGGCTAATCCGACACCTGCGCTCACGGTGGCCAGGACCGATCGGCAGCCTAAACCCTGGCGCATGGAAACCCTACGACGCTGCATGAGTGGTTGTTCTCCTAGGATGTTACGTTCCCGTATATTTCTCCTTAGTGTACGCGGGCGTGGTCACCACAGGTGATACAACATGCCTCAATAACTCCTCGATTCACCACAATTAATTATCGTTGCGGTGTGAGCTGCTAAAACTAAACCTGGCGATGGCATCCCGGGCCTCAGCAGCGTGGGCGGGTGTACACAGGACGTCGTAACGCCCGGCAACGATCTGGGTGCGGGTGGTAAAGTCGCGCCGTCCCCGGCTTGCTGCGTACGGCACAGCAGACGCGACAATGCCAAACACCACGCCCATAAGCATGCCAAGGAAGATCGGGGAGATGAAGTTCTCACTGAAAATCCCCAGCAGCATGCCAAAGAACAAACCCATCCACGCACCGGAGGCGGCTCCGCCGGCGATGACCCGACCCCAGGTCAGGCGCCCAACAACGTGTTCCACTTCCATGAGGTCAACACCAACAATGGTGAGTTCAGCGACGGGAAAATCAGACTTGTCACTCAGCATATCCACGGCGGCCTGGGCATCGGCGTAACTGTCAAAACTGCCCACAGGCCACCCTTCGGGTCGGGGGCGTAATGAAAGATCCCGGCTACCAGCATTACCAGCGTGTGGGGTGCTCATGGGGTTGATTCCTTAAGGCTCTTCATCGTTATTGTTGTGTCACCGGAATAACGTTGTGCAGCTGCTGCATGTTCCCACTGGTGTGTTAGTACACTTAGTCACTATGAGCCCAATTACAAAAGTCTACGCAGGCCGTCTCGCAGGTATGGTGGTTCGTGGACCGGACACGGAGGTGATCGGCCGTGTCCGCGATGTTGTTGTCATTGTACGGCCCAACGGCCACGTCACTCGAGCGTTGGGGCTTGTAGTTGAGGTAGTCAATAACCGCCGTATTTTCCTGCCGATGCTTCGAGTGGCATCGATTGAACCGCAGGAAATCATGCTGGTGTCTGGATCGGTGAGCTTGCGTGCATTCAAACCCCGAACCGGCGAGTTGACCATCGTGGGTGACCTTGTGGGCTCCAAGGTGCAGGTGGACGACCCGGAACTGGAAAATCTCCATGGTCGGCCTGTTGAAATTGCGGACATTGAGCTGGAACGCACCCGTACCAGGGACTGGATTGTCTCACGCGTGGCTGTGTTCGGAGAGAAGCCTAAATTCGGTCGACGTGGAAGCCTGCACGTGGTTCCGTGGTCCCACGTGCACGGTATTACAGCGGCGGGTGCAGGGCAGTCAGATAAGGTGGCTGAGCTTATCGCGCGGTTTGATAACATGCGCCCCGCCGACATCGCGTCCTTGCTGCGTGCCATGCCGGCGGCAGAGCGCCAGACCGTGGCTGAACAGCTTGACGACGAGCGCCTCGCTGACATTCTCCAGGAGCTACCCGATGACCGGCAGGCCGAACTCATTGAAGCCCTAGCCATTGAACGCGCAGCCGTTGTGCTGGAAGAGATGGACCCTGACGATGCCGCCGACTTGCTGGGCGAACTCCCCGACGACAAAGCCGACGTGCTGCTGGAACTCATGGATCCAGAGGAATCAGCACCCGTGCGACGGTTGATGGACTTCTCCCCCGACACGGTGGGCGCGCTCATGACTCCTGAGCCGCTGATTCTCGCCCCGCAAACGACAGTGGCTGAGGCCCTAGCAATGGCCCGCAACCCTGACTTAACGACGTCGTTATCGTCCCTCATTTTTGTTGTCCGCCCACCGACAGCAACCCCCACCGGCAAATATCTGGGGTGCGTACACTTGCAAAAGCTGCTGCGTGAACCCCCCAGTTCCTTGATCGGCGGTATTTTGGATCCTGACCTTCCGCCGCTTTATGCTGATGATTCGCAGGAAACAGCGGCCCGTTACTTCGCCACCTACAACCTTGTGTGTGGACCAGTGCTTGACAGCGACAATCACCTCCTTGGTGCCGTCGCTGTGGATGACCTTCTTGACCACATGCTTCCTGAAGACTGGCGCGAAACTGGCCTCAGGCCAGCAACGACACATGCGTAAAGGAGAGTGATCATGGCTGATTTTAATCGCAGTGACCTTGACACCCCAGTCGCAGGAAACCGCCGAAAGTTCTTCAACTTTGACGGTGATTCTGTCGGTGCGTTCGCCGAGAAAGTCGCCCGTTTCTTCGGCACAGGCGAATATCTGTTTTGGCAAACCATTTTTGTTTTGATTTGGGTTGCGTTCAATGTCGGCGGATACTGGTGGAACTGGGATGCCTATCCATTTATCCCTACTCAACCTGGCTTTTTCCACTCAGGCTGCCTACGCGGCACCGCTGATTTTGCTGGCACAAAACCGCCAAGAAGATCGGGACCGCATTGCCTTGAATGAAGACCGTCGGCGCTCTGAGCAGACAAAAGCCGACACTGAGTTTTTGGCTCGGGAACTCGCTGGCGTGCGCATCGCTATCGGTGACACGGTTACCCGCGACTACTTGCGGCATGAACTGGAGGACCTGCGTAGCGTTCTAGAACGCATCGAGGCTAAAATTGACGACGAGGCAGCAGCTCGCATCGCCCGAGGCGATGGTGAAACCCATGAGCTTGCCGAACCTACTCAGGGCGACTTGGCTTAGCCCTACCCCACTATGCGCGCTAAACTTGGCGGGTGATGTCTACACTTTCGGAATCCGCTGTACGTACTGCGCTATCCCGCGTTGATGACCCGGAAATTGGCAAGCCAATTACCGAGCTTGGCATGGTTAAATCGGTGACCCTTGACGGCAATAATGTTGCTGTGGAAATTTACCTCACCATCGCCGGGTGCCCGCTCAAAAGCACCTTGATCCGCAACACCCAGGCGGCTGTGGAGGAACTTGACGGCGTGGGGACTGTCACCGTCACCACAGACGTGATGAGCGATGAGCAGCGCCGCACCCTCCGCCAGGCACTTCGCGGCACAGACTCAGAACCGGTCATCCCCTTCGCCCAGCCAAATTCAACCACCCGCGTGTTTGCAGTTGCCTCAGGTAAGGGCGGCGTCGGCAAATCCTCCATGACCGTTAACCTTGCAACAGCTTTGGCGGCGCGGGGGCTCAACGTCGGAATCCTGGACGCCGACATTTACGGACATTCCATCCCCCACATGTTAGGTTCTGACGCCCGCCCACACCAGGTCGATGACATGATCATGCCGCCCATTGCACATGGGGTAAAAATCATCTCCATCGGGCATTTCGTCGAAGGAAACACCCCCGTTATTTGGCGTGGGACCAATGCTGCACCGCGCCATCCAGCAATTCCTCTCTGAAGTGTTTTGGGTGACCTGGACATTTTGCTCCTTGACCTACCACCAGGAACCGGCGATATTGCCTTGTCGGTGGCACAGTTAGTGCCGAGCGCTGAACTTCTCATTGTGACCACCCCGCAGGCCGCCGCTGCTGAGGTTGCCGAGCGCGCCGGTGCTATGAGCCAGCAAACCCGCCAGAAGGTCGCTGGGGTGATTGAAAACATGTCCGCCATGGTCATGCCTGACGGATCAGTTGTAGATGTTTTTGGCTCAGGCGGTGGTCAGATGGTCGCAGATCGCCTGAGTACCCTGACCGGGACGAAGGTAGAACTGCTTGGTTCAGTGCCGCTTGATCCCGCGCTGCGGATTGGTGCCGACGACGGCAATCCCATCGCCATCACCGCCCCCTGACTCGCACACAGGCGCTGCCCTGAACGCCATTGCCGACAAGTTGGCCATGCGGCGCGAATCCCTGGCGGGTCGTCCACTTGGACTGGGCGTAGTGCCTCATTAAACCCTCATTACAGGAAGTGCCCACTGCTTACCAAGCTTAGGGCACCCCACCTAGATCCCTCTATGTAATATCCGCCCAGGAGAAATCCCCCCGTGCAGCATCGTCAGGTCCCCTTGCCGGGGGTTTGTTGCTCTTTTTCCGCTGATTGCTTGGACTCTGGCTGCGACTGCTTAGGTTGTGTGGATGCAGCGGCGCTGCTTGCGGGTTTTGGCTGCTCATCCTCCATGATCTTCTTCGGATCAAGCGCATCGAGGAAACTGCCATCCCCATCCAACAATGTTTTGGTGAGCGCTGCGCGTGGACCCAAGCGTTGCAAAGCGGCAAGTTCGCTGAGTGGCTTACTGATTTCTTCAAAATCAGCCCCCAGTTCATCGCCCAACCCCTGTTTAGCATTGTCAATGGCGGTACGAGCCGCAGTCAACGCAGCTTTAACATCCCGAACAACGCGAGGCAGCCGCTCCGGTCCAATAACCACTAAGCCCACAACAAAGAGGAGGAATATCTCTCCCCAACCAACATCGCTGAACACTCAACTTATTTTACTTTATTTTCCAGCAGAGCGGCGTACTGCACGATAGATCAAATCAACCTTGCCCAGGAACGTTTCCGGGTGCTTCGTGGTAGCTTCCTCCGCATCGGGACCCGCAGGGCAGGAAAACGCGATACTGGTCAGGCGCGCCTTCAGCTCAGTGGACACACGGATCGTTTCAGTGTCCACGCAGTTTTTCAAGCATTCAGAGGCCCGGCGCTGTTGTGCAACTTCAGCGCGGCATTCCTCACAGTGCACAAGGTGGACACGCGCGCGATGCATAGCCAGTGGTGTCAACTCACCATCCACAAAAGCAGCGACAGCTTCAAGGCTGAGATGCTCAACAGAGGCAAATTCGCGGGGTTTTCGCGCTTTTCGACGCCGCGTATGCCCCGTGTTCCCACGCAAGGATTCACGAACCATAGGACCACTGACCTCCTTCAACAATGGTGATGATGCTGTCTTGTTACCGAGGATACGCTTTTAGTAGCGCATAGGAAGCAAAAGTTGGGCCGACTCGCTCGACTCCGCAGCAGCTTCCAAACTGGCACGAAGCTGGCTCCGGCCACGGTGGATACGACTACGAACCGTTCCCATCTTCACGCCGAGGGTGTCGGCAATCTCGTCGTAGGACATTCCCACGACGTCACACAGCACCACCGCAACCCTGAAATCAGGGCTGAGTTCATCGAGTGCCTTTTGCAGGGCCGGGTCAAGATTCGACACCGTAAACGCCTGCTCGGGTGTGAGGTCGTTGCCAGGAACCCGGTCATAGTCCTCTGGCAATGCTTCCATCCTGATCTTTGCGCGTCGACGCACCATGTCAAGGAACAAGTTGGTGGTAATGCGGTGCAACCAGCCTTCAAACGTGCCAGGCTGGTAATTCTTCAGCGAACGGAACACGCGCATGAATGTCTCCTGCGTTAGATCCTCCGCGTCGTATTGGTTACCAGACAGTCTGTATGCCAAGCGGTACACACTATCTGCGTGTTCCTCAACCAATTCCGCCCATGTGGGCATGTCCCCCTGCCCGGCGTCAAACGCCGCAGTGCCACTCAACGTGGCGAACGGGACAGTGTCATCGCTCCCAGCATTGATCGTCGGGTCGGTAAACTCGGCCTGATGAGTGGAAGTCATAGTATTATTGTGCATTGTCCCTTTAGCATACACCAGCTATTTTAGCTGAGAGGTCACTGAATATTTTATGCATCTGAGACGACAAACTGTGAACTTCTATTAAAGCCTGTCAACAGCCTGGACGTGGGAGGCTACAGCCTGGAAGTTGTCCCTCATCCCCGCGCTGGCCGGACAGTGTGGCACCCAACAATCATCAATAGGCTAATTCTGATGTTATTTCGGAGCGCGTCCACCTAAACTATCTAGTGTGAATGACACTGCTTTCGACGCGTTACGTTCTTACATCACTGATACTACGGTGATTGACAATGCCCTTGCCGCAGCTCAGCAAGACGCCGAGGAATTCGGCCTTGCCGCCCCCGACGCCGCAGCAGGTTCGCTGCTCAGTGCATTAGCGGCGTCGTATATTGATGAGGCAGGCGTCGGAGCCATCGCAGTGACCCCTGCTGCTGGCGTGGTGGGCCTTTATCTTCTCCGGGGCTTGGGGCTGACGGGCACGCTCACGTGCATTGACCCGGAGACTGAGCACCAGCGTCAAGCACGTACCAATTTTATGGCAGCAGGCTACAAACCCAACCAGTTTAGGTTCCTGCCCTCCCGCCCCCTTGAGGTGATGAGCAGGCTCGCCGCTGATTCCTACCACGTGGTTTACGGTGATATTCGCCCGTCTGACTACCGGGCGTTTATCGACGCCGCATGGCCACTTCTGCGTAGCGGTGGCATACTCATCCTGGCCAATTCGCTGCTTGACGGTACGCTATCTGACACTACCCGGAAAGACCGGGACACCATCTGCGCGCGGGAAGCCGATGAATATGTGCGCAGTATGGATCAGGCTGTGGTGTGTCGCCTTCCTCTCGGGTCTGGGCTAACACTCATTACCAAAAAAGACGACGATTCAGAGTCTGAATAGCAACAAAAAGGGCGCGGAGGTAACTCCTCCGCGCCCCTTCTGAGCATGCGTGCTAATAAAGCGTCACACCACTTCGTTTTTACCCACACACACCACGCCGCCTGGGCTGATAGTGAATCGAGCTGCGTCACGATCGTGATCCACGCCAATGAACTCGCCCTCACTGACCACGACGTTTTTGTCCAAAATAGCGTGACGCACCACAGCGCCCTTGCCAATGCGGACACCCGGCATCAACACTGAACCCTCGACCGTTGCGCCCTCTTCAACTATGACGTTGTTGGACAGCACCGAGTTACGGACCGTGCCTGCGGAAATAATGGACCCCGATGCGACCATTGAGGACTGTGCAATACCACCCTGCACAAACTTCGCAGGAGGCAGATTGCCGTCATCGGTGTTGTGAATAGGCCACTGCTTGTTATAGAGGTTAAAAATCGGGTGAACCGAAATGAGATCCATGTGGGCCTCATAGAACGCATCAATCGTACCGACGTCACGCCAGTAACCTGCGTCGCGTTCGGTAGCACCAGGCACGCTATTGCCGGAGAAATCATAGACGTGTGCCTGATTCTTCTCCACAAAGTACGGAATAATGTCACCGCCCATATCGTGCGAGGAATCGGGGTTTTCCTCGTCATCCTTGAGCGCCTTAATCAGGTCTTTGGCGGTGAATACGTAGTTACCCATGGATGCAAAGGTCATCTCAGGGTCATCAGGGGTTCCAGGCGGATCGGCTGGCTTTTCGACAAAGTTGGTAATGTTACCGTCTTCGTCAGACTCAATACAGCCAAAGGCCGATGCCTCAGAACGTGGAATCCTAATGCCCGCAACAGAGACGGCTTTTCCAGAGGCAATATGTTCTTCCACCATCTGCTGGGGGTCCATGCGGTAGACATGGTCCGCGCCAAAAACAATGACGTACTCAGGGTCTTCATCGTAAATGAGGTTAAGGGACTGCAAAATGGCATCTGCAGAACCAGTAAACCACCGCTTACCCAGCCGTTGCTGAGCAGGAACCGGGGTGATGTACTGCCCTGCAAGACCGGAAAGCTGCCACGATTGCGAAATGTGACGGTCAAGCGAATGGGACTTGTACTGGGTAAGCACGCAAATCTGCATGTACCCGGCATTCACCAGGTTCGACAAGACGAAGTCAATGAGCCGGTAGGTGCCCCCAAAGGGCACGGCGGGTTTCGCACGGTCCGCAGTGAGCGGGAACAGGCGTTTTCCTTCACCGCCGGCAAGGACAATAGCTAGTACATGTGGTTGAATTCTCACACTGACCAACTTATAGCCTAACTCGCATCTTCGCCTCCAAAGTGAGTCATTCAACGTTTTTGGGCAGCGTTTCCGCAGCACATTGTCTGACGCGTGCGGCATTTATCACTATGCGTGTGTGCTGCGCAGCATGGTTTTTCAGGCTAGTGTCGTGGTTATGCGAGTAGCAATGATGACCAGAGAGTACCCACCAGAGATCTATGGCGGTGCTGGTGTGCACGTCACTGAACTGACCCGGTACATGCGTGAACTTGTTGAGGTAGATGTCCATTGCATGGGCGCGCCTCGCGATGAGGCTGGCGTATTTGTCCATGGAGTTGACCCAGCATTGGACGATGCCAACCCGGCAATTAAAACACTGTCCACTGGCCTGCGTATCGCAACGGCGGCCAACAATGTGGACGTTGCCCATTCTCACACGTGGTACGCAGGCCTTGGTGGACACTTGGCGGGCCGGTTGTACGGCATTCCGCACGTGGTCACTGCGCACTCACTGGAGCCTCACCGCCCGTGGAAACGTGAGCAATTGGGCGGCGGTTATGAGGTGTCCAGCTGGTCTGAAAAGAACGCTATGGAATACGCGGATGCTGTGATTGCCGTGTCGGCACGCATGAAGGACGCGATCCTGGACGCATATCCTCGCATCGAACCCGACCGCGTTCACGTGGTACTCAATGGCATTGATACGCAACTGTGGCAGCCGCGCCCGATTTTCGACGCCGCGGAAAACTCCATCCTTACGGAACTCGGCGTTGACCCCAACCGCCCTATCGTGGCATTTGTTGGTCGTATTACTCGCCAAAAAGGCGTAGGTCATTTAGTCAAGGCTGCACAATACTTCTCCCCCGATGTTCAGTTGGTTCTGTGCGCAGGTGCTCCTGATACCCCGGAAATCGCCGAGGAAACCACAGCACTGGTTGAGAAGCTCCAAGCCCAGCGCGATGGCATCTTCTGGGTTCAAGAGATGCTGCCTAAGGATAAGGTGCAGGAAATTTTGACGGCCGCTGACGTATTCGCCTGCCCGTCCATCTATGAGCCTTTGGGCATTGTGAATCTGGAGGCCATGGCTTGTGGAACAGCTGTTGTCGCTTCCGATGTCGGCGGCATCCCCGAGGTTGTGGTCGACGGTACGACGGGTACCTTGGTCCACTACGACGAAAACGACCCCGAAGGCTTTGAGCGGGGCATCGCCGATGCTGTGAACGCCCTGGTAGCCGACGAGGAACGCGCCAAAGCCTACGGCGAAGCAGGTCGGAAACGCGCTGTTGAGGATTTCTCGTGGGCAACCATCGCTCAGCAGACCATTGATGTCTACAAATCCTTAATGTAGGTCGCCTGTGTCCGTGTATTTCCGCCCACGTTTCCACCTTGCACCGCCGAGTGGCCGACTGAATGACCCCAACGGACTCTATGTTGAAGATGGTGTCCTTCACGCCTACTACCAGCATGATCCACAGTGGCCCACTGCTGAAAAGCGCACCGGCTGGGGGCACGCGTCCACGCCGCTTCTCTCTGATAAACCCGAGCTGTGGACGCATCATCCCGACGCCCTCTACCCCGCAGTCGATTACGATGACAAGGGGTGCTACTCGGGGTCGGCGGTGCTGGTCAACGGCGAGCTTGAGCTGTTTTACACCGGCAATGCCAAGCCTGGCGGACATAGGCGGGCTACCCAAAACCTCGTGCACGTTGGGGGTCGCCGCCGCGCTGATGGTGGAACGTATCTCCGCAGCGAGCGCAACCCGCTTATCGACGGCCCCGCACCCGGCTTTACCAACCACTACCGCGACCCACATGTGCTGTGGCGTGAGGACCACTGGCTGATGGTGTTAGGTGCACAACGCGATGACGAAACTGGCTCGGTGGTGCTCTACACCTCTGAGGACCGCCGCGCATGGGATTATGCTGGTGAAATCCAGTTCGACACCAGTTCCACCGTACCTGGTGGCGCTCCCGACATGATCCCTGGAGGCTACATGTGGGAATGTCCGAATCTGGTGACACTTCGCGATGATGTGACCGGCGAGGACATGGACGTGTTGATTGTCCTTCCGCAAGGCTTGGAGCAGGTTGGCGATCATTACGCAAACAATCACCAATGCGGCTATGTGGTCGGTCACCTTCAGGGCACAACATTCACGGTGAGCCGTGGTTTCACAGAACTCGATTACGGGCACGAGTTTTATGCACCGCAGGTGGTGCATGGTTCCCAACCTCCGTTGATGCTGGGGTGGATGGGTCTGCCGGACCTTGACGATCAACCGACACGACAGGATGGGTGGGTACACACCTTGACCGTGGCGCGCGAGTTACACCTCAGCGATGGTGTGCTGCGCCAAGTACCACGGGCGTCGATAAGCAGCAACAATGCGGATAGCGACCTGGAGGTTGGCGCATCGTTCGAGTGGAGTGGTGAGATGCCACCTGGGTCCGAGCTGGTGCTGGTTGATACTGCGGGGGATGCCGTGGCGCGGTTGAGTGTCAATGGCAACGTGGTTGAGCTCGATAGGCAGGATCAGCAGTACCACGCGGGCGGCGATGTTCGGCGCGCATGTCTGCGGGGCGTCACCTCTGCAGTTGATGTACGGGTATTGGTTGATGCGTCGTGCCTTGAGATATTTATTGACGAGGGCAGGATAAGTTTCGCGAGTCGAATTTTTCCACGTCACGAACCTAACGAGTGTATAGTGCGCGTCCTCACATAAACAAAACTAACCAGACATAAATCACATCTATTAGACTCACTCTCAGTGTTGTCTTTGTGCCCGTTTATGTTGGTTGGGCTTGAGGACTTCCGATTAGTATCAAACCGGTATACCTCAAGGAGGTCGCTGTGGATCATGCCGCAGTAGCCCGCCGAATGCTCGAAGCACTAGGTGGGGAATCTAATATCAAGGCAGCCGCGCACTGTGCGACAAGAATGCGGCTTGTTCTCAACGACAAAGAGAAAATCAACCAGCAAGCCCTTGATGACGACCCCGATCTCAAGGGCACGTTCGAGGCCGGCGGGATGTTCCAAATCATCGTCGGCCCTGGTGACGTCGATATTGTCTACGACGAGTTCACTAAAATCACCGGCGACCGCCAGGTGTCCACCGAAGAGCTCAAGTCGGTAGCCGCCGAGGCGCAGGGCAACGCCCTGACCCGTGCCATTAAGGTACTGGCCGATATTTTCGTACCGCTGATCCCCATCCTGGTGGGCGGCGGTTTGCTTATGGCGCTCAATAACGTGCTGACCTCAGAAAAACCTCTTTGGCGAGGGCACACGTTCGCTGGTCGAGCAGTTCCCGGCCATTGAGGGCATGGCCCAGATGATCAACCTGCTGGCCTCTGCACCCTTTGCTTTCTTGCCCATTCTGGTGGGCTTTACCGCGACAAAGCGATTCGGCGGTAACGAATACCTCGGCGCCGGCATCGCCATGGCGATGGTCATGCCAGACCTAGTCAATGGTTACGAAGTGGCAGAGACCATCAAAGCAGGCGGCATGACCTACTGGGATCTGTTCGGCTTCGACGTCGCCCAGGCTGGTTACCAGGGCACTGTGCTGCCGATCCTGCTGGTCGCGTGGATTTTGAGCATGGTGGAAAAATTCTTCCACAAGCACCTCAAAGGCACCGTAGACTTCCTAGTCACCCCTGTGCTGACACTGCTGATCACTGGTTTCCTCACCTTCATCGCCGTGGGTCCCGCCATGCGCTGGCTGGGCGATGCCATTGCGAGCGGCCTGCAGAACATCTACGACTTCGCTGGTCCCGTTGGCGGTTTCCTCTTCGGCTTGGTCTACTCCCCCATCGTGATCACTGGCCTTCACCAGTCCTTCCCGCCGGTTGAGCTGCAGCTCTTTGCCACTGGCGGCTCCTTCATCTTTGCCACTGCATCCGTAGCCAACGTCGCACAGGGTGCTGCCACCTTGGCTGTGGCGATCACCACTCGTGACGATAAGCTTCGGGCTCTGGCTTCTGCCTCCGGTGTATCCGCCTGCTTCGGCATCACCGAACCGGCCATCTTCGGTGTGAACCTACGCCTACGCTGGCCGTTCTACATCGGCATGGGCACCGCAGCCATTGGTGGCGCCATGATCGCCCTGTTCAACGTGAAGGCCGTGGCTCTTGGTGCTGCTGGTTTTATCGGCTTTGTCTCCATCAGGACAACCGACTGGCCGATGTTCTTTGTCAGCCTAGTCACCGCATTCATTATTTCCTTCGCATGCTCCTATGCCTACGCTGATGTACCTGCGTCGCCAGGTCGCGGGTGAAGCAGAAATGGAAAAGGCCGTGGGCACCGAGGCGGCTGCCGCAGCCAATGATGCAACTCCAGCAGCGACTGCTAGCGCAGGAACGGCAACCGCAGTGGCCACCGCTGTTGGCGCTGACCTGCTCACCTTCGCCTCCCCGCTCACTGGTGAACTGGTGGAGCTGAGCACAGTGTCCGATCAGATGTTTGCCCAGGGAAAGCTGGGTCCTGGTTTTGCTGTGGTCCCCAGCGAGGGTGTACTCCGCGCCCCAGCCGACGGCACCATCAAGGTGGCATTCCCCACTGGACATGCATTCGCTATAACCACGGCGGAAGGTGTGGAAATCCTCATGCATGTTGGCTTTGATACAGTCAACATGAAGGGCGAAGGCTTCACACCGAAGGTCAGCAAGGGTGACACCGTCAAGCGCGGCGACATACTCGGTGAGTTCGACATTGACGCTATCAAAGCCGCAGGTTACGACACGACCACACCGGTGGTTGTAGCGAACTTCAAAAAACTCGGCGGCGTACGGCTGACTGACAGCATCTCCGCACCACACAGCATTACCGCAGGTGACGACGCCGCGATTGTCTCCGCGAAAGCCTAGCAATCCTCTAGCCCCATCACGTCAGCACCCCGTCGTAGCTTTTCGCGGCGGGGTGTTACTGTACATCAAATGCGGGGCGCGCTGAACGTAACTATCCTCGGTTTTATCCCCACGTCCATCGTTTTAACGCGCACTGAACTTGAGGCCCACACTTATGTCGTCACACAGACCCGAACTGCATATCACGGCACAGCACGGCGTTCTCGAAGCCCCGGCAGGAGCATATTCACTGGCGAGCAGTGGCATGTGTTTCACCAGTACAGGTCCCAGCCCGACGTGAAGAAAAACAACTGGGGCCATGTGGTGTCAGCTGACACTCCGTTCAACTGGGCGCACCGCGACGACGTACTCAGTGCCGAAGCCCCAGAGGTTCAGGTGCGGGCAGGGTCTGTTGTCGCCCCACGATGCGGCGACGAGGCTGAATTGTTTTTCACCTCTGTCACGGACGAGGGACCGAGTATTCATCGCGCCCTCCTGACCAACCTTTCCGGGCCCCAATCAGACGTGCGTCGCGAAGGAAGCGTCGTTGATGCCCCTGTGCTGGGGCTCGATAAACCTCAGGATTTTCGTTCTCCCTGTGTCGTACCAGGTTGGGCCGATGAGGATGACCGTTCTGAGGGGCACGGTGGGTGGCTCATGCTGGCCGTCGCAGGGCCTATGTCCGCACCGGAATTGGTGATGTTGTCATCGCACGACCAGCAATCCTGGACGTTAGACGGGCCCCTGGCTTTTCATGGTGATTCCGGTCTGGCGCATCACCCGATCCTAGTCAGCCCCAGGATTATCCGACTCCGCGACGAGGTGGACGGCCACGTCTACGACGTCCTCATCGTGACTGTTGAAGCAGATGGTGTAGATCTTTCCGGCTACCTGGTAGGCACCCTCCGTGGTTGTGACTTTTGGGTGAAAACCCCCTTCACGCAAATGGACTTTTGGCCATGACTTCACCCGCCCGCGCAACACCAACACGGTACGCGGCGTGACCTACGGCAATAACGAACGCTATGATGCCGCCTTGATTTTCGGGTTAATGAACGGCGTCGGCAGACTTGACAACCCGGCCACGCACGAAAGCCTACGCGCCGAGGGCTGGGCAAACTGCCTGTCGCTCCCCCGTCTCACCACGCTCCAAGGTGGCCTGCTGTTTCAAACCCCCAACCCCGGGCTTACTTCTGCAATCCCACACACAGCACATGCACGCATGTGGAGCGGACTTATCGACGCCCAGGAGGGCAGCGTCACCGTCACACTTCTGGATAATGCCACAGGACGTATCGCCGCAACCATCACCCACAGCGGGCATCACCTGCAACTAGACCGGTCCATGAATCCCCTGCATGCGGAGGACTCCCCGGCAGAAGCCTACCTCATTTCCGCCGACACCGACTCCCTTACCATCATTGTTGATGGATCCACCGTCGAAGTATTCGCCGACGGCGGTGTGATTGCTATGGCCTCCCGCGTGTATTTCGAGGGAATATGCGGCGGGTTCGATGTCACTGCGGAAGGCGGGGCGTCGATACTCAGGTATTTTGAAGTCGCCGGTGAGGACGTCTAATCCTCAATCCGGGCGAGGCGTGTGACCTTTGCCCGCGCCGTCACGGTCATATGCATGGGTAACGCGGCAATGCGTTGCGCCAAAAGATCCGGGTGGATATGCCGAGCAGACGGACTCATGCCAATCTGCGCGGCAATGGACGGCTGGTCAAGTGTCATGGAAAATTCCACAAGTTGAGGCTCAGTCACGGGGCGAAGATGCCCCGATGCCTGCTCGATCATGCGCTCCACCTTGCCCTTTTCTACATCAATGATGCCCAGGGGCTCCCGAAGCTCCGCGAGGTGCCCAGTATCGGCGGTCAACACAATCACCTGACCACCAGGTTTAAGCACTCGCGCGAACTCCGCAGCGTTACGGGGCGCAAAAATCACGGTGATGGCATCAATGGAGTCGTCACGCAACGGCAACCGTGCCCAGGCATCAGCCACCACCGCACCAACCCGAGGATGGCATTTAGCCAGATGCTTTGCGGCGTGAACTGACACGTCAATCCCCACGCCCCTGGCACCCTGAATAGCGTCAAGGGTGTGGGACAAGTAGTAGCCGGTGCCAGCGCCAATTTCGCAGATGGACACAGCGGCATCGTCATCCACCCCGGCATCATCGAGCGCGAGGTCCACGTTGTGCGTCACCGACTCCACAAAGGGCGCGTAATGCCCGCGAGACAGAAAGGTCTCGCGATCCTTGATCATTGTCGCATCGTCACCGCTGTAGCGCAGACCAGCACCTCCGGCTAGGGTGACGTAGCCCTGACGGGCAACGTCGTAACTATGCCCCGAGTCAGAAACCAGACGAGTAAACTCATCGGCACCGTGGAGGTCGGTTCCGTCAACAGGGTCTGCTAAAAGGTCAATAATGTCTTTGAGCACAACAGGTGTGTTCTCCTCGATATCGCTGCATTGCTGCCCTGCGTACTGGCAGGGTATTCATATTACCGCGAGGGGTAGAACGCCCCGCGCTTACCCCGACACGTTGGTGAGTAGTGCCCCCAGCTCAGCCGCCTCTTCCTTGTTGAGTTCAATAACCAGGCGACCGCCGCCGTCGCTGGGAATGCGCATCACGATCTTTCGACTTTTCTTCCACTGCTTCCATCGGACCGCTGCCAGTCCGGGGCTTCATTGCTGCCACTTGTCCCTGCTCCTTAGACGTGGGGAATTTCACCATCCAGCCTAGCCCTTTTCTTTCGTTCCTGTAAGGTTTTCCAGGGCAATAATTCGCTGTTGCATGTTCTCAATAACGGCATCAACTTGATCCTGGCGATACCCACGAAGCACAACATCAAAAGAAATGTTGTCGAAACGATTGTCGCTCACCGCCGCAGCGTTAGCATCAATGCGTGCGGCGGACTCCAACCCAGCATCAGCTTCCGCCGGAATGAGATTATCGCCACCGAAAAAGTGTCCGAACATGACGCTGAAGAGCGCAATCAGTGCGCTCAGGACAAGGACGTAGAAGATCCAGGTAAACATCATCTACCCCATGTTGGCGTGTGCAGCCACAATGTGTGCAACAGCTTCGTCAACGCTGTCGGTCACCATAAAAAGGTCCACATCCGATGCTGCCACCATCGATTCCGCAACAAGTTTTTCTTTGATCCAATCAACAAGACCCGACCAGAATTGTGTACCAATCAACACAATAGGATAGTTGGTTATTTTTCCGGTTTGCACCATACAAAGGGCTTCAAATAGTTCATCTAATGTCCCGAAACCACCGGGTAAACACACAAATGCCTGCGAGTATTTCAAAAACATTGTTTTCCGCACGAAGAAATATCGGAAATTCATGCCCAAGTCCACCCAATCATTCAGGTGCTGTTCATGTGGAAGTTCAATCCCCAACCCAACCGACAAGCCGTCAGCATCGTAGGCACCACGGTTCGGGGCCTCCATCAGCCCTGGACCACCGCCGGTGATCACTGCATAACCCGCTTCTACTAGTTGTCGGCCCAGTTCCAACCCCATTTCATAGTAACGATGGTCAGGCTTTATGCGCGCGGAACCAAACACAGTTACTGCCGAGGGCATCTCCGCCAAAGCACCAAATCCCGTCGACAAATTCACTTTGGATACGTAACACCCGCCACGGATCTGTATGCAGCCATTCGAGGTTATTACTGTGGTCAAGCAGCCGTTGATCCGAGGTCGTTCCCGCCTCGTCGTTTTTGTTTCTCACAAGCACAGGGCCGCGCATCAGACGTTGCTTCAATTCGGAGGGGGTTTTGCTGGGAGGCATCGCTGCAGTCCTTTATTAGTTAGCTAGTCAAGTATTTCTTTACAGTCTCAGAGACGGACCTAATCATCTCCACAGGGCACTGTTCGTCCCGCTTATGGGCATACGCCGGGTCGCCGGGGCCGAAATTGACCGCTGGTATGCCCAATTCGGAGAACCTGGCCACATCAGTCCAGCCGTATTTTGCGCGGAAATTCCCACCAGTGGCAGCCACCAGTTCCGATGCAGCTGGCTGGGACAAACCGGGAAGCGCTCCCGGCACGGCGTCGTCAACCGTGTACGTGACACCCTGCGGGAGTGCAAGAACATCCAGCATGTACGTGAGAGCATCGTCAACGCTGCGGTCGGGCGCAAAGCGGAAGTTCACGAACATCCATGCCTCGTCGGGAATCGTGTTGGTGGCTACCCCGGCTTCGCAGTGCACAATGTTGAGTCCCTCGCGGTACTCACACCCATCAATGTCCACGGTTCGGGGCTGATAGTCAGCGATCCGCGTGATCACCGGAGCGAGCAGATGCATCGCGTTGACACCCATCCAAGAACGCGCGCTGTGAGCCCGCACCCCGGCGGCGGTGATGCGCAAGCGAATGCTTCCCTGGCACCCGGCCTCAATGACGGCACCAGACGGCTCGCCGAGGATAGCGACGTCGCCGCGCAACCAGTCGGGGTGTTCCGCGTGGATATGGCCTAGGCCGTTGAACTCACTGGCCACTTCCTCACCCTCATAGCAAATGAGTGTCATATCGCGTGTGAGGTCCGGTGAGGCCGCAAGCTCGGCGAAGGCATGAAGGAACACGGCGTCGCCACCCTTCATGTCCACCGTCCCGCACCCAAACAGAGTGTCCTTACCGTGCGTATCGACGCCCCGGTGCCCCGGCACGTTATCAGCGATCGGCACGGTGTCAATATGACCCGCGAGGATGACGCGACTCGGCAGATTCCGGCGGGTTCGCGCCAAAACATTGTTGCGGAATCGTAAAACCTCAACCGCAGCTGGACCCCCTGCTCTGCACTGGCAGCTTGGTCAGTGAGCGCCTTTTTCAATCACATCAGCAATGGCACCCTCATGATGGGAAGGGCTCGGAATATCCACAAGAGCTGCAGTTAAGGAAACAGGGTCTCCGGTTAGGTCCAGATGAGTGTCGTTCACCACCTCTACACTACTGGGGCGACCTTTTTATGTGCACACCCGAACTTATTTTTTAGCACCTTGCGGAACTAACATGGGAGACATGAACACCACGGGAGTCAGCGCAATTGGTATCGCCAACATCGCGATGGATGGGACTGTCCTTGATACTTGGTATCCACATCCAGAACTATCCACAGACGATGCGCACCAGTGGCGGGACATCGGGGAACCAGGCACAGTTCGGCTAGGAGCACACGACTTATCTCCTCGCATGCTGTCCTTGGTGCGGCTTGATGAAGACCGCATGGTTGAGCAGGTTGCCGTACGCACCACCATTGCCGATTTATCCCAGCCCCCATTGACGCGCATGATGTTTACCTACGGCTTCACTTGCTTTCGCACAGGCTGGTACGCCCGCACGAGCTGAACATGGAGGGGGTGTATCAGAAGCTCACCACCGTGGTGTGGACCAACAAGGGGCCATGCCTGCCAGATAATTTTGAGTTTGTGCGCACTTCGCTGCGGTCTCGGGGTCTGATACACGTGTATGGCATCGACCACCTGCCGCGCATGGTGGATTATGTGGTTCCAACGGGTGTTCGCATCGCGGAGGCTGAGCGTGTGCGCTTGGGAGCTTATCTTGCCTCGGGGACAGAAGTGCTGCGGGAGGGTTTTGTCTCCTACAACGCGGGCACGCTGGGGACCCGCGACCGTGGAAGGATGCTTGTACTCGGGCGTCACGGTCGGGGAAGGCGCCGTTTTGCAGCACGACTCATCCGTAGTGTCCAATGCACTGTCCAACGGCGACCGCCCGGCGCTACACGTGGGTGCGTCCACCGTTTTGGGGGTAAATTCAACGCTCATGGAATTGTCCCTCGGAGACAACTGCCTTCTCGGACCGAATCTACTCATCGAACCCGACACAACACTGTATTTTGCTGACGACGACCGCCTCGCCCCCGCCAGCACCATCGCTGGTGAAGATGGTTGGTCCATCGTCCATGAGCCAGGAAACGTGGAACCGGTAGCGCGCAAAGTTGCCGATACCACCAGCACAGGTAGCAGCGGGCAAAGCAACCAGGGCAGCCGCAGTAGCCGCCGCGCGAAGGCTGAGCCTACAACCACAGAAGCCAAGGAACCCCGTACAAAGAAAACACGCGCAAGAAAGACCACAAAACGCACCAGGCGCTAGCCTGCATACTGATTGCTGGCGTGTATGTATACCGGCCCAGAACGCTCTTACAGTTTCTGGGCCTTTTTGCTGTGTTCTTGTGGCATGGGCTATAGACTGCTTGCATGAGTTCCGTGAATTCATCCGAAAAGTCAGGCGACAATCAGTTAGGTTCCGGCCTGAAAACCCGGCATCTCACCATGATGGGATTGGGGTCGGCCATTGGCGCGGGTCTGTTCCTGGGCACCGGTGTTGGCATTAAAGCAGCAGGCCCGGCTGTATTGCTGGCCTACATAATCGCTGGGGCGATTGTTGTATGCGTGATGCGAATGCTGGGTGAAATGGCTGCAGCACGTCCGGCATCGGGGTCATTCTCCACCTATGGTGAGATGGCGTTCGGTCGATGGGCTGGTTTTTCCACCGGATGGTTGTATTGGTTTTTGCTGGTCATGGTGATGGGGGCGGAAATGACCGGCGCTGCGGAACTGATGGGTCATTGGTTTGGGATACCGTCATGGATCCCGGCATTGGTGTGCGTGGCACTTTTCGCGGTGGTCAATCTGGCTCAGGTTGGCGGCTTCGGAGAGTTTGAATTCTGGTTCGCTTTTGTCAAAGTCGCCGTGATTATATTTTTCCTGGTTGTGGGCGTATTACTTATTTTTGGACTGCTTCCTGGGCATTCAGCCGTAGGGCTTGATAATTTCATCGGCAAGTCTGGCTTCATGCCCAATGGCATTCCTGGTGTTGCCGCTGGTTTGCTAGCAGTGGCATTCGCCTTTGGCGGAATCGAGATTATCACTATTGCTGCCGCGGAATCTGAAAATCCAACATCATCCATTGCCGTTGCTGTACGCTCGGTAATTTGGCGGATTTCGCTGTTCTATTTGGGATCAGTGCTTGTGATTTGCTTCCTGCTTCCCTACGACCAGATCAATGGTGCCGAGTCTGCTGCAGAATCACCATTCACCATTATCTTGCGCATGGCGCATGTGCCCGCAATTGTGGGGTTCATGGAAGCGGTGATTGTGCTGGCGTTGCTTTCTGCATTTAACGCGCAGATTTACGCGACTTCCCGACTGTGCCGCTCATTGTCGCAACGAGGGGGATGCTCCACGACTGTTTGCCACCACGAACTCCCAGGGCGTGCCGATCAACGCCGTGCTGTTGTCCATGTTCTTTGCGTTTGTCTCTGTGGGGTTGCAGTACTGGAACCCGCCGGGATTGCTGAACTTCCTCCTCAACGCGGTGGGCGGCTGCTTGGTGGTGGTGTGGTTGATGATCTGTTTCAGTTACCTGAAACTGCACCCTGAACTGGAGCAAGAAGGAAACGTGTCGGTTCGCATGTGGGGCTACCCGTGGTTGCCGTGGCTGACCATCATCAGCATTCTGGCGCTTATTGCGCTCATGCTGTCCGACCCGGGTTCCCGCAGCCAGGTGACCTCCGTTGCGATTGTCTTCGCCTTCCTCGTTGCCCTTTCCTTCATTCCACGTAAGGTAGCTTAGAATCCATGACTGCTGTACTTGCCACTGGCCTGGCCACTTATGACGCGAACGGAACCGTCCTAGATTGCTGGTTCCCCTCCTTCAGATTTGTTGATAATGCCACCGCCGGCACCACCCACCTCACGCTCTATGACACTCCCTGGCGAACTTATCGCCCTCATCGGCGAAGACGAGGACCGCGGCACCACCCGAAAGTCAATCCGCACCGAGATTTCCTCGCTTGACGACGCCCCGATTGACGCCCACGATGCTTACCTGCGGCTTCACCTCCTCTCCCACCGTGCGGTTCAGCCACATGGGTTGAACCTGGATGGGGTATTCGGGCTGCTCGCCAACGTGGTATGGACGAACTTTCGGCCCCTGCCCTGTGCAGAACTTCGAGCACACGAGGGCACGGCTGTCCAGGCGCGGACCAGTGACTGTCTATTCGATCGACAAATTCCCCGCATGGTGGACTATGTAGTGCCGTCAGGTGTCCGCATTGGTGATGCGGACCGCGTGCGTCTGGGCGCCCACCTTGCCGAAGGCACAACCGTGATGCATGAGGGTTTTGTGAACTTCAACGCTGGCACCCTGGGCCATTCCATGGTGGAGGGCCGTATTTCCGGCGGCGTCGTGGTGGGCGAAGGTTCCGATATTGGCGGTGGTGCGTCCATCATGGGCACCCTATCGGGCGGTGGAAAGCAGGTTATCTCTATTGGGGAACGCTGCCTTCTTGGTGCGAATGCTGGCCTGGGCATCTCCCTAGGAAACGACTGTGTTGTTGAGGCAGGGCTGTACGTCACCGCAGGGACCAAAGTGACAGCCGTCGGTTCTGTTGCTGCAGCACTTGGAGTGGATGACGGTGCCGCAGTGAAAGCGCTAGATCTGTCTGGTGCCTCCAATGTGTTGTTCCGCAGGAACTCTCTCACCGGGACGGTGGAAGCGGTGCCATGGAAGTCTGAGGCCGTGGAATTGAACGCGGACTTGCACGCAAACTAAAGGGCATCCATTAGGAGGGGTCTTCCGTGGCCACGACCTTATGGCCACGGAACGTCCATAGCTTGTTGATAATAAAATTCACAGGCATGGCGACGATGATGGACAACGCGCTAGCCCAGTAGAACTTAGTGCGGAACCCTGTCGAATCATCAAAAATACCGGAGGGAAGCGCCAACGGCGAAGTGGGGTTCATCAGCAAGACGAGCATAATCTGGGTCACGCATAGTGCACCGATTCCGGCGAGGAGAAATGAGAAAAACTCCTTGAACCAGCTGCCACCGCCGTGGGCTTTGAACGTCCACATACGGTTGATCTGAAAGTTCCAGAGGTTGGCCACCAGGAACGCAATGATGGCGAAAATATTGAACCACCGGATGTTGAACTGGGAACCAAACAGGTTCATGGCCACGTCATGCTCGCTGATCTGAGCAGTCCACCAGCTAATTTTCTTGGCCAGGACAGTGATCACGAGGTTCACGATGGTGCCTGAGCCACCGACAATCCCAAATTTGAGGAATTGTCTGATGCTATTGCGGTATTTTTCCACGCGTCACTCCCAGGCTTTCCACTACCGATGGTCCATCATGAACAATTAATAGAAAACTTAATCTTACCCTCACGCGTCTCGTATCAGGTCATCTGCATGACATCTCACACTGATACGCACACGTGCTAGCTGCGGGAATGATCGAATGTGGCCAGCCGGGTCACGGCGGCGTCGATACGCTCGTCAGTTCCTGTCAGTGCCATGCGTATGTGCGAACTTCCACGTGGACCATAAAAATCACCAGGTGCGACAAGAATGCCGAGCTGCGCCAGACGGTCCACGGTGTCGCGGGCAGGTTCGCCGAGAGTTGCCCACAGGTACAGCCCGGCTTCGGAGTTGTCGATGGTAAATCCAGCGCTTTCAAGTGCCGCTTTGAGTTTGGCGCGTCGTGCGGCATAGCGGGTGCGTTGGATGGCTTCCTGCGTGTCGTCGTTAAGCGCGGCGATCATCGCTGCTTGGATGGGTCGGGGCACCATGAGTCCGTTGTGCCTGCGGACTTCAAGAAGTTCGGCGATGAGTGCGGCGTCACCTGCGATGAAACCCGGCGCGGTAGGACGCCAGGTTGGAGGATTTGGAGAGGGAGTGGATGGCCAGCAGCCCGGTGATGTTTCCGTCGTTTACGTCGGGGTTGAGGATGGAGAGGGTTCACCTTCCCAGCCCAGGCCGATGTAGCATTCGTCGGAGGCGACGATGGTGCCGCGTTGGTGCGCCCAGTCAACAACCTTGCGCAGGTGCCCGAGCCCCAGGATTTTGCCCGTGGGGTTGGAGGGGGTGTTGATGAACATGAAGGTCGGCGACGCGGGTCCGAGTTGCATCAGAGAGTCGGCACGCTGCGGGCGCGCACCGGACACCAATGCCGCAACTTCGTACGTAGGGTAGGCAACTTCGGGGATGACCACAGTGTGCCCTGGCCCCACGCCAAGGTGGGTAGGCATGAGTGCGATGGCTTCTTTGGTGCCAATAACGGGAAGCACATTGCTCTCGTCCAGCCCGGTCACCGCGTATCGACGCTCCAGCCACTCCACGATGGCACGTCGAAGCTCAGGGGTTCCCACAGTTTGGGGATAGCCCGGCTCCGCCGCCGCGTCGGCGAGCGCCTGTTGGATACTCGGGGCCACCTCGTCGACAGGGGTGCCAACCGAAAGGTTGACGATGCCGTCGGGGGTGTTGTTCGGCGGTGGCTTTGGCCTCAGCGAGAGTATCCCAGGGAAAGTCTGGAAGGTGGGCGCCAAGCGGCGTGCGTGCCGGGGGTGTCATTAGTCCTCCACTTGTGGGGGCAGCTCTGCAACGAGCGGCGGGTCGAAATCTTGGGGGCCGGTTTTTGCGGCACCACCAGGTGAGCCGAGGTCGTCAAAGAATGCGGCGTTGGCGTCAAGGTAATCAACCCATTCGTCCGGCACGTCGTCTTCGTAGAAGATGGCTTCGGTTGGGCACACCGGCTCGCAGGCTCCACAGTCCACACACTCATCAGGGTGAATGTAGAGGGAGCGTTTGCCTTCGTAGATGCAGTCCACGGGGCATTCTTCAACGCAGGCTCGGTCCATAACGTCAACGCAGGGCTGTGCGATTACGTAAGTCATTTCAGTTTTTAGTCTCCAGGAAGAGAGTCTCAAGTAGGTGAATGAATATTATTCTGTCATTTTTTCAGGGTAAGGGGCCAACTGCCACCAGCCAACCCGGCGACAAGGAGCAAAAGTCCACGCACGTCCGCCCCGACTAGGATATCCCCTTTTACACCGTCATTCACGGCAAACGCGAGGAAACCCCTGCGAGGCCAGACCATGATGGGGATGGCTGCCACAATTTTATTCTTTGTCCACAATAGCGCTGTCTTGGACAGCACCTGGTTGAACAAGAACGCGATGAGGATGGAAAGAGGGAACACAACCGCCCCGCCGCCAGGCAGCGACAACCACGCAGTGAGGTAGATGACTTCCAGCACCAGAGACACAATGGCGCCGAGCGCCAGCCAGAACAGCCCAAAAGCTGCTTCTAACTTGGAAAACCCGGTGTACACGTAGGGTGTAGCGCTGGCCGTGCCGGTTGTGTCTTCGCTGGTTGTTTCGCTCACCATGACAATCCTGCCATGATGCTGGTATCGGATGCGCCACAGGGTAGCCCGTATCCCAGTTGGTAGTGTTCTCTGGCTGGTAGCGGCTGGGCGATCAGGTTACTCAAGGCAAACACGGTGGGGGCAGCCGTCGTGTCGGTGACAGTTGCTCGGGCCGCGTGCGGATTGGTGTGAGAGACCTCCCCGTCGGCGATCCACAGCTGGGTAGCGTGAGCTTTCATCGCGCGAAGCTTAGCTGAATAGGCGACCTCATTAAGGGGCACTACAAAGTCGGAGTGCTCTACCGCTGCGATATCCCCCTCCCCTGGCCACCGCCATCCTTCGGGAATGGTCGCGATGGCGGCAAGTCCCGTGATCCACATCCTCACGGCTCGTAACGGCCCACACAATCCGCTGAGGTTGTTCTTCCTCTGGGAGGCGAGGGATCGCCGCGTGGGTGATCTCGTGGGCACGGATATGGTCAGGGTGCCCATATCCGCCGTCGGGACCGTAGGTGACCACCACGTGCGGGCGAAGGCGGTTCAGAACGTGCGCAAGCTGCTCCACGGCGGTATCACCCGAGTTGATGAAGGCGCGGGGATGGTTGTTGGCGGGGTCTCCCACCATGCCGGAATCCCGCCATCGGCCAGCACCGCCGAGAAACTCGCCACGAACACCCAGGTGGCGTAAGGGATTCGCGTAGTTCCGCAATGCGTAATCCCCCCAGTTGATCCGCAGCGTCCGCCACAAGCCCCTGGTAGGTTTCTCCGATGACTTCGCCTTGTTCGCCAAGCGTGCAGGTCACCACGGTTACGTCGGCACCGCGCTCGGCGGCATCGGCGAGCAGGCCGCCGGTCCAGATTGCTTCATCGTCGGGGTGGGCATGGACCGCGACAATGCGCGCCCCCGCCAGGTCACGTGATGGCATCATGCTTTACTCATCCTCAGCTTTAATCGATCCGGTGGACTTCCATGTAGGTGCGGTGACAAACGCACCGGCCTGACCACCAGTTGGCCACTGCGCAAGATCCTCCGACGGTCCAATAATGTTTTTGCCTAACGCGTCAAGGCGACGATCCGCCATGAGGGGAATCCGAAGGCGTTCGCGATGCTCAATGTCCTCGAAAAAGGGCATGTAGTCGCTTTCTGCGGCAGTCCCTGCCATGGCTTCCGTAACTTTGCGTTGCACATCGGGCAGGCACAGACCAGAGAGGTTTCCAGAAAACATCAAAGTGCCCGCGTTGTTGGCATCGTCTGTGCTATTGGGGGTTTGAATGGTGCCTGATGCTGTCACGGTGGTGGGAACTACAGGGGCAGGCGTAGCGGCTGGCCATGACTTGCGGCGTAGACCCCACTCTGTTCCAGCTGATCACAGCATCTGCATCACCTCGCGGGAGTTGCGTCCCGGCGATCTCTTTCATATCGCCCATTACGGTCTCCACATCAATTCCTTCAGCGCGCAGCAGGTCAGCTATGGTAATCGCTGCAGCTGAGGCGGTCTGGTCGGTGGCATCCACCGCCAACCGTAGTGGGCCTTTGGTTTTCACTGCCTGCACCACGGTGTCTCGGGCGGCGGCTCGTTCCTCCTCGCTGGGTTGTTCCAGGGGATCCGCTGTAGCCAGGTTGGTTGAGCGGCCGGCGGCGAGGCGCCGCAACCCGGGGGACGTCGATAAGCAATGTCAGTGCGTGCCGGAGTTCCGGGTCGGAGAGGATGCGGGAGTTGACGGACATGGTGAGTTCCAGCCGGGAATCGCGGTCGCGGGTACGCACCTGCGTGTAGGGCAGCAAATCCAGCGACTCCAGTGAGGTCTCCGTGGGCGTCAAGTCTGCAAAGCTGATCTGCCCACTGCGAAGCATTTCCGCCCCGTGCGTGGGGGTCCGCACCTCGCGGAATTGCAGGGTCTCTGTCGCGGCTGGATGCGCGCCCCAGAAACGGTCGTTACGAGCCAGCGTGACCACACCCCGGGGGCGGTCAATCGAGCGAACCATGTAGCGCCCAGCTGACGCCGGAATTGAGGTAGCCAGCGCCTGCTCGAAGGTAGTTCCGGTGTTAAACATGTGACTGGGCAGCAAATTATTAAACAGCACCTGCCACTGCGCCACGCGTTCCGACAAATCCACCTCGACTGTTTTCCCCCCGTTGCTCACCCGGATCTGTTTGATCGCGCGGTACGGTGCCGGGTCAATCGCACCGGGAGTACTCACCATGCCCGCCCACAAATACCGGAAATCGGCACCGGTGATGGGCGTTCCATCACTCCACTGCGCCTCCCGACGAATCTGGTAACGCAGCGTCTGCACCGCCCCACTTTCCGACGCCTCGACCTCCTCGGCACTGGTCAGCACATCTGTATTCATTTCCCCCTGAACAAAAGCGCTGGGCAACACCAGCGCCGCAAGTCGCCTGAACAAAAGCGTGATCGTCGGCGCTGAGGTGAGGGTTCAGCCCGCGGGTAAGCGGATCGATGCCAATGCCGATCACATCCGCCTTGTTCTTGGCACTATCTGCCGGTGGCATGGACGTGGTGCTGGTTTGCTCCTGTGGGTCCTCCACGGGCGGTGGCCCCGGATTCGCCGAACATGCGGCAACACAACAACACGCCACGACGAGGGGCGCAAAAAACGGCAGATTTTTCACGCCTATATTTTTACCAGGTATGGCTGCGCTACTTCTGCGGTTTACTTGTTGCGCTGCTTTTCCCGAGACCGAGCGCGTGCACGGTCAGTGGCGTTCAAAATGACCTTACGAACACGAATCGTTTCTGGGGTAACTTCCACGCATTCGTCCTGGCCACAGAACTCCATGGCCTCGTCAAGAGACAGGTTGCGGGCCTTTGCCAGCGTTACCGTCGCCTCCGAGGTAGCGGAGCGCATGTTCGTAAGTTTTTTCTCGCGGGTGATATTGATGTCCATATCCTCCTCGCGGTTATTGGAACCCACAACCATGCCCTCGTAGGCTTCCGTGCCGGGTTCCACAAAGAAGGAACCACGGTCGGCTAGCTGTTGGAGCGCGTAGGCAGTGATCTGGCCGGAACGATCCGCCACAAGGGACCCCTGAGCGCGGTCTCTAATCTCGCCAGCCCACGGTTCGTAGCCATCGGAATAGTGGTTGGCAATGCCTGTACCACGCGTTTCCGTGAGGAAGGTAGTGCGGAATCCGATCAATCCACGGGCAGGGACCTTAAACTCCATGCGTACCCAGTCCGTCCCGGTATTATCCATGGACACCATCTGGCCTTTACGTGCGGCCATCAGCTGTGTGACCGCACCCTGATGCTCGGCAGGAACATCAATCACCATGTGCTCATACGGCTCGTGCAGGACACCGTCAATGGTCTTGGGCACCACCTGAGGCTTACCCACGGTGAGTTCAAAACCCTCGCGGCGCATGGTCTCCACCAGCACTGAGAGCGCCATCTCACCACGACCCTGCACCTCCCATGCGTCTGGGCGTTCGGTGGGAAGCACGCGGATGGAAACGTTACCGATCAGCTCCTGATCGAGGCGGGCCTTGACCATACGTGCGGTGAGTTTATCCCCGCCGCCACGGCCTGCCAGCGGGGAGGTGTTCACGCCGATGGTCATGGAAATGGCGGGTTCATCAACGGTGATGCGCGGCAGTGCCACCGGATTCTCGACGTCCGCGAGAGTATCACCAATCATGATTTCCTCAATGCAGACACCGCCGCAATGTCCCCAGCAATGACCTCGGTGGCGGGCACGCGATTCACACCCTCAGTGCGCAGCAGTTCCGAGATTTTGGCGGTTTTGGTGTGCTGATTGCCGTCCGAGTCGTAGTGAATCCAAGCAACTTGCTGGCCTTTGCGTAGAATGCCCGCGTGCACACGGACCAGGCCAATGCGGCCCAGGAACGAGGAGGAGTCCAGATTGGTCACGTGGGCTTGCAGGGCACCGTCAATGTCGGCAGACGGTTCAGGCAGGACGTCGTATAGCACGTCAAACAGTTCCTGAAGGTTGTCCGCATCAGGGACATTGCCGTTCCCAGGGTTGGTTGTGGAGGCTTTGCCTTCCCTGCCGGATGCATACAGACAGGAAGATCAAGAAGGGTCTCGGCGGCTTCTTGAGCCTCTGGGTCTTCCAGCGTAGAAGCAAGCTCCAGCAGAAGATCATGCGCTTCTTCCACCACCTCGTCGATGCGGGCATCGGGGCGGTCGGTTTTATTCACCACGATGATCACAGGCATCTTGGCCGCCAGTGCTTTACCGAGTACGAAACGAGTCTGAGGCAGGGGGCCTTCCGAGGCGTCGATAAGCAACACCACACCGTCCACCATGGACAGTGCACGTTCCACTTCCCCACCGAAGTCTGCGTGGCCGGGGGTATCAATGACGTTGATGATCAGGTCCTGACCGTCCTTGCCAACCCCCTTGCGGCGGATAGCAGTGTTTTTTGCCAGAATGGTGATGCCTTTTTCTTTCTCGAGGTCACCAGAGTCCATGACGCGGTCGACGAGTTCAGCGTGGGCATCAAAGGCACCGGATTGGCGCAGCATGGCGTCGACAAGGGTGGTTTTTCCGTGGTCAACGTGCGCGACGATGGCAACGTTTCGGAACTCTGTATTGGTCACTGGGGCGGTCACTGCTGGCTTTCTCCTGCCGTTCAAGTTTGTCGATCGGTGCATAAGAGTACTCCGGCAGCAGCATGAACGCACCTTGAGGGCTTGTGTGAGATGGGCATGGGCATGATGTGGGCCTGGTTTTGCCCCCAGAGAGGATCGTAGGGATGGTGCAGCAGGGAGAGATATAGCACGTGCGCTTCTGCTTTTGCTGTGTAACGTTCTCATTACTTTCAACGAAAACTTAGGTGTAACGTTGTGTTCTGTTTGTTAGCTGAACATTAGCTTCGATTTTTAAGGTAGTCCTTTATCTATGCGTTTGATGAGTCCTCGCACCCGCCAGGCATACACCCGTCGGACACGGCCCCCACTTCACACCCCCAGCTCCACCCTGTTCAATCAGGAAGACTTCACAGGAGGGGCCAATGTGACTACTGTGAAAGAAGTTAATATTGTGACTAACTTGCGAGCGACCATATAGTAAAGGACACAGGTTACAGTGCGTTTTTCCACAAAGTTCCTCTCAGCAGTGGTTTTGTCCACACCGAGCTGGTGGACCACCGCGGCAACCCGGCGCGCCATCGCCACCGTCATGACGGCTGGCGTACTGTTCACAGCCGGAACTGTTCCCATGGCCCCCAGCGCAGTGGTTCCCGTTGCTGCGGCAGCGGACAAAGACAAGGCTGACAAAGATAAGTCGGATAAGGATAAAGCCGACAAGAACAAGGCACGTCCTATCGCCTCCCCTGCCCCGAAAGGCCCAATCAACAACCCTGTTGACGCAGCCAACGCCATTGTGAAGGACATGTCACCCCTTGATGAACTTGGCCGGCCCAAGCCAGAAATCCTCAACAGCATGCGCGCCTTGGCCGATCAGCCGGGCATGGACAAGAAAATTGCCGACCTGATCCGCTCCGCCGTCAGCTACTACGAAGGTGAAGGCGAACCTGGAGTGAACATGCCCGCCCTGTCCGACGCCCCGGCGATCACGCAGTTCGGCTGGCCCGCTTTTGCCGGAGAGTGCATTGGTGGGTCACAAAACGCCACCGGCACCGCCTTTGCGGTATCCGGCCCGGCGAAGCTTCCCTGTGCCCGGGGTGCCGGAAAACCACACTGCTTTTGTGTTCACCGCGCTGGGCACTGGCGCTTTGGCGGAGCAACAACGTGGTGAGATGACGGTGCAGTGGGTCAACATGAACACCCTGAAGCATGGGGTGGCACCACTGAAATACAACGGAATCAATCCTTCAGGCCCCGCAACCGTCTCTGGTACCGCTGAAACCGGCCGCGGAACAATCGTGGCGTGGCTCAGCGGCACTATCAACACCAAGGAAAAGAACGCCGAAGGTGCTGAGACCGTGGCCAACTGCACTTTCACCCCCACCGCCGGAATTATTACAAATTAAGGTAGCCCTACCATGGTTGATCTGCACCCCGTGAAAAGCGAGACGTTTTTGGTGCCTGAGCGGATCAATATCGATCCCAAAGGCTTCAAACGCGCCGTTGATACTTACACGGAAACTGACTTTGGCCTCTACATGGCGCGGGGCGCAGATCACCCCGATTTTGGCTACCTGGAAAGCTGGCTGCTACCTGAACTCAACCTGCGGGTGAGCATTTTCCACTTCCGCGACAAGGACAAGTCCGACAGCTCAACGTCCGGCACCACACGTTCCGACTACTACGTGGACATTGTGGATATTGCCGTAGACACCGCCAATGACACCAGTACATGGCACACCCGTGATCTCTACGTAGACCTCAGCTGCGTTGTGGGCGAACCCGTGGATGTGCTAGATATTGACGAGCTTGCGGCATCCACCTCTGCGGGCATCATCACCGCCGATGAGGCAGAACGTGCCATCGAGGCAACATTGACCGCCGTGGATGGCATTACGCGGCACGGCGACAATATCCTGGAATGGCTGGCCGCCCAAGGTTATCCGCTCACATGGGCAGATAATGTGACCCTCACCTCACCTATGAGCACCTAGAACTACGTTAAACTTAAACGTCATGACCACAGCAGACAATCCTGGGATTCTCGGAGAACCAACCACTGGTATCACCGAAGCCACCGTGTACCACAATCCGCAGTGCTCAAAATCCCGCGCTGCACTCGCCTATCTCGAACAACGCGGCATCACGCCTACGATCATCCACTACTTGACGGACACTCCCACGGCCGAGGAACTGACCGCTGTTCTCGCCACCGCTGGGTTGAAGGCACACGATATTATCCGTACCGGCGAGTCCGCCTACGCACACCTGGGGTTAAGCACCGAAACCCCCGATGCCGACCTCATCACAGCTATGGTTACCCACCCTGAACTGATCGAACGTCCTTTAGTTGTCACCCCAAAAGGGGCCATTCTCGCACGACCAACTGACCTTATCGCCACAATTCTTTAGGATTAAGTAATGCCGAATCACGCTATACGACGCACCAGCCTCGCACTCGCCACAGCAACCCTCACCGCAGCTGCCATGCTCGGCACCATCAGCCCGGCTTCTGCGATCAGCGGCGGCCGCAACGCTGATGGCGACGTGGCAGCCACCGCGTCTGCCCGCGTCATCCTTGGCAATACTGATTGCAGTGCCACCCGCATCTCCCCTGAGTGGCTGATCACCGCTAAGCACTGTGTCGGCCAGGGCAACCGTTCTCTAGTCTCCCTGGGTGGAAACCGCCAGGGCGAACAGCGCCACGCTGCGGAGGTGGTCATGCACCCCACGGCCGATCTTGCAGTGATCAAACTGGACCAGCCGAGTAACGGGCCCGTCGCAAAGCTTTCTGGCCAGCATCTGACCCCCGGGACTCATGCACGCGCTGTGGGCTGGGGCGGAGGTACACAGAACTACTTCCCGATGGTGCAGCAAGGCGACCTTGAGGTGCAGCGGCGTGTGTTCAACATTGATCCCGACAACCGCGAGGCCGATCTGCTTGAGGTGTGGGTGACCGGTGGGCACCTGACGCCCGGCGATTCCGGCGGTCCTCTGCTTATTGGCGATACCATCGCGGGCGTAGCCAGCATGTCCAACGAGAATGCGCTGCCCCACGTCAACGGCAGCATTGGCTGGTACGTCCCCGTTGCTGAGCATACCGAGTGGATTACCCGCCAGACTGGAGTGGCCGCGACGGCAGCCGCTGGTCAACCTCACGCCCCGTGCCGACATTCTGCAGGCACCCGCCGTGCAACCGCGTTCCCTCGCACCTGCTGTAGGAAGCTCCGCCGTTGATTCCTGGCTGAGCACCCTGCCATTCAGGATTACGCACTCATAGCAGTAGCGCCCTAGCGGAAGCGTAAGGCACTAACCCCCTCTGCATCAGCTGACAAACCAGCCCATGCAGAGGGGGTTTCAGTATTTCTACTGGCCAACCCCCAGTTCAATCCCCAAACCGGGCACTGAATCAATGAGGTCGCGCGTGTAGGATTCCGTCGGGTTGGCAAAAATCTCATCGACCGTGCCGGACTCGACGAGTTTACCTTGACGCATAACCGCCACGTCATCAGCGGTCTGGCGGACCACCGCCAAGTCATGGGTGATGAACAAGTAGCTGAGGTCCAGCTCTTCCTGCAGCCCGGCCAACAACTGCAGAATCTGGTTCTGCACCAACACGTCCAGCGCGGACACGGCCTCATCCAGCACAATCACCTCTGGGTTCAACGCCAGTGCTCGCGCCACCGCGATGCGCTGGCGCTGACCGCCCGACAGCTCGTTTGGGTAGCGACGCATGGTTGAACGCGGCATGGCCACCATGTCTAGGAGTTCAGCCACGCGAGCCTCGCGTTCCTTCCGGTTTCCGGTCTTGTGCACCACCAAAGGTTCTTCAATACACCGGTAGATGGAATACATGGGGTCCAAGGAACCGTAGGGGTTTTGGAACACCACCTGCAGCTTCCTGCGCATCTCAAACAACTCGGAGGATCCCAGCGTGGAAAGATCCGTTCCCTTATAGAACACCTTTCCGCTGGTTGGATCCAGCAGATTCAACACCATATTGGCCACGGTGGATTTGCCCGACCCGGACTCCCCCACCAGCGCTAGGGTGGTGCCTTTGCGGAGGCTAAAGGACACATCATCCACCGCCAGCAGTTTCTTCTTCGCGCCTTTTTCGCCGCGAATATCAAACTCCTTGGTCAGGTTTTCCACCCGAATGACTTCCTCATCCGAGGCCTCTGCCTTCCCAGCCAGCAACTCAGAGGATTCGATGCCGTGTTCCTGCGCAGATTGGATACGCGCGGACGCCAGCGAGGGAGCCGCCTTGACTAGGCGCTGCGTGTAGGGGTGCTGCGGGTCGCGCAGAATATCCAGACTCGGGCCAGATTCCACGACGCGGCCACGGTGCATAACAACAAGGTGCGAGGCGCGTTCGGCTGCCAGGCCCAGATCGTGGGTAATAAACAGCACCGCCGTGCCTAGTTCATGCGTCAGCCCTTCCAGATGATCCAGAATACGACGCTGCACCGTCACATCGAGGGCGGAGGTGGGTTCGTCGGCGATGAGCAGCTTCGGGCGTGCAGCCAGCCCGATGCCAATGAGCGCACGCTGGCGCATACCACCGGAAAACTCGTGAGGGTACTGCTTGGCGCGGCGCTCGGCGTCGTCAAGCCCTGCCTCTTGCAGCAGCTCCACCACGCGTTTGTTGGCTTCGGATCCTTCCACCACGTTGTTCGCGCGCAATGATTCTTTCACCTGGGTGCCGATGCTCCATACCGGGTTAAGGTTACTCATCGGGTCTTGCGGCACCAGGCCGATGTCGGAGCCGCGGTAGTGCTGCATCTCCTTGTCGCTCAGCCCCGTAATGTCCTTGCCATTGAACAAAATCGTGCCGCCAGTGACTTTGCCCGTACCGGGAAGCAACCCGATCACCGCCATCGCCGTGGTGGACTTGCCTGAACCGGACTCCCCCACAATAGCCACGGACTGGCCCGGGTAGATGGTGAGGTTGACGCCGCGAACAGCATCCACCACACCCGTGGAGGAGGTGAAGGAGATTTTCAGATCCTTCAGTTCAAGCAATGGTTGGTCGTTGTTGTCAGTCATCGCTTTCTCACTCATCGTTTCCGGGACTTCGGGTCAAGGGCGTCACGCACAACATCACCCATCATGATGAAGCTGAGCACCGTCAGCGCTAGCGCCATGGCCGGGTAGAACAGCACCATGGGCTGCGTACGTAGCGATGCCTGTGCGCTGGAAATATCCCCACCCCACGACACAATTGTCGGCGGCAGGCCGATACCCAGGAAGGACAGCGTTGCTTCCGCCACAATGAAGGTGCCCAAAGCCACTGTTGCGTACACGATGATCGGCGCGGCGGCATTCGGCAGGATGTGTTGCAGCAAAATCCTGCTTTTCGACGCCCCGAGAGCCTTCGCCGCAATCACATACTCGTCGTTTTTCACGCTCATCACGGCACCGCGGGTGATGCGGGCAATGGAGGTCCAGCCGAAGATGCCCAGCACAAGCACCACGGTCACGATGGTGCGTTGCTCTTTGAACATCTGCATCACGACGATGGCGGCCAGCACAAGCGGAATGGCAAAGAAAATGTCAGTAATGCGGGACAGCACCGAATCAAGGAAACCGCCAATGTAGCCTGCGAGGGAACCGATCAGCGTACCAATAATCACCACCAACAAGGTGGTGAGCACGCCAACGGCCACGGAGGCACGAGCACCATAGACGGTGCGCGAGTAAATGTCACAGCCTTGACGATCAAAGCCAAACGGATGGCCAGGCTCGGGACCCTTCAGTTGCTGCCCCAGCACGCACACACCGGGTTTCACCGAGGTGAACCACTGCGGCACAAGTGCGAGGAGCAGCGCAATAATGATCAGGGTAGCGGCGATCCAGAACAGGGGGCGGCGACGCAGGTAACGCCATGCCTCACTCCACACTGAGGTGGGGGCCGACTCGTCAGCCACGGCATCGACAGCACCTAGCCCGGTTTCGTCGGTGTCCGCAATGAAGCGCTCTTGACCACGGCGTGGTGTAACTGAGTTAGACATAGCGAATCCTTGGGTCGAGAAGGGCGTAGATCAAATCCACGAGGAGATTGGCGAAAATATAGACAATGATGAGCACCATGGTGAAAGACACAACAGTGGTGGGCTCACCTTTCAGGATCGCCTGGTACATGGTTCCACCAACACCGCTGATACCGAAGATGCCTTCCGTGACAATGGCACCAGCCATGAGTCCACCAAGGTCTGCGCCGATGTAGGTGACCACGGGGATCAGGGAATTACGCAACACATGCCGCCCCATCACAGCGCCGTTGCTCAAGCCTTTCGCCCGCGCGGTGCGAACATAATCGGCGGTGAGATTTTCACTGACGGATTGTCTTGTCAACCGAAGGACATACGCGAAACGACAACGCACCCAGCACAATCGCGGGCATGAGTAGGGCTTGGAAGCTATCATTCGCACCCACTGTTACGGGCAGAAGTTTCCACTTCACACCCACCACAAACTGCAGCACAAAGCCGATCACAAACGAGGGAACGGCAATGACAAACAACGACATGACCAGAACAGTGGAGTCAAAGATACCGCCGCGGCGGATACCAGCAATGACGCCGAAGGCCACACCGAAGATGGTTTCAAAAACCAGTGCCATCACAGCCAGTTTGATGGTCACAGGGAACGCGTGCGCCATCACTTCAGTGACGGGCCGTCCAGAGAAGGTTGTACCAAAGTCAAGGGAGAACACACCTTTGAGGTACAGCAAGTACTGGACAATAAATGGTTTATCCAGATTGTATTCAGCTCGGACGCGAGCTTCCGCTGCTGCTGAAAGGCCGCGGTCACCGCCGAGTGCCTGGACTGGATCACCAGGCATAAGAAAGACGAGGGCGTAAATCAGTAAGGTCGCTCCGAAAAAGACCGGAATCATCTGGAGCAAGCGGCGCCCAACATAACGCAACATGGTTGGTTTCCTTCACGAGTTTTGGTGAAGTGGCAACGCCCCGAGTCCGCTCACATGCGGCCTCGGGGCATGCCGAAGGACGGGTTACATCCTGTTACTTCCTGGTGATCTTGTAGTAGAGCGGGGTGGTATTCCAGCCGAACTCCACGTTGCTCACGTTCTCGGAGTATCCACCAGTTACGTTGGAGTACCACAGTGGAATAGCCGGAAGATCCTTAAACAGCGTCTCCTGGGACTGGTTGTAGAGGCATTGGATTCCTCAGAAGTCTTTGCGCCTGCGGCTTCCTTCAGCTTGGCATCAAAGTCGGGGTTGGAGTAGTCACCATCGTTGCTGCTGCCGCCTGTGCCGTAGAGCGGCACGAGGAAGTTACCCAAACCGGGGTAGTCGCCTATCCATCCAGAACGGAAGGCACCGCTGATGGTGCGGTTGGTGATGTCGTCACGCAAGGACTTGAAGTCCGGGTAGGGGTTACCCACGGCCTCAATGCCCAGAGTGTTCTTGATGGAGTTTGTCACAGCATCGACCCAGCCCTGGTGCCCGCCGTCGGCGTTGTAGGCGATGCTGAATTCACCGGTGAAGGGGGACATTTCATCGGCCTTGGCCCACAACTCTTTGGCCTTCTCGGGGTTGTAGGCGAGAACATCGTTTCCTGCGATGTCGGCGGAGTAGCCTTCCGCGACAGGAGCGGTGAAGTCTTTTGCGGGAGTGCGAGTCTTGTTAAAAGATCTTCTCGGTCACTTCCTCGCGGTTGATGGCCAGCGAGAGCGCCTGGCGGCGGAGTTTTCCTTCCTCACCGCTGAAGTGTTCCAGCTTCTGCGGAATGGTGAAGCTTTGGAAAAAGGCGACAGACTTGTTGACGGCGCGGTCGCCCAGTTCCTGTTGGAAGCTCGTCATGGCGGAGTCCGGAACCGTATCCAGCACGTCGAGCTGGCCCGCGAGGAGGTCAGCGTAGGCGGGGTCGAGCTGGGGATAGAAGACGAACTTCACGCCCTCGTTTTGGGCTTTGCGGTCGCCCTTGTAGCCGTCATTGGGAACGATGGTGGCGCTTTCGTTGTGGGACCACTCTTGCAGTTTGTAGGGTCCGCTACTCACGGGCTTTTCGCCGTAGGCATCCATGTCATCAAAAGCGGAATCGGGAAGCGGGAAGAAGGCCTGATAACCAAGGCGATTCGGGAAGTCAGCTTCCGGCTGGTTCAGCTCCACGGTAAATGTTTTGTCGTCAACAACCTTCAAACCCTCCATGGGCTTTCCGGATTCATATCCCCTGAACGGATTCGAAGTAGGAGGATCCAAGCTGATCATGTTCTACAACATAGTTCCATGCCTTGACAAAGTTATCAGCTTTGATGGGGGTGCCGTCGGAGAATGTCGACACCGTCTTTGAGGGTGATGCGGTAGGTTTTTTCGCCCTCAAGCTCAATGGATTCAGCGAGGTCTTTCTTGGCTTTACCCTCTGCGTCGTAGTACATCAGACCGGAGTTGATCATCTCGATGATGCGACTACCACCGTTTTCAGTGGTATCACCTGGAAGAAGAGGATGCTGGGGTTCGGTGCTGTTGACAACGATATAGTTCCCGTCGCCGCCGCTGCCTCCCGAGCCAGAGGAGCAGGCAGCCATTCCGACTGCGAGCGCTGCCGCTGTGAGTACAGCGATTGTTTTCTTAAGCGTCATGAAGACCTCCAGTGTCTGCGAACGACAAGGCGGGCAGCGAGGGAGCCAGCCCGGTTTCGTTATTGGATATCTTAACTGTGAGGAACATCAAAAAAAGAAACAGGGTTGATACATGTTACAAAAATATGTTCACCACTCCCCCTACCAGTCCCGTGAACTGCTAAAACGGGCGTTATGTCGATATCGCCACACTAACCCCGTTTCCCACGCAATCGGGGAAACACGACGTCTCTACTCAGTGGTGCTAACTCCGGACTTGTTGACGAGACATCACACCAGCATGCTTCATCAATTTCCGCCCGCACACTGGGCAAATGATCAAGAGTCCCGCTCCAGACAAACACGTCACAACACACGGTGGCACCTGGTTCGTTCGCCGCTGGCGCTGTCAGTGTATCCAGATACGTGAGTTCACTCAGCGGCAGCTCAAGCCCAATTTCTTCGAAAATCTCCCGCGCGGCTGTCTGGATAGGCTCCTCCCCTGGCTCAATTTTACCCCCGGGCAGCATCAATGCAGTGGTCCCACGTTTTCGAACGCTCAGAATTTTCCCATGTGGGTTTTCAATAACCACCGCAGCTATCCGTATGACAGTCATGGTGTTTCACCCTAGTTCATAGTCCACGGGCAGCTGCTCACCACGTGCATCCTCCTGCGCCGCCCACACGTCCCACCAGTCGGCGAAAGCTGGGTCCCGTGTCAAGGCACGTTGTTTACGCGTCTGAGTATCCAGGTGAAGCCGAATGCTCACTACCTTGCCGCGTTTCTGCGCCGCGCGTATCGACGCCTCGCTGACCGCACCCACCCCTTCTACAATCCTCGGCCGCTCAGGATCCAGGTTTACCCACCCACCAGACGTGTTGGTCTCCCAGTCCCAGCGCCGATAACCGGGATGCGTGGGATGAAGAACATCGTGGGCGACCATACTCATGGCATCGTTCAAGCCCCACCAACCGGGATAGAAATCATCAAGATGGATAACCTCATGGCCGGTGAGCCTGGCTAGTGCCGCAGCGAACGTGGTTTTGCCAGAGCCGGAGCGGCCGTCGATAAGTACCGTGCGGGCATCGGCGCAGGCATGGGCAATGGTGTGCAGGTGGTCCATTAAGCCCCCAGAAACCGGAATGTTCCAGCGTAGACGGCAACGGCGATGGCGGCGGTGGAGATGAGTGCTGCGATCATCAGCACCACCGCGTCCCGCCAGCCAACCGTGGATGCGCGACCCCATGTGCGCAGACCCGGCGCGCCGAATCCTCGGGCTTCCATGGCGGTGGCGAGCTTCGTACCGCGTCGCAGTGCCACAACGAGCAGGCTGAAGGACATGGTGGCGGCGTGGCGGATGCGGGAGGTGTCGGCAACACCCCGCGCGCGGCGTGCTCTGCCGAGGGATGCCCAGTCCCTGCGAAAGAGTCCAAGGAGGCGGACACCTGCGACAGCCCCAATGACAAAACGTGCTGGAAGTCGGAGGACTTGGGCGAGGCCGTCGCCAAAGTCGGTGGGGTCCACACGCGCGGTGAGCACCACCACCGGCAGGCCGATGGCCAGAACACGTACCATAATCGCCAACGCGAGCTGGAGGGAGTTGTCGGTGATGTGTGCGAAGAGGAAGCTGGCGTATTCGGTTCCTTCTGGGCGTCCGTAGAGCGCCATCGACAGTCCCGAGATGGGTGCGGCGGCGAGAATGGGCCAGCTGCGGCGGATGAGCTGTAGCCACGGCATCCCGCGAGGGGCGCGAGCAGGATAGTTGCTGTCAGTGCCACGGCGGCGGAGACCACATCGACGCTGAGCAGCAGCGGCGTGGCTAGGAGAAGGACCGCGCCAATCCTGGTGACGGGGTTGATGGCATCCATGAAGCTAGTCATTTAACGCACCTCGATGTGGTGTTGGCCCATGAGGGCGATGAAGAGCTCGTCGTGGGTGATGGCGGCGAGGGTAATTCCCTCCTCACGCAGCCCACGAAGGAGACGCACGAGTTCAATGAAGGTTCGACGGTCCTGACCGAACGTGGGTTCGTCCATGATGATGACGCTGGGCGCGCACACCAGTGCGGTTGCTACCGACAACCTGCGCTTCTGGCCACCGGACAGCGAGAAAGGGTGCGCCTCGGCGAGATGGTCAAGGCGCAGCATATGAAGCAATTCATCGACGCGTTCTAGGTCTGTGGTGGTGGGTGTGCGGCGCTTGCGGAACCAACCCCTACCCCCGCCACCTGCGCCGTCGCGCAACGTGGCACCGATGAGCAGTTCCTCCCGAACAGTGCGCGCTAGGAACTGGTGCTCGGGGTTTTGGAAGATGCACCCGATGCGGCTGGCCAACTCTTCCGATGTCCACCCGCCAGGGTTGGTGCCAAGCCCGCGCGCAACAGTAGCGTCGGCCTCAACGGTGCCCGCAATCGGGTTCAACAACCCGGCGAGAGTAAGACCAAGGGTAGTTTTACCTGCGCCGTTGGGCCCAGTGATCACCGTGGAGCAGCCGAGGGGAAGGTGCAATGTACGGGGTTCGCCAACAGGGGTGTGGGAGTCCCAGCCAACGCTCAATTGTGTTGCCTGGAGAGCAGATTGTGCATCCCCAACCCCAGGCAGCGGTTCAATAGGAACATCCATGCCGGGCACCCACACACGCCCACGTCGGCCAGACGTTGCCCATAGTGTTCCAACACGTGGTGAGGCGGACCGTCGGCAATGATGCCCCGCTCAGCGGTGCCGAGAACCACAAGCCGATCCACCACGTCACACCACGTGTCCACGCGATGTTCCACCACAATCAGCGTGGCGCCCGTCTCCGCCGCGACCTGGGCGACGGCATCGCGGACGTCCTGTACACCACCCGGGTCAAGGTTCGCCGTGGGTTCATCAAGCACGATCACTTGCGCCCCCATGGCGATCACGCCAGCGAGAGCCAAGCGTTGCTTCTGCCCACCGGAGAGGTGTTCCGTGGGGTGATCAAACGGCAGCGGCAATCCCACCATGTCCAGAGCGCGACGCGCGCGATGCCACATCTCCTCACGCGGAACCCCCAGGTTCTCGCAGCCAAACACCACGTCGTCGCCGACGCGGGAACAAATCACCTGCGAATCGGGGTCTTGCAGCACCAACCCCACCATGCCGCGGACGCTGCGGGAGGGGTGGCCGTCGATAAGCACCTGCCCAGCCTGTTCCCCTTCATCATCACCGAGAATCCCGGCGATGGCGGCGAGCAGCGTTGATTTGCCAGAGCCAGATTCCCCGAGCAGGAGCACCCGCTCACCTTGATCGATGCTCAGTGTCAAGCCCTCAAGGGTGGGGTTTTTGCGTCCGGCGTGCCGCCAGCCGAAATCCTGGACACGTACCGCAACGGGCATGGCGCTACACCAGGCGCTGGCGCTCGCGACCCACGGCGAAACGATCCAGCGCGCCCGTCGCCGCCAAGCCGCGCACCAACACAAACCCCAATGCACCAGCAAGCAACGCGCCACTGACGCACATGGTGGACAGATAAATCACGTTGAAAGTCACAGACATTGCGTAGTTCGCACTAGTCACCAGTTCAAGCGCCCAGCCGCCAACGGCCGCGCCAATACCCCCGAGCACAGCCACTGGTAGGGAAAACCGGCGGTAAACAAAAATCGCAAACATTAGTTCCGCACCCAACCCTTGAGCCAGGCCGGAATACACCGTCTCGATCCCCACTGGTTACCCAGAACGGCCGACACACAAGCCGCCACCACTTCGACAAAAATCGCGGCACCCGGCTTGCGGATCACCAGTGCACCCAGGACGCCACCGATCAACCAGATACCCGTTGCGATACCCCCGAAACCGGGTGTTATGGCTTGCGCCGCCGTGTACCAGGCGTAGCCAATTGAATTCCATACCCAAAACAGCAGGCCACAGGCCACGCCAAGCACTGCCGCAACAACAATGTCCACGACACGCCACGTCATCATCTTTTTCATTTATCCTCCCTAGCGCCGGTATTACCCGGATCAGGTTCGTGCGGTTTATTCTCAGCCACAGCCATTACGCGCCTGGCACCCGCGGGGTCGCCATTACTATACATAGACTGGGAAGTATGACTACTCCACGCCTCACCACAACAACCATAGGAATCGCGGCAGCCGCCTTCTGCCTAGCAGTAGGACTCAGTGCCTGCGGAACACAAAACACCTCGCAGATGAACGCAGCAACACCGCTCACTTCCACCTCAACCACCAAGACAACCACCACCCATAAAGCACCCCATCCACCCCCGAAAGCACCCCTCGTAGGCCCCTGCGAAGCTGAGCAACTAGAGATGGTCGCCACCCCCAGCGGCAACGGCGCAGGCTCCACCTTCACAGAAATCACCCTCACCAACAAAGGCCCAGCCTGCATCCTCAAAAGGCTTCCCAGGGCTATCACTTCTCGACGGCGCGAAAAACCAGATCGGTGCAGCCGCCACCCGTGAAGGCGAGGGCAATCCGACAATTCCGGTTCCGACGGCCTGATCCAAACCGGTTCTAACGCGCACTTTGGCCTCAGGTCCAGCAACCCACACATCCACAACTGTGATTCCGTTGCGGAATCAGTGTTTGTGCAGGTCTACCCCCCGAATGACACTGGATCAATCACGGCACCATTGACGTTGGAAACCTGCACCGATGAATCGGTGGAGACTCTGTCAGTAACGCACATGTCCTAACTCTTATAGTGATTTAACCCATGCGATAAATGCATCAGGATCCTCATTAGCACCATGGCCTGCGTCCCAGTAGTAGGACGTGTCCACTGCGTCACCAGCGTTACTTAACGCCGAGGCAAGGTTGCTGACAATAGAGAAACTGGTGTCCGTATCTTTCGCACCCACCCGGAGGAACCAATGCCGAGCGCGTTGGGGGTTGCGGTCCAGGATAAAGCCCATCGGGTTCATGCGCGTGACCGCATCCTCCACTCCTTCCTCCAGATCGCCACCCTGCGCATAGGTGGTGAAATGCCGGGCATTTGTGTTCTCATTACCAAACAGGCTGTTCTCGCCGCTGCTTAAATCAAGCGCGTCAAATGCTGGCGCACCCTTCTTGCGACCTGCGTGATCAATGAACTGTTCCCAGGTGAAATCACCCTCCACCCACGGATTTTGTGCCACATATGCTGCCCGGTCCTCATCCGATAGACCATCCAGGTAACGCTTCGCCGAGGGGCGCAGATGCACCGACAACATATGCTCCGCCAGGTTATCCGCAGTAAGTTTCCTGCCCTGATCATCCTTGAGGCCCAACCGCTCCATGTACTGCGGGAAACGTGCACGCAGCTCCTCGGAGACGGTGGCGTTGACCGAAACTGTTTCGTTCGTGGCATCACCAAAGCACCACTCGTAGGCAGCGTCTGCGTTCTCTAGGTCGGTGATGGGGCAATAACCAGCGGCGGCGTAAATGGCGTCGCTGGCATCCGCCGCCCCGAGCTCCACAAGATCCTTCTGATACAGGTCACTGCCGCCGGACGCTCCCCAACAGCACGGACAACGCACCACCAGCGGAACTACCACTTGAGACAATCCGATCGGTGTTACCAGGCACGACACCAGCGTTAGCTTTCAGATACCGCACGGCCGCTTTAAGATCCACAATCGCGGCGGGCGCCTTGCCAAAGTACACGCCATCCGCATTGACGTTATCGCGACCGCGCGCGCCGGGATTGACCACCACAAGGCCACTGGCCAAGGCATAATCGCCGAGGTCAATATGCTTTCCGGCACTCATTTGCGCGCCGCTGCCGGATTCAACTCCACCGGCCCCGGCCGGCGGGGCGCCGCCTCCTGGAGGCATGCCACCGCCCGGCATTCCACCCGGCTGTTCAGCGTTGACAGCCGATGATGTAGCCACCAATGTTCAGGGCAAAAACAATGGGCGCCCCTGAGGCATCCACCTCTTTCCCATTCACGGACGTAGGTTGCTTTGATATTCATGCTTTGATATTCGGCATCAACCGGGTTGGCGACATACACAATCCCCTTCCACAGTTTGTAGTTGACAGTCACTTCTTCACCGTCTGCCATTGTCACTGTGGTACTTTCCTCAGTGAATGCTTTGGGATCAAAATTTAACGCAGAATTACTGCCCCCTGTTTCCGACACTGAGCTTGTCGACGTCCCGCTGCCCCCACCGGAACTGCTACACGCGCTGATGATGGGAATGCCCAACACATCACCCGCTGTCACACCAATAAAAGACCGTCGTCTCATCGTTTCTCCTTCTCGTCGCACCTTGTTTATCTAAGGCTAAGTAGTAGTGCTGTAAATATGCTGGAAATTGTCTAGAAATTTAGCCAAAGAGTAGGCGAGGCGGTCTGATGCCACCGTGAGACTGCAGTGAGGTTGCTAGGTCACAAACCTGCACAAAACTTGTCGTAGCATGGAGAGTTGACGAAAGGTGCCATCAATGACAGCAACGAATCGCCCCACTGGACTCACGTCTGCGGACGCGGCGCAACGCCTGGACACCTACGGGACGCAATGAACTCCGCGCGGCAACAACGGAACCCACATGGCTGGTTTTTCTCCGACAATTCCAAGACCCTCTGGTGTATTTGCTGTTTATCGCCATGGCAATTTCCTGCGGAGCATGGTTTATTGAAGGCTCGCATGGTGTTCCGATTGACACAGTGGTGATTGGTTTAATCGTTATAGCTAATGCGATTCTCGGCTTTACTCAGGAACAACGGGCAGCACATGCCGTCGCAGCACTTGCGCACATGACAGCAGCACATTCCACCGTGATCCGCGATGGTAAACAAACTGTCATCCCATCGGAAGAATTAGTTCCCGGCGATATTCTATTTCTTGCTGAAGGTGACGCGGTTGGTGCCGATGCGAAACTGATTTCCGCCACGAATCTCGCCGTGCAGGAATCATCACTGACAGGTGAATCCGAAGCAGTGATCAAAGACCCATCCCCCACCACAGAGAATGCACCCCTGGGAGACCGTACTGACATGGTATTTAAAGGCACCGCCGTGGTTCGGGGCGTGGGGACCGCCGAAGTCACGCACACCGGCATGGAAACCCAAATGGGGCAGATCGCCACCATGCTGGACGAGACCGAGGCGGAAGACTCGCCGCTGAAGAAGGAAATTGCTACCATCTCCCGAACGCTTGGCCTCCTCGTCGTGGGTATTGCGGTGATCGTGATGGTCACCCTCGCACTGGTCAACGGTGTACACAGCACCAAAGATGCGGTGGATATTTTGCTGCTCGGCGTCCCCCTGGCGGTGGCGGCGGTGCCGGAGGGACTGCCTGCAATTTTGTCGCTGGTGTTAGCGCTGGGCGTTCAGGCCATGGCACGCAGAAACGCGGTGATGAAGAATCTTCCATCCGTGGAAACCCTCGGTTCCGCGAGCGTTGTGTGCTCAGATAAAACCGGCACGCTCACCCGAAACGAAATGACCCTGCGGGAAATCTTCACAGCATCTGGAAGTACCATCCTGGAGGGGTCCGGCTACGATCCTTCCGGCGACGCGACCAGCATCAATGACAGCGCCCGCATTGAGGCGGAGTTGACGATGGTTGCTGGTGCAACCGCGAATAATGCGCAGCTGGAGTACACCGCCAACGGCTGGGAGATTGTAGGCGACCCAACCGAGGCGGCGTTTTTGGTGGCGCTGCCAAAGGTGGTGTTAAACCCAGACCCTGCCCCTCAGCGGCTGGGAGAAATCCCGTTCAGCTCTGAGCGCAAAATGATGACCGTCTTGGTTCCCGGCTATCTGTACAGTAAAGGTGCTCCCGATGTGTTGTTGGAGCATTGCGCCCGAGAGCAGGTGGGTAACAGCGAACGTGAGCTTGAACCGGGGCGTCGTGAAGCAATCCTGGACACCGTCGAAGAGTTATCGCGGAAGGGTTACCGCACACTGGGGGTCGCGCGGCGCACGGGTTTGGTGGCGCTGGAAGAAGATGACTTGACCTTCCTGGGTGTCGTCGGCATTATCGATCCACCGCGCGACGAGGCGAAAGAGGCCATCGAACAGGCTCACCATGCCGGTATCCGCACAATCATGATCACCGGCGATCACCCGGTGACCGCCAGCAGCATCGCAACCTCCCTGGGTTTTGATGCCACCGCCGCCTTCACCGGCAAGGACATCGATGACATGAGCGATCAGGAATTTGCTGAAGCGGTGCGCACAACCGACGTGTACGCCCTGCGTCGCACCCGCCCACAAACTCCGCATTGTGGACGCACTACAGGCGGACGGCAACATCGTGGCCATGACCGGCGACGGCGTGAATGACGCACCTGCGCTGAAAAGCGCCGATATTGGCGTGGCCATGGGCATCACCGGCACCGAGGTAACCAAAGAAGCCGCCACGATGATCCTCGCCGATGACAACTACGGCACCATAGTTTCGGCGGTGGAGCAAGGGCGCGTGACCTTTGACAACATTCGAAAATTCCTGCGCTACCTGCTGAGTTCCAACATGGGCGAAGTGGTCACCGTGTTCTTCGGTGTCCTGCTGGCGGGGTGGCTAGGGCTTAACGACAGCGGCGGTGGGGTGGTTCTTCCCCTACTGGCAACCCAAATCCTGTGGATCAACCTGATCACCGATTCCGGACCGGCGCTGGCCATGGGCGTTGATCCCGCAGATGACGACGTGATGGAGCGCGCACCCCGACGCATAAACGACCGCATCATCAACCGCGACATGTGGGCACAGGTCATTTACATTGGCGTGATTATGGGGGCCGTGACGCTAGCCACCATTGATTTCTTCCTCCCCGACGGCATTGTGAACGGCCACGATTCTTTGGAGGTGGCCCGCACCGCAGGGTTTACCACCCTTGTGTTTTGCCCAGCTGTTCAACGCCCTGAACGCCCGCTCCGACATTCATTCCGCATTCATCGGCATCTTCCGCAACCGCTGGCTGTGGGCATCCATCGGCATCGCGGTGTTCCTGCAGGTATGCGTGGTGCACATTCCGTTCCTGCAAGCAGCCTTCGGAACTGCCTCCCTGGACTTCACGCATTGGGTAGTAGCCATCGGCATGGCATCGCTGGTGCTGTGTGCTGAGGAAATATCCAAGTTTGTGCGATGGGCCCTGGAAGTTTAAATAAAGGTAAGATTATAGGGCTTACTGCCTACTACCCCACTGGAGTGTCACTATGCCCGGAGGTCTTGCAGCACTGCTTGACGACGTCGCGCTCATCGCCAAAACAGCCTCAGCCAGCATCGATGATGTCGCCGCCGCCGCAGGAAAAACCAGCGCCAAGGCCACAGGAATCGTTGTTGACGACGCCGCCGTCACCCCCGCTTCGTTCAAGGAGTCACCCCCGGCGCGCGAACTCCCCATCATCTGGCGCATCGCCAAAGGCTCACTGTTCAACAAACTGGTGATCATTCTGCCTGTGGCGCTGCTACTCAGTTGGCTTGCCCCGTGGTTACTGAACCCCATATTGATGCTGGGTGGTGCCTACTTGTGTTTTGAGGGCGCCGAGAAAGTCTGGGAGAAAATCAGCGGCCACGAGGACCACGAGGAAGCCGCAGTGGATACCGGACCCGATGCGGAAAACAAGCTGGTGCGCGGTGCAGTCACCACTGACCTAATCCTCAGCGCAGAGATCATGGTCATCTCCCTCAACGAGGTCGCGGCCGAACCCTTGGCCATGCGCACTATTGTGCTCATCATCGTGGCCATCGGGATTACCGCACTGGTCTACGGGGTGGTGGGCCTGCTGGTGAAGATGGACGATGTGGGGATGGGATTAGCCTCCCGCGACAGCGCCGGGGCGCAGAAACTTGGGCGTGGAATGGTGGCAGCGATGCCCCGTCTTTTGAACATCATCGCCGTCATCGGCACGTTCGCCATGCTGTGGGTCGGCGGGCACATCATCGTATCTGGGTTGGACCAGCTTGGCTGGCACACTCCGCATGACATCATCCACCATGCAACCCACGCGGTTCATCACCTGGGTGGTTTCGCCGAATGGCTTGTGGATACGTTCTGCTCACTCATCGTCGGCAGCATCGTCGGTGCCGTGATCGTGGGCGTCATGCACCTGCTGCCTTTCCGCAAAAAACACTAGATTCATGCGTTTTTCTGACACTGCGCTGGTCATTGAGGGCGGTGGCATGCGCAATAGCTACACCGGGGCGGTCGTCGAAAAGCTCATGCGTGAGGGCATCGAGTTCGGTTGGGTGGGCGGCGTGTCCGCAGGTGCCTCGCACACGGCGAACTTTCTGGCGGGCGATCCGCTGCGCACTCGGGAGAGTTTTGTCAGCATTGGTGCCAACCCGCGCACGGGCGGTTGAGGGGTCTTTCGTGCGGGGACGCGGCTATTTCGACAGCAACTACATCTACCACGAAGCACCACTACGCACCTTTTGAGCATTCCGGCGGGCGCATCGCCGCCTTCGATTTTTCCCGCCTTCCTCCGAAACCCCACCCCTTCAGCATCGGGGCATTCCACGTAGACACCGGCAGCATGACCTGGTGGAACCGCGACCACACTTCCACTATCGACGCCCTGATGCTCCGCGTCCGCGCTTCCTCCACCATGCCCGGTTTCATGATCATGCCCCACGTTGACGGCGAGCTCTACGCCGACGGCGCCCTCGGCCCCAGCGGAGGCATCCCCATCGATGCTGCTGAAGCTGCAGGATTCCGGCGCTTTCTAGTGATCATGAGCAGGCCGCGCGCCTACACCAAAGGCAAAGCCACCCCTGCGGGCATCCTGCGCCGGGTCTTTCGCACCCACCCGGCCATTGCCGACGCCCTGATAGCGCGGCCCGACCACTACAACGCCACCCGCGCCCGACTCCTCGAACTGGAACGTGGCGGCAACGCCTACCTGTTCTTCGCTGAAAACATGTCGGTGGAAAACCGGGAACGCAACCTACACAAGCTCCAAGAATCCTACCGCGCCGGGCGGGAACAAGCCGAGCGGGAATGGCCAGCGATCAGGGAGTTTTTGGGCGAGCCGGACTGATCCGCGCTAAGCGCGATGCTTACGCAACGATCTGGCATCCGCAAAACCAACCTGCCGTGCCGCCTGCTCCATCGTGGCGCCCTGCGCAACCAACAGCTCCGCATGTTCCAGGCGCACAGCCCGTTGGTACTGGCTCGGCGTTAGCCCAATATTCTTCATAAAAGACCTGCTCAGGGTGCGTTCGCTAACGTTGCCGCGCCGGGCCAAGTCCGCGAGTGTAAAGCTCTGGGCAAAATGATCATTCAAAAAAATCCTGGATGCGGTGCACCAGATCATCGCAGTGGTCACGGTAGCGCAGCATCACACTGTGCTGCTCCATGTTTCCGTTGCGGCGGGCGTACACCACCATGGTCCTAGCAATGCGGGCCGCAATCCGCGCGCCGAAATGTTGCTCCACTAGGTGCAGGGATAGGTCGATGCCACTGGCAATCCCGGCGGAGGTGTAGATGCCCTGACCACCGACAAATAGCACGTCACGCACCACGTGGACACGAGGGTAGCGCGCACCGAGGGTGTCTTGAAGGTCGTGGTGGGTGGTGGCACGGCGGCCGTCGAGAAAGCCCTGCCTCCGCCACGATGAACGCACCCGCACAGATACTGGCGATTGTGCCGCCTGCAGCATGATGCGCTGCGATGCTGGCGAGCAAATTGTTGTTGAGCGGGTGTGCCGTGGCTGCAAAACCGGGAATGATCAGCAGATCATCCGGCGTCAGGCCCGGCCAGTCGGTGCTCACATTAACTGGTAGCCCTTGTTTCGACTGGACGGTTTGCTGCTCCCCCACATAAACAATGGTGGAGGGCTCGCCAGTGAGATCGCGGAGGGTGCTGAACACCTGGGCGGGGCCAGCGACGTCGAGAAGCTGAACGCGGTCAGGCACCACGAACGCGACGGTATTCACCTGCGCCAGCTTACTGCGTCCTTCGATTCAATACGCGCGAACCGCCCTGCTAGCGCGTATTCGGTGCGTTCGATAACCTCCTGGGCAGGCAGCACCTCGCCTGTGTCGGGGCGAACGATAGGGAACGTAGCGGTGGCATCGGTGACAAATGTAACGTCGTACCCCATATCCGCCGCCAGACGCGCTGTGGTCTCGCAGCACTGCTCCGTTTGGATGCCCACGATCACTAGGTGCGTGATGTGCTCCTGAGTGAGATACCGCGCAAGCTCGGTGCTGGTAAACGCATTCCTTGTGGTTTTGACAAACGTCGGCTCGCCTGGATCGGGTGTGAGCCCCTCCATCAATCGCACATGTCCCAATTCCGGGTCAAAGGCGGTTCCGCTTCCCGGCGCGGCATGCATCACCCACACCACCGCATGCCCCTCCGCTCGGGCCTGCTGCACCAGCGTATCGACGTCCCGCACGATCTCTGGGTTGGATACCTCCGCCCACACCGGCAACTGACGAAACGATTCCTGCACATCCATCACAATGATTGCTGTTCTCATGGTGTCTAGTGTGCTGGACTGGAGATATCGCCACCAGGGATGCGCTGGCCAGAAAGCGGAACGATCTGGTCAGCATGTGAGTGATTTTTGGGGTGTGGGCTGGTAGATGTGGCCGCTGGAGTAGACTTCCCTACGTACCGCCGTTAAGGTGCAATGTCAGAGTGCGATGGGAGCATAACTGTGGCTGATGATGGCAATCGGGGAGCCGATCAGAGTTACGAAGGGAAGTACATCGGGATGGTCAAACTCGGGCCAAAATCCCAGATTGTGATCCCGAAGGAAGTGCGCGATATTTTCAACCTGGAACCTGGTGCAACGCTGCTCATGCTCGCTGACAAGGAACGCGGCATCGCACTTGTCAACCCAGCCGAGTACCAAGACGTCATGGACGCAGCATTTGGCAAGGGCGAGATTTAGCCTGTTCACAAGCCTCAAAAGCCACACAGAATAGGGTAGAGCCTACCCTACTTTTACTCCCCTACGTCACTCCCCCTATATTTTTGTTAAGAAAAAATCGGATACAGGGAGCGCTTCTTCCTGGCGTTTTGATGTGACCCGCGAGACTCTTTATACGTTTTCTCAGGTGCTGATTTGTGGAAATTGAGGCGCATTTATACCGGTGTGGCAGAGCCACGCCAATAGTTTTACCCTTGAACACGTACACATTCATTGAAAACAACTAGGAGTACAACATGTTCAGCCTTGACACCCTGTGGCTCGTCCCCCTGTCCACCGTTTGGCACATTCGTTCCTTCATCGGCGGGCTGTCCTCATAAGAGCTACAGCACACTAGACTGGGTGCTCTCTCCACAAGGCACCCGAGCACCCCGGCACCACTACGGCCGGGGTGCTTTTCACGTGGGCACTGGTGTTACGTGAAGTGTGTATACGCTCAGGTCCGGAATGGGGTGTTTTCGAGCTTGACGGTATACAAACTCTGCAGGGTAAGCTGCTGAACACCGCTAGCACAAACACGTGCATAGAAAAAGGTCTACCGCCAGGTACAGAAAACACCCTATTTCGTACCTGGCAGTAGACCTACATGACAAGCATGCAAAGTGTGCTTATCTCCAAGTCGAAAAACACCCGGTTTTCATGCTTGAGCATAAGCACACTTTCAAAGCCAGCGGCAGCACATTCCATCCAGGAGGTCGGCAGGCCCCCATTATTGCTTTTTCACAATGAGGTGTGTGCGCTGCGGCATAGCCTCAGAGGTTGTCGGCTCGCCGAGTTGGCGCTCTGTTTGGTCCTGGATTAACGCTTCCAGCGCCGCGTGAACGAGGGCAGAATGGTCGGTGATGGAGGTGAGTTTGCTGGCCTTGGCCACTAGTTCATCGTCAAGCGTGACTATTAACCGCATCTGCATGGCATTCATGCTACGCGCCTTGTTGACGCAACAACAATGCGCACGAAATGCGGCTTTATGCCCAGCCTTGCTTGGTGGGCACCACAACAATGTTGTGCACTGTCACCTCAGGCGGCAGGTTGATCCCATGATGCACAATCTCCGCAATATCCCTGGGTCGCAACGGATCTTGCCCCATTTGTTCGGTCACTGCGTTCATACTCATGCGCTTTGTCAGCGGTGTCTCCACATAACCTGTGGCAATAGTCCGGGCACGGATGCGCTCACCGCGCAGTTCAAGGCGCAGCTGCTCCCCTAAAGCGTTGCGTGCTGCAGAGATCGAACCGTACACCGCCGCATCTTCAAACGCTGTGGTACCGGCAATGGAACCCATGACCACGATATCGGCAATGCCATGGTGTTCGGCGGCTTCCCTCAAACGTGGCAACAGCATGCGGGTGGTGCGTAACACAAGCAATGTGTCATTGGAGTAGTAGTTGTCCCACTCCTCCATTGTCTTGGACTCCAGCCTGCCGTTCATGGCACCACCGGCGCTGATGACCAGGGCGTCGATACGCTCTTGGTCACGAACAATACCGTCCAAGACCTGGTGGGCGGAGTCATTATCTAGCAAGTCACAATGAAAAAATGTGGCATCCACCAGTTCGATGGGTTCCTGGCGATCAACGATGATGGTACGCCAACCGTCAGCCACAGCTTTTTGCGCCACCGCCAAACCGATACCGGAGGAACCGCCAGCAACAACAATGGTTCGAGTAGTCATCCTAGACTCCTACGGTCGTGATTTCTGCAGTACGGGTAGCTTCCAACGCCGCGATAATCGCATTGGATTCGATGGGGCCTTCGTAGATTTCATCGCCTATGAAGAACGTCGGGGTGCTGGTCAGGCCCATGCCCAGTGCATCGTCGGCATCGTCGTGGACGCGCGACAGGTAGGTGCGTTGCCGCATATCCTTCTCTAGTCGAGGCAGGTTGGAGCCAACATCGACGGCGGCGCGACGAATAACACGCGAATCCAGCTCCTCCTCTTCGCACAGACGTGACAACTCAGTGCGGGCGTAATTAAACAGTTCCGGACTCTGCGCATGCACCGCTTCCAATGCCTCCGCTGCACGCTCTGCCGCCTCATCCCCCATCGGGTTGTGGCGGAAGACAAAACGCAGGTCATCGCCAAAGTAGTCGCGCACCTCGCGCACCACTTCTTCCACTGTGGTGTCATCCACGCCACCCAACTGCGCGTATTCCACGAGGGTCAGCGGAGCATTCGGGTCACCCAGAATGTGGTCACGCTTGGGGTCAATGGAACGGTTAAGGCGCGTGCGTTCGGGGGCATGGCGGGCATCGTAAGCCGCAGTTAGGGCCAACGCCACCATGCCGATAATTGCGGCGAGTATCGACGCCGTCAACACACCGATACGTGCATCCGACTGCGCAGTTTCATCCTTAATGGCCAGGTCAATGATAAACAGGGAAATGGTAAAGCCAATGCCGGTGAGCATCGAGCCAGCATTGATGTGGCGGTAAGCCAAGCACTGCGCGAGTTCGCCAATACGCAGCTTGGTGGCAATAATGCTTGCGCCGAACACACCCAGATACTTACCACCGACGAGACCGGCGATAATACCCCAGGTCAGCGGCGACTTAAAGGCGTGCTGCAGCGTCTCGCCGGAGATGATCACACCGGCGTTGGACAGGGCGAACACGGGCACAACAATCAGATTCACGATCGGCGCGAGGGCCAGTTGCATACGCTCGTTGATGGAAACCGAACGCAGAATACCGATCACAGCGGCGCTACCAGTGGATGCGACTGGGGTGCGGCGGAAGTGATGTGTTAGCTCCTCCGCGCGGGAGCACCTCGCTACGCTCCGGCGGAAAGACCGGAAGCAGAAGACCAAGGACCACACCTGCAATGGTGGCGTGCACGCCGGATGCTAAGAACAGCAGCCACAGAGTCGCACCAGCTGCAATGTAGACGGACGAACGGTATACACGAGCGCGCTGAACCAGGAACAACAGGGCGGCAATAACAACCACACCGATCAGCGGGACAAAGCTGATGCGCTCCGTGTACACGGTGGCGATGACCAGCAGCGATCCGACGTCGTCCACCACGGCGAGGGTGACCAAAAACGCACGCAGCTGCACGGGAAGCCTGTTGCCGAACACTGCGAGAATGCCCATCACAAAGGCGGTGTCCGTGGAAATCACCACTCCCCACGCATCGGCGTCATCGGTGCCCGCGTTGAAGGCGTAGAAAATCAACGCGGGAACAATCAAACCAGCAACAGCGGCTACCACCGGCACGCTGGCGCGCCGCCATTCACGCAGTTCTCCCATCACAAAGTCGTGCTTGACTTCAAGGCTGACTAGGAAGAAGAACATCATCATCAGGCCGTCATTGATCCAGTGCTGCAGCGACATATCAACTGAGAAAATGTCGCCCAGGTGAATGGAGAAATGCGTGTGCCAGAAATGCTCGTAGGAATGGCCGCCCAGGTTGGCCCATAGCAATGCCACAATAGTGGCCGCGAGGAGCAACGTAGCGCCCGAGGTTTCATTACGCACGAACGCTGAGAAAGAACTCTTAAACTTTGTCAGCACGACTATCAGTTCCCTTCCAGTGGCAAGATCGTGGCACTGGCCATGTTGACATGCGCAGGCAGCGACGCCGCAAAACCAACCTCCTCAGCGACGTGCGCAGTGTCAATCGCAATGCTTTCAAGCTCAGGCAAAGGCCCCTGAATAACGTCGTGATGGTCACTCGTAGCGCGATTGGATCCCAAATTGCCCTGCGTAAAGAAACTCCCGCCCGTGTAGATGGAATCGAAGTAATGCACCCGAACACCACGCAAGCCATATTCGGCACGCAGGTGCTTGGAAAATTGCCCCAAGGACGCACCCAGCGACGAAAACACTGAATAGGCGTGCTGGCGTTCACGTGCCGGCGCGGAACTCAGCATCACAATATCGGCGCGGTCGCCACGCTCCCCCGCGGCCAAGACATCTGGGGAAAAAGTCTGCACAGTTTGTAATGTTCCACGAAGATTCGTAGCCAGCATCCGCCGCCAGTCAGCAGGAATTGCCTCATCAAAATTCGCAGCGCGGCGCACACCGGCAGCAGTGATCACCAAGTCAGGTGCCCCCAATTCCTCTAGCACCTTGTCGCGTGCCTCCACCAAGTCGTAGGCGCTGCTCACGTCAGCAGAACACACAAGGGTTTCCGCCTCCTCAGGAAAAACGAGCACACAGGCGCTCCAATCTACGCCGGTTACGGGCAATGAGCGCAACCTTCGCACCCGATTCGACAAGAGTACGCGCCACCGCCGAGCCGATGGCACCTGTGGCTCCAGTGATCACAGCAGTGCGACCACCAAGATCAAATGTTGGCATTCAAGTATTCCTTATCAATGCACGTCTTGTGTGTTAGGGCATGCCACCCCAACGTACCCTCCCAAAGGTAAGACTAGTCATGTCTACCACACGCATGCCGACTGCAAAACCGCATAATGTGCACCAGCGCTCCAGAGCTACACACCATATGCACGTTTTGATGCGTTAGGCAAAAAGTAACGATTCATCAGGTCAAGACTCTCTATAAAGAGTATTATTACTTTTAGTAACACTACTCAAAGAAACAAGGAGGAGTCATGGACCCCGCACAAACCGGACGCACCCCGCACACCCTTCGAAGAAACCTGATCATCTTCACCATCAGCATTGTGGCCAGCGGATGGGTGGGGATTGCGATCGATAAATTGACAGGACAACCTGATTATCGGGACGTCGCAACGCTGAACGGTGGCGGTACCCTCGGCATGGGAGTGTGGACGGTTGCCCCTGTTGCTAGTTGTCATCGCATTAAGAACTTTCTGCGGTGACGGTTGGAAAAATGCAGGATACGCGCTGAACGTCAGGGGAAACGCGTGGCTCTACGCACTCTCTATTGCGGTCTACCCTGCGACAACCTGTGTGGTTATCCTGTTAGGCACGCAGGTGGGAGCCATGCACGTGGCAGCGCTAAATATGTCTGCCGTCCTGACGCTCATTGCCTCCCAGTTCGCGATACAGTGCGCGAAAAACTTCTTTGAAGAATCACTCTGGCGGGGTTATCTCACCAACCAGCTACTCAAACTCACCATGTCCGATTGGAAGCTCTACCTCATCGCCGGGTTGGTGTGGTGGGCATGGCATCTTCCCTACTGGCTCATCATGCTCAGTACCAAAGAGGTCGAAAGTATCGTACCTGCGGGCAGAATAGTGCTCGTCGTTGCCGCAATCCTCGTCTTCTTCTGTTGGAATGTCATGTTCACCGAAATCTTCCGCGTAACTCGCTCAATATGGCCATTAGTTTTGGCACACGCATTGGAGGATGCCGTCACCCTCCCCCTACTTATCGATGGCACAATCACACTCGATCCACGCTGGGCACTTGTTTTCTCCACCAATACGGGGTTACTTCCTGCAGTCATTTTACTTAGCGTAGGGCTTGGAATCCGCAGGTGGAGAATAAAAACCAGGCCAAAGCAAACGGGTATCACTGATGATGAAACACCACTCGCAGGACGTGCTGTGATGTTACGATGGGGAGCCATAACCCACCGTGGCTCAAACTTTGTGAAATGAGGTAGCCAACATGGCGTACGCAACAACAAACCCCTACACCGGTGAAACCGTCAAGACCTTTGACACCGCCACCCCTGAGGAAATCAACCAGGCGATCAACTCCACCGACGCAGCCTTCCGCGAGTGGTCGCAGACCCCCATCGAAGATCGCGCAGCTCTCCTTTCCCGGGCCGCAGAAATCCTGCGCGCCAACAAGCGCGACTACGCAGAGACGCTGACCCTGGAGATGGGCAAACTCATCGCAGAGGCAGAAGCAGAAGTCGAACTCTCCGCAGCCATCCTCGACTACTACGCCAAGTTCGGCGCTCAGCACCTGGCACCGCGCTACCTGCGTGCCGAAGGTTTCGGCGATCAGGACGTCGCCCTAGTCAACGACCCACTGGGCGTGCTTTACGCCGTCGAGCCATGGAATTTCCCCTACTACCAGGTGATCCGCATCTCCGCACCGCAGACCTTGGCGGGTAACACCATCCTGCTGAAGCACGCATCGAACGTGCCCCAGTCCGCATTGCGGATGGTCGAGCTGTTCCGCCAGGCTGGATTCCCGGACGGTGTGCTGACCAACATCTTCGCTTCCCATGAGGCCAGTGAGCAGATCCTCGCCGACCCACGCGTCCGCGGTGTGGCTCTCACCGGTTCCGAAGGAGCAGGCGGTGCTATCGCGTCCATCGCAGGAAAGAACCTGAAGAAGTCCACCCTGGAGCTTGGTGGTGCTGACGCTTTCGTCGTTCTGGAAGATGCTGAGGTCGAGAAGGCCGCAAAGTGGGCTGCTTTTGGTCGCCACTGGAACGCAGGGCAGGTGTGCGTGTCGTCGAAGCGCATCATCGTCGTTGATGCCGTGTACGATCGCTTCCTCGCCGAGTATAAGAAGCACGTCGCAGAATTCGTAGCCGGTGATCCAATGGATCCCTGCAACCACTCGCCCCACTGTCGAGCCAGACCGCTGCCGATGACGTTCTCAAGCAGGTCGAGGCTGCGCGCGCCGAAGGCGCTACCGTCGAGGCCATCGGTGCTGAGGTTCCGGAACAGGGCGCGTTCGTTCGTCCGATGCTCATCACCAACATCCCAGAGGGGTCCGAAACCTCCCAGCCGAGTTCTTCGGCCCCATCTCCCAGGTTTACCGGGCAAAGGATGAAGATGATGCGGTGCGCATCGCCAACGACACGCCGTTTGGCCTGGGTGGTTCGGTGTTCTCCACGGACATTGAGCGTGCCCGCAAGATCGCCCGCCGGATTGACACCGGCATGGTCTTCATCAACCAGCCGACCGGCGTGAAGGCAGACATTCCCTTCGGCGGCGTCAAGCGCTCCGGTTATGGTCACGAGCTGATTGACCTGGGCATCAAAGAATTCGTCAACGAGAAGGTCGTGGTGGTCACCGACATCGACGGTTCCTTCTAATACCCCGGACATCCCCCGCTTATCGACGGCGCGGTGGTACCTGATCCGCTCTGGGCCCGTGTTTCCATCAACACGGGCCTTTTTGCTGCTCCGATGTGGCAAGTAAGGCGTCGCCAAGCGCTTAAACACACACCTATAAGTGATCTGCAACACATTATTGGATAAAACCATGACGGTCGTTGACGTCGCAGCGTCTTCCTATCAGCGTCGCATTTCATGTTCATTTACTGAACTGCACGCTATACCCTGACGGCGTCCGCACGCGGGCTTACACCGAGCCTCATCGGACCTTCACAAAGGAAAACACCATGGTTGGATTCATTGGAATGATCATCACCGGCGCCATCATTGGCGCGCTGGCACGACTATTCATGCGAGGCGAACAGAACATCTCCATCATCTGGACCATCATCCTGGGCGCAGTCGGCGCCTTCGTTGGTGGAGGAGTGGCCGGTTTCTTCGGCGTCGAATCAACAGCTGGTATCGACTGGATTCGGTGGGCGCTTTCCATCGTGGCAGCCGTCATCGCAATTTCTATCTACCTCAGCATCACTCACAGGAAGTAAAAAGGTATCTCCATGAGCAACGCATCAATCCCTCAAACCGGTCAGCAGCGCGAGCGCAATGAGGAAAAGAAAAAAGAAGAAACAACCCCTCGCGGCCCGCTGCAAACCGCTCACGGCGTGACCACCATTGATGAGAACGTCGTCGCAAAGATCGCCGGAATGGCAGCCCGTGAAGTGCCCGGAGTGTACGACATGGGAAATGCTGTACGCCGCGCATTCAGCGCAGTAACAGATCGCATTCCCAACGCTCAGACCAATGTCGCGGGCGGAATCAGCGTTCAGAAAGGCGAAACCCAGACCGCCATTGAAGTCACCGTGGTGGTGGACTACGGCGCTCCCATCGTCGAGGTGGCTAACGCCATTCGCCGCAACATCATTGAACAAATTGAGGGAACAACTGGCCTAGAGGTCGTTGAAGTGAACATCAACGTCACCGACGTTCACCTGCCGGACGAAGACTCCGATTCCTCAAGCTCAGCAGTCGACCTCACGTAATCCTTATCTAAGGAGCTTTTATGAAGACAACGCACCTGGCCCTCCTTGTGGGTCTGTTCCTGGGAACAGTTCTCGCCTTTGGCTCTTTCGCCGACTTTATCTTGGTCACCCTCTGTGGGCTAGCCGGAGCAGCGGTGGGCCTGTACATGGAAGGCCAGATCGATGTCCGAAACATCCTTGATTGGCGGAAAAAGTGACGGCGCCTGATCAACGTGGCATCACCACTATTCCGTCAGCAGTGGTCGCTCAGATTGCAGCTCAGGCTGCCTACGAGACGGCACATGTAGGGTCGAACGCAGGAGGAGTTCTGGGAATCGGCGCTCGCCGTGACTTCCACTCGCGTCCAGAAGCAGACTGTGAACTGTACGGGCAGGTTGCGGTCCTCCATCTGAATCTTGGACTGACCTTCCCCACTCCTGTGGCCTCCACTATTCAGCATCTTCGCGACTATGTGCGCGAGCATGTTGAGCATCTCACTGGGCTGACTGTCGGGAAAATAACCATCGACATCTCCTGGCTCAATCCGAACGACCATGTAAGGAAAGCCCTGCAATGAGAACATCTGCACCAAAACTCATCCGCCGCCCCTCCAGAAGCGTTGCGACGTCCCTTCTCGCACTACTGCTTCTCGTTGTGGGCGGGCTGGGGATCTGGCTCTGCGGCGTTCGCCTGTTCGACGGGGCATGGCCTGCGGGCACAACCGCAGCGGTGAATGGATTCGGATCTTCCCCCTTCGAATCCACGCTTATTATCGTGCTGGCATGCATCGCGGCAGTATGCGGTCTGGCCATGATCATCGCGGCCATGTGGCCCGGGGCTTATGACCGCACCGATGTTCTCCCCGACGAGGTAGCCGGACAAACCGCTATTGCCCGTAAAGACCTAGCTGCTCTGGTGCGCAGAAACATCGAGCAGGTGGACGGCGTTCACAGCGCCTCAGTCCGCGTCCAAAGATCACGAGTCAACGTAAAAGTACTGAGCGTACTAGACAACCTGGAGCCCGTACGCGAAGCAGCTCACAGCAATGCTGTTCAGACCTTGGAGGTGCTGAAACCCGAGGGTATTCGGCGCTGCCATGTGCGCGTACAGAAAACGAGTTAAAGGAGAGCACTATGCGTTCAGTATCTGGATCCTGGAACAGAATAATTCTGGCCAGCGCTGGTATTGTCACCGTAATCGCCGCATCATGGGTACTGGCATCTGGCTTGAACGTCCGTGAGCACTGGCCCGCCACAACATCGTTCTTGGCACCGGCCAGCACACGAATCGACAACGCAACAATGGGGCAGGAAGCGTGGCTATTACCGGCCGTGTTCGCGGCGTCGATAATCGCAGCGCTACTCGGCGTGCTCCTGCTGATCATGCAGGTGCCCCGAAAGCACCCGCCTCTCCCCTACGTTTCACCGACGCGGACGGCACGCTGCTGGCGACCATAAGCCCCGAGGTTCTGTCGCAGGCACTATCTGAGCGAGGCGAAGAGGTGTCCGGTGTCAAACGATGTTCCGCATGGGTGACCGGATCCCCCAGCAACCTGTGGGTACAAGCAACCGCAACGGTATCCCAGAACTGCGAGGTCGAATGGGCGGTGTCAGAACTGAGAAACCGACTCGACAACGACCTTGCCGTATCGCTGGGCGCGCACCCCAAACAAGTGGACGTGTTGCTCACACTCGATAGTCCTAGCCGTTCCCGCAGCATTGCCAGTACTGCTCGCACTGGCCGCACCCGCGCTGTAGAGGGATCGCGCATGACTGAAAGCACCAGGTCTGGCGATGACGCATGATCATGACGACAGGCAACTGGTACTGCGAGCCCAAGACGGCGATATCAAAGCCTTCGAACGGCTTGTTGAACGCTACCAAGGCCGCCTGTTCCGCACTGCGTACATGATCGTGCGCAACCGTCACGACAGTGAAGACATCGTACAAGAAACCCTTATCCAGGCATGGCGGCGTCTTCACCTGCTCCAGGAACCCAGTGCTTTTCGAAGTTGGCTTATGCGCATCTGCACCAACAGTGCGACCAGTGCCATCCGCAAGCAACAACGCCGCGCCACCGAATCCTACGACCACGAGAGTCTTGAAACCGCGAGCACTCTCACTGAAACACCATCGAACACAACTGCAGACCCAGCACAATCCAGCGAGGTCAACGCGCAAATTGAGGCGCTAGCTACGCTGCTATCCTCGGTACAGCCCGAACTTCGTATCGTCTGGGTGCTTCGAGAGGTTGATGACATGTCCTACGAGGAGATTGCCAAAACTCTGAACCTGACAGAATCCACTGTCCGCGGAAGGCTCGCGCGAGCCCGCTCACTGGTCATGCGCAACATGAAGGAGTGGGCATGACTCCCGCCAGCCGCCACAACCACCGCACCACACTGCTCTCCCCTGAGGTTTCTCCCGCTTCTGTGCGTGACGACGCCGCGCGGGACGATGCTGCAACGCGCGAGTACATGCGCCTCATTGCCTCCATCCACGAAACATGGGACCGGCTGGAATCAGAGTCGAACGTGTCAGTGATGCCCCAGCGTTACATGATGGACGCAATTGTCGCAGCGACGCGCCATGGTGCGCAGGTACACATGCCACCCACCGACCTAGGTCCCTATAGTCTGTCTGAGTTCTCGCTGCGTTCCCTTGTTCGACAAGCGGTAGACTCTGTGGACAGCGCGCACGGATTACGTACAACCTTCCAGCACGCCGAAGCCCCTAGTAATCCCGCTGAGGCCCGCGAACTAGGAGTGCCAGAAACGATTTCCTGCCGAATTTCTGCCCACGTGACAACACAGCACCTGCCAGAACTCGCCCAACAGGTCCGCGATGCGGTACGAGAAGCATGTTATGAGAACCTAGGACTGTCCCCTACCGTCAACGTTCATATCGAGGACTTGCACGATGACGACTAGCATCTCAGCAGCCGAACTAGCCACAGCAGTCACCTCAGTTCCTGGAGTCCGCGGGGTCGAACCAGGCATAGGCAGCACCCTCAAAACCGTGGGAAGCCGCATCCAAGGCAATGGTGCTGATGCCCGCTTCGGAGTCATCATTGACGCTGACGGGCACTCAATTGTTCTTGAGGTAGGCATTGATGGTTCCCGACCAGTCAAAGACATTGTTCGGGACATTCAAGAGACGGTCATTCGTGCTGTGTCAGAGTCGCGCGGGGATGAGGATGAGACAGTAGTGAGGGTGCGGGTGCAGTCTTTGCTGATGTAAAGAAGGTGGTTGGGGGACGTGGTTAGGTATCGACGCCCCCCTGGAAAGCACGCACCGTAACGATTCGCCCCGGCTACCTTTAGAGGACGTCGGGGCGTTTCGGCATCGGGTCAGTGATCGCTTTCAGTTCACTGAACTCCTTGCGGGAGATATAGCCTTTTTCACGCAACCACACGACATCATCCCAGTCGCCATAATCGATGGCATCAAAGACCACGCGGCTAAAAGTATAAGGCCATGATCGCAGGCGATCCATCATATCCTGATCGCTCATGCGCCCTGCAGCTCGACGCCACCCCAGCTCTTTAGGAGTAACCGGGCAGCTCGTTTCCTCCGACTCCATGCGCTGACGAAGAAGCTGCACTGTCCTGACATCAACGCCCTGATTGGCGGCGATGCGCTCATCATCCCAGCCGTCACGGATTAAGGCCTCGGTTGCACGACGTTGATCGATCTTGGCCAGACGTGCAAGAGCTTCTTCCCTCAACTCCTCTGGAGTCGGATCCGGTGGCGGGGTCCACCCTCCAGGAGGTTTCGGTTTGGGAATCTCGTCATGGTTTACTTTTCTGGGTTTGTTATCCATTACTTCCTGTGTTCACTCTCGTCGCGGCATATATGTTGCATCCCTATGGGATCTCATTAGCTTATGTTCTTACCATTACGGTCGGCCACCGACAGGCTGATGAATCCGCCAGCACGCTTGTATCACTGGGCGCAGGACTCATGCGTCCTGCGGTAACGCCTTGGTGCGATCTGGCATGGTCACTGAGGCGAGGCCGGCAAGCCCGTATGCGACGATAGGCACCCACAGGGCAGTCGTAACGGCATCACGAGCGTCGGCCGTGTCCTGGAGGATTCCGAAGAACACTGACCCGGCAAGAGCGACGCCGAGCACCATACCGATCTGACCGAAGGTGGTCAGGGTGCCGGATGCTGCCCCAGCATCCGGGGTGGGCACCGACTCAAGCGTGATACTCGTGAGCGGCATGATGAGGGTCATCATCCCGGCGCCTACCAGCGTCAACGGGGCGGTGACGTCCCAACCCGTCAAAAACCGCACCGGCGGTCCAAATCGTCCACATGACCCAGGTCAGCGCCGCTGCTGTACTATCCCGCCAAGTAGCACGGCCCACTTGCCGAGTCGCTTCGTCGCAAAGATCGCCAGAGGTGCGGCTGCCATGGAGCCTAGTGCGAAAGGCAGGAGCGTGAGCCCCGCTGCCAGTGCAGTGAAACCGAGAGCACTTTGAACGTAATACAGCAGAATGAGCACGTACCCGCCGTTGCCGATCGACGAGAGCACCTGCACCAGCTGTCCGCTCGCAAAGCCTCGATCGCGAAACAGTGGGAGTGGCAGAAGTGGGGCTTTGTGAGCCTTGAGCATGCGCCCCTGCTGCCACACGAAGGCGGCGATGACAAAGGGCGACGTTATCAACATGGCCCAGATCCACCATGCCCACCCCGCAGCGCGACCGTCGGTGAGCGGGAAGACGACCAGAAAGACACCAACGCCACCCAGCACCACCCCAACCAGATCGGGTCTGAGCGGATGCTCGAACGACTCCTCGGTACGAACAGGAGCGCTGCACGACAAGTGCGACGCCAATCGGCACATTGACGAGGAAGATACTGCGCCAGCCCATACCAAGAAGATCTGCCGTGACGAGCCAGCCGCCGAGGATCAGTCCCCCGACGGCCCCTAGCGCGCTCAACGATCCAATGATGCCCAGGACAGGGGCGCGCTCCTCTGGAGAGAACATCACCTGCACACTGGAGAGCACCTGAGGCATCATAATCCCGGCGAACCCACCTTGAAGCACGCGGGCCGCCACAAGCAGGTCACCTGTCTGCGATAACGTTGCCCCGAGAGAGGCGAGAGTGAATCCCACGATTCCAATCACGAAGATGCGCCGGTGCCCGAAGATGTCGCCCAGTCTCCCGCCTGTGATGAGGAGGGTCGCGAACGCGATAACGTAACCCGCGACAGTCCATTCCAGCTGCTCCGGTGTTGCTCCGAGGTTTTTGCCGATCGTGGGCAACGCGACGTTGGTAATAGTCGAGTCCATCAGATCCATGAACGTTGCCACCATCAGCACAGTGGTGGCAACGCCGCGTGACCTCACGACGCCTTGGTCCTGTGATCTTTCCTTATTCTTCATGTTTCCGTCCTCTCACAACTCCAAGATGTGTACGATGTACACATCCATCATGAGTATACTGTACACATGCGCCCTGACCGGCGCAATCCGACCCTCAGCGGAACAGCAAGGAGAAAAGTGATGTACGCCAATCCGGACGCGCCGCCCAAATGGGTGAGGTGGCTGTGGGAAGTCGATGCCTCTGAGGCAGCCGAAAAGCAGGAGGAAGGTAAAGGGCTGGGCGTCGGCAAGATCGTCCGCGCGGGTATCGCACTCGCGGACGACGAAGGGCTGGAAGGCGTGTCAGTACGCAAGCTGGCCCAACGCCTGGGCGTGAGCACAATGGCGGCGTATCGGCATATCAGCTCCCGAGACGAGGTTATCGCGGCCATGGTCGATGTCGCCTTCGGACCACCACCAGTCCTTTCGGATCAGTCTGAGGACTGGGCAGGCGGACTGCGATGCTGGGCGCTCGCCGTCCACGCCCGCTATGCCGCGCATCCCTGGCTCCTAGACGCCCCGGTCCACGGTATGCCAACTGGACCGCATCGTCTGCGATGGATGGAAGCGGTTCTGCAGATGCCTGCGTGAACTTGATCTCCAGGAGCAGCTCAATGCAGCGCTGCTCATTGACGGACACGTGCGCACCGTCGCCGCACTGAAGCGCTCCCTGGCAGCCACGCACGATACGCGCCACGACCCCACCACGAACTGGCTCCTAGCCCGCCTCGAAGCCAACGGGCTGACATCTATGACGCAGGTGCTCAAGGCCGGGGCACTCGATGATGAACAAGGGTACGAACTTGACTATGGCCTCGTTCAGATCATCGCCGGGATCAAGGTCAATAGCGCCTCAGGTGACGGTCGGCCCGTGGATCAGGGAATCTCCCAAAGAAGACCAACTCCACGGGCACGCCAGTAGCGGACGCATGGTATCAGCCACATCAAAGAGCGCGTCATTCCACCGTTTTGCTGACGCAATGCGAAGATTACTCGTACCTCTATTCTACTTCTAGAGGTACGCCCCTCCCCTCCACATTAAACTTAAATTCCACCACGTCCCCATCGGCCATAACATAGTCCTTACCTTCCATGCGCACGCGCCCGCGGCTTTGGCTTCAGCCATGGATCCTGCGGCAACAAGGTCGTCGAAGGAGACGATTTCGGCTTTGATGAATCCGCGTTCGAAGTCGCTGTGGATTACGCCTGCTGCTTGTGGCGCGGTGTCGCCCTTGTGGATGGTCCAGGCGCGGGCTTCTTTGGGGCCTGCGGTGAGGTAGGTTTGCAGCCCGAGTGTCGCGAATCCGGCTTTGGCTAGGGAGTGCAGTCCGGGTTCGTGCTGCCCAACGGATTCGAGGAGTTCGGCGGCTTCCTCGTCGTCGAGTTCGAAAAGTTCAGTTTCGGTTTTGGCGTCAAGGAACACGCAGTCGGCTGGGGCGACGAGGGCGCGGAGTTCGTCTTTGCGCGCGGCGTCGGTAAGCACCCCTTCATCGGAGTTGAAGACATAGAGGAAGGGTTTGGCGGTGAGTAGGTGGAGTTCGCGGAGCGTCGCCAGTTCGATTTCGCCGTTACCCGCAGCGGAGAAGAGGGTGCGTCCGTCTTCGAGGATGGTTTGTGCTTGTTTAACGGCTGCGACTTCGCCTGCTTTTTCTTTGTCGCGTTTGGCTTCTTTTTCTAGCCTCGGCAGAGCTTTTTCGATGGTTTGCAGGTCAGCGAGGATGAGTTCGGTCTCGATGACGGCGATGTCACTGCTGGGGTCAACGCGGCCGTCGACATGGATGACATCGTCGTCAGAGAAGGCGCGGACGACTTGGCAGATGGCGTCGGCTTCCCGGATGTTGGCGAGGAATTTGTTGCCCAGCCCTTCATTCTCGGAGGCGCCTTTCACAATGCCTGCGATGTCAACGAAGCTAACGGTGGCGGGTTTGATCACTTCAGACCCGAAAATTTCGGCAAGTTTGTTCAGCCGTGGGTCGGGTAGTTCGACGAGGCCAACGTTGGGTTCGATGGTGGCGAAGGGATAGTTCGCTGCAAGCACATCGTTGCGTGTGAGGGCGTTAAAGAGGGTGGACTTGCCCACGTTCGGCAGGCCAACAATTCCAAGAGTTAAGGTCACGGTTGTTTATCCTAGCAACGCCACCGGACACGGCTCTACTGCCACCATCACCCCTATCGCACGGCTTATCGACGCCGTGTACGCCACCACCTCACGCACCTCACTATTTCAGTCTGTGGAATAAGGTGCTAGGATTTTTCCACGTAGTGGGACGGTGCACGCGAAAATTACCCGATGAGCTGGGCGCCAAACCCAACGCTACCGCAAACATTGTCGAGTACCGGGCATACTTTCCGGGCCACCACCTGAAGGCCCGTGATGCCTGTGGTGTCTCATCGTTAACATTTCACACGTTGGAAAGGCCCGTCAGCATGGCTGATCAAACTAGTCCTCGTCGCGAAGTGTTTTCCACCCGCATCGCGTTTTTGCTCGCAGCTATTGGTTCTGCAGTGGGGTTGGGAAATATTTGGCGTTTCCCGTATGTCGCCTACGATAACGGCGGCGGCGCGTTCCTTGTTCCTTATATGATTGCACTGCTCACTGCGGGTATTCCTCTTCTTTTCTTGGATTATTCGTTGGGGCACCGTTTCCGTGGCTCCGCTCCCCTCGTGTTCCGGCGGATTCGCTCGTGGGCCGAGCCGGTGGGCTGGATCCAGGTAGGGATCGCGTTTTTCATTACTATTTACTACGCCGCGATTATTGGCTGGGCCGGGCTGTACACGGTCAAGTCCTTCAATAAGGCGTGGGGCGATATGCCGGAAGACTATTTTATGAAGGACTTCCTGCAGGCCGACACCTCCCAAACGGTGTCCACGGAGATTGTTCCGCAGATTGCTATCGCTTTGGCGCTGGTATGGGTACTGGCGATTATCGTCATGGCCATGGGCGTGGACGAGGGCATTGGCAAGATTTCCAAGGTTTTCATGCCGTTGCTCACCGTCTTGTTCATCATTGTGGTGATCCAAGCACTGTTTTTGGATGGTGCCGCTGAAGGCTTGAATGCGTTTTTCACCCCGAACTGGGATGCCTTGCGTAACCCCACGGTGTGGGTTGCAGCCTATGGCCAGATCTTCTTCTCACTGTCGGTGGGCTTCGGCATTATGCTGACCTACTCCTCCTACTTGAAGCCGCGCACGAACTTGACGGGCACGGGCTTGGTCACGGCGTTTGCGAACTCCTCCTTTGAGGTGCTGGCGGGCATTGGCGTGTTTGCAGCCTTGGGCTACATGGCCACCCAGCAGAACGTCCCAGTCAGCGAGGTCGCCACCTCCGGTATTGGTTTGGCTTTCATTGCATTCCCCGCAATCATTAACCAGATGCCGCTGGGCGCTGTTTTCGGCGTATTCTTCTTCGCCTCGCTGACTATCGCCGGATTCACCTCCTTGTTCTCCTTACTGGAGGTCGTGGTGTCCGCGGTGAAAGACAAGCTGGATCTGCCGCGTAAAACCACGGCAGTGAGCGTCGGCGTAGTCATGGCGTTGATTTCCTTGGCGCTGTTCTCCACCACCTCCAGCCTGGCCACGCTGGACATTATGGATAAGTTCACCAACAACATTGGTATCGTCGCCATCGCACTGATCGCGATCATCGTGATCGACTGGATTCTGCGCCGCACCAACGAATTTGCCCTGCATTTGAACGCAGTGTCTTCATTCCAGGTGGGCACGCTGTGGCGCATCTGCGTGGTGAATCTGACCACGATTGTGCTGGGCTACACGCTGATGCAGAACTGTTCACCTTGGTGTCCAAGCCATATGGCGGCTATACCTCCACCCAAGTGACCATTTTCGGCTGGGTTGTGCTGGGCATCATTGTCGCCGCCGCGTTTGCTTTGACAATTGTTCCGTGGCGCGGTTCTTTGTCGTTGGTTGGCCCACCCGGCTCGGACTTTGGTATTGATTCTGACTTGCAGCGCACCATCACCCGCCCACGGAAGTACGCTCCCGAGGAGCGGCGCGCGGCCGGGTTCGCCGCCGAGCAAAAGTCCGATGACTAGCACACTCCGGGTACAAAGACCCGCGTAAAAGACCCCAGCTAAACAGAAAGGAATCGCTGACATGAGTGGTACAGCAGTGATGATGATGGTGTTGTTCATGGTGGTGATCTGGGGCGGTCTTGCCGCTAGTATTATCGCCTTGCGCCGCAACCCGGATGAAAAATCGGGCCTGCTCGGTGAATCTGAGTACGCCACAGACGAGGTATTGATCAGCCACGAGGTATAACCCCTCACCGAATCGCTGGTATGTCCAGCAGCCCCGCTACATGCAGAATTATCGGCGTGCAGCGGGGTTTTCAGGCATGATGGGACAAGTGAGCAATAAACAGTCTTCAGAGACGCCCGCTGATGCTGTGGCTGACCCAGCGTCGACCACATCAAAGCCAGCATCACAGTCGGCATCAAAGCTGCCAGCGTCCGACCTGTCTGCGTCAGAGGCAGATTATTTGCAGCATTTACAGCTGGAGGCTTCTCGCACGTTCGAGGAGTTGGAAGGCGAGGACCGTATTGATCGTTCGGAGGTTATCGCCGACGGCGTGAAGGAATTCGCGTGGTGGTGTCTCCGCCTCCTTGTGATCGCGGTGACAGCCTACGCCGCGTGGTTTCTGCTCAGTAAATTTTCGCGTGGCATCCTCCCCCTCGCGTTGGCAATCCTCATTTGTTCGGTGCTGTGGCCTATCACACGCACGTTGCGCAACATTGGCGTGCCCGCAGGGCTAGCGAGTTTCGCTACGATCCTTGCGGCTTTTGGGTTTTTCGGCGGTTTGATTGCGCTCATTGCCCCTAGCATCGGCCAGCAATCCCAAACCTTGTACTACCAAGCGTTTGAGGGCGTACAGAAGGTGCAGTTGTGGTTGCAGGGCCCACCGCTGAATGTCCGCGACGATGACATCAATAAATGGTTCACCGACGCCACCATATGGTTGCAGCGACAATCCGGGACCATCGCAGGTGAACTGTTCGCAGGCATCGGCGTTGCTTCAACGGTGATGGTCACGCTGGGTATTGTCATTGTGCTGACGTTCTTTTTCCTCAAGGATGGCGACCGTTTTCTCCCGTGGCTTCGCTCCATCACGGGACGTCGCGCGGGCTGGCACCTCACAGAACTACTCACACGGTCCTGGAACACTCTCGCCGGCTTCATCAGGGCTCAAGCTATTGTGTCGCTTGTCGACGCCGTGTTCATCGGCATGGGTCTGGTATTCCTCGGGGTTCCCTATGGCTCTGGCGTTGGCAACCCTTACCTTCATTGCGGGTTTCATCCCCATCGTGGGGGCATTTGTCGCCGGGGCGCTGGCGGTGTTGATTGCTTTTGTTTCACTGGGCTTCACTAAAGCCCTCATTGTTTTGGCTCTCGTTGTTGCAGTGCAGCAGCTGGAAGGAAACATCCTATCCCCCATGTTGCAGTCCCGCGCCATGAATCTGCATCCCGTGATCGTGCTGTTGTCAGTTACCATCGGGTCAAGCCTTTTCGGTATTGTTGGTGCTTTCTTGGCCGTTCCCGTGACTGCACTTGTGGCGGTGTTGTTCCGCTACCTCAGTGACATGGTGGCGTTGAGGTCCGGCGAGAAAACCGCTGATCAAATTGAATTTGCTACGGCAGCTGGTTCGCTCACCGGCATGCATGGCGAGGTGCTGGGGCGCAAGCTGCGTGCCGCCCGTCGTGACCGCCACGCCTCAGCATCCAGCGCAAACAGTGAGGAAGGAACCACACATGGTGATGCCAGCGAGGAGGATCCTGAAACGCTTCTAGCACGCTTGTCTGACGCATCAGCGAAAAATTGTCCAGTTGTTCCACAAAAATAACAAAGCCCAGTCCAGTAGTTCGGAGAATCCGACCCAACCTAGGTAACATTAGCGCTCGTGTCCCAACACACTTCCAGAACATCACGCCCGCGAAGCACCGCAGCTCCCACGCGGACTTTCGGCCTTCCCACATGGTCGAGCACACTCATCATGCTCGCAGCCCTGGCTGTGGGATTACTGATCAGCGTGCGGCAGCAGACCATTGGCCTGCCCTTCCTTATCGCTTTTGCTGCGGGCAGCGTCGTGGTGACCATCCTCGTGGAAGCACGCGGATTGATGCTCACTGTTGGGCAACTCCCCTTATTGTTTGGCATTTCACTTCCATTGACAGCCTGGATGATCAATGCCTCAGTGTCTAATGTCCCGCAGAAGCTGTCAGCGACAACTATTCTCACCTTGGTGTACCCGTTGGCGCAGCACTTCCCAACCCTTGGCTTGGTCACGTTGGGGTGCGCTATTATCGCAGCTCTGCGTATCTGGCAGTTCAGGCGAACCATGGGGTCGCAGGCCCGGAGTGCGGAGCGCGAGCGTAGAAAGACGCAAGAGGCGGACCGCACCAACCGTGAAACCGCCTCACGTGCACGCCGTCTGAGCAACCGTAATCAGCAAGATATTCCTCCTCACAAGGAGCCAGCCGCGGCGTCGCAACGCGTGACGGTTGAGGAACTGCAACGTCGAGCGTCAGCACCGGAGGAACCACCCCAGCAGCCGCACAAGCGCACTGTACAACGCCCTAGGCCCCAGCAACGGCCTGCCGCTCAACAACCCCACGCGGCACCATCGACACCTGAGCAACCGAAGCGCACTAAGCCGCAGTCACCACCTACGATGGTGATTTCCCCTGTAAAGCCTCGCCGAAGACGGGCGCGCACCAGCGCCCTGAGGAGGATCATCACAGTAAACACGAGCGCTCAGGGCGCCCACCACAACCTCCACGCCGTGCCGCCGCGTCCACCGAGCAGCGCGATGCTCAACGCCGTGAGGCTCAGCGTCAGCGTCGCCAACAGGCCATGCGTCAGGAGGCACCACACCAAGAGCACCCCCGCCAAGAGCGCACTCGGCAACAGCCACAACGTTCGGGGAGTATCCGCCGACCCACTGCCGACGCTGGAAGCAGCAGGGCAGGCGGCCAGACTGGTGGCCATGACCAGCAGCGTCCCCACAAGCGCACAGTGCAGACGCCGAGGGTGCAGCAACCACAGCGGTCGTCGTCACGCGCGGAGGCACACAATCACAGCACCGGCGGTGGCCGGTACACGTCGCGTGGTAGCGAATCGGCGCAGGCACGAGGGCAGCGCCAGCGTGATCAGCAGCAACGTGACCACCGTCAGCAGGAGTCGAGGCAGTCGCAGCAGCGCCGCCAGCAACCGCGTCAGCAACCAGCGGCCTATGAGGAACAGCGGCAGCCGCGGACTGTCCAGCGCCGCCAGGTGCGGAAGGTCCAGCCGCGCCGTGATTCGACGGGTCGGGATAGTCGCCGTAACAGCCGCCACGACGACCTGTATTAACTAGCGGCCAGAAGGCGTGCGGGCGGGGCGCAGGACGCGCGGCAGGGAGAACACGAGTTTTTCGGCGGCGGTGGTGACTTCTTCGACGGTGTGGAAGCCGTGGTCGTCGAGAAGCTTGATCACATCTTGGACCAGAATTTCCGGCACCGACGCCCCTGAGGTAACACCAACGGTGGTGACCCCATCGAGCCATTCCGGCTTAACCTGGTGGGCGTAGTCCACGAGGTAGCTGGCATCGGCTCCGCCTTGGAGAGCAACCTCCACGAGTCGTTTGGAGTTGGAGGAGTTTTGAGAGCCAACAACAATCACTAGGTCACTGCGTTCCGCGATGGCTTTGACGGCTACTTGCCTGTTTTGGGTGGCGTAGCAGATGTCGTCGCTGGGCGGGTCGGTGATGTGCGGGAACTTGGCTTTGAGTAGCTGCACAATCTCCATGGTTTCGTCCACAGAAAGCGTGGTTTGGGAAAGCCACACAAGCTTGTCCTCCGGCCCAAAGTCAAGGGAGTCAACGGACGCGGCACCATCCACAAGGTGCACCACATCGGGGGCTTCCCCGGCGGTGCCTTCAACTTCCTCATGGCCTTCGTGCCCAATGAGCAGGATCTGGTATCCGTCACGGGCGAAGCGTTTCACTTCATTGTGAACTTTGGTCACCAGCGGGCAGGTAGCGTCGAGGGTTTCCAGCGACAACGCCTTCGCTTCTGCATGCACAGCGGGGCTGACGCCGTGCGCAGAAAACACCAGGTGCGAGCCTTCAGGGACCTCGGTAGTTTCATCAACAAAGATGGCACCCCGTTCGGCGAGGGTGTCCACAACATAGCGGTTATGTACGATCTCTTTGCGCACGTAGACGGGCGCGCCGTACTTCTCTAGGGCACGTTCGACGGTTTCGACGGCGCGGTCCACACCTGCGCAGTAGCCGCGGGGCGCGGCGAGCAGAACTTTTTTCGCGTCTGCGGCTTCGGGGGTTGTCATGTCCTACAGCCTATCCAAGTAGGGTGAGGTGTGCGTAGTCTAGGTCACTCTCATCGGTGATGGTCCGGACAAACCGCCTATAGTGGGCGTTATTGTGTGCCTGATGCGCACCACACGTACCGTCGTTATGTGTCCGATGTGTTGAGGAGTCTGTGTGAGCAACGAGCCAACGTCTGCCGAAAATCCGTGGCCGGTTCGGGAGGTAAATTCCAAGGTCAAAGCATGGATCGAGCGTCTTGGTTCGGTGTGGGTTGAGGGACAGCTTGCCCAGGTAAACATGAAACCGTCATGGAGATTTTCGTACTTAACGTTGCGTGACGTAGAAGCCGAAATGAGCCTGCAAGTCACGTGCGACACAGCTCTACTTCAAAACGCCCCCGCTCCCCTGCGCGATGGTGACCGCGTGGTGGTGTACGGCAAGCCAACGTTTTTCACGGGCCGGGGTTCATTTTCGCTGCGGGCGACAGAGATTCGCCCGGTGGGCGTGGGCGAACTACTGGCCCGCATCGAGCGCCTACGCCAGCAACTGGCCAGTGAGGGGCTTTTCGACGCCTCCCGCAAACTGCCTCTCCCCTACCTTCCGCGCTGCATTGGTTTGATCACTGGTCGTGGCTCAGCCGCAGAGCGCGACGTGTTGTCAGTGGCGGAAGACCGCTGGCCACACGTGAATTTCAAGGTGATCAACACGGCGGTGCAGGGCGCCCCGGCGGTTCCCGAGGTGATTGCCGCCCTTGAGGCACTGGACGCGGACCCCGAGGTCGATGTGATCATCATCGCCCGCGGCGGCGGTTCGGTGGAGGATCTGCTGCCGTTTTCCGAGGAAGCGCTGCAACGCGCGGTCTCACGCGCCCGCACCCCGGTGGTATCGGCGATTGGGCACGAGCCGGATAACCCGGTGCTGGACAATGTGGCTGACCTGCGCGCCGCGACCCCCACCGACGCGGCAAAACGCGTGGTCCCGGATTCACGGGAAGAGCTGCTGCGCTTGGATCAACTGCGTCAGCGCGCCGCCGCAGCGCTCCGAGGCTGGGTGGATCGCCAGCAGCAGAACCTACAGGCGCTGCGCTCCCGGCCGGTGTTGGCAGATCCGTTCACCCCCATTACCCGCCAGGAGGAAGAAGTTCAGCGGGCGCTGACCATGGTGCGGCGTGATATAACCTACCTACTCAACAGCCACGAATCCCAGGTTCGGGCCCTGCGCGCGCAGGTTTCGGCGCTGGGCCCGTCGGCGACGCTGGCGCGGGGTTACTCGGTGGTGCAGGTGATTCCGCGTGACGGCTCAGAGCCGGAGGTAGTGACCAGCTACGAGCAGGCCCCGCCCGGTAGCCAGCTGCGCATTCGTGTGGCCGATGGGTCCGTCACTGCCGCATCTATTGCCCATTCCCCCGCTGACTAAACCCTATATATGAGGACAACAATGAACGAGAATGCTTTCCCCGCTGTTGAAACACTCACCTACGAGGCCGCGCTGGCGGAGCTTATTGAAATCGTGAAAATCCTGGAACTCGGGCAGATGGGTCTGGACGAGTCCTTGAAGTACTGGGAGCGCGCCGAAGCCTTGTCGAAGCGCTGCGAAGAACACCTAGCCGGGGCGCGTCAGCGTGTGGAGACCGCCTTGGGCACCGATAACGGAAACGACGCAACAACCTAGGGTCTATGGGCGTCGATAGGGCGCGGTCTTCAGCGTCGCTTCCATGAGCTGCGTGTACTCGGTCTCGCCTGCGGTTCCAGACACCAGCAGCCGCACATCACCGAGGTCAGCGACCCACAGCACGCGAGCATCATGCTCCTCGGACGTGTACACGTGAACGTCCGTTCCTGCGATGCTTGTCGACGTCTGTTCCTTCCGCGCGTAGTCGTCATGGTCCTTCACTGCATCCTCAAGCGGGCGGTCTGTTTGAAGAAGCTGCACATAGGCACCCTGGGCAGTGACCCAGCCCACCACGGGGGCGGGCGCACCATCAACAGAACTGCGGCGAGCGGAATTAGTCGTCCAGCCGTCGGGCATCTGGGGGTAACGCAGCGGGAAAGCCATCCCCCGTGCCTCTATATCTAAAAATTGCCGGGCATCAACCTCCTGGACAGGACCATTTTCAGGGCGTCCCGGGTTGAGGCTGCACATACCGGTGAACGCAACCGTGAGTGCCATCACCGCGATAATGACAATGAGTGTCATGCTGATGTCTCGGCCGTCTTGGAAGATACGAGGTTTGTTCTCAGCCACCTGGATAGTATGGCAGACTTTCACCGACTCCCCCGATTCGGGTGGACAAAGCGGGCAAAAGCGTACGCATCAATGCAAGAATAGAAATGGTGGTTATCACCAACACCACCCTTTTAGTCATCCCTTTATATTCGGGCGTTACACCCGCATATGCCCAGCCACTGTAGGAGGCCGCACAGATGAATACCCGCCAAACCGAATGTCCAGACCGTAACCTCGCCATGGAATTGGTCCGCGTGACCGAAGCCGCAGCACTCGCGTCCGGACGTTGGGTTGGACGAGGAATGAAAAACGAAGGCGACGGTGCCGCAGTGGATGCCATGCGCAAACTGATCAACTCAGTGAACATGCGTGGCGTTGTGGTCATCGGTGAGGGTGAAAAAGATGAAGCCCCCATGCTGTTCAACGGCGAAGAAGTAGGCACCGGCCAGGGTGCCGATGTCGATATTGCCGTCGACCCGATTGACGGCACCACACTCATGGCGGAAGGCCGCCCCAACGCTATTTCAGTCCTCGCAGCCGCAGAACGCGGCACCATGTATGACCCATCCGCAGTGTTCTACATGAAGAAAATCGCTGTTGGTCCCGAAGCCGCAGGTGTCATTGACATTAACGCGCCAGTAGCCGTCAACATCGGCGCCGTTGCCAAGGCTAAAGGAATCTCCCCCTCGGATGTCACCGTGGTGGTTCTGGACCGCCCGCGCCATAATGACCTCATTGCCGCGATCCGTGAGGCAGGCGCCAAGATCCGTCTGATCAGGGACGGCGACGTCGCCGGTGCCGTTGCCGCAGCACAACACACCAACTCCGTGGACATCATGATGGGCATCGGCGGCACCCCAGAAGGCATTATCACCGCCTGCGCCATGAAGTGCATGGGGGGTGAAATTCAGGGCAAACTCTATCCGACTAACGACGAGGAAATCCGCAAAGCTCAGGATGCAGGGCCTGGATCTTGACACCGTCCTGACCACCAATGACCTGGTTTCTTCCGATAACTGCTACTTCGTAGCCACCGGCGTGACCAACGGCGACATGCTCCGCGGTGTCAGCTATCGCCAAAACGGCGCCACCACCCGCTCTTTGGTCATGCGCTCCCGCTCCGGCACGGTTCGTTTCATCGAATCCGTGCACCAGCTGGCCAAGCTGCAGGAATACTCTGCGGTGGATTACAGCGCCAAGAACTAGCCATACGCAGTGAGGAGTGTGCGGAGTGCGAAACCCGTCACACTCCCCGGGGTGAGACACCCTTCGCCACACAACCGCCCTTTTTACGCCATACTTATGTAGATAAGTTCTACGACTCTCTTAGTGAAGGTGGATTTTTCATGACCGAGCAGGAATTCCGCATCGAACACGACACCATGGGTGAAGTGAAAGTTCCCGTCAACGCCCTGTGGCGTGCACAAACCCAGCGCGCCGTGGAAAACTTTCCCATCTCAGGCCGCGGCCTTGAGTCCGCACAGATCCGCGCCATGGGCCTACTGAAGGCAGCCTGCGCACAGGTGAACAAGGATCGTGGGCTTCTCGACGCCGCGAAAGCTGACGCCATCATCGCCGCTGCCAAGGAAATCGCCGACGGCAAGCATGACGCCGAATTCCCCATTGACGTGTTCCAGACCGGTTCCGGCACCTCATCCAACATGAACACCAACGAGGTCATTGCCTCCATCGCCGCAAAGAACGGCGTTGAGGTTCACCCCAACGATGACGTCAACATGGGACAGTCCTCCAACGACACTTTCCCCACCGCAACACGTGGCAGCCACCGAGGCCGCCGTGAAAGACCTCATCCCCGGCCTGAAGGTGCTGCAGGAATCCCTGGCCAAGAAAGCCAAGGAATGGGAGAACGTGGTCAAGTCCGGCCGCACCCACCTTATGGATGCCGTACCGGTCACCCTCGGCCAGGAATTCAGCGGCTACGCCCGCCAAATCCAGGCCGGCATTGAGCGTGTTGAAGCAACACTTCCCCGTCTCGGCGAACTGCCCATCGGCGGCACTGCAGTGGGTACCGGCCTGAACACCCCTGCTGACTTCGGCGGAAAGGTCACCGCCGAGCTGGTCAACCTGACTGGCGTAAAGGAACTGCGCGAATGCGTCAACCACTTTGAGGCACAGGCCAACCGCGATGGCCTGGTGGAATTCTCTGGCGCAATGCGTTCCATCGCGGTCTCCCTGACCAAGATGGCTAACGACATCCGCTGGATGGGTTCCGGCCCACTCACTGGCCTGGCCGAGATTCACCTGCCTGACCTGCAGCCCGGCTCCTCCATCATGCCCGGCAAAGTCAACCCAGTGCTGTGCGAAACCGCAACCCAGGTTGCCGCACAGGTGATAGGTAACGACGCTGCGGTTGCCTTCGGTGGCGCCCAGGGTGCCTTCGAGCTCAACGTGTTTATCCCGATGATGGCCCGCAATGTCCTGGAATCCGCGCGCCTGCTGGGCAATACCGCTCGCGTGTTTGCCACCAAGCTGGTTGACGGCATCGAGCCCAACGAGGAGCGCATGAAGACCCTTGCAGAGTCCTCACCCTCCATCGTCACGCCACTGAACTCCGCCATCGGCTACGAAAACGCTGCCAAGGTGGCTAAGACCGCCCTGAAGGAAGGCAAGACCATCCGCCAGATGGTTATTGACCTGGGCTTTGTTGACGGCGACAACCTCACCGAGGAAGAGCTGGACAAGCGCTTGAATGTGTTGGACATGTGCAACACGGATCGCGACCAGTAGATAGCCTGATCACTGCACATATACACCCCAAGCCCCATAACGCGGGCACGGGGTGTATGTATTATTCACTGTCCTCGTTTCCGTCAGCAACAAGCTTCAGATTGATCGATTCGGCCCTATCGAGGTAGGTGGACAGTTCATCGCGCGCAGCCGCCACCTCGCCGGTGGCGAGAAGGTTGACGATATAGCGGTTTTTCTTCACAAAGGGGCAGTGCACGTCATTGCCGTTGGGGTGCACAAGGAACGCCAACCGTGATTGTGCGAGCGCAATGCGCGCGTTCCTGGTCAAAAAGGCGGATCCCACGAAATCCACAATCGCCTGGTGAAAATCAACATTGGCGTTTCCCACATCGATCCAGTTCTCCGCCAGCATCCCCGCTTCCCCATGGTCGCAGGCAACACGCATGCGCCGCAGGCAATCAAGGGTGCGGTGTGCATCGCTGTAAGCATAGGTGATAGCGCCGAGTTCCACGAAGCGTCGATAAGCGTAAATGTCCTTAAGGTCATGGGCGGTCATGGTGCGCACAAACACCCCGCGATGCGGCACGTGTTCCACCAGGCCGTCGCGGGCGAGCAGCCGAAACGCCTCGCGCAGAGTGTTCCGAGACACACCGTATTGCTGGGCAAGCGCTACTTCGCTCAACTGAACGCCCGGCACGAGAACACCAATATTAATGCTGGCTGTAATGGAGGCCGCGAGTTGCTCCACCGATGATACGGAGGTAAGAGGGGATGTCGGGGGCATCCCATCATTGTGTGCACTCATAGAACTCACCATAACGGACATTTTCGCCCCGCTGCCAGCCTTACTAAGGTACACCTCTCAACACGGTCAGCTTTCAGAAAAAGAGCAGTTCAAACACGGTAGCGTGCCAACGGTTCGGGAGTTTTCTACCCCCGTCAGCTCCCCCTTATTACTTAACGCTATTCCCTGGAACACAAAGAGGGATATACTGAGACCCGCAACACATTGTTGAACAATTAATGCTGACCCTCACTTAAGCCCGTGTGCGCGCATTGGTGCCTGCGGGAAGGTCACGTAGATTACCACACGGCTAACCATGCCGCGCAGCCATCACAAGATTGGAGCATGAGCCTTGCCTGAACAAACATCACAACAGGGGCCAACGCTCGGGCAGGCTGCGGCCAGCGCATCAACGCGAACCGCTCTTCTCGGCGCCATTTTCCTCATGGCAACCAGCGCCATCGGCCCTGGATTCCTTACGCAAACTGCCGTATTTACTGGCAAACTGGGAGCCGCTTTCGCGTTTGCGATTGTCGTCTCAATCCTCCTCGACATCGCTGTGCAGTTAAACGTGTGGCGCGTCATCGGCGTATCCGGTATGCGTGCCCAGGAACTTGGTAACCGGGTGATACCCGGCTTGGGCTGGGTGCTCGCTGTTCTTGTGGCCATTGGCGGCATTGTATTCAACATTGGCAATATCGCTGGTGCGGGACTCGGAACCAACGCCATGATGGGGCTGGATGCGAAAATCGGCGGTGCTGTGACTGCAGCCATCTCTATTGTGTTCTTCCTCGCTAAAAGACTTGGCGGAGTGCTGGATAGGGTGCTGGTTTTCCTGGGAATCCTCATGATGGGTTTGACGCTCTATGTGGCTATCGTCTCAGGGCCACCTGTGGGTGATGCGCTGCGCAACACAGTCATGCCAGAAAAGGTTGACTGGCTGATCATCACCACCCTTGTTGGCGGAACTGTGGGCGGTTACATCACCTACGCTGGCGCTCACCGCATGTTGGATTCCGGCAAGGTTGGCGCGGAACACGTCAAGGATGTATCCCAATCCTCTGTCACAGGTATCCTGCTCACCGGCGTCATGCGAGTCCTGCTGTTCTTGGCGGTGTTAGGCGTGGTCGCTGGCGGCACGGTTCTGGATCCAAAGGGTAACCCCGCAGCCCAAGCTTTCCAGGTAGCAGCAGGTGACCTTGGCCTACGCTTCTTCGGCGTGGTCTTGTGGGCCGCGGCACTGAGTTCCATCGTTGGTGCTAGCTACACCTCCGCAACCTTCCTCGTGCCCAACACACCCGATAAGAAATCGCTGCAGAACTGGGTGACCATTGCATTCATCGTCATTTCCTGCACTTTGTTCCTCATCCTCGGCACGGCACCAACCACGCTTCTAGTCTTTGCTGGCGCGTTCAATGGCCTAGTACTCCCCATCGGCTTCACCATGATGATCTACGTTGCAGCTTTCCGTTCCAAGGATCTTCTCAATGGATACAAGTACCCACTGTGGCTAATCATCATCGGCATCGTGGCAACGGTAGTGGCCTGGATTCTGGCGTGGAACTCCTTCTCGGGCGTATTTGACCTGCTCAAATAGCATGTCACCATAGAAAAAGATACATACACCCCACAAAGAAGGGCCAATTATCATGCATACTTCCACGTCAGGAACCTCAACCTCATCCACCCCAACCATTGACCTCAACAGCGATCTCGGCGAAAGCTTTGGCGCATGGACTATCGGCAACGACAGTGCCGTCCTCGACCTTGTGACCAGCGCCAACATCGCATGCGGGTTCCACGCAGGCGATCCGCTGGTGATGATCCGCACGTGCGATCTCGCCCAAAAAAGGGGCGTGCGCATCGGCGCGCACGTGGGCTACCGCGACCTCGCAGGTTTCGGTCGGAGAAACATGGATTACCACCCCGATGATTTGCGGGCGGAAACCATCTACCAGATCGGTGCTCTCCAGGCGGCGGCCCGATCGGTGGGGGCGCAGGTTACCTACGTCAAACCGCATGGTGCCCTGTACAACCGCATCGCCCACGATAAAACCCAAGCCATGGCCGTGATTGAGGGAATTCTTGCCACAGATCCCACACTGAAGCTCATGGGCCTCGCAGGCTCTCCGATCCTCGACTGGGCGTCCGCCGAGGGGCTGTCTACCCTCGCGGAGGCTTTTGCCGACCGCGCCTACAACGCAGACGGCACCCTGGTCAGCCGCTCCCAACCCGGCGCGGTGCACCATGATCCAGATGTCGTGGCGGGTCAAGCTATTGCCTTTGCCACCGGCGCTCCCATCACCAGCATTGATGGCCAGGAACTAGTTGTCCAGGCTGATTCCCTCTGCGTTCACGGCGACAACCCTGAGGCGATTAGCCTTTCGCGTCGCATCATTGAGCAACTCGGTCACGTTGGGGTGGCGGTACAAGCTCAGCCATGAATATTGCACGCAACGGCGATCACGCCTTGATCATCGACCTGGACAGTCTCGACGACGTGGTGGATCTGCACGCGCAGATTCAGGCACTTGACCTTCCGCAGGTCCGCGAGCTTGTCCCTGCAGCCCGAACCATCACTGTTCACCTCAATCCGCGCATCGCATCTCAGGCAGATACAGCAGCAACCTTGGAAACATTGGTGGTGGGCGCGGCGTCGACAAGCGCCCTGCACACAGCAACGGTGACCATTCCCACGCGTTACGACGGCCCTGATGTTTCCACCCCTTGCCGCCCACCTTGGCATCAGTGGGCGCGAGCTGATTGATGCACATACCAGCATGGAGTGGCGTGCGGCGTTCGGTGGTTTTGCTCCGGGGTTTACGTACCTCACGCCGACTGGCGACTGGTGGGATGTGCCTCGGCATAGCCAGCCTCGTCCCAGTATTCCCGCTGGTTCTGTGGGGTTGGCTGGGGAGTTTTTCGGGGTGTATCCCCAGGCGTCGCCGGGTGGATGGCAGCTGCTGGGCACTACGACAACCCCGATGTGGGATCTGACGCGGGAATCTCCGGCGCTCATTCAGCCTGGGGATACCGTGCGATTCGTGGAGGTTGACGATGTTTAAAGTACTGGCCAGTGGCCCGCAAGCGTTGTTCCAGGACGCGGGCCGTTCTGGGTATATGTCCAGCGGCGTGAGTCCTTCTGGCGCTTTGACCGCGCGAGCGCCGTCCAAGCCAACCGGGTGGTGGGTAATGCTCCCGGCGCGACGGTGGTGGAGATCCTGTTCGGCGGGTTCAGCGTTGAGGCGCTGACAGCAGCAACCGTGGTGTTTACGGGCACCAACGCCCTTGTGCATGTGGAGCTACCCAATGGCTACCAATACATTGAGTACACTCACACAATTATCGACGTCCAGCCTGGCACTCGCCTCACTCTCGATTCAGCACAGCAGGGGTTGCGCACATATTTCGCGGTGCGTGGTGGGTTTGCTGCCCCACAGGTGCTGGGCAGCGCGTCGACCGACATGCTCAGTGCTATCGGCCCTGATCAGCTGCGTGTTGGTGACACGCTGGTTGTCGGCACTGATGTATCTGGCCCTGGCTGGTACTCCTGGGTACGGGATTGTGCGCCCGTTCGAGCCATGACGAACACTGTCACCTTGGGCGTCATTCCTGGCCCTCGGGAAGAGTGGTTTACTGCGGAGTCTGTGGAGCGTTTTTATAGCGAACCGTTTGAGGTGAGCAGCGAGTCCAACCGCATTGGCATCCGGGTTCATGGTGAGCAGCCACTGGAACGGGCTTTAGCTGGGGAGATAGCCAGCGAGGGCATGGTTCGGGGATCTATTCAGGTTCCGCCGAGCGGGTTTCCGGTGTTGTTTGGGGTGGACCACCCGGTGACGGGAGGCTATCCGGTAATCGGTGTGTTGGATTGGTGTTCTTCTGACTGCACCGCCCAGCTGCGACCCGGGGATATTGTGCGTTTTCGGCGGGTGGTGGCGGAGTAGTCCGGTGACTCTTGGGGCCTGAACTGCCCGTCTCGTTCGCTTCAGTTGACCCACGTACGTCCCCTCGTCCACTAAATTTGCACCGAGTGCAATAATGCACTAGGTTTACTTTACGTGAGTGAGGAAAAACTATCCCTGCGCGAGGCAAAACGCCTCGACACACATGTCCATTACCGACCACGCCACCCGGTTAGTAATGGACCATGGATTTGATGCCGTCACCGTTGAAGACATCTGCCAAGCAGCAGGTATTTCGCGGCGCACCTTCTTCAACTATGTGGATTCCAAGGAATGCGCAGTGTTCGGCGCAGCCCCCAAAGAAATCGGCGAGCGAGAGATCGCTGCGTTTTTGCGAAAACCGCCATGAGGACGTCCTGGAAGCTCTTATCGCCCTCAGCAGCAGACTGCTTGACCCCTACTTGAACCGCGAGGACCCCAGGATGGGCGACATTCTGCGGCGTCGTAAGTGTATTGCGTTGAAGCACCCAGAGCGACAAGCCCAGCAACTGGTGCAGTTCCACAACGTGCGAAAATCCGCAATGCGTCTGCTTGTGGCCTATTTCGAACAATGGCCCGATGCCCGCCGACTGCCTAACCAGACCGTAGAAACGGAAGCCTTGACCTTGGTGAGCATCATGTCCAGCGCCATGCAGTTAGGCATGCACAACTGGATTCACAGCAGTTCTCCCCCCGGTGCAACGCTGATGGAAGGTCTCAGACAAAGCTGTCGAGATGCGCTGACAAACATCACCGAACTCCTGGAAAAACCTACTAAAAAGAAGAAATAACTCATGACTCAGACCATTTCTGACCCCACCCCACGCAAAGCTCCACACCAACTCCCCCTCACACCGCAGAACATCGCCCACGCTTGCCGTTGATTTTCACGGCACTGATGCTGGCCATGTTGCTGAGTTCGTTGGGGCAAACCGTATTCTCGGCCGCACTCCCCACCATCGTCGGAGAACTCGGCGGCGTGGACCACATGACATGGGTGATTACCGCATATCTGCTGGGTGAGACGATTTCCCTGCCGCTGTTCGGCAAGCTGGGCGACCAAATTGGCCGAAAAGGTTTATTCCTTGGCACACTCACGGGTTTTGTGGTGGGTTCCCTGCTCGGCGGCCTGGCCACGTCCATGACGGTGCTGATTGTCGCCCGCGCAATTCAGGGGATTTCCGCTGGCGGCATGATGATCCTCTCGCAGGCCATCACGGCCGACGTGGTTTCCGCCCGTCAGCGCGGCAAATACATGGGCATCATCGGTGCCGTGTTTGGTGTCTCCTCGGTGCTCGGCCCGGTACTAGGTGGTTGGTTTACCGACGGCCCCGGCTGGCGTTGGGGCCTGTGGCTCAACGTTCCGATCGGCATTGTCACGATTATTGTTGCTGCCCTGGTTCTGCGTGTCCCGGCGCGCGAGAAGAAACTGACGATGGACTGGCTGGGCATCCTCACCATGATCGTTGCCACCACCAGCCTCATTCTCACAGTGACCTGGGGCGGCAACGAATACGACTGGACCAGCCCGCAGATCATTGGCCTTGGCATCACCGCCGTTGTGTTTGCCGCCGTATTTGTGCTGGTGGAACTGCGTGCCGAGGATCCGCTGATTCCCATGACGTTTTTTGCCAACCGTAATTTCGTACTCACCACGTCCGTGGGTCTGGCTGTGGGCATCTTCATGTTCGGTTCCATGTCTTATCTGCCCACCTACCTGCAGATGGTGCATGCCATGTCCCCCACCACCGCTGGTCTGATGATGACCCCCATGATGCTCGGTGTCATGGGCACCTCCACCATCGTGGGCGGCATCGTCTCCCGCACCGGCAAATACAAGCGCTACCCCATCATTGGCATGATCGCCACCGCCGCAGCATTGGCACTGCTATCCACCCTGGAACCCGACACCAGCTTGGTTGTCATTGGACTGTACCTATTCCTCCTGGGCTTCGGTGTGGGTAACGCCATGCAGATTCTGGTGCTGATTGTGCAGAACTCCTTCCCCATCGCCGTGGTTGGCACCGCCACCGCAGCAAACAATTTCTTCCGGCAAATCGGCGGCGCGATCGGCTCTGCGCTGGTGGGCGGCATTTTCGTGGCCAACCTGCGCGACCAGCTGGCCGCCCGCATGCCCGCAGCAATCCAAGAGTTGGGTGCCGACGCCGCGAACTACAAAGACATGCTCGCCTCCGGCACATCCCGGCTCACCCCGGCCGCCGTCACACACCTGCCGGAACCGCTACGCCTGGCCATCGACTACGCCTACAACGATGCCCTCACCCCGGTATTCCTGATGCTGGTGCCGTTGGCGCTGGTGTCTGCTGTAATCCTCTTCTTTGTGCGTGAAGACAACCTCAAGGACACCATCTCCTAACGCATCGCTTATCGACGCCCCCTCCGACGCGCAGGGCGACCGACCTTCCGCTGGTTGTTCGCCCGCGCTGCTTTCTTTGCAGCAGCTTTTTCCTTCGCTGTTCGCTTAGGCACGGCCTGCCTGGACGTGTTGGCTGTGCGCCCCTTCGCGATCCCCACGAAATCCTGGATCGCATCGCTATCCTTATCCTTCAACCACACCAACGCGATACTGGTGGGTTGGCCATCCACATAGTCCCGGTGGGCCGTGGACTTGTTGTTTATCGACCGCAAAAGCGGTCTGGGCGCGAAAGCAACCCCCACGTTTGCCGCCACCACGTCAAGAGCATCGAACACCGCCGACACATCCACCTCATTGTGCTCATCAGGGGCGTAGTTAACGTGCTGATCCTCAAGATCAGCTGCCGATAGTTCGTCCAGAAGAGTCAGTTCACTATCCTTCGGCACCGCCACACCCGGTTGCTCCTCGTACAAACGCACCACATGAAAACGCTCATCCACTCGCCGATCCGGGAGGCGGACCAGCGCAAGATCGGGTCGGGTGCGGTCGGTCGGGGCGTCGGCAAGCAGTGGAAACGGGTCACGCGACTCAAAACTATGCAACGCGCCGTGCCCAGTCCGTTCCGCAAACCGTGTCAGCCATTTGCCGGGAGCTGTGCCCTTGACGTAGGCGATCGTGAGGCTCATGCAGAAGATGTTACCGTTGAGGAGTGAACGAAGAATCTGCACGCACCCCATCCGGCACCGCAATGAAACCCCAGACAGCGGCCAAGAAACTCGGAATCTACCTGCCGGCCACGCCAGAGGAGTTCCAAAATACGGCACTCACCCACCAAGAATTTGCCGAACTACAAAGCAACCCGCCGGAATGGCTTACCAACCTCCGCCGCAACGGCCCCCACCCACGCCCCTGTGGTCGCCCAGAAACTCGGCATCACCATCGCCGCCCTCAAGCGCAACGACTTGGACAAGCCCCTAACCACCGCAGACATCAAAGGCCCCTGCTGGAAAACCAACCCGATTGGCTACGTGCAGCACGCACAGCGATGGCTGAAAAACGTGAAGAAAAGCGAGGGAAAGAGCTTCGGAACCTGGGAAAATAGTCACTGTCGACTATTTTGAAGAAACTGTCCCAAAGCGCAGCCTTTCTTTCTACACCTCGCTCACACGAATGAGTGCCTTAATGGCGCGGCGGCCGTCCATGGCCTGGTATGCCTCGTCGATGTGATCCAGGTCGGTTTCGTAGTCGAAAAACCTCACCGGGGTTGATCTCGCCCGGCGAGGGTGGCGCGCAGTAACTCCGGCAAGTACTCGCGGACCGGTGCAGGGCCGCCACGGGTACCTACATTGCGGAAGAAGGTTCCCACCTCATCAATCGGGGCTTCATGGGGCAGACCAACACGACCAACAATCGCGCCGGGTCGAGCAATAGCAAAAGCGGTTTCGGTGGCATCTTTGCTTCCCACGCATTCCAGCACGGCGTCAACACCAATGCCGTCCGTGAGCTGCATGACCTCAGCAACAGCGTCATCCCCGCGGAGGCAACAATATCGGTGGCGCCCCACCTGGTGGCTAGCTTCTGGCGGATTCGTGACGGCTCATGGCAATGATGCGCGTGGCACCGAGCAGCTTGGCGGAGAGCACGCCAGCCAGACCAACCGCGCCGTCACCAACCACAGCCACCGTGCTGCCGGGTTTCACACCAGCGGCAACAGCAGCGTGGTAGCCGGTGCCCATAACGTCTGTGAGAGCGAGGAAGGACGCGAGCTGTTCGTCACTGTAATTACCGGCGGGGACCACAACGGCCGTACCATCGGCCTGCTGAATGCGCACGTATTCGGCCTGGCAGCCGTTGCCGGGTTCTCCGGCACCGAAGAAGCCACCGTTCTGGCAGGCGGTCTGGACGCCGTTTTCGCAGTGTGGGCAGGTGTTGTCGCTGAAGGCGAAGGGCACGATCACCAGGTCACCGGGTTTCATGGTGGTCACATCGTCACCGATTTCCTCCACCACACCGATGGCCTCGTGGCCGATGGCGTCCTGGCCATGCTCGGAGTCGCCCCGGTAATACCACAGGTCACTGCCACACACGCAGGCTCGAACCACGCGCATCACAGCGTCAGTGGGCTGCTGAATGGTGGGCTTAGGGTGGTCCTCAACGGCAATCAGGCCGGGCTTTTTAAATATCGCTGTCTTCATTATCTTTCCTTTTACTCATGGTATGAATTGCTTGCCGTAGGTCGGCGGAACGCCGCCTGGATTCCTCATCAGCACTGGCCAGCGTTTCCTGGTCGCCCGCCTCTACGGCCTGCCAATAGGCGACTTTTGCCGCCACGTATCGACGCCGCGATTCCAACAGCGCGGCCTCTTCCTCCAGGGTTTCAGCCTGCCGCTGCAACAACGCGACCTGATTATGGGCGTGTACCGGGGTGGCACCGGCCATATTGGTGAGGTAGTCGCGCATGTCTGTGATGGACAATCCAAGGCCATACAAGCACGCAACATTCTTGATAAAACCAAGATCATCCTCGCTGTATACACGCTGTTTACTACTCGAATCACGGGAGATCACGGGGATAATGCCGATGCTTTCGTAGTAGCGCAACGTGCTCGGTGGCAGTCCGGACATTTCCGACACTTGTTTAATGGAATAGTGTTCTGAACTGGCCATATGCACGAGCGTAAGAACTTCAAGCACTTTAAGTCAAGAACGCCAACCCATGGGCGTGTCTTGTGTCATTTGGGCATGCAATTTTATTCAGCAGGCGTGCTACTGCTACTTTTTGATGTTATGACAACATTTAAGCACGTCGCAGTCGGCGCAGTCGCCCTCACTACCACTCTCCTCCTCGCCGAGTGCGGCGGCCAGCAAAACACCGCGTCACAACCATCCAATGCCACGTCTGCGGCATCTTCCCAGTCCACGCAGGCCACACAGTCCGTTACCCTGCAGGCTGGAACTGGCAAGGTGGCCGCGCAAGAAGAGCAAGCCCTGCAGCTTGCCCAGCAGTTCGTGAACCTCACCGATTCCTCAGCCGTGAAATCCTGGCTGGACAAGAATGCCGACACAGCGGATAAAAACGATCTTGAAGACTTCCTCACACGCAAGTCCAGCGGTGATTCCTACTCCACACCGAAAGACCTGTTTGGGAGCAGTAATCTCAGTATTGGCGACTACGCTGACATCACCTACGCAGGAATGATCGCTGCACAAGTAACGGGCGACAAAATCACCGACAACGTGGGCAAGAAGGAAACCGAGGTGAAGCACAACAGCCTCGATCTCCTCAACTCGAGTCACGCCGATGGTGTGGGGCTGGTGTTCATCCTGGACAACGGCACCGTTAAGGGCATTATTACTGTGAACAACGTGGGTGGCCAGGCCAAACTGTCCGAAATCGTGGATTCGTCCGGGCAGCTCAGCAGCCGTTCAAGCTAGCCCGCTTATCCACGCCGCCGAATCACCGTTGTCACGACCAATACTGCGGCTAGAAGGACAACAATCCCCACAACCGCAACGCCGATAGCAAGGCGTGTGGTTGCGCTAGTGGATGACACATCGGCGTTCGCGGCGGCGTTGGACGGTGCAGAGGACGCTGAGGTGGTGGACGTCGATACGCTTTCTTCCGGCAGCGTGAAATCTGGGAAGATCGGACCGGCGACAGCGACACCAACCGGGGGCAAAAAGAAATCTGGTAGCGGACGGGCACCGACAGGGTTTTCTCGTCGGTGTTGTCGCCAATGTTCCTGGCTAGTGTAACTGCCAGATAGTGATCACCAGCAAGCCATGCGGGATTCGGCTGGTCGGCATTAGCAAAGGAAACAGCGCGGGCGGTGCCAAAACGTACCGGTTTATTCACGTCCGTCACATCAGAGGTGGTGGCACCAATCAAGTCCACGCTTTCTCGGGCGGGATTCAGCAAAGCAAATTCAAACTCCTTCACCGCATCTTCGAATAGCTGACCATCCACGCGCCCCTCATCAACAACACTGAGTTCAAAGTTGAGGTTCTGGCCCCAACCGGCCGGGATTTTCACGTACTGAGTTTCACCAATAACAATCTCGGAGCGGAATGTTGGGGGCACATTTGGCGCGCTATCCGGCTCGGTACCGGGGGTGACCAGCTGTTGTCCCACCGCAGGAACTGCTGCAAGGTCAGTATCTTTGCGAACAGGTGATTGTGCTTTATTAGCGGGATCCCCCACATCGCTGAGCTGCGGGACCGCCACGATGGTGGTGTCAAATTCCACAGGGCTTTTGAAACCGAAGTTCCGCTCAACAGAAAAGTCCAGCAGATATTCTTCGCCAGTACATCCGGAATTACGGTTGACAATAATCTCGCCAGAACGCGGAATGTTCATGTGATTATTTGAGGCAATATGCTTCACATAGGCCGTGCATTGGTGGCCTTTACTATCCTGGACCTTTGTATCAACCTCGATGCCGCCGGGCAACAGTCCGCCCGAACCAACCTGATGTTTGGCGGTATAGGCGACATGCAGTTGATGGCCTTCCAGCACGCGGATCTTCACGTAATAGTCCTCTGCCGCAATTTCATCCTTAATTTCCGCCGGAGTTTCCACAGTCACGCGTGTGGGTGACCAACGGGACCGGCGTTCACCGTGGGAACCTTATCATCACTGTTTGCGGAGGCTTTCACGCGCTTTGCTGGGAGTTGATAGCCCTGGCCGGTGCGCAAGGTCACTGTGGTCAGGGTACTGCGCAACGCTTCCGCACTGTCAGCATCGGTATAGGGTGCCACCGGTCGCCTGAGCGACGCAGCTGAGTTCGGTGCGCGCGGCGTCGTCAACCTTGAAGCCCACCGTGTGAATCAGCAGGTTGGGATGCTCCCGCTTTAACTCATAAGCGATGTCGCAGACGGGAGGCGGAGCGCACGTTTCAATACCGTCGGAGACCAGTACCACGGATTTCGGCCCCTGCTTGGGCAATTGTTGCACGGCTTGTTGAATGGATAAACCAATGGGTGTGTAGCCTCTCGGAGTTATCCCTTGAATATCTCCGACCAGGCTTTTCGCCGTGCGTTGACCCGGCGCGGACAGCAGCGTCACATCCTTGCAGCCAGCAGCCTTCTCTGCGTCGGAGCTGCCAGTTTTGGTGCCGTAGGTCATCAGACCAAGGGGGGCATTATCAGGGACGTCGTTCAAGAATCCGGTGAGCGCTTCCTTGGCGGCTGCCATGCGGGATTTCCCGTCCACGTCTTGGGCCAGCATCGACCCTGAGGCATCAAGGATCACCATGGTTGGGGCATTGCCATCGGCCTGCGCAACATGCTGAGTTCCTTGTGTGGGCTTGGTCTGGGCCATAGCCTGCAGAGCAACATGTGGAACAGCCAGAAACGATCCCCCGATCAGGCCAGCACACACCACGAGGTGCGCAATCGCCTTGGTCAGCGCTCTATATTTCATTATCACCTGATTCACCATTCACTTATCTATTGCAGAATTTGAAAAACCACAAAAATAAGGGGCCTTCAGATCGCCCCGCGGATACAAGTATGCCACATTTAGCTAGTTTGCTATCAGCTATTCTTCTAACCGGCTATTTTTTACCGCACATTACCGACGCCGCACCCGCCAGCGCCGCCGCCCCTCCGAGGTTTCCATCTGCTGGCGCAGGTCAGCGACGGTGTAGCGTAGACACCGTGAAAAATTTCTACACCATATTGTTCGGTTTCGCGGGAGTCATGCACTTTGTTCGCCCCGCGACGTTTGATGCGTTGGTCCCCGAGCAACTGCCAGGACGCCAACGCACATGGACCTATGGGTCCGGCGTGTGTGAACTTGTCGCGGCTGCCCTTACTAAGCAACCGCCGCACCCGCAGCTTCGGAGGTTTGTTCTCGGCAGCCCTGCTTCTCGGGGTGTGGCCAGGCAACATCTACATGGCGCGTAACTACCTCACACAGCAGAATCCCCCACGCTCGCCTTTGGCCAAGGCTGTAGCTGTTGCCCGAGTTCCACTACAAATCCCGTTGATTCGCGGCGCATGGAAAATCTACCGCGAATCACCACCCCAGTAACTTAGACCAGCGTCCACTCCTCAAGGCCCTCATACAGTGGGTACTGCGCGGCCAAGGCCGATACGCGGGCGCGCAATGCCTCCACGTTGGCACCCTTGCCAGCGGCCAATGCGGTGCCAATAATGTCCGCAACCTCGGTGAAAGCGGCCTCGTCGAAGCCGCGCGTCGCCAGCGCCGGGGTGCCAATGCGCAGCCCAGAAGTAACCATCGGCGGGCGCGGATCGTTCGGCACGGCATTGCGGTTGACGGTAATGCCCACCTCGTGCAGCAAATCCTCGGCTTCCTGCCCGTTCATATCGGAATTGCGCAGGTCAACAAGTACTAGGTGCACGTCAGTGCCGCCAGTCAGAACATCCACACCGGCTACCGCGCAATCCTGAGCGGTGAGACGTTCGGCTAAAATCCGAGCACCATCCAGGGTGCGCTGCTGACGCTCCTTAAACTCCTCAGTCCCGGCAATTTTCATGGCCACGGCTTTAGCAGCGATGGCGTGCATGAGTGGACCGCCCTGCTGCCCCGGGAAGACCGCCGAGTTCAACTTCTTTGCCCATTCTTCCTTGGCCAGGATCATGCCGGAACGGGGGCCACCAAGCGTTTTATGCACGGTCGTCGATACCACATCGGCGTGCGGTACCGGAGAGGGGTGCAGTCCGGCTGCCACCAAACCGGCGAAGTGGGCCATGTCTACCCACAGTTTCGCACCAACCTCGTCAGCAATGGAGCGGAAGGCGGCAAAGTCCAAGTGACGGGGGTAGGCCGACCAGCCGGCAATGATCACGTTTGGCTTTTTCGGCGAGTGCTTGCTCCCTTTACTTGATCCATGTCCACACGCATGGTCTCTGGGTCAACGCCGTAGGCCGCGACCTCATACAGCTTGCCGGAGAAATTCAGCTTCATGCCGTGGGTCAGGTGACCGCCATGAGCCAACGACAGGCCCATGATCTTCTCTCCCGGGTTCGCCAGTGCCATCAACACAGCAGCGTTGGCCTGCGCGCCGGCATGCGGCTGAACGTTGGCGTAGTCGGCACCGAAGACGTCTTTGGCGCGAGCTATGGCCAAGTCCTCCACAATGTCCACGTTTTTCACAGCCACCGTAGTACCTACGTCCCGGGTAACCTTCAGCGTATTTGTTGGTCAGTACAGATCCCTGAGCTTGAAGCACAGCACGCGGAACAAAATTCTCCGAAGCGATCATTTCCAACGTATCGCGCTGGCGGGCAAGTTCCCCGGCCATTGCTGTGGCCACCTCGGGGTCCAGCGCTGATAGCGGCTGGTACAGGACATTGTTGTGGGTAGCATCGGACATGTGGCCGTCTTACCTTTCATAAAGCCAGTCCCGCCACAAGACCTCGCGCACGGGACATTGATGAATGCACAGACAGTGTAGCGCTAAACACACTGGATTACACAGTTCCTCTTAACTAACCCCACCCTAATGCCCTATAGCTCGTCCACCGCATGCACAATGGTTCCTATGGTTCGCCCGGCACGCCCCCAGGACATCAGCCCATACCTGGATTTTGACCGACACCAGTGGCGCAACCTGAGGAATTCGATGCCTCAGGTCTTGACTGAAGAAGAGCTGGTCAAGCTCCGTGGTGTTGGCGATCGCATTGACCTGGACGAGGTCTCTGAGGTGTATCTCCCCCTCAGCCGTCTCATCCACCTACGGGTGCGGGCGCGCCAGGAACTCATGGCATCAACGGCCACGTTTTTGGGCAGCTCCGTCGAGGACGTTCCTTTTGTTATTGGGGTGGCGGGCTCAGTGGCGGTGGGAAAATCCACCACAGCACGTTTGCTGCAAGTGCTTTTACAACGATGGGAATCACACCCACGCGTGGATTTAATTACTACTGATGGCTTCCTCTACCCCGCCGCTGAATTAAATCGGCGCGGAATTATGAATCGTGAAAGGCTTTCCAGAAAGCTACGATCAGCGCGCACTGCTCCGGTTTGTCACGGATGTAAAGGCCGGCAAACCACGGTGCGAGGCACCAGTGTATTCTCACACGCTCTATGACCGCATCCCCGATGAGAAGGTCATTATTGATCAGCCGGACATTCTCATTGTGGAAGGGCTGAATGTACTGCAAACCGGCCCGACCCTCATGGTCAGCGACTTATTTGATTTCAGCGTCTATGTTGATGCCCGCACCGAGGACATTGAGCACTGGTACATTGATCGGTTCCTCAAGCTGCGTGAAACCGCTTTCCGCACGCCCGGCGCGCACTTTTCACACTACGCCGAGCTTGACGACGCCCACGCGGAGGCTGAGGCCCGCGAAATTTGGCAGTCCGTCAACCTCCCGAACCTGGTGGAAAATATTCTGCCCACTCGCGTGCGTGCATCGTTGGTGCTGTTTAAATCCAACAATCATTCCGTCGAGCGGGTGCGAATGCGCAAGGTTTGAGTTAACCGTTCGAGTTAACCGCGCACCCATTCAGCAATGGCATCGAGTTCCGCATAGTCAACGCGATCAACATCTGTGTTGTAGGTGTCAATCATGTTGTTGTCGTTGGCGTTGCGGTTGATTTTGCCTTTGAGCATATTGACGATGGACCAAAGCACACCCTTATGGACACGGGAAATTTCCGAATAGTACAGGCGACCGGGGAGGTAAAAGCGGGTGGTGGCGTCCGCAGCGTCGCCAAGCAAACGGGCGCTGGAGTCCTTGTCGCGGGCATGGTCGGTAAGCGTCATCCCCACGGATGCGAGTGCAACCCTGCGCCCCTGAAGTAACCCTTGGGAGTCTTTGATAAAGGTAGCCCCAGCAACTGCCGGGCCGTAGACCGGTGAGAGCACAATGACCGTCTGCGCCTCGGGATTGCTTTCCAGCAACTCGGGTGCGTCATCAAGGGCGTGCTCTGTGGTGTCCAGTCGGCGGGCCAGTTCTTCGGCGTAGCTCCGAGTAGATCCGTAGACAGAGTTGTAGAAGATCAGGGTGTTGTTCATGAAAAAGGGATTACTTTCCAAAACGTCGAGTTCGTGAGGAGTAGGCGCGTAAGGCTCGGAGAAAGTCAATGCGCCGGAATGCAGGCCAATAGGTATCTGTGAACCAAATTTCTGAGTACGCGGCCTGCCAGAGAAGAAAACCGGAAAGGCGCTGCTCACCAGAGGTGCGAATCACCAAGTCTGGGTCGGGCTGCCCGGACGTGTATAGATGGCGGGAGATGGAGTCCACGTCAACGTTGCCGGAAATATCCTCGGCTGCAACACCCCGTGAGGCTTGTTCCTTGATGAGTTCTTTCACGGCATCGACAATTTCCTGGCGGCCACCGTAGCCCACGGCAACATTGACGGCGACACCGGTGTTGTTGTCGGTATTGCGCACAGCATCCCCGGAGGCGCTGTGCAATGTTGTCCGGCAGAAGATCAAGGTGTCCGACCAACCGCACGCGGCAGTTGGTTTCAGGGGCGGCGAGTTCTGCAACAACGTCGGCGATGATGTCAAAGAGCAGGTCAAGTTCGTCGCTTTCCCTGCCCAGGTTTTCGGTGCTCAGAAGGTACACAGTGACAAGTTCAATGTCAGTGTCTTCGCACCACCGCACCATTTCGCCTATTTTCTTAGCCCCCACCCTGTGCCCGTGACTCGCATCAGCGAATCCTGCTTCGCGGGCCCAACGGCGATTGCCGTCACACATCACGGCAATGTGCTTGGGGTGTGGGCGCCCCTTCAACTCGCGGCGCAAGCGTTGTTCATACACCGGGTAGAGGAGCTTTTGCAGAAAATTCACATTCATTAGTGTAGCGGGTGATGGACGCGTAACTGAGGCGCTGTGATGAGAAAGCTAAAAGAAGCGTTTCTTACCTACTTCTGCCAACCCCTGCTCTGCCATTGCCGCATCAACAGCGGCAACGTCAAACACATCGAGGCCATTGGCTTCGGCGAATTCACGGCGACGATTCAGGCGCCTAATGCGGCGGGTTACTGCCCAGCCAATGCAGAGAACCGCCACGAAAAGCAGCACGATCACTAGCAGCCCAACGGGAGATGCCTTCCCGAACTCGGGCCCCAACGGGCCTGATCGTTCCGCCTGGGCTACTACGTTTACTGCCACAGCATTCAGCATGGTGTCCTACTCGTTGTCGTCGCTGTCCGCCGGAATCCCGGCGAACAGGTCATCCTCCGGAATCGAGGTCCGAACCCGGGTGGCCGCAAGTTCGAATTCTTCGGTTGGCCACAGCTTCTGTTGTACGTCAACAGGCGTGCCAAAGAAAGTTCCGGCGGGGTCAATCTGCGTGGCATGAGCCCGCAGGACGTCGTCACGCACATCAAAATACTCGGCGCAGGGCACCTGGGTGGTCACGCGTGCCATGATGTCTGCTTGATGTGGTTTCCAGCGTTCCAAGATTTCGGCGTAAGGGCTGGTTTTGCCTTCCTCAATGAGCAGGTCGTGGAACATTTGCAAGCGCTGACGAATAAAACCGTGGGTGTAGTACAGCTTGAGTGGCGCCCAGGGTTTACCCAGCTCAGGGTGATAATCCGGGTCACCTGCTTTATCCCACGCAACCATGGATGTTTCGTGGACTTTCAGGTGATCCGGGTGCGGGTAGCCGCCGTTTTCGTCGTAGGTGATGATCACATGCGGACGGAACTCGCGGATCACCTGCACAAGATCCTGCACCACTGTATCGGTGTCTTGTAGGGCGAAGCACCCTGCGGGCAGCTCGGCTTTGCCTGCCCTTTCGGCCAACGGATCGCTTTGTGGCAAGCCGGAATCCACATAACCCAACCAGCGGTGTTTGGCCCCCAGAAGGCGAATGGCCTCAGCCATTTCTTCTTTACGGATCTCTGGGATGCGTTCCAACACTCCTGGGCGGTTCATGGCCGGGTTGAGAATATCGCCACGCTCACCACCTGTACAGGTGACGACCATCGTATCATTCCCTTCCCGGGCGTAACGAATCATCGTTGCTGCACCCTTGCTTGCTTCATCATCAGGGTGGGCATGAATAGCGAGAAGACGGAAACCGCTCACGGTGGGCGAGTCCTTCCTTAGGTCAGTCTGTGTACATGTGGAGCTAAGATGGCACCTATCCCAGCCATCTTAGCCCTACATTGCGTCATGTATATGATTAAACTGTTTACGCATATCACGGCATGAAAGTTTCCGCACCATGACAACGCCTACCCCCACCCCATCACCCAGCGCATGCTACAACGCTGCGCCTGGGAAAGGCTCCGCTATCGTCGGCAAACTCATCGCCGTGGGCGCGGTGGTGTTCGTGGTTCTCGCTGGAATTGTGATTTACCAGTACTACCAGAAAGTCACCTCCGCCACCGTCTCCGCCACCACCACAGGCTTTTCGCGTATCGACGACCGCACACTCACCGTCTCCGTGGATGTCACCCGCGAGAATGTTGAGATCCCCAGCTACTGCATTATCACAGCGCTGAACTACGGAAAAGCAGAGGTTGGGCGCAGAGAATTCCTCATCGAGCCAGGTGGTGACCGGACGAAACGTTTTTCCGTAGACATTCCCACCCGAGACGTGGCTGTTGCGGGTACCGTGTATGGATGTTCCGACAACCCGCCGAGTTACCTGAAACCGCTTTCCAAGTGATCATGGTAAAATTCTGACACTATTTGACCACATGATTGTGCAAAGGTATTCACATGGCTGACATGCAGAAGCAGTACATCACACCTGAAACGAAGCAGAAGCTGGAGGATGAGCTCAACGCACTCATCGCGCACCGGCCGGTCGTCGCAGCTGAAATTAACGAACGCCGCGAAGAGGGTGACCTCAAAGAAAACGCTGGTTACGATGCTGCCCGCGAGATGCAGGACCAGGAAGAGGCCCGCATCAAGCAGATCTCCGAAATCCTCGCCAACTCCACCACCGAACGCTCAGGCATCGAGGAAGGTGTGGCACACATCGGATCCGTGGTGCACGTCTACTACAACGGCGACGAAAACGACAAGGAACCTTCTTGATCGGCACCCGCGCCGCAGCGTCCGACAACAAGGACCTGGAAACCTATTCTGAACAGTCTCCGCTGGGTGCCGCAGTGCTTGGTGCACGTGAAGGCGACACCCGCGAATACACAGCCCCCAACGGTGTCACCAACACCGTCACCATCTTGTCTGCGGAACCCTATAACTCGGAAAAAGCCGCGACACCACGTGCAGCCTCCTAAAAGGCGTGAGCAAAGGATACCTATCAACGATGAAACGCTCATCTTTGTACACTGCACTTGTCAGCGCAGTTATCGGCCTAACACTTGCCTCATGTTCTCCACCACACCAGGTGGATTCCCATAAACGCGTTGACACTGCCACATCAGTGACCGCAGGACAAGGTGGTGCATCCCGCGCAGTGTCGGCTGCATCAACAAACAAGACATCCAACGCGCATCCTGCACCCGCTGCAGGATCAGCTCCTACCTACATTGATTGTACTGGTGCCCCCGTTACTCAGCCGAATTATATTGCCCTAGCTTGCGGCGATAATAACGACCGCTTGGTTAACATCACATGGAGTCGCTGGGATGCAACCGAGGCAGTGGGTACAGCCACCCGGGAAACCAACACCTGCCTCCCGAACTGCGCTGATGGTCATATCGAATCAGCCAATAACGTTGAGGTGAAAATGGGAGTACCCACCGAAACCGATCAAGGCATGACATTCACCCAACTCACTGTAAACAATGAGGTCATTGCACAATAATTTGGCATAAAGAAAATCTCCACTCGGCTTTTACCGGGTGGAGATTTTTGTTTGTTGTTTTAGTTGCGGAAGTAGCTCAGCAGGCGAAGGATCTCGGTGTACAGCCACACCAGAGTCACAGCCAAACCAAGAGCCACGCCCCACGCCATCTTGGACGGAGCACCAGCGCGGACCAGGGAGTCAGCCATATCAAAATCCTGTAGGAAGCTCAACGCAGCCAGCACGATGCAGACCAGGGAGAATACGATCGCCAGCGGGCCGCCATCAGTCAGCGGGTTACTGCCGGTGAACATGTACAGCAGCACGTTACCCACGCTAAGGACAACCACGCCGATAATGCAGCCGGTAAGAATGCGGTTAAACCGTGGAGTAACCTTCACCGCACCGGTCTTGTACACGAACAACATGCCGACGAACACGCCAATGGTTCCCAGAACCGCTTGGCCGATCATCACACCAGCGTCAATGTTCTTACCCAAGCTGTTGCCCAACAGATCCTGTGAACAGTAGCGAAACACCACCGACAAACAGGCCCTCAAACACAGCGTAGATGATGGTCACTGGGGCGGAACCGTATTTCTTGCCAAAAGTGGAAACAAGAACAGTAATAAAGCCACCGATTCCACCAACGATGGTGAGCAGCACAGCCAGCGCCGGGCTAAAAGTCGAAATGGCAAAGTTAATAACAGCGAAAGTGATGATGATGCCCAGCGTGATGCTGGTCTTTGCAATCACGTCATCGACAGTCATTGCCCGATCAGACGTTTGAACCTGCTGACCGCCATAAGGCATCTGCTGATACGGATTCTGGTAGGCGCTCCTGTTGCGGGAGCTCGTCAACGAGCTGAAAACCGGGTTACTACTGCGCACGATATACATGTCCTTTCGTTGTTAGCACTGCACGTTACATACTGTGCAACGCGCGCGCTATGTCAAAAGTTCCCGACCGCAGTTATTTTACTTTCTCATTCAATATTCGCACCAATTCATACCGAGCTCGGCACCATGTCACGACGTCCTTCAACCCCGGCTGATCTGGCACAACACCGTCGTAGGCCACGGGCAAGGCAATGGATTGCGCCGCAACTTCTAGCTGCGCATCGCTATCCTTCACGATGGTCACGCTCTCCCCCGCACCCATGAAACGACAGAAGTCCCCATCAGTGAATGTAGCCGTGCCCTTGTACACCCATATAGACATGGTCTCCTTCGGCGCCTGAACCGTGCAACCAGGGATACGGGGCACTTCGCCTGTAGCTCCCATGCCCGTCATCCCCAGCGAGTATTTCGACGGTGCGCAACCGGTGTGGCGTCGAAAAGCGCGGGTCAGACTGCTGGTGGCAGCAAAACCAACCATATTGGCCACCACCGCAACACTGAAGCCCAGCGAGAGCAGTTCCGATGCCGCGTGCACGCGATAGGCTGTGCGCCACTCGCTAAATGTGAAACCTGTGCCATTGACAAACTGACGCTGCAGGGTGCGCGAGCTAATACCGTGGCGCTGGGCAAACTCCTCAAGCCCGGTCTGATCAGCGGGATTATCAGCAATCGCGCAGGATACAGCATGCGCCTCAGGAGTCTGAGCCACCGGCGGCAGAGCGACAGGATCATCAAAGATGCGCAGCAACGCCGAGGACGGACGCTTTGCGGGCATAGACAAGCCGAGGCTGCGCGAAAAACTCGTGAACGATCACATCCGACCAACGCACACCCACATGAACCCGCCGCGCGGAACCTGAAATCCGCACGTCTGGGAACAACAGCGGGATGACCAGGCCGTTTTCTTCAACCGTGACCGATTCCGGCGAATAATACACGTCACCAGCAATGAGCTGTGCTGTGGTGGTCGAGTGGGTAACAAGTGCCGTTCCTTCATGGCACCACAACAGCACCGGCCCCGCAATATGCAGATCCATCCCGTATCCTTGCTCAATTTAGGGGAAGCTAACCTAAATCAGACTAGCCCTTTTTCTATGGATTATGCTAGCGCCGCGCAGCTTCAGGAGGGGCGGTGTGATGTCAAGGCCAGTCCAAAACGGGGTGTTTTTGTACCCGGCAGTGGACCTACATGACACGCATGGAAAATGTGCTTATCTCCAGGTCGCAAAACACCCCAGTTTTACGCTTGAGCATAAGCACACTTTGCAAAACTCAAACTGCATTTTCTTGGTGCCCCCAGTCGGACTCGAACCGACACTGGGCGGATTTTAAGTCCGCTGCCTCTGCCAATTGGGCTATAGGGGCGCGCTCATGATTCTAAACCATCATGCGCGGTGATATGGAATCGAGCCGGTAGCCCCGCCCAACCTACTCCCCGGCGAGTTCAGCGATGATCCCGTCGAGGATGTCTTTTTCCGAAATGGTCATCGTATGCACATCGGCTTCCTCGGCGAGCAGGGCCATAATGCCGTTGACCACCACTGCCCCACCTGCGATCACGTCAGCGCGACCTGGGTGGATGACTGGGTTGATAGAGAGTTGCTCCGAGGATTCCCGGATCAGCTGCGCGGTAAGCACACGGAGAGCGTCGAAACGCAGGACAGATCCGTGGATGGCGTGGGAGTCGTAGGTTTCCAAACCTTGAGCCAAGGCGGATAGCGTGGTGAAAAGTGCCGGCGCAGCCCACGAGCGTGCGGGTCGAACCGATCGGGACGTCAGCACGCACACGAGCAAGCTGCTCCGCCACATAGGCGTCGGCCTGGGTGACTTCATCCGCAGTGGCCGGGTTGGAACGCATGATGCGTTCACTGAGCCGGACGCATCCCATCTGCGCGGAGTAACTGCCACTGATCGGGCCGCCGTGGGAACCCACCACAAACTCGGTGGAGCCTCCCCCGAGGTCGACCACACAGAACGGCCCGTCCTCTGGGGGAAGATCAGCGACGGCACCTTTGAAGGAAAGCGCCGCTTCCTCCTCACCACTGATGATTTCCGCCTGCGCTCCCGGGACCACGCGCCCTAGCAGTTCGGCGGTCATAGCGAAAAACTCATCTTTGTTGGCGGCGTCTCGCGACGCCGAGGTGGCCACCATGCGTACCTTGTTCACGCGCTCAATGTCCATGATGGTGGCGTAGCCTTCGAGCGCGATTGGCGGTGCGCGCGAGGGCAGCGTCCGAGAAGTGACCCGTCTCGTCCACGCCTTCACCTAGGGCGCACTATTTCCATAGTGCGGTGGATTTCTTTGATTTTTTTCCGTCGGTGGAATCGCAAATGAGCAGGCGAATCGAGTTTGTTCCGCAATCGACGGCGGCGAGCCGGGTCATCGCCCGACCTCAGCGTGGGTGAAGTCAAAGTCCTCCAGGTTGATGCTCAGATCGGCGCAGGTGGGCCAGTCATCGGGCACGGCGGTGCCGCGCAGCCCAGCATGATCAGCCGCCATGGCCACGGCTTCGGTCCCAAGCCGAAAATGCTGCGGCCCTTCCGCCAACGCATAGGCGATGAGAACGTGCAGGCATTTCACGCGATCAGGCATCCCGCCGCCGGAAAAGTCGGTTCCGAGGTCTTCAATGGCGTTGCGTTTGGCCAGGAAATATTCGTGGGCACGCTGATAGTCGGCTCGAAGTTCAGCATCGGTTTCTAGGCGCGCGGTCATCCACTTCATCACGTGCGCAACCTCCAACCGCGATGCCTCGGAGGTGAGTCGGGGGTCGGTGAGGTAATACAGTGTGGGGAATGGCGTTCCGTCGTCCAGCTTCGGGGCGGTTTTTACCACACCCGGCGCGCCATCTGGACACCGGTAGGATATGTCGAGCACTCCACGTGGGGTGCGACCCAGTTGCGTGGCTACAGCGTCAAGGTCGGCTGCGGTAACTGTCATAGCCACACATCATATTAGGGCGCTTGGGTTGGTTCAATTGGCAGTTGGGTGCTCTGTTCAGGCTGTTGTTCCTCCTGCTGCTTGTCGACGCCCCCGAGCTTCAGGTCCGCATCAGAGTCGGCGATGGAGCGCCACACCGTGGTGTACCAGGCATCTGATTCGGGTTGGGTCTCCCCCTCTGCGGAGGTGACACTGGAATCACTGTCCATGGCGGGGTCAACGATACGGAATGCAGTTTCGCCTTCTTTGACCACGTTCAAGCGGTTACGGGCTTGCTCTTCGACGTAAGCTTTGGAGTTGTATTTATCCAGTTCAGCAAGAAGTTCTTCTTTTCGTTTTTCCTTGTTGGCAATATCCGATTGGGTCTGGGCAATGTCGCTGCGCTGCTGGAAGTAGTTGCGCAGGGGCAAGGCAATGCCAAGGAGGAGCAGAACGAGGACGATCACCAGGGTGAGGGTTTGGGCTGCACTGAAGGGCGCGGTTCGCGGAATAGCGGCCCCGGGCCTGGGTCCACGTGCGGAAGCATCTGTGCGTCGGCGCGCTACAGGGACGACTCGATTCCGCTTTTTTCCCGCATCCTTCATAGTTTCTTGATACTAGCGTGCGGGAGGCGGGGGCGTCGATAAGCGCGCCGGTAAGAAGCAGAGAAGCCGACCCTACCGGGTTCGGCGGGTCGGCTTCAGTGGTTAGTGTTTAGCCCTGGAAACGCGGGAAAGCGTCGCGGCCGGCGTACTTGGCGGCGGCACCGAGGGTCTGCTCGATGCGCAGCAGCTGGTTGTACTTGGCCACGCGCTCGGAGCGGGCGGAGCACCGGTCTTGATCTGGCCGCAGTTGAGGGCAACGGCGAGGTCAGCGATGGTGGTGTCCTCGGTTTCGCCGGAGCGGTGGGACATCATGGTGCGGTAGCCGTTGCGGTGGGCCAGCTCAACGGCGTCGAAGGTTTCGGTGAGGGTACCGATCTGGTTAACCTTCACCAGCAGGGCGTTGGCGGCCTTCTTCTCAATGCCTTCACGCAGGCGGGCGGGGTTGGTGACGAAGAAGTCGTCGCCGACGATCTGCACTTTGTCGCCAATGGCGGCGGTGAGGGCGGTGTAGCCCTCCCAGTCGTCTTCCTGCAGCGGATCTTCGATGGAGACGATTGGGTAGTTGGCAATCAGGTCCTCGTACACCTTGGACATTTCCTCAGCGGTGTGCTCGCCGCCTTCGAAGTGGTACTTGCCGTCCTTGTAGAACTCGGAGGATGCGACGTCAAGGGCGAGGGCGACATCCTTGCCGGGTTCGTAGCCAGCCTTCTTAATGGCCTCCACGATGAGATCCAGTGCTTCCTTGGTAGAGCCTACGGAGGGGAGCGAAACCGCCCTCGTCACCCAGGCCGGTAGACAGGCCCTTTTCCTTGATAACGCTCTTCAGAGCGTGGTAGACCTCGGCACCGATGCGTAGTGCTTCAGCGAAGGATTCCGCACCGATGGGGGCAATCATGAATTCCTGAACGTCCACACCGGAGTCGGCGTGAGCGCCACCGTTAACAATGTTCATCATCGGCACTGGCAGGACGTGGGCGTTCGGGCCACCAACGTAGCGGAACAGTTCCAGGCCAGCCGAATCAGCGGCTGCCTTGGCCACCGCAATGGAGGCACCGAGAATGGCGTTGGCACCCAGGCGTGCCTTGTTCGGGGTTCCATCCAGATCGATCATGGTCTGGTCAACGAGGCGCTGGTCGTCGGCTTCGATGCCGTGCAGTGCGTCAGCGATCTCTTCGTTGACGTTCTCAACGGCCTGCAGCACGCCCTTACCCAGGTAGCGGTCACCGCCGTCGCGCAGTTCGTGGGCCTCATGCACACCAGTGGACGCACCGGAGGGGACGCCTGCTGCACCGTGGGAACCGTCATCAAGGAATACTTCACACTCGACAGTGGGGTTGCCGCGGGAGTCCAAAATCTCGCGAGCGAAAACGTGCATAATTCCAGCCACAGTGGCCTCCTAGCCAATTGAAGGATTTGTTGAATCTTCCTTTGCGCAACGGCCCGACGACTGTGTGAACTTGTGCCCGATCAAAAGCCCGATCAAAAAAACATTCAAACATTTGTCGTGCGTCACGCCCTAGATTCAATTGTGGCACGGAATGCCTCGGCTTACGAGTGTGAGGCAGAAAAAGTTAGTAAAACCACTCGGTTTACCCAGCGGGTTGCTCCAGTGCATACGATGCCGCAGCGTTGCGCACATTCACCAGATACTCCGACGACGAGTTGTAGGAACGGATAGCCTCCGTCCACCCCTCGGGGGTGGATAAATCCCTGTTATGCGCACACAACAAGTTCGCAGCGGAGAGCGGCATCGTCAATCTGGTTTGGGTTAGCGGTGCCATCACCATCCGCGTCACGCCCATAAATGCCCCATGAACCTGGGATAAACTGCATCGGCCCTACGGCGCGGTCAAATTCGGAATCACCATCAAGGGCACCGTGATCGGTGTCCTTGATTTCGGCAAACCCGGGCGACCCGTTGAGCTGAACCCCAATAATGGGCGGATCGATAAATCCGTTCGCGTCGATCTTGCTACCCCCGAAAAGTTTTCCCGAGTAGGTACCGTGGCGCGTCTCTACATGCCCAATACCAGCAAGTGTGTTCCATGTAACATGGCAGCTCGGCCAGCTCTCCTGAGCGATCAAGGCGGCGTTTCCATATGCCTTCAACGCATCAGAGGGGATACCCGTCTTCTCTGCAATCGGATCCGCCCAAAACGCAAGCTTCAACGACGTGCGACCCGATTCGTTGATATTAATATCCGGCACTGCGGCGCCCGCCGCAGGCGGAACGTCCTGTGGAACGGGCTGCAAAGTCCGCGTCGGATTCGAAACATCAAGTGTGGATAGCAACCACCCCACCACAGTGATCACAAGCACAATCGCTAAAACCGAAGCCAGGCCACAACCTACAACACGCCGCACGACTATCCCAGCCCAGCCTTCCCTAGAAATATTTCAGTGAGTATTACTTGGCAGCTATCTCGGTGACTGCGCGCGCCAACCAGAGCATTCCACCACTGTAGTACGGCTGCAGTACAGCAGAAACCCACAGCGAACGATACTACTTTTTCCTACAGGCAGCGACTGTTGATGCGACCTCAAGCAGCTACTCCTCCAGTTCTGCGGCTCCACCTCCGCCAGAGAAGTTGCGCTGCAACTCAGAGGTACGCTCCTGCTGCTCCACCTTTTCCTGCTCTTTCCCTTCCTGCCACAAACGCTTTTGCTCATCCACCGGGACAACACCCACCGAGCCATCAAAAAGATACGGTTGGCGAGAACGCATCTTGTCCACAAACGCCTGCGCAACATCATAAATATTAAAGGAGCCGCGATTCTGCGCTACCTGCGCATGAAAGAGCACCTGGAGAAGCAAATCTGATAATTCGAGTTTGAGCTGATCCTCTGCACCGAGCTCATTCGCCTCCCACTCGTCGATAGCCTCCGCATACTCCTCCAATTCCTCCCGAAGGAAAGGCAACAATGTACGGTGAGTTTGCTCACTTTCCCACTGTCCGAGGCGCACAGCGTCCCGAATCACGCGAATTGCCTCTTCGATGCTGCTCCGGTTTGTTGACTCAACCTCAATCTGGGGGGGACTCGTCACTAATAAAATACGAGGACAGCTCAATGAGCTCCTCACCTGCAGCAAGCCGGTTCTGCACCTCATCAGAACGCCGCTCGGTACTCACCAGCACCGGCGCGCCGTCCACAACATCTGCTCCTAGATCAGCAATTGCCCAGCGCACACGGATGGGCACCTCCTCGGTATATTCCACGCTACCCCGGAGGTGGACAACTAATTCAAGTGGTATCAACGTGGGCTGTCGTGGGTCTAGAAGCAGAACAGACATGCCCAAAGTTTAACGTGTTTGTCTGGGAGTGCTATTAAAAACCCCTTTTACCAACTAATGTGACAGCGTGACCTCATCTCACCCAGACACAACGAAAAAGACCCATAACGTCCGCATTTGGACCTTAGTGTCGCTCATCATCGGCTCCACAATTGGTACCGGAATTTTCGCACTACCCCAAAACGCGGCATCAGTGGCTGGTCCAGGCGCAATGCTTATCGGCTGGTCCATCGCTGGCGTGGGTATGCTCTCCGTCGCCTTCGTGTTCCAGATCCTGGCAAGCCGAAAGCCACACCTCGACTCCGGTGTCTACTCCTACGTGCGCGCAGGGCTGGGTGACTTCGTGGGTTTCGCGTCGGCATGGGGCTACTGGATGGGCAGTGTTATCGCGCAGGTTGGATATGCAACCTTATTCTTTTCCACCTTGGGGCATTACCTCCCACTCTTTTCTGCGGAAAACCGTTGGGCCTCGGCGATGGCGGTATCACTTCTGACTTGGCTCATTTTCTTCGGCCTGACCCGAGGAATCCGCCAGGCGGCGTTTCTGAACCTGGTGACCACCGTGGCCAAGATTCTCCCCATTCTTGCTTTCGTGCTGCTCACCGCGTTTCTGGGGTTCAGCTGGGATAGGTTCACGATGGATTTCTGGTCGCACTCCTCCAACGTGTCGGTGATCGAGCAGGTGAAAGGATTCATGGTGTTTACCGTCTGGGCCTTCATCGGTGTGGAAGGGGCCAGCGTGTATTCAAAGCAAGCCCGCACGCGTCGCGACGTCGGCCGGGCCACCGTGATCGGTTTTACCACCGTGCTCGTCCTGCTCGTCACCGTGGCCACCCTGTCCTATGGTGCGTTGAGTCAGGAAGAACTGGCAGGTCTGCCCGATAACTCCATGGCCAGTGTCCTGGAAGCAGTAGTGGGACCGTGGGGCGGTGCCTTTATCTCTATTGGTCTGTGCCTTTCGGTGCTCGGCGCATACGTATCGTGGCAGATGCTCTGCGCCGAACCCATCACCCTGATGGCCCTGGACGGCCTACTCCCCCAGCAGCTGGGACGCACCAACAAAGCCGGCGCACCATTCTATGCGCAGCTGGTATCCACAATTGTCATCCAGATCCTTGTCATTGTCTTCTTCCTCAACGAAACCACCTATAACTCCATGGTGCAGCTGGCCACGATGATGTACATGCTGCCCTACTTTTTCACCTCGTTTTACCTGCTGCTCCTCACCATTCGTGGGCGCGGCATCGCACACCCTGGTGCTGGCACGCATTTCGACGACTCCGGCCCTGAGGTTTCCTCGCAGGTAAACCGCAGGCACGGGGCCGTCGCGGCCATAGCTACGATTTATTCGCTGTGGCTGTTCTACGCCGCAGACGTCACATATCTGCTGTTCGGCGCACTATTGGTGATCCCCGGAATGGTCCCCTACGTCTGGACTCGCCTCCGCACCGGAAACAGAATATTTAACTCCTTTGAATGGTGCGTTGTAGCGTTGGTCGCGCTCGGTGGCGTGTGCGCCATTTACGGGTTAAGTACTGGAGTACTGAGCCTGTCTTGAGTCCCGAACAGCCTCTCGGGGCGTCGTTAAGCACTAAAGGAGGCCATGCTGTGACCGGAGTCATCATCGGTTTTGCCATTATTTTCAGCATCGTTCTGGTTGGCTACATCCTGGCGAAGACGGGGATCATTGCCAGCGGATCCGAACGCCTGGTGCTCAACCGCATCGCATTCTACTCCGCGACCCCCGCCCTGGTTTTTATGGTGGTGAGCAAGGCTGATGTCGAAACGCTGCTGTCGCCTGTGGTGGCCGTGGCAGCCCTCTCGGCCCTTGCCACCGCAGGAGTCTACGTTGCGGTGTCCCGGATCTTTTTCCGTCACGACGCCGCGACCACCTGCATCGCCGCAGCCTCATCCGCGTACGTCAACTCCAACAACATTGGGTTACCTGTGGGCATGTACGTCCTGGGAAATGGCAGCTATGTTGCACCGATTCTGTTGTTTCAAATGGCACTGTTCACACCCATTATTCTCGCGATATTGGCAGCAGCTACAGGGGATGGCAATCGGCATAAAGTAGCCCACATTATTCGCGGATCTTTGCTGAGCCCCATGGTGCTGGGGGCACTCGTGGGAATGGTGGTGAGCCTGCTACATGTGAACCTTCCAGACGCAGTGCTGAGGCCTTTGGAAATTCTTGGCGGAGCCTCTATTCCCATGATTTTGATCAGTTTTGGCGCGTCGCTTCATTCCAGCCGTGTGCTGGATACTCCCGAACAACGCGTTGGTGTACTTACGGCATCGGTACTCAAGGTGTTAGGAATGCCAGCATTTGCTGTAGCCATTGGCGCTTTTGTGTTCCATCTTGACGGCGAGTTGCTCTACGTTGCCGCAATCCTAGCGGCATTACCCACCGCACAGAATATCTACAATTACGCCGCTACCTACCAAAAAGGCACTGTCATTGCCCGCGATACCGTTCTAGTGACAACCTTTGCGGCACTCCCAGCAATGCTTCTGATCAGCCTTATGTTCGGGCGTTAATACGGTATGCACTCTCACATCACACTACGCAACTTCATTGACGGCACGGATGGCTTGATCGTGTGAAGTCCTCAGAGGATATTTTCATTCTGATTCGATCGAAGTTTTCTCGGCACGACACAATGAACGGGTACGTGCGCTACGAATCCTCCGTCATTTTTGCCTGCCCACCTGGGATTGAAAGCGATGACGACTGGTGGGGACGTGGCCTTTTTGAGGTTACACAACCACCTCAATAGTGAGATATGCCGCAAAGACACGCCCGCGAGGAGTGCCAAAAATCAACGGCACCCCATCAAATAATGCTTATAGTAGTTAGCAAAAAGTAAGAAGCTAATCTTCTATAAGGAGCTTTCCCTCATGGGACTTAACTTCGCAGGCTTTGTATGCAACCGCCGCCTCTCCGATGGCGACCTGGCTGCCATCGTCGGACATGCCATCACCGCTGATGGCACCGCGTCCTTTGAGGACGCGGCCTCCGCATTCCACGATCTTCAAAGTGTTGACGTCCTGCACACGGAATCCGGCACGCTCGGACTCGTTGGCATGGACAGCATCCTCTCGCTCACACCCAGCTCCGACGGCGACATGTTCTCATTCCTCGTCTCTGACGTGTCCAACACCTACTACGGCCAGCTCAGCCGTGACGGCTCCGTGGTCGGCAAATCCGTCCTGGCCATGGGCAACGTTGTGGAACAACATGGCGATGCCGTGTTCACCGACGACTACGAGGAACGTAGCGAACTTGTGTGGAACTACATCCACAAGTGGACCGGCATCTCCCCTGAACGGGACTTAGAGCACCGGGAGCTGGTGCACTTCAGCTTCTAGCAGGCTACGCCCCTGGATCCTCCGTCGGTGCCGCGCGGTTACCCGCCGCGTAGGCACCAATATTAATATCAAGGACTTCCCTCGGCGGCCCTATCAGGGCATTTTCGTGCTGACAGCGGTAGTGGTGCTCGCCCACCGTATCCCCATTCTGGATCACGTCGCCACTGTCCAAAAGGTAGTGAGCAAGCGGCCAGATATCTGATTCCACCTCGCCACGATCCACACTGTGGGCGTGCACCTGCACATCGGGAAGTCCGAACAAAAACAGCCCCAAAGAATCCATAACAAACTCATCCTGCTCGGATCCCGCAATGTTAAACGCCCGAACAGTGCACGCAAGGTTCAGTGGCGAGAACCTACTCTCATCCATGGAGCGAAGAAGCTCTGCGGCGTCGTAAAGATCACCGCAGTGCAGCACGTGCACAACATCGGGACTGTAGGTGGACACCATAGCGTGGATAGCGGCGGCATAGATGCTGAGCCGCAGCAACAGCGGGTAGTCCCCAGCCATGATGGCGGTGAACATTTCCGTCATGCCCATGGCGTAATTCATGGTGGCAAGCACTTCTTCTTCACGCCCTTTGATGCGCCACAGTTGCCCCGACTCCAGTGGCGACAATAAACCAGCTTTATCCTCTACCTCCCACATACTGCTGAACATCAGCATGGGTTGCATGGGCGCGTTGTAGGCTGCGGCCAAGCCGTCCAAAACAATCAGTTTGTCCTTGCATGTCATGGGCCCAACATCGCAGCTGCGCGCTATGGCATCAGCCACCACGCGCGCATCCAAATGAAAATCCGGCTGTTCATTCCAATAGAACAACACGTGAAACGGTCCAGGCTCAGCTGGTTGTTCATCTATCTTTTGTCGGTGAAGCATACCGCTTAGTGTACGGAAACTAGCGGCGGCTCCTCCGTGACGTTCTGTCAGAAGTTCTAGACGGTTTCCCCTTTCCCTGCGCTCCGCCGACAGAAATCACTCGTTTCTGTGCGCCCTGGTCATCACGATCCCCGCCGCCAGTCACATCGATGCCATCGACGTCAAACATGGTGGCAATGAAATCCGCCACCCATTGCACCAAGTCAACATCGCGAAGCTGCGGGTCAGTGACATTACGGCCTGCTTTGGGGAACGGCAGCTGGATTGCTTTGGCTGCCGCGCGATATGTTGCACCCGGGAAGAGCCGTTTCAGCCGCACCTGTTGGGAATCGAGTAGTTCCACAGGGTGAACTTTGATGCGGGTTCCCTGCACGCCGACGTCGGAAAGCCGCGCCGCGCGCTGACATGCCGCAAGCGAGCGACGGCCAGCAGACGGGAAACCTCCACAGGAATGGGACCGTAGCGATCTTCCATTTCTTCGACGATAAGCCGCAGATCCGTTTCGCTGGTGGATTGCGCAAGCGCGCGGTACACCTCAAGGCGCAGGCGCTCGGAGTTGACATAGGTATCAGGAATGTGGGCATCAACGGGCAGGTCGACACGTATTTCTTTGGGTGCTTTATCAGCACCATCGACCACTTTGCCGTCGGCGAGCGACCGGAACGCCTCCACTGCCTCACCCACGAGCCGCACATACAAGTCGAACCCCACCCCGGCGATATGCCCGGATTGTTCCGCACCGAGAACATTCCCGGCACCGCGCATTTCCAGATCCTTCATGGCTACAGCCATGCCGGCACCAAGGTCGTTGTTTTGCGCGATTGTGGCTAAGCGGTCGTAAGAGGTCTCAGTAAGCTCAATGCCCTTGGGATACAGGAAGTAGGCGTAGCCACGTTCGCGGGAACGTCCAACACGTCCGCGCAGCTGGTGCAGCTGTGACAAGCCCATGTGGTGCGCATTCTCCACGATGAGAGTGTTCGCATTGGCGATGTCCAGGCCAGTTTCGACGATGGTGGTGCACACAAGAACGTCATAGTCGCGGGCCCAAAACCCCTGCACGGTTTGTTCAAGAAGATCCTCACTCATCTGGCCATGCGCCACCACAATGCGCGCTTCCGGAACTAGTTCCCGCAGCTCACGGGCACGTTTGTCGATGGACGCCACCTTGTTGTGCACATAAAAAACCTGGCCGTCGCGCAGCAGCTCCCTGCGTATCGACGCCGCGATTTGCTTATCCTCCTGCGCACCCACATAGGTGAGCACAGGGTGACGGTCCTCCGGCGGCGTGAGGATCGTGGACATTTCCCGGATTCCGGCCATGGACATTTCCAGGGTGCGGGGAATCGGGGTCGCAGACATGGTGAGAACATCCACGTGGGTGCGCAACGCCTTGATGTGCTCCTTGTGTTCAACGCCAAAACGCTGTTCCTCGTCCACCACCACCAGACCAAGGTTTTTCCATTGCACACCGGTCTGCAGAAGTCGGTGAGTCCCAATGACAATATCCACGGTGCCATCGGCAAGCCCCTGCGTAATTTTCTTCGCATCTGCATTCGAGGTAAAGCGAGATAATCCCCGGATTGTCACGGGAAAACCATCCATACGCTGCTCAAACGTCGCCAGATGCTGCTGCGCCAACAGCGTGGTAGGAACCAACACCGCCACCTGTTTTCCGTCCTGCACAGCCTTAAAAGCAGCGCGCACCGCCACCTCGGTTTTGCCGTATCCCACATCGCCGACAATCACGCGGTCCATGGGCACGGCGCGTTCCATGTCCCCTTTCACTGCGTCGATGGCCAGCATTTGGTCCTCGGTTTCCACAAAGGGGAAGTTGTCTTCCATCTCCCGCTGCCACGGCGAGTCAGCAGCGAAAGCATGGCCCGGTGCGGCTTGCCGCTTGGCGTACAGTTCCACCAGTTCACCGGCAATTTCCCGCACGGCTGCGCGGGCTTTCTTCTTGGTGTTTTTCCAGTCAGACCCGCCCATTTTCGACAGGGTTGGCTTCTCCCCACCCACGTATCGTGACAGCATGTCCAGGCTGTCCATGGGTACATACAGCTGGTCCGCCGGTGCGCCGCGTCTCGACGGCGCGTACTCCAGCACCACATATTCCCTGCGGGAGGTTTCATCCCCTGTGTTGATGGTGCGCTCCGTCATCTTGACAAACCGCCCGATGCCGTGTGTCTCATGAACCACCAGATCACCGGTTTTCAGCGCCAGCGGGTCAACCTTGTGACGGCGCTTGGCGGGACGTCGTTTAGCGCCCGCGATGTCGCCGACACGGTTGCCCGTGAGGTCTGTTTCGGTGATGACGATAAGCTGGCCGTCGCTACTGTCAAACACCAGACCGGCGTGCGATAACGCCTGGTAAAGGGTGACTTCCCCACCGGTTGGTTGAGCACCCGGCGTGGCCACGCTAGTGGGGATTCCCTTGTCTGCAAAACGCTCCACCATACGTTTAATCGGTCCCGCGCCGGGCGCAATATAGGCGACCGGGCCGCCTTTCCGCGTGTGCTCCAGAAGCTCAGCCATCATGGCATCGATCTGTGCGACGTCACCGCGGGGCGCAGGTGCTGGCTGGAAAGCGAGCGGCAACGTATCGGTCTCGTCGGCGGCAAACATCCCCTCCGGGGCAAACGTCCACCAGGAATTACCTGCCTTCGTTGTGGAGATTTCCAGGGACTCGTAGGACCGGTACGAGCTGGCCGAAAGGTCCAAGCCTTCCGCAGCGACGGGGCCGCTCGCGCCCATGGCTGCGGCCTCCCAACCTGCGGCGAGAAATTCCGCGTCGGTGGCCTCCAGATCGGCGATGCGGGTACGGATTTTCTCGGGATCCAGCAGCACAACGTGCGTGCCCTGGGGCATCAGTGCGGGCAGCGGGGTGAGGGGGGCGTCGATAAGCGCAGGTATCAGTGCCTCCATGCCGTCGGCGGGGGTGCCATCGGCGAGCTTAGTGAGCAGTTCCACCAGCGTCGGATTGCCCGGGTGCTGCACCGCCAATTGTTGCGCGCATCGCGAGACCTCATCGGTGACCAGCAGCTCACGGCAGAGATACACCTCAACGCGGGCCACATCAATATCAGGGATGGTGCGCTGGTCGGCCACGGAAAACTGGCGAATATCAGTGACCTCGTCACCCCAAAATTCAATGCGCACCGGATAGTCCAGCGTGGTGGGGAAAATGTCGATGATGCCGCCACGCGTAGCGAACTCCCCGCGCTTGCCCACCATGTCCACGTGACTGTAACCACGAAACACCAGGTCACGCGTAATATCATCAAAGGAAGACTCACGATCCACCTCAACCACAAGCGGATCCCTGCCCGGCGCGCTCGACAAAATAGGCTGGCAAAAAGCCCTGGCCGCCGCCACCACAACCTTGAGTTCAGGCAGCTTATGCAGCACCTCCGCGCGCTGACCCACAATATCCACGCCGGGACTCATGCGCTCATGCGGCAGGGTCTCCCACGACGGAAACCACGCGACGCTCTCCCCAACATGGCCCGCAGCTCCGCCGTCACATCCTCCGCCTCACGACCCCGTCGCCGTGACCACCAACACAGGCGCGCGCTGGGCAATCGCCGCCACCGTCCACGGGCGAGACTGCGCGATCCCCGTGATGTGAAGATACGGCTCACCGATGTGCGTGAGCAGACCCGTCAGCTTCGGGTCTGTAGCTGCGGATTTCAACAAACCCGCAAGCATCGGTGTGGTGCTGTTTATGGTGGTGTTTGGTGGTGCGCGAGGAATTCTGGGTGGACACCAAACCAACAATATACGATGGCCCGTCCTGGTTACGGTTGCTGATCCTGGTGCTGTGCTGGTTGTTGCGTCGGAGGTGCTGAGGGGCGTTGGGGATGTCGCGGACTCTGCCAGCGGTGTTGGCTCCGTAACAGGTTCGTTGATCAACTGCGGATCCCGCTCCATCCGGGCCAAAGCCATTCCAACACAAATTTACAATATGCGCCGCCACCTGCTCCTTTGACGGCTCCCGAACATCCAACCACCACTGCGCCGTCATAGAAACCATCCCACCAGCGCCTGACCGTAGAGAACCGCATACTCGGGATCAAGACCAGAGCGGATAAACGCCTGCTCAAGAATATGGGACACCTGAGCAGACCGCCTCATTCAACATGGTGGAATAGCTGCGCTCCCCGCCCGGCGACACATCCCGCACCAGAATCTGAAACCCATCCGTGTGCTCCTCCACATACGTGAGCAGCGCCAACACCGCTTGCTCAATGCGGAAACGAGAACGCCCGCTCTCCAACGCGGCCGTGATAATGCCCTCCAACCGGAGCATCTCACGATCCACCACCACGGCATACAGCCCTCCTTACCCCCGAAATGCTCATACAACACAGGCTTAGAAACACCAGCCCGAGCAGCAATCTCCTCCACACTCGTCCCCTCAAAACCGCGCTCCGCAAACACACCCCGCCCAATACTGATCAACTGTTCCCTACGCTCTTTACCCGTCATACGCTGCTTCACCATAGGTAACAGCCTAGCAGGGTTGGGGTTATTGGTGATGGTTTCGATGGCGTCGAGCGTGGCGCAGAGGCGGTGGCCGAGTGGCGTGGGATCGCAGAGTTGAAATTGCGCATCGCAGGCAATAGGGTAAAAGTAGCTGAAGCGAGCAATGGAATCTTCCACACATGCTTTGCGGTTCCCCGTGGTGTAATTGGCAACACTCTGGTTTTTGGTACCAGCTTTCTAGGTTCGAGTCCTGGCGGGGAAGCAGACGAAAATACCCGCTGATCAGTGCTTTTGGTTCTGATTGGCGGGTTTTTTGCGGTTTTGGTGGGTTGCCGTGACCTGCGGTGTAATGAGGGTTAAGTGACTAGACCGGGACACACTTTCTGTCCATTAGCCCGGTTTTCGTGCGGACTGTCATCACATGAGCCAAAGTGTGACCGGGCAACATCATCCCCCTACCTGTCCCCTATTTTCTGCGCCTCGGGCCTTTTCCCATGCAGTAACACGCTTCATAGCGAGCATTTCCAAAGCTTGATACTCCTCGATCCATTGCTGCTTCACGGTTTCATCACGTAACCATTTTTCGTAACGCCCGCTGCGCCTATACACCTCTTCCATCAGGTTATATGCAGTCCCCTCCCAACACCCCACTTATAGATAATGCCCATCCTCAGTATGCACAAGATTTACAGTCGCATCTTCACTCCCAATGCTAGTCAAAGTCATAACGTGTGTTTGCATCTCAACCCGCGCCGAACTGAAAATCTCAGCCCCGTCATAAACCCCAGCCGTACCGCCAACCCGAGCTAAGCCATAAACCCGAGCTGAGCCATAAACCCGAGCTGAGCCAGCAACTCGCGCCTGATCATAAATTTGAGCTTTATCATAAATCCGCGCGAATCCATAAACCTGCGCTGAGCCATAAATACAAGCCTTATCAAGCGACTTCGAGAACAACCATAAACCTGCGCTGAGCCATAAATACGAGCCTTACCAGAAACCCCAGCATATTCACGAACCCGAGCCGAACCAGCAACCCATGCGGATCCATAAACCAAGGCCGAGCCAGAAACCTCAGCAGAGTCAGTAATCCGCGCATTTTCATAAACTTTCGCCTCGTCATAAACCCACGCCAACCCAGAAATCTCAGCAGAGTCAGAAACCCATCCCCCAATGTCTCCTTTTTTCACTCGCCGTTCCGGCAAATTAATTAACGCTCGAATTCGGCGAAGTCGATGCCCAAAATAATGCATCTCTTCTTCGGTGAACTCCCAATATTTATTTTCCGATTTCATTTCCTACCTTGCTTGCCACTTCCCCACAATTGTTCCATCTTTCCCATGCCAAACATTCATCTACCAATCAGAGTAGAAACAATATTAAGTTGGATATTCTTTTCGTTTATGCTTCACACCCCGCGGATTTCCCGTGCGGTTTCTAGTGGCAGCGGAAACACGTCACTCGTAAATCACCACCGCCCAAGCATAGCAAATTCGCTATAGGTCCAGCCAAGGCATCGCCCCCCCTCGCACGCCACAAGTGTGACCATTGAGTCCATTGGTTGCAAACTCCACACCCACAGCCGCATACACGCCCAGATCGACACCTTGCCAGACCCAACATCCAAACAATCGAGCCGGTCACATGACACCAGCAGAGATGCGATCGCCACCCCATCATCCACCACATAAAACGGGGCCTTATCCTTAAATTTAATTAAGTATTATCTTATCAAAGGCGCCCTTCAATGACAGAAAAGGGCGAAAATCCCGCAGAAACGAGCGCTTTCGGGGGTGTTTTTTACCCCCTTAACTACCGAAGAACACACAAAAACACATAGGTATCTACTTATCTATGTCCACCTGCAGTAATGATACCTCTCATTAGCAAAGCTCAGAGACATAATCCCTGGACACCACTCGTGTGATCTTTTCACTCGCGGGGGTATTTTTTCAGGATTATCACATAAATGATTAATCTAATTTATGTAATTACGTTTTCGATCGATCCCTAAAAACGCTGGTCGAAGCGAAAGACGCCCCATGAAGCAAGCCTTTCAATTAAGGAGGAACGACATGCTTCACCGCACTAGCCGTCGCAACCGCACCCGCATCCTGATAGCCGCAGGTCTGAGCCTTTCCATGACGCTCGGCCACAGCATCGTCGCCTCCGCCGAAACCCCTCACACGGTTCACTACAACCAGGTCGTTGCTCAGGCCGCTCCCATCAATCCCATCACCATTCCCGGCCTGCCGGTACAGCAGATTGATCCTAATTCCGCACGTCATATAGGTGCCGGACTTCCCAATTTTGGTCAACTTGGTCCGATCCTGGCATCGTTCGGCGGTGCTGCTATTTTTGCGATGCTCGCCTCACTCTTTGGCCGCAATAAGCAAAGCATCACCGCAAATCGGGGATCGCAGCCACGAGTCCAGGCCCCTGCTGCCGCACCGCAGCCCGCTCGTTCCACTCAACCAGCTCAACCTGCACAACCCCGGCAATCTGGCAATGACGCCACGAATGCAGGCCACTCCAGAAACAACTCCGGCACCTCCTGCGCGAGCGATAGCATCGTCCCGAATTACGGTGCATTGGCCACGGCTGATGCACAGGCAATTGTGCAAGAAACCAACCGCGTCCGTGCCGAACTTGGACTCTGCCCCGTCGTGTGGGACGAGGACTTAGCTGTTGGCGCGAAAGGCTGGGCCGACCACCTGGTGCGCATGGGCGGCTTCGAACACCCTGCTCATGGCAATTTTGGCGAAAACCTACTGGTCTCCAACCAGTATCGTCGACCCAATGCTCAGGATGCGCTGCAAAAGTGGATGAACTCCCCTGGTCACCGCAAGAACATTGTTGATCCACACATCACTAGGATCGGCGTGTCCATAGCTAAGCATGAAGGCAATATGCCCGGTGGCATCCTCTACGTCCAGCGATTCCGCTAAAGATTCTGCACTTCACCACCTCTAAATGTGGGTGACTCCCCAGTTGTTGGGTGTCACCCACATTCCTTATATATAGGCATCCGGTAGCGTGGAACTGGCATTGACATATGTTTTTATGATCGGAGTTCTATGGCTGACGATATTGCTGTCATTATTTTGGCAGCGGGCGCGGGTACGCGAATGAAATCTGCAACCCCGAAGATGTTGCATGAGGTTGCGGGGCGTTCCATGGTGGCGCACGCGTTACACGCGGCGGCGGGGGTGCATCCTCAGCATTTGATTGCAGTGGTCGGCCACGGCCGAGACCAGGTCGTTCCTGCTATTGCTCAGGAAGATCTGAGCGACTATGGGGTCACTGAGGTGGCAACCGCAGTTCAGGAAGAACAAAACGGCACGGGTCATGCCGTTGCCTGCGGGTTGAATGAACTGCCAGACGATTTTAGTGGCACTGTGTTGGTGACGACCTCCGATATTCCCATGCTCAACGCGGAAACACTGGCTGCCCTCCTCGCAGAGCACGATACTTTGCCGCGCGCGGCAGTGACGGTGCTGACCACGAACGTCGATAAGCCCACTGGTTATGGACGCATTGTGCGGACCGCCGACGGTGAGGTCATGGGCATTGTGGAGGAAAAAGACGCGACCGAGGACCAGCGCGCCCTTACAGAAATTAATTCCGGTGTGTACGCTTTCGACGCTGACCTGTTGCGTACGGCGGTGACCCAGCTGGACACCAATAACGCCCAGGGCGAGTTTTACCTGACGGACGTGATCGGCATCGCCCGCTCCAATAACCGCAGCGTGCGCGGGCATGTGCTTGACGACGCCGCGCTGGTCGCCGGGGTCAACGACCGCGTGCAGCTGGCCATGATCGGGGCGGAAATGAATCGCCGTATCTGCGAACAGCACATGCGCGGCGGCGCGACCATCGTGGACCCTGCGTCAACGTGGATTGATGTGCAAGTGGAGGTAGGGAAAGACGTTATTATCCTGCCAAACACCCAGCTCAAAGGCACAACGCGGATTGCCAACAACTGCGAGATCGGACCGGACTCAACCTTGAAGAACATGATCGTTCGTGAAGGCGCCTCGGTGGTGCGCACGCACGGTTCCGATTCACAGATCGGCGCAGGTGCCACTGTTGGACCGTTCACCTATCTGCGCCCAGGAACCGTTCTGGGCGACAACGGCAAACTCGGCGGTTTTGTGGAAACGAAAAATGCACAGATTGGGCGTGGGTCGAAAGTCCCACACCTCACCTATGTGGGGGATGCGACGATTGGCGAGGAATCCAATATTGGGGCGTCTTCGGTGTTCGTCAACTACGACGGCGTTAACAAACACCACACCACTATCGGCAGTCACGTGCGTACCGGATCCGACACCATGTTCATCGCCCCTGTCACAGTTGGTGATGGCGCTTACTCAGGAGCAGGTACAGTAATTAAGGAGGACGTACCCCCAGGGGCACTGGTCGTGTCCGGGGGGCCTCAACGCATCATTGAAGGTTGGGTTGTGCGCAAACGCCCCGGCACCCCCGCAGCGGAAGCAGCAGCCCGCGCCCTCGACGCTGACTCTACCCAAGCAGTTCCAACTGCAGACTCAACTCAGGAAGGTTAAGCAGACCACGATGACTGCTCACTGGATTGACAATCAAAAAAATCTCATGCTTTTTTCTGGGCGCGCCCACCCAGGACTTGGTGAGGCAGTGGCCAAAGAACTGGGAGTCAAGCTAACTCCCATGACGGCACGCGACTTTGCCAACGGCGAAATTTTCGTCCGCTTTGAAGAGTCAGTGCGTGGCTGCGATGCCTTCGTTCTGCAATCACATACCCAGCCGCTCAACAAATGGCTGATGGAACAGCTGCTTATGATCGATGCACTTAAACGCGGCTCCGCCAAACGCATCACCGCAATCTGCCGTTCTACCCCTACGCGCGCCAAGACAAAAAACACCGCGGTCGCGAACCCATCTCTGCCCGCCTAGTTGCGGACATGCTCTACACCGCCGGTGCCGACCGCATCATCTCCGTGGACCTGCACACCGACCAAATCCAGGGCTTTTTTGACGGTCCGGTCGATCACATGCACGCCATGCCGATCCTCACCGACTACATTAAGTCCAAGTACCCGTTGGACAACATCTGCGTGGTCTCCCCCGATGCGGGCCGCGTGAAGGTCGCCGAAAAGTGGGCCAACACGCTTGGCGACGCCCCCCTGGCCTTTGTTCACAAAACCCGTAGCGTCGACGTGGCCAATGAAATTGTGGCAAATCGCGTGGTTGGCGATGTTTCTGGCCGCACTTGTGTGCTGCTGGACGACATGATCGACACCGGTGGAACCATTGCCGGTGCCGTTGGCGTACTTCGCGAAGCTGGTGCCGCCGACGTGATCATCGCCTGCACCCACGGCGTGTTCTCCGGCCCTGCCCGGGAACGCCTCTCTGGCTGCGGCGCCAAGGAAGTGATCACCACCGACACGCTCCCCCAGACCACAGAAGGCTGGGATAACCTTACCGTGCTCTCCATGGCACCACTCCTTGCCAAAACAATCCGCGAAGTGTTTGAAAACGGCTCCGTCACCTCACTGTTTGAAGGTCAGGCGTAGCTAGCTTTTCGTACTTTCTGCGTTTTCCCTCACCTAGGACTGTGTGATAACCTCTATGAGTCTCGGCGAGGGCTTAACAGCCGTTATCGACGCGATTGTTTTTCCACAGGTCATACAGCCTGCGAAGACTCGACGAGTACATCATCGAGTTCGGACGCAGGCTTTTGTTGTGTCTGAACCCATCACACTGTAACAACCACCTGAGGAGGAACAATGTCCAACAAAGCCATTGACCTAGCCGCAACCCCCGCACAGAATTCGGCAAAGGTGCCGCCCGCCGCGCCCGCCGCGCTGGCCTGATCCCTGTTGTAGTCTACGGCCCCGGTTTCGAGCCGAAGCACATCAACGTCGAGCGCCTGGAATTCACCGCTATCGTTCGTAACCACGGCTTGAACACCGTGGTTAGTGTTGACATTGATGGCGGCAAGCAGCTGGCCATGATCAAAGCCGTTGACCAGAACGTACTCAGCCTGGAGATCGACCACGCCGACCTGCTGGCCATCCACCGCGGCGAAGAGGTCGAGGTTGAGGTCCCGGTTGTGTCCACTGGCGAGACCGGCCCTGGTGCCATGGTCATCCAGGAAGCCGACACCATCCGCGTCACCGCCGACGTTCTCTCCATCCCGGACGAGATCGCGGTGCCTCTCGACGGCCGCGAAATCGGCTCCCAGATCCACGCTGGCGACATTGCCCTTCCGGAGGGTGTCACCCTGGCTGACGACGCCGAGCTGCTGGTGTTCAACTTCGTCGCACAGTCCGGCTCTGTCACAGAAACACCCGATACCGAGACTGAGGCAGAAGCTACCGAAGACAGCGAGTAATCACTCTTGTGAAAACCCCCAGGCCGCCGGTCTGGGGGTTTTTGGCTTTAGAGGGCTACTATGGGTTAGCTGGAACCGAAGCTTGAACCCACAACTGGACGGGATTCTGGCTTCTTTGCAGCGGGCGGCGGAGTTGGATCATGCTTCGGCTGCGGTGTCGGCTCGGGTTGAGGCGTGCTCACATCGCCTGTGGTCAAGACCTTACACTCTGCAAGTCTTGTCGCTGATGCCTTATTGTCTTCACGCATGAGGGCAAAGAATCGGCTGCGCTGCTCCGCGTTGAAACTTTTCAGCAGACCTGGTTTGTTGGCACCGACTTCCCGGATCGTTTCTGGGTTCTCCTCTGCGTACGTGGTGAAAATCTCGGCCACCCTCAAAAAGTCGCCGGTGGTTTTAATATCACGATTTTCGAAAAAGCTCTTGGTATTCTCTTTAACCGTTTCACACTTCTCGGTGGGAACGAGTCGCACATGGTAACCGTACCCCTTCAAAAAGTCCTCTGGCGCGGTTGCCCCTGCAGATGGCATAGCACCTGTCGCGGCAATAATTGCAGCAAGCGCGATTGAAACAACTCTGGTCTTTTTCACTGTTTATCCTCCCGAGAGATACATCAACACTGCGATTAGCAAATTTACTATATATTGTTGGGTCCGTCAACAACTGCGCAGGTGAGGTATCATCATCCCTTATGAACGCAACACACGCAGACTCCCCCTGGCTGGTCGTTGGCCTGGGAAATCCCGGCCCACAGTATGAAACAACCCGCCATAACGTGGGCTTTATGGTGCTTGATGAGTTAGCAGACCGCACGCTACCCATGCCGTCCACATTCTCTATTCATAAGCGCTCAAATTCCCATGTTGTGGAAACTCGTTTTGGCGACAAGAAAGTTATCCTGGCCAAGCCGCGCAGCTTTATGAACCTCTCCGGCGGCCCCATTGCGGCGCTCATACAATTCTATAAAGTGCCGAAAGAAAACATCATTGTGGTCCACGATGAACTGGACCTTGATTTTGATACTGTTCGCCTCAAACTAGGCGGCGGCGATAATGGACACAACGGCTTGCGTTCCACCACCAAGTCGCTCGGAACAAAGGATTATTACCGCATCCGTGTCGGTATTGGGGCGGCCACCGGGGCGACAGGCACCCGCCGACTATGTACTGAGACCCTTCAGCAAGGAGGAATTCGAAGGACTACCACTCATCTGCGAACACGCTGCCGAAGGCGCGGAACTCATCATCAGCCAAGGATTAGAGCTGGCCCAAAACCGCATTCATGCTCTTTAATCACGGTATGTTACTACCACTTACGGGCTTTCTTGAGAGCCTTGGCCAGCGCGGCGTCGTCAAGCTCAAAGGCACCGGACTTGCGGAGACGATGAATGACCACGGGACAGATTTTGCAGCGTTTTTTGGAGCGGCAACATTTTTTCTTACCCCCCTTTGACGCTTTTTTTGCGCAGCTTATCCATCTTCACGACGCCATTCTAAGACATGTATCTAAGCCAAACCTAATCCCCAGGTACTACCGAGGCCTTTAGTATCATGTGTGATATGACCACATATGTCGCTATCCCCGAAGACCTTATCTTGCCCGCCGACCTGTTACCCGACGACTTCGACGACGACGTGATCGGGGTGTGCTGGGTGGCGGTGGTGATAGGCGACAGCGTTGAGGACATCGCCGAGATCATCACGGAAGAGTACGACGAGATCAGCAACGAGCAGGCCAAAAACATCGCCGAGTACCTGATCACCGCCCGTCGCGCGCAGCAGGAACAATTTGGCGATGTGACCACCAATCTCGATGCCGCGTTTGCCGAGCTTGAGCAGCACGGGATCATCGCACGCGCCTATTGCGGCTGGACCGTGGGCGAAGGCCAAGCCGAGATCCTCGACGAAGCCGCCGACATCCCGCGCGCCAATGGTGAACCCTGGATCGGGCATGTCTTTATCACCGGCCAGCAGATTGAAGCCTATATCGAATTCGAGGGCGATGCAGCGCTTGACATGGCCTACGGCGCGATCCTCACCGACGAGGGAAGATGCCCTCCCCGACAGGGAGGCTGACGAACTCTATGAGACTAAAACCCTGGCAATGATGACCGACATTGTGCTGCCGACGCTGGCGAAACACGGCGTCGAAACGCAATGGAGCGGAGCATTGCCGACCTTGTAACCTTGACGAACGCGGTGTACTACCAACCCATTTTAGCGCGGCAGAGGTGTGCAAAGTTTGCTTACGCTTGAGCACGAAAACGCCATTTTTCGTGCCTCGACATGGGCATACTTTGCATAGCGCAGGCTGTGTAGTGAGCGCACGCAACATCAGGGTGTTTTTCAGGGTTTTCCCCGATGTTGACACAGCCCCAAACCCCTAGGCTAAACCGCATGAAAACAGCACGAACCCTACTCGCGGTGCTGGGAACACTACTTGCCACTCTGGTACTGATTGTTCCCGCACAGGCTCAACAAGACCGCTACGAACAACTCGCCCACGACCTCCGCACACCCGGACTCGCCGTGGCTGAATTCGACGCAAACGGCATCACCGACGAACACTACGTTGGTGTGGACGGCAACAACAATCCCATCACTGCCGACTCCCTGTTCATCTGGGGATCAGTGTCTAAATCATTCACTGGCGCACTTGCCCTAGAACTGGCAGACAAAGGGCTCATCGATCTTAACGCCCCTGTCACCCAGTACTATCCCGAGTTCCGAAACACCGCCTTCGGCAATAACGGTGCCACCATCACCGATCTGATTCACCACACCTCCGGCCTCCCTCGTGAGCTAGGCATCTACCCGCGTGAACTGCCAAAAGTCATTGAAGCAGTCAAAGAACTCAAAAACGTCAACCCCACCGGCAGCCATTCTTACTCCAACATCGGATACATCCTTCTTCAACACGCCATGGAACGAGCAACCGGGCAAAGCTACAGCGAACTACTCACCCACTACCTCAACCCAGCCACCGGAATTTCGCCGATCAGCACCAGCAAAGAGGCAACCGAAAAGGGTGTCCCTGAAGGATATGTGCCTTTCTACATGGGCAACCTGTACAGTGTCAGACCCAGTTCGTGATGCCGAAGCAGGTGAAGGCTATCTTGCGGGCACGGGGCGTCAACTAGCAACCTATGCTGCCTGGCAACTCCGTCAACACCAACAAGGACAACTGCCCAGCACCTTCAGCACAGTACCAACAGGCGAAGGTTCCTCCGAATACGGTGCAGGTTTAGAGTACGCAAAAGCCACAAGCAGCATCGACGGCTCCGAGGTGGAAATTGTCTCCCACAATGGTGCTATCTGGGGTTACACGACATATCTTGGTTTCAACCAAACCACTGGAAAAGGTTTCGTCGTGCTTCTCAATTCCCAGGGACTACGCAGGCAGCTTAACATGAATATGAACATTAAGGGGGAAGCCTTTATTGCGGAAGCACTGGGCACAGAGTCCCACAAAGATCTTCCGCCCAGTATTGCATTCGGCGACATTACCCTCTGGGTCCAGGTTGCGCTCATAGTGATACTGCTCATCGCCATTGCACTCACCCTACGCACATGGGTACGACGCCCAGCACCGTCACGTACGCAACGCCGCACTATCATCACCATTGCCAGCGCTCTGATCCTGGGGCTTGGCACGACAGCCGCAATCATGATCGGCGTACCAGCAGCAATTGGTGGGTATGACTTGGAAGGAATTGCTCATATCCACCCCTGATCTCACCCTGAACTTCTGGGCGCTAGCTGCGGAAACAACCATCCTTGCGCTGATTATCACCGCTCGCCAACTCGCATGGCGACGGAAAACGGCGGCCGCAAGTGGATAACCACGTAGGGTCACGCAGGGTACACACCCACACGAAGCACCCCGCGTGACCGCAACCAACAACCAGCTAGACCTACAGCTCGCTCAGCTCTTTACGCCGAGGCAGAACCGCTGGCCGAACGCCCGCAATCTCTTCGACAATACGAATGACCTGGTTGGAGTAGCCGAACTCGTTGTCGTACCAGACGTAGAGAACAAGGTGGTTATCTTGGGCAATGGTGGCCAGCCCGTCCACTATCCCGGCGTGGGTGCTGCCTACGAAGTCGGTGGACACAATCTCGGGGGATTCGATGTACCCGATTTGCTGTCGCAAGCCGGAGAGCAGTGAGACGGATCGCAGGTAGTTGTTTACCTCGTCGCGGTCCACATCCTGCTTGAGCGTCAGGTTCAGCACGGCCATGGACACATCGGGGGTGGGAACGCGGATGGCGTTGCCAGTGAGTTTTCCGGCAAGTTCCGGCAGAGCTTTGGCTACGGCACGTGCTGCGCCGGTTTCAGTGAGCACCATGTTCAGGGTGGCTGCCCTGCCACGGCGTGAGCCCTTGTGGAAGTTGTCAATAAGGTTCTGGTCGTTGGTAAAGGAGTGCACGGTTTCCACGTGCCCGAACTCCACACCGTAGCGATCATTCACGGCTTTCAGCACCGGCGTGATGGCGTTGGTGGTGCAGGAAGCCGCACTCAAGATCGTGTCATCTGCCCCAATGACATCGTGGTTGATGCCGTACACGATGTTCTTCACATCCCCTTTGCCGGGTGCGGTGAGCAGCACTTTAGACACGCCAGTGGATTTGAGGTGCTGTTCCAGGCCCTCGCGGTCGCGCCAGCGTCCAGTGTTGTCCACCAGCACTGCGTCGTTAATGCCGTAGCGCGTGTAGTCAACGGTAGCAGGGTCGTTGGAATAAATGATTTGGATGGGCGTGCCGTTTGCCCACAGGATGTCGTTGTCGTGGTCGATGCTGATCGAGCCGTGGAAGGGACCGTGTACGGAATCGCGGCGCAGCAGGGACGCACGCTTGGTCAGGTCATTCTCGCCGTTTTTGCGCACCACGATGGCACGAAGACGGCATCCGGTGTCCACGGATTGATGGTCAATAAGGATGCGTGCCAGTAACCGACCGATACGACCAAAGCCATACAGCACAACGTCGGTTTGCTTGTGTTCGGTGCTGGTTCCGATCACGTCGGCAAGTTCACGCTTCAGGAACTCACCGAGGTCGCCTCCTTGTTCGTCGTGCAGTGTGACCAGGTGACCCAGATCGATAGAAGCAGTACCCAGGTTCATAGCCACCAGTTCCTGCACAATGGGCAGTGTTTTTTCCAGTGGAAGTTCGTGTTCGGTGATATGTCGGGCGTAACGATGCGACTTGATGATGTCCACATCACTCACATTCACCAGCAAGCGTCCGAAAACCGAGGTCACTACATTGTTGTTACGGTGCAGCTGTCCGAGAAGCGGCAACATCTGCTGCGCTAACGCAATCCGTTCATTCCAGTCATTGTGTGCCTGGGCAGCCATAATATCGATCAGTCCTCCGAAGTGGGGTCAAGAGTGAATACGTACATAAACCTACATTCCAACGCCCGTTTTTTATGGCTTTCAACCAAATCGGGGGTAAAGATTCTGCACAATAGCATCCACGCTCCCCTCCCGAGCGTGCCGGAAACCACTTCCTGCCCACGCAGCGACATGCGTCGAATCACCGCTAGCCGCAGACACCTTCCGCAAAGGCCCCATTAACGTATTCACATGAGGGTACATAGCGGGGGGCATCGACATTATCCAGCATGAACTGCGTCTCGACGCCCACCGCTACCGCAGCATCCACCGCATCAGCACCGCGTAATCATCGCCCACGCCTCGACCTCCACGTTATGCAGGACAGCGACCGTCGCGGCATCAATAAGCCCAAACGTGAACGATACCATAATGTTAGTGACTAACATTATGACGTACGATAGCAAGCATGACGCCCTCACCCTAAATGGGACCGGACCCACACGCATATACAATTGGTCGCCCTGGAACTCTTTACTCACCAGGGATATTCCGCCACCACCACCGCACAAATCGCAGCTGTTGCCGAAGTAAGCCAGATGACGCTTTTCCGCCATTTCCCCACCAAGGAGTCGCTGATTCTCCAGGATCCGTTTGATCCAGCGATCGCGGAAGCCGTCGAAAAGCGCCCAGCCAAAGAAGCACCGCTTCACGCAATCACCGCCGGAATCCAGTCGCTTCTCGATACCTTCGCCCCGGACGTCGAAGAGCAATTGCGTACCCGGCTACGCATCGTAGCTGATAATCCCGAATTGGCAGCGGCAGCAATCCACAGCAACGACGAAACGATCACTGCAATCGCCACAGCGTTGACTGCCCGGGGCGTCGACGAGCTCACGGCAACGGCTGTAGCAACCGCAGTCATTGCTGGACTGACCAGGGCGTTAATAGACTGGAGTACGCACATCAATCGGCCGCTCATGCCGACGTTGCGCGGTGTTTTACATGCTTTAGCGGGTACTCATGCTTGAGCTACGCAACGTTTCGGCGGCAAACCGCAGGATTACTCAGCTCAATTTTTCGGTGACAGCAGGCGAAATCGTCGCGCTCATTGGCCGCAACGGTGCCGGCAAAACCACACTGTTACGGCTCGCGCTTGGCCTCATCCACCCCACCACCGGTACGGTTCACCGCACCGTGGGCAATGGCGATATTGGGCAACTTATCGACGCGCCGTTTTGCTATCCCGAGCTGACTGTGAGTCAAAACCTACGCATGCATGCTTGGTTATATGGCATCGACCCTGGGCGCATCGCCGACTCCATCAACCAGTGGGAGCTGCAACCATACCGCGATCGCCTCTTTCGGAAACTGTCGCTAGGAAACAAGCAGAGGGTGGGTTTAGCTGGGGCGTTTCAGCATCAGCCGCGACTTATCGTGCTTGACGAGCCCACCAATGCCCCTTGATCCGATGGGAATAGTCACCCTGCGGACCGTCGTGAAAGAGCGGGCGGTCGCGGGATGTGGCGTGGTGGTCAGCAGTCACCATTTGGATGAGGTGGCCGCCATTGCCCATCGCATTGTCGTGGTAAATTCCGGGCGCATCATTACAGAGCTGTCCCCTACCACCCCACAACTGGAAAACCGCTTCTTTCAGGCCATTCTTTCAGACGATCAATCAAACGCCAATGCAGACAATTAGGCGATAAGTTGGGAGGTTTAGGTTTATGTCATCCTTTCGTCACTCGACGTTAATAATTACGGTGAAAGTCGAGGCACTCAAGGTAGTAAAATCCGCAACGGCATGGGGAGTCACCGGCGCAATGCTGGCCGGAATCCCACTTATTGTTTCAGCAATGATGATTGCTATCGCCCACAACAATCCGGTCATTCTCGCCAAGGCGGGAGCTGCTGCCACTCATGATGGGAATGGTTTCTTCTTTGTAGCAACACAGATCACAGCGGCCGCGGAAATATTGGGTTTCGGCACCATGATCGCCTGGATATATGCCCGAGAGTTTATGGATAACACCGCCATCGGATTAGCCATGTTACCGATGAGTCGGCACATCACCATGACAGGAAAATTCCTGGTTTATGCAGCATGGACCCTTATCACTCACCTGTTATTGGCCATCGTGATACTTCTGATCGCCGTGGGATTCCGCTATGGATTCCCTACAGGAGCGCACATCCTACGGTTCCTCGTGCTGGGAGCACTCACGCTCCTCACAACCCCCGTTATTGCGTGGGTTTCCGTGTGTACCCGTTCCCTTATCGCCGGCTGCGGCACCGCCCTTGCGCTAATTATCCTCGGCCAGCTTGGCGCCTTATTGGGTGCCAATAGCGGCTGGATGCCACCGGCCGTTCCGGCATTGTGGGCGTTGCAGATTGTTCCGACGACCACGCCGCAGCTGCTGGTTTTCCTGGCATTATCGGTGGGATTTGCCGGTCTTACCTACGCCCGGTGGTCCCGCATGCAGCTTACCTAACCCCACGTCAGCACCGACGTTGGCCAAGACTGAAACTATCTGGAGGCTGGGGCCGTATGCCCAGACACCCGTTCAATTTTTGGCCCCCAATGAGATTCTGCATGATCGCATCCACGCTCCCCTCCCGAGCGTGCCGGAAACCGCTTCCTGCCCACGCAGCGACATGCGTCGAATCACCGCTAGCCGCAGACGCCTTCCGCAAAGGCCCCATTAACGTATTCACATGGGGGTACATAGCGGGGGCATCGACATTATCCAGCATGAACTGCGTCTCGACGCCCCGCGCCCACCTGCCCGAAAAAGCCCTCGTCACCGCCGTTTTCTCCCCATCCCGAACCATCTGACGATGCACCCTCACCCGTCCCCGCCTCATCTGCCAGCAAAAACGCCGTGCCGCACGCCACCGCCGCTACACCCGGCCACGACAACGCCTCCCGAACAGCCTCCGGCGTCCCAATGCCCCCAGCAGCCACCACTGGAATCGGTATATCCAGACGAATCATGTCCTTTAAAGATGTCTCGATCAAGCCCTCCGCCACCGTCCATGTTGCACGATGTCCACCGGCTTCAGGTCCTTGAACCACCAGCGTATCGACGCCCACCGCTACCGCAGAATCCACCGCATCGGCACGCGCAATCGTCACCCACGCCTCAACCCCCACGTCATGCAGGGCAGCGACCGTCGCGGCGTCGATAAGCCCAAACGTGAACGACACCACACGCGGACCCCAGCCCTCACCAGCGGCACGTAAGATCAGCGCCATCTTGGCGTCCCAGCCGTCCGTGGAATCCACCGAGGTCGGGTCGATGCTCAAGCCGTGCCGCGCGGCATAGTTGTAAAGAGGTGCAAACGACGCAGGATCGTCGTGCGGCATGAATACATTAACCCCATAAGGGCAGGTTGTAGCCCGCATCTGACGCTCCAACGCCTCCGGCGTGAGCATCCCAGCAGCAAGAAACCCAAAACCACCCGCACGCCACGCGGCATCCGTAAGCGTCGGAGTAGACGGACCGCCTGCCATTGGTGCCACAATAATTGGGCATGTAAGGGAATTAACTAAGGACTTCATCATTGTCTCCGAAAAAACGCTTACCTGCAAAATGCACCGCATATGTGACAATCAACGGAATAGACATCCATAGCGGCCAAAAGACTGTAGGGCTAGACATCACCGCGACCAAACCCCAAATTACGACACACACCAACGTGGCCACACATGCAACATACCAGGAATACTCATCCCCAGTTCAACCCAATTAACTGAATTCTGTTTCTTGGATTGTTGCGTGTTATTCAGTGATTCATTCCGTAAATCCCTGACAGATTCCCTACGCGTCAGCCTCCGATGATGATTGGGCAATAACCGCCAAGCGACGATCCAATTCATTGACATCAATAAGCCCACCCTCGAACGCATTCTGCGCAACCTGCGTGGCTTCCGCATAGCCTATTGGCACGGGAAATCCATCTGGCTGTTGCATAGGACCAGGTGTTGACATGCAACCCCGCCTTCACTCTCGTATAAACCGCGTCGAAAAGACCAGTCTATCGAAAATTCTTCGAGTATCCCCCCGCTCTGCAAAACCCTCCACCCGCATGTAAACAAAGCAAACAAGCAAAAACAAACAGGGTGGGTGGGGTGCCCATGCGCCCACACAGGCACACCAACACCCCACCCACCATCATTGTGAAGTTATCAATGCTGGCAGTAACCTACTCTCCCACACCCTCCCAGGTGCAGTACCATCAGCGCCCACAGACTTAGCAACCGGGTTCGAAAAGGACAACCGGGCGTGACCCTGCGACTATCACCACCAACACACCCAACACAACAACACTGGTGTTGTGCCAGACACTGCACAGCAGACCACGAAACCACACACACCACCAACGGCAGCACACACAAACCCACACAAGGCCCATGCTTTCCTGTTCACTATATTTTCTTCATGCTGTTATCACACGCATGCGTTTTCCACAATCCTGCGGCACACCACCACCATCGTGGTGATAGTTTGTGTCGGTCATATTAGTATCGGTCATCTCACAACACCTTGCGATGCTTCCAACTCCGACCTATCAACCCCCTCATCTCCAGGGAACCTCAACAGAAACCTCATCTCACAACAGGCTTCCCGCTTAGATGCTTTCAGCGGTTATCCCTCCCGCACATAGCCAACCAGCCATGCCACCGGCGTGACAACTGGCACACTAGAGGTACGTCCATCCCGGTCCTCTCGTACTAGGGACAGCCTTGTTCAAGTTTCCACGCGCGCGGCGGATAGAGACCGAACTGTCTCACGACGTTCTAAACCCAGCTCGCGTGCCGCTTTAATGGGCGAACAGCCCAACCCTTGGGACCTACTCCAGCCCCAGGATGCGACGAGCCGACATCGAGGTGCCAAACCATCCCGTCGATATGAACTCTTGGGGAAGATCAGCCTGTTATCCCCGGGGTACCTTTTATCCGTTGAGCGACACCACACCCACACGTTGATGCCGGATCACTAGTCCCTGCTTTCGCACCTGCTCCACCCGTCAGTGTCACAGTCAAGCTCCCTTACTGCACTTACACTCTACAAACCTGATTACCAACCAAGCCGAGGGAACCTTTGGGCGCCTCCGTTACCATTTAGGAGGCAACCGCCCCAGTTAAACTACCCACCAGGCACTGTCCCAAAACCCGATCAGGGCCCACAGTTAGATGCACACAACAACCAGAGTGGTATTTCACCAATCGACTCCACACCCACTAGCGTGAATGCTTCCACGTCTCCCACCTATCCTACACAAGCTGCAGCACACACCAATACCAAGCTATAGTAAAAGGTCCCTGGGGTCTTTTCGTCCTGCCGCGCGAAACGAGCATCTTTACTCGTACTGCAATTTCACCGGGCCTATGGTTGAGACAGCAGGGAAGTCGTTACGCCATTCGTGCAGGTCGGAACTTACCCGACAAGGAATTTCGCTACCTTAGGATGGTTATAGTTACCACCGCCGTTTACTGGGGCTTCAATTACCCGCCTCACACACCAAGTGGTGTGCTCACGAGTCCTCTTAACCTTCCAGCACTGGCAGGCGTCAGTCCGTATACCCTCGACTTGCAACGTCTTCGCACGGACCTGTGTTTTTAATAAACAGTCGCTTCCCTCACTTCTCTGCGGCCACACACAACGCACACCGCACAAGGGTGATTGCCGCACATGGCCCCCCTTCTCCCGAAGTTACGGGGGCATTTTGCCGAGTTCCTTAACCATAGTTCACCCGAACGCCTTAGTATCCTCAACCAGACCACCTGTGTCGGTTTCCGGTACGGGCCGTGCACACACATCGCTAGAGGCTTTTCTCGACAGCACAGGCACATCAAACATCCCCAACAATCTGGGTACGCATCACGCCTCACCCTTATATGCAGAACGGATTTACCTATCCTACGGGCCACACGCTTACACCACAATCCACTAAGTGGCCTTGACTACCAATCTGTGTCACCCCATCGCTTGGCTACCAACGATCAAGATCCCACGCACCACACACCAAACCAACACCAAAAGCATTGATCCTCGTGGTGGGTGGTTAGTACAACCGAGTCACCACTGGTCGCGCATACACGGGTACGGGACTATCAACCCGTTATCCATCGACTACGCCTGTCGGCCTCGCCTTAGGTCCCGACTCACCCTGGGAAGATTAGCTTCACCCAGGAACCCTTAGTCATCCGGCGAACACGTTTTCCACATGTTTTTCGCTACTCATGCCTGCATTCTCACTCGCACACACTCCACCACCACTTCCGTGACAGCTTCCACGCGTGCACGACGCTCCCCTACCCAACACACACAATGTGTGTTGCCGCGGTTTCGGCGGTGTACTTTAAAAGCCCCACTACATTATCGGCGCATCACCACTTAACCAGTGAGCTATTACGCACTCTTTCAAGGATGGCTGCTTCTAAGCCAACCTCCTGGCTGTCTTCGCGATGACACCTCCTTTTCCACTCAGCACACCCTTAGGGGCCTTAACCGACGATCTGGGCTGTTTCCCTCTCGACGTCACGGAGCTTATCCCCCGCCGTCTCACTGCCACGCTCGCATATTATTGGCATTCGGAGTTTAGCTGGCATCGCTAAGATGATCGTCCCGCATCAACCAACCAGTCGCTCTACCACCAACAACAACCACGCAACGCTGCACCTAAATGCATTTCGGGGAGAACCAGCTATCACGGAGTTTGATTGGCCTTTCACCCCTACCCACAGCTCATCCCCTCAGTTTTCAACCTAAGTGGGTTCGCGCCTCCACAATGTTTTACCACCGCTTCACACTGGCCATGGGTAGATCACCCCGCTTCGGGTCCAGAACATGCCACTACACACCCTCATTAGGATTCGCTTTCGCTACGACTACCCCACACACACGGGTTAACCTCGCGACATGCCGCTGACTCGCAGGCTCATTCTTCAAAAGGCACGCCACCACCCCACACAGGGGGCTATGACGGATTGTAAGCACACGGTTTCAGGAACTATTTCACTCCCTCCCGGGGTACTTTTTCACCCTTCCCTCACGGTACTAACTACACTATCGGTCACGCCAAGTATTCAGGCTTACCGGGTGGTCCCGGCAGATTCACAGCAGATTCCACGAGCCCGCTGCTACTCGGGAAAATACGCACACACCCCAACCACATGTCTTCAGGTACCGGACTGTCACCGTCTACGGCAGGCGATTCCACACCACTTCCCCTAACACACAATCCAGGGTGCCCAGCCAGTGGTAGCCAGCCAGACACACGCATCCCACAACCCCCTACACGCAACCCCTACCAAGTATCATCCACGCATAGAGTTTAGCCATAACCTCCGCCTTCGCTCGCCACTACTAACGGAATCACATATTGTTTTCTTCTCCTACGGGTACTGAGATGTTTCACTTCCCCGCGTAACCCCCATACCACCTATTTCATTCAGCAGCAGGTGACCGCACATAACCACGGCCGGGTTTCCCCATTCGGACATCCTCGGATCAACGCTTAATCGGCAACTCCCCGAGGCTTAACGCAGCCCTTCACGTCCTTCATCGGCTTGACATGCCCAGGCATCCACCGTGCGCCCTTACAACAAACACACCACCTATCCAGTGGTGCGCCACACGAAAAACACACACAAAACAACACAAAAGAAATTAAACAGAAAAATGATTTCGCGTCCACTATACAGTTCTCACACAACACCACCCCACCACCAGCAACCACCACAACAATGATCACCAGCAGACAAGGGCTTTAAGGTTCCACACGTTTATTGTGTGGGACACCCAACAGCCACACCAAGCACCACACCCCTTTTTATAGATACACACCACCAATATTCTCCCTAGAAAGGAGGTGATCCAGCCGCACCTTCCGGTACGGCTACCTTGTTACGACTTCGTCCCAATCGCCAATCCCACCTTCGACCACTCCCCCCACCACAGGCGGTGGTTAGGCCATGGGCTTCGGGTGTTACCAACTTTCATGACGTGACGGGCGGTGTGTACAAGGCCCGGGAACGTATTCACCGCAGCGTTGCTGATCTGCGATTACTAGCGACTCCGACTTCATGGGGTCGAGTTGCAGACCCCAATCCGAACTGAGGCCGGCTTTAAGAGATTAGCTTCACTTCACAGTGTCGCAACCCGTTGTACCGACCATTGTAGCATGTGTGAAGCCCTGGGTATAAAGGGCATGATGATTTGACGTCATCCCCACCTTCCTCCGAGTTGACCCCGGCAGTTTCTCATGAGTCCCCACCAAAAATGTGCTGGCAACATAAGACAAGGGTTGCGCTCGTTGCGGGACTTAACCCAACATCTCACGACACGAGCTGACGACAACCATGCACCACCTGTGCACCAACCACAAGGGAAGACGTATCTCTACGCCGATCTGGTGCATGTCAAACCCAGGTAAGGTTCTTCGCGTTGCATCGAATTAATCCACATGCTCCGCCGCTTGTGCGGGCCCCCGTCAATTCCTTTGAGTTTTAGCCTTGCGGCCGTACTCCCCAGGCGGGGCGCTTAATGCGTTAGCTACGGCACAGACTGCAAACACACAGCCCACACCTAGCGCCCACCGTTTACAGCATGGACTACCAGGGTATCTAATCCTGTTCGCTCCCCATGCTTTCGCTCCTCAGCGTCAGTAACTGCCCAGTAACCTGCCTTCGCCATCGGTGTTCCTCCTGATATCTGCGCATTTCACCGCTACACCAGGAATTCCAGTTACCCCTACAGCACTCTAGTCGTGCCCGTATCGCCTGCACGCCCGGAGTTAAGCCCCGGAATTTCACAGACGACGCGACACACCACCTACGAGCTCTTTACGCCCAGTAAATCCGGACAACGCTTGCACCCTACGTATTACCGCGGCTGCTGGCACGTAGTTAGCCGGTGCTTCTTCTCCACGGTACCGTCACCCACCAGGTGGGCTTCGTCCCGGGCGAAAGGAGTTTACAACCCGAAGGCCGTCATCCCCCACGCGGCGTCGCTGCATCAGGCTTGCGCCCATTGTGCAATATTCCCCACTGCTGCCTCCCGTAGGAGTCTGGGCCGTGTCTCAGTCCCAATGTGGCCGTCCACCCTCTCAGGCCGGCTACCCGTCGCCGCCTTGGTAGGCCATTACCCCACCAACAAGCTGATAGGCCGCGGGCTCATCCCACACCGCAAAAAAGCTTTCCACCATGACCCCTACGCCATGGTCGTATGTGGTATTAGACCCAGTTTCCCAGGCTTATCCCACAGTGCGGGGCAGATCACCCACGTGTTACTCACCCGTTCGCCACTCGAGTACCCACCACCAAAGTGGTAGGCCTTTCCGTTCGACTTGCATGTGTTAAGCACGCCGCCAGCGTTCGTCCTGAGCCAGGATCAAACTCTCCAACCACAACACACACTGCGCATACTGCACAAAAATGCGTGTTGTGCACAAAACAAAACAAAAACAAAATAAAAGATAGTGTTTCAAGCGTGTATCTCTTGACAAGAGCAACACACCCCCACCACTACCAGGGTCGGGGTGTGCGACACCCACACAACAACAATAGTAGTGAGTGGGTGTGTGTAGTACTTGGTACGCTATTGAGTTCTCACACAACAAAAAAATAAGCATCCACCAACACCCCGGGGGAACACACACGTGTGTGCTGGGGTTTTGCGTCGGGGACCTGATATAAGTTACCCACCGTGTGGGGGTTTGGCAAACCCCCAGCACAACACAGGTTTTTGCTAGCGGTTGTGGTGGTGGGTTGGTGTCATACAGAATGTCGTGCGGAGTGGTTTCACGGTGGGCCCAGTGCGATGAACAGCACCACACACCCCACCACACTCAACAACCCAACGAAGCCCGAAGACCTGCCAACAAGATGGGACGGAATGGTTGGCGAACAACATTCTCGGCAATGAGGTCGCACTATCAAAACCTGCAATACGGCACCGGATGGTTTCGCATTCGGTGGAGATGTCGCGGCGTCGTTAAGCATTAACATCGAGCACATACGCCTGATCTTGTTAGGGTTTTACAGCGCTGATCACTGCCGACATCGTGGCAAACGCCGGTGCGATTAGGTTTATCGGCTTGGTCATTCAACACCCGTGAAGAATGCACTGAATTTCCCCATCACGCCCCATTCGGTGGCATTTTGCTGTCGGGTACCACCATGATAAACACGCACTACCACACTCTTTCCGGCGGCGAACACCAACGCATGCACATTGCGTGGGCATCTCGGATAGCCCCGTCACATCCGTATTCATCGGGAGTCATCATAGCGACTACGCTCAGAGGAATGAGTGCTAAAGGGAAATGGGATCGTCGTTCTTGGCATCGTAAGGCTGGACGTCCGGTCTCACTGTGGCTAGGAGCCATTGTCGTCGCTGGATTGGTCCACCAGTTTCTTCCCAATTCACGCTGGGTACTCATTCATTTGTTTACCCTCGGCGCGGTCACGAATTCGATTGTGGTGTGGTCACAGCACTTTACGGAAAAGTTCCTGCACGCCACTGCCCCCGACGAGGCACGCCCGTGGCAGTTGCGCCGAATATACGCCCTGAACCTAGGCATTGTGGTGACTGTAGTGGGCCAACTGACTACTTTCTGGCAGGTCACCACCGTGGGTGCGGCTATTGTTGGTCTAATTCTTGCGTGGCATGCAATTGCTCTGGCCAGACAGTATCGGCAGCACAATGAGCAGCAGCGTTACGCGCCTGTGGTGTTGGCGTACGTTGCTAGCGCCTGTTGCATGCCTTTCGGTGCGACGGCTGGGGCGCTGCTTGCGGCGGGCGTCGGTACGCCCTGGTATGACCGCCTGAAACTTGCGCACCTGGCCATTAATATTCTTGGGTTTTTGGGTTTTGCTGCGGTGGGGTCGCTGGCCATACTGTTCCCCACCATCTGGCGCACGCGCGCAGGCACAGACCGCATGGGCCAGGTGTTGTCGCTGACTATGGTTGGCCTGTTGACCATCGTGATTGGGTCACTTCTGGGGTTGGGGCAGATCGCGGGCGCGGGCTTGCTGATCTATTGCGGCGGCTGGATTATTGCCGCCTTCCCCTGGGCAAACAACGTCCGTACCGTACTGCAGGAGCCGCGGGACCGTGTGACTTTTGCCAGCGTGTCCGTCGCGGCCGCACCACTGTGGCTGATCGGTTCGCTGTTGTATCTGGCTGTTCAGGCCATTGAGGCGGATACACACGTCGCACACGTGAACCTGCCAACCCTATCCTTGTTGGTGGGATTTGCGGCACAACTGCTCATCGGCGTCATGAGTTTCCTCCTGCCCTCCACTATCGGCGGCGGCCCCGGGGCGAGCCGAGCTGGCCTGCAAACCCTCGACCGCGCTGGACTCTTCCGCTCCACACTGCTGAACGTGGGGCTAGCGCTGTGGCTTCTCTCCCCTTCCGAGCGAGTCACGAGCGTCGTATCTGTGCTGGCCCTGGCAAGTTTGGCCGCGTTTATCCCCCTGGTAGCTATGTCCGTCCGCGCTCAGCGCGCCGTACTAATGAAGCGTGTCGACGCCCCGAAAGCCCGCTCCGCTCCGGCCTACAGCCAGGTCACCGCCGCACTAGCTGTGCTGGCGCTGGTGGCTGGCGCGCTAGGTGGCGGTTTCGGTTCTGGCGATGGTGGAAATTTTGGTGAGTCTTCGAACACCGTTGCCGCGACAGGTGAAACAACGCGGGTGACGGTGTCCGCGAAAGGAATGTCGTTTCGAGCCGAACGTCATTCGCGTTCCTGCTGGTAATCGCCTAGAAATCACGCTGGTGAATAACGACAATCAAATTCACGACCTAAAAGTTGCCAGCGGTGCCGAAACCGGGCGACTCGGTTCAGGCGAGCAGGCCACCATTGATGCAGGTGTGATCGGTAAGGAAATGGAAGGATGGTGCACCATCGCCGGGCACCGTCAACAGGGCATGACGCTCACCATTGTGCCTGATCAGGCCGGAAGTGGCGGGCATAGCGGCTCTGGGAACCACAATGGGCATGACGGACATGGCGGGCAACACCAGCGGCATTCTGCGCAGAATAGTCAGAATGCTGCGCCGCTGGAGCAAGCCAACTGGCGCAATCCCGAACTAGCGCCCCGAGAAGACACGGATATTCACCACGTGACACTGGATGTGCAGGAAATCAGCGGACCAGTACGTGGAGTGGAACGGGGCTGGTGGACGTTCAATGGACGCCCTATGGGGCCAACGTTGCGGGGCAAAGTTGGTGACGTGTTTGAAGTGACACTGAAAAACAGCGGCACTATCAGCCACTCCCTTGATTTCCATGCCGGGATGGTCTCGCCGGACGAACCAATGCGGTCCATTGCCCCAGGTGAAGAACTTGTGTATCGCTTTACCGCCGAGCACGCAGGCATCTGGCTCTACCACTGCGGAACCGCGCCAGTAAGCATGCACATTGCGTCTGGAATGTTCGGTGCCGTGGTTATTGACCCCCCTGACCTGGCTCCCGTTGACCACGAGTACTTACTTGTGCAGTCCGAGGTCTATGGGCTAGAAGGCACTTCCGATACTCCCGTTGACTCCGAAAAACTAGCGGCTGGGGTTCCGGATGCTGTGGTGTTCAACGGCATTGAAAACCAATATGTGGATAATCCGATACAGGTAAAGGCGGGCGAATCGACACGATTCTGGCTGCTCAACGCTGGACCAAACTTGTCCGAGGCATTCCATATTGTAGGAACGCAATTCCACACCTCGTACAAGGAAGGTGCCTACCTGCTCCGAGATTCCGAAAACCAAGGCGGCTCACAGGCGCTGGATCTGCTTGCCGCACAAGGCGGGTTTGTCGAGGCGCGCTTCCCCGAAGCAGGGACCTACACCATGGTCAACCACCAATTCATCGACGCCGAACGCGGGAGCAATGGGGAAAGTCAAGGTGGAGTAGGCGGCGTGCAACGCTGGGTAAGCCCGTACTTGCTTCTTCTGGAAGCGGTACGGGCTTTAACGATTGCGAAATCCCCTCTATGGCCTAGCAGATATCAGGTTCCTGACTGAGCAGAAAAGCCATGAACAGCATCCAAACGCGGCCACAAAGTATCATGGATCACATTTTTGCTGTTCAGGAAACCTTTACGCACCAAACAGCATCCAAGGCACTACAACACTTGACGACGCCAAACATGATTGGCGTCGAGGTGCCTTTTTCAACCCAAAATCAATAAACACAATCAAAGGATCGGGTAATGAATGTCAATATGACAAAAGAATTCTCCTCAACACTTTTAGAAATGCAAAGAGGGCGAAATCTCTTAATTACAGGACACGCGGGAACAGGAAAATCGACCCTACTTCGCACATTCATCAACGAGTATTCCCGAGGAAGAAACTGCCTCATTATAGCACCCACCGAAGATGCAGCATCAAAAGTTGGTGGTATAACAATCCGTGAAGTATTCGGTTTTTCACAAAGCGAACCCGCCAATACCACGGGGACCATACCACCAGACGCCCAATCAAGAATATGCAGAAATTCTAGAATCATTAGACGTTCTCATTATAGACGAAATTTCTATGGTAAGAGCTGATCATTTTGACATGATCAACACTGCCCTCAAGAGAACTAAGCGGAATAGTAATCCCTTTGGGGGCGTCCAGCTAATTCTTGCGGGACATATACTTCAACGGCCACCAAACCTTCGCGGCAATGAACTAGAATTTTTTACCGGATATCCATGGAATAGCCCGTACTTTTTTAGCGCACACTGCTACCCATTACTGGAACTATATAAAATCGAGTTGACAACAACATGGCAACAGAAAGACAATGATTCCATTGACGACATACGCCCGATCTACGATGAGCTAAATGTCTGCACTAACATTACTGAAAATACTCACATTTTAGACTCTACTATTCAAGATGAGGATAATAACGAAAAAACACTAGATCACCTGAGCTATCTAAAATATGCACATCACCAGCCCATATCCACAGCGGTGCATAACAAGGTAATGGATACACTATTTGGCCACTTGGGGAAATCATTCTCACGAACAAGCCCTCTTATTACTTCAGAATCCATTGAACAACTTCTCCATGGACCCCTCCGCCTGGATATGCAGGGACAGAATAGATTTCCTTGATAGGATTTCTCAAGGCAGCAATCCGTTTAAAATAGAGAAGCAAAGCAACAAAGGCTACTTCACAAAGATGATAATTAGTCTCATACTGTGGTTTGCAGCATTTACGATCATTACCTCAAGTCCCACAATGAAATACGGTACACTTATTATCGCTTCCGAAGCATTTTTCATAATATACACACCACTTACCTTTATCTACGCGCTTTACACAATATCTCGCATGGATAAGCGTCCGGAGTGGAATATAAAGAAATCACTCGCCAAGATCGAACGTGAACTAGGTGGCCCCGTAGATGAAAAACTTGCTATATTCTACATAGACATCAACTATATCTCTCCCCTACATCAAGATATCTTGAGGTCCATGCAATGGCTGTATGCTGATGCCTCCATCAATAATATGCCGCTTTCCCCGAAGCAATGGCGAGAACTCACAACAGCAGCTTTACAGTCAGCCGATATTTATCTTCAAACGGGAGATATAGAACCAGCAAGAATACTCGGCGAGCAAATTAAAGTTTTCCGCCCCTATGGTGGACATTTCGGTTAGCGGTGCCACGTACCAGCTTTGCCATGATGGTAACAATGCCGTTGCTTTGCCGGCAGTAAGTTAAGTTTTTTGGCTTGACCCGCTATCCTTATACCTTATGAATTCTCCGCTCTCTTCCGAGGCCGCCCGCCGGCGTACGTTCGCTGTGATTGCCCACCCTGACGCTGGTAAATCCACGTTGACGGAGGCGCTTGCGCTACACGCGCATGTGATCGCGGAGGCTGGCGCCGTGCACGGTAAAGCTGGTCGTAAGGCTACTGTGTCAGACTGGATGGAGATGGAGAAGGACCGCGGCATTTCCATCGCCTCATCAGCGCTGCAGTTTGAGTACGCCCCGGAAGGCCATCAAGGCGAACCGTACATGATTAACCTGGTGGATACTCCTGGTCACGCAGATTTTTCAGAGGACACCTATCGCGTGCTCACTGCCGTGGATGCTGCAGTCATGCTTATCGACGGCGCGAAAGGCTTGGAGCCACAAACCCTCAAGCTGTTCCGCGTATGTAAGGCACGTGGATTGCCGATTGTCACTGTGGTGAACAAGTGGGATCGTCCCGGAAAGTCACCTTTAGAGCTGGTGGACGAGATTGTCACGGAGATTGGGCTGCAGCCCACTCCCCTATATTGGCCGGTCGGCGAGGCTGGTGATTTCCGGGGTCTTGCCAAGCTGAGTGATGAGGGCGAACCGCAAGAGTACATTCACTTCATTCGCACCGCCGGTGGTTCTACCATCGCGCCCGAGGAGCATTTCACACCTGAACAGGCGCTTGATAAGGAAGCCGATGCCTGGGAAACCGCCACCGAGGAGACAGAACTGCTGGCTGCCGACGGCGCGGTGCACGACCAAGAACTGTTTCTTGACTGCACCACCTCCCCCATGATTTTCGCCTCTGCAATGTTGAACTTTGGCGTACATCAAATTTTGGACACTTTGTGCGAACTGGCACCCGCACCAGGCGCGCGTTCGGGCGATCAGGCGGCAGTCGCGGCGTCGCAAAGCGCCATGGACAATGGTCGTGAACCGGGTGACGAGTTTTCGGGTGTGGTGTTTAAGGTACAGGCGGGGATGGATAAAAAACACCGCGATTCGCTAGCGTTTATGCGGGTGGTGTCGGGCGAATTTGAGCGCGGAATGCAGGTGACGCATGCACAGTCGGGCCGATCGTTTTCTACGAAATACGCGCTCACGGTGTTTGGTCGCACAAGATCAACGGTAGAAACTGCCTACCCGGGCGACATTGTTGGTTTGGTAAACGCAGGTTCGCTCGCCCCCGGCGATACCATTTACACCGGAAAAAAGGTTCAATTCCCGCCGATGCCGCAATTCGCGCCCGAGCATTTTCGCACCTTGCGCGCAAAAAGCCTGGGCAAATACAAGCAGTTCCGTAAAGCGCTGGAACAGCTGGATTCGGAAGGCGTGGTTCAGGTGCTCAAAAACGATGCGCGTGGCGACGCCGCGCCCGTCATGGCCGCCGTTGGCCCCATGCAGTTTGAAGTAATGCAGGCCCGCATGGATAACGAATACAACGTAGAAACAATCGCCGAGCCAGTCCCCTATTCCGTGGCACGCCGCACCAATGCGGAAACCGCACCAGAATTAGCAAAACAACGTGGCGTGGAGATTTTCACCCGCACCGACGGCGAACTCATCGCCCTGTTTGGCGATAAATGGCGTCTGCAGTTCATTCAAAAAGAGCACCCCTGAATTTCTTTCCTGGAAGCCCTGGTGGCTGATTAAGCAAAGGCGACAACGCAACCAATAACAAAGACAGGTATAAGAAGCATCGCCATAACCGCCCAGGCGCTGGGCTTAGCTAAGTTCAGCGCCATGGTGTTGGCATCGAGTTCGATAAAAGTTCGAGAATCCTCCTCGTCCCAATAGAACATTCCTCCCTTTAATGCTCTTGGTTTGTAGTTACTGGGTGGGTAGATGATATCTGCGTGACGACGTGCGCGTATGTCAGCCGACACAGCCCACACCAGCACCGCTATAATAAAGGAAAGACAAAGATAAAGCTCCCACGTCTCAACAGTCCACACAAGAGCGCGTGACCAGGAAAGATATTGCAGTGGTGACACTTAATGTGAAGAATCCCTAATGTTAACTGAGTTGTTTTATTAATCAGAATCGTCCGCTGACGCGACACTGCATCTCTTTCTCTGCCGTTGTATGCGAAGAACTGAGAGTATCCAGCAAAACCAGCTCCTGCCGCGATCACAATGGCAGGCCCTAGACCCACAAGAAAAAGAACAGTAGGAATAGTTTTTGGCGCTGCATTATCAACAGTTCCATCCTGACCCCAGTGAAGCGGCAGAGGGTCCGGAAGCTGAGGATAGTGATACAACACGACAGCAATGGCAACAACCATTACCGCATGCGATGCCACATACCACCACAATGATCTCATAGGAAGAAGTCCTGTCATGCCAGATTTTCTAAGAACTTTATACCGCCAGTTAACAATAATCCCCACGAGCACCCACAGAAACGCCCAAGAGTGTCCACTGCAACGGCGAGGATTCATTCGGCAGGAAGAACATGATAGTGCCGGAGATATGAAGACCGCCATGAACACCTATCGCTGCCCAGACGGAATGAGAAGCAAGTCGCACTATGGCAGCGGCAAACGCAAATCCTAGAGGCATGATGAGATAGATGAAACGTTCAACAAGATTTTGCTGACCACCTTGCGAGACGATATGTATGACCCCGAACGTCACCACACTGAGCGCAACAGCGAGTTTAGTGTTTCCCAGGGAAGGAATTAACCAGCCACGAAATATTATTTCTTCGGGAATAGCTTGCAAAAAGGAATCCAAGTCCCAAAAAGCAAGAATTATATTTGCCCACCATGTATCACCCTGATGAGTCTTCTGGAATTCCTTTTCACTCCAGCAAGATGTGCAATCCCCATAGTAATGGCAAAAATAATACACGCCACAGCAATCATAGAGAAGAACCATAACACTCCCACGGCCCAGTAAGGCGCAAGTCCACAATGGAAAATGGCGTCTTGTCTAGATAACGACATAAAAACCATACAGATGCGCACGCACTGATGTAGTTAACGTGACGCAGATCAGCGTTACAACGCAGAACAGCGCTATACTTGCGTTTCCGTGGCCAACAGCCTGCCCTTCGGGCAGCCTTAACCCAGGGAATTAATAGAGGCAGCGTTGAGGAAAGATCAGCTACCACGAGGATCACAACAGCGAGAATAGGCCTTAAAATGATACCAGGTAGCCTCAAAGACTGATGAGATACATTATGTGAGGTTGCCATGCTCTCACCGTCCCATGGCACAACCTGCCCCTGACAGTGCCCCGAGTCATCGAAAACTCGTGACCCACGTCATGGGCACACACACGTCGCTACTGTTAAAAATTTATTTTATGGCTCTAAATTATCGATCACCGGGTTTTTATCTTGTCGCTTTTTCTTTAGTATCCATCATTCTTTTATGCCTCGAACCATTATTTTATGCGGGTAAGTTTTCTGACCGATTGTATTTTTACGCACAAGTAAGATTTGTCATCATCATCTATATTAGTAGCCATTGACGCGTATCTGCTCTATTGTTGGTCAAAAAAATCCGACAATAAGTCACTCTGCAGCCGCCACAGCAAGCGTCAATATTATTTTATTTATGCTCGGAGATATCACTGTTTCATCAAGCACTATGGCCGTCGCACTGTGGATTGTTCTTCGTTCTTTTGGTATGCGTGTCTGTTGGATTATTGTTGCTGCTTTCGTCATGATTGAACCTCCCACTCTTCGCGTTATCAAAAGTGAATCACTATTAGATATGTTCTGGCGAGCGGTCATAAGTGTATCCTTCTGGTGCTGTATCTATTATTGGCCTGGCTTCTAACCTCTTTTGAAGAAAGCGGCGAGCGTGAGCGGAAACTTGCGGTAGCGGCGGCCGTCGATAATGAGCGAAGTGAGGCGGCGCGCATGCTTCATGACGGCATTGGGCAGCAGCTTGTGGCGATCACCATGTCTTTTGATGTGGCGAAGGCCCTGAAAACCACAAAAGAGCACGATGCCTGGATGGAGGTTGATCACGCTCACACGGTAGCTACGCAAGCGCTGAGGGATCTGCGTCGATGGGTGCGCGCTGGATCCACCGCCCGCGCCGGTCCCTGAGGACAGCATGCAATTAGTCACCGTCTTGGAGTCACTATCGCAGGCGTTTGCCAGCACTGGCCTGGAGTTTTACATTCAAGGCCCGCAGGCGAAGCATCATTTGGGGGCTACTGCCGGTGAGATTTTCCAGGTCACTGCCAGGGAGGGCCTGTCCAACGCCCTGCGACACGGGCACCCGGATGCGCTGCAGTTCACTTTGAAATGCACAGATGATGCAGCCACTCTCACGGTGGAGGACTTTTCTACCTCACTGCAGCGCTCAATTCCAGCGGAGTCTAAGGATGAGGGCTACGGCCTGCGGTCGCTGCGGGAACGCGCCGAGCAAGCGGGCGGAACGCTTCACGCCGAACCCACCACCGAGGGCTTTTTCTGGGCGTATCCCTGCCACTGACGGAAAGCGTGTGACCCCCATGATTCGTGTGCTTATTGTCGACGACCAGCAACTTCTTCGCCGCGGCCTGAAACTTCTGCTTGCGCAGTCTCCTGAAATCCAGGTGGTGACCACCCTGTGCGTCGGCCGCAGAAACCCTGGTCAGCCTGCACAACAGCGAGGTTGATGTGGTGCTCGCGGATGCCGTGATGCCTGGCATGGATGGCCCCGAGCTGGTGGAACAGTGCCGCACGTTGTGGCCGTCGCTACCGGTGATCATTCTGACCACGTTTGACGACGCCACGATTGTCCGGCGTTCCATCAAGGCCGGGGCCGCTGGCTTTTTACTCAAAGATGTCTCCCCCACCACGCTTGCGGAGGCAATCACTGCCGCCTACGACGGCCACCCCTATGTGGACCCACGGGTAGCGCACTTGCTCGCTCTTCCTAGCCGATTTGCGGGGCTGACCCCCACCGAGAAAACCGTGGCGGAGCTGGTGGGCCAGGGTCTATCCAACAGGGAAATAGCAGCGGAACTTCACCTCGCGGAAGGCACAGTGAAGAATCACATTTCGGCACTGCTGCGCAAGACCCAGGTACCTGACCGCACGCGACTTGCGCTGCATTTTCACACCCTAAAAGCGCCCCCACCAATCGCCCCACCAAATTATTTGCGTTAGTTGTGCATTTTTTTGCATTCACCGTGTAACATTCGGGGTTGTTTAACTGTCTTCAACACCCAATCCCCGTTACGAGGTGATCTTTTATGGCGCAGCTGCTCTACAGACTCGGTAGACTGACCTACCTGAACCGCTGGAAAACACTGGTGGTGTGGCTCCTACTCGTCGCAGGCATGGCAGCCGCAGCGGCAAACCTGTCACAACCGCTGTCCAATAACTTCACTATCCCCGGCCTGGAATCCATTGAAGCCCAAGACGAAAATCAAAGAACGCTTCAACACATCCGACGATGCCCTCACCGCCCCCACCGCGAAGGTGATCGTGCAGGCACCAGAGGGGAAAACTCTGGAAGACTCCGATGTCAGTGCCGATGTGGACAAGCTGGTGACCAGCCTCAAAGATTCCGGAAAGTTGAAAGACACCGACGAGCTGGTCAATCCAGTCATGGCCGCCATGGGCATGAAGCAGCAGCTCACAGAGCAGAAAGCTGCGCAGGGCATCCCACAGGAACAAATCGACGCGGACCTGAAAGCCATCTCCCCGCTCAGCGAGGACAAGCGCACCGGCACCATTGACATCACCTTCGACGCAGAGAAAGCAGCGGATGTCACCTCTGAACAGCGCAATGCCATTACCACCATCATTTCCAATGACAGTGGTAAACCTCACCACCGCCTACTCCGGCAACGCCTTCCAAGACAGCGAATCCCTGGGAATGCAGAGTGAACTCATCGGCATCACCGTCGCCGCGGTAGTACTGATCATCACATTCGGTTCCCTCGTCGCAGCCGGTCTTCCGCTGCTCACAGCCGTCGTGGGCGTGGCATTCGGCTTGATGGGCGTCACCGCCGCCACCGGCTTCACCGACTCCATCAACAGCATGACCCCCACCCTGGCCTCCATGATTGGTCTGGCCGTGGGCATCGACTACGCATTATTTATCCTCTCTCGTTTCCGCAGCGAACTCATCGACCACATCAACGGGCATGACCTTACGCCTAAGCAGCTCAGCACCCGCCTTCGCGAGATCAGCAGAGAAGACCGCGCTCACCTCGCGGGCTTGGCGGTAGGCAAAGCCGGTTCCGCCGTGGTGTTCGCTGGGTTGACCGTGCTCATCGCACTGGCGGCGCTCACCATTGTGAACATTTCCTTCCTGTCGGCCATGGCCCTGGCCGCCGCCGCGACCGTCGCCGTCGCCGTCCTCGTGGCCATCACCCTGCTGCCCGCCATCCTCGGCCTGGTGGGAACCCGCGTCTTCTCTGTCACCGCACCGTTTGTCACGGCACCAGATCCTGAGCAAGAAAAGCCCACTATGGGTCTACGCTGGATCCGTCAGGTCCGCTCCCGGCCACTCGTCTTCCTTGGCGCTGGTGCACTCGTCCTGATCCTGCTGGCCATTCCCGCCATGAACCTGCGCCTATCCATGCCCACCGACGGTGTCACCGAACCCGGCTCCCCCCGCCGCGTCGCCTACGAAATGACCGAAGACGCTTTCGGCCCCGGCCGCAACAGCCCCATGATCGCCGTGGTCGACGCCACCTCCACGCCGGAGGATCAGCGCATGCAGAGCTTTGGCGCGGCCGTCGAAAAGCTGCAGGGAACCGACGGCGTAAGCAACGCACAGATCATTGCACTTAACGACGCCCAGGACACCGCACAGGTCCTGATCACCCCCGAGTACGGTGCCACCGATGAACGCACCAGCGACCTGCTGCACGACCTGCGCAACAACGCCGACAACTACAAGATCACAGGTGTTGGCCCCATGTTCGAGGACATCTCCCAGCGGCTTAACGACGCCCTGCTCCCCTACCTCGCCGTCGTACTCAGCCTCGCATTCGTTCTGCTCATGCTGGTCTTCCGTTCTATCTGGGTGCCGCTGATTGCCACCCTCGGATTTGCACTCACCGTGGCGGCAACTTTCGGACTTACCGTGCTCATCTGGCAGCAGGGTTTCGCTGGACTGGTCAGCGACCCGCAGCCGCTCATCAGCTTTCCTCCCCATCATGCTGGTCGGCATCGTCTTCGGCCTGGCCATGGACTACCAAGTTTTCCTGGTCAGTCGTATGAGAGAAGGCTACGTACACGGCAAAACCGCAGGCAACGCCGTGGCCAACGGCTTCAAGCACGGCGCGCGCGTGGTCACGGCCGCAGCGCTCATCATGATCAGCGTGTTCGCCGCCTTCATGCTCATTGACGAAAAATTCATTGTGGTCATGGGCTTCGCCCCTAGCCGTCGCGGTATTTTTCGACGCCTTCATCGTTCGCATGACCATTATCCCCGCAACGATGTTCCTCCTTGACGACCGCGCCTGGAGACTTCCCCGGTGGCTAGACCGTATGATTCCTCATGTAGACATTGAAGGCGAATCGCTCACCAGAAAGGCACCTGTGCACTAATGTGTGGTCTCCGGGAGAGGAAAAAGCAACAAACCCGCGAACGCATAGCCGCAGCGGCGGTGGCGCTCCTATCCGAAGAAGGGGACGAACACGCCACCGTCGCTAGGATTTCAGAACAGGCCGGGGTCTCCCCGCACTTTCCATAACTATTTTTTTCGCGCCGGGACGATGCGTTTTTCTTTTTCTTTGAAACGTTGGTGAACCGCTGGCTGCAGGAAATCACCGACGCCCCCGCAGACGAAGCACCAATTGACCTGCTCAAGCGCATCATCTTCGCGCAAGTAAGCCTCGCCGATGATGACCCCTATTCGGCGAAAACGTCATGTACTTGCTTGATCACACGTCGGCCTCGTTGGGGCGGGACCTAAATGAGCGGGCACAGGGCTTGTTCCTGCAACTGGGCAACGCTCTCTACGAACGGTACGGCGGCGAGCTGGACTGCATTGACGCCCATATCATCACCATCTTGTCGTTCCTTTCTGGAGGGCTTGCCCTAAAAATTGGTGATATTGCCCCCTACAAGGAAGTACTGCATGCCGTGTTCGACATTCTGGACCACGGCATCAACGGGACACCGTCCTCTTAGTGTTCTGAATCTTCGGAGGACAGCACCGAGCCAGAAGACAGCAGGTCGTTGGTGGTTAATGCCGACGACCCGTCGGTGATTTCACCGTCAGTGTCTATATCTGGGACACTGCCGCCGTCAAGCCCAAATCCACGGGCCATGATGGGCCAGAAGCGGTGCAGCGCATCCTGCCAGTATCCCCAGGAGTGCGTTCCGGTGAGTCGGAAATCCCAGGAAATGTTGTCGCGAATCCCCAGGCTGTCTGTCCGCGATTTAAGCAGATGGTTGCAGTAATTTGCGGCCGCTTCGATCTGGAAGCCCGCGGTTCGGCGATCTTTCTTCTCCCATTCTTTCGGCGCGTTGGGGCCATTCATGTCGTTGATGCCGTATGTGCCGGAAGCAGAGAAAACGTACAGGTTGGGTTGGTCCGCCAGTTTTTCGGCGTTGATGTACACATCGTTGTACCGAGACTGCTGGGAGTTCATCGGCCCCCACGGATCGTCCGGCTCGGCGGGAGCGTTGTAGATGGTGGCGGCTGACGGTGCGACGCCCCACCCAGGAGTTTGTCAGTCCGCAACCAGAGAGGGAACCCACCGAGTCGTAGAATCCTGGCTGGTGGGTAGCGTAAATAAGTGCAGTCGCCCCGGACATAGACATGCCAATGAGGCTGCGTTTCCCGTTGGTGCCAATTGCCTTTTCTAGCGGCCCTGGCAGCTCATGAGTGAGAAAGGTCTCCCACATTTGTTTTCCGCCCTGGGCGGGCAGTTCTGTTTCCCAGTCGGAGTACAGGCTGTACGCACCAAGCATGGGCATAATGACGTGGACATTGCGCTCCCGCATGTAGTCCACCATGTCGGTGCGGGTGATCCAGTTGTTCTCGCCTTGGCCACCGTCGCCACCACCGAGTGCATAGAGCACGGGCCTAGGTTGCGAGGTGTCTTTGGCGGGTATCCACACTAGCGGAATGGTGCGCCCCATTGACGGGGAGTAGGCGTTGATCTGCCGGATTTTTGTGCCGTCTACTTTTGCCCATTCTCGCAGCCTGGCCAGCACTTCTGGATTCATATTGATGCTGGCTGTAGGCAGGTGACTGCGGCCAGCAGGAAACATGGGGTTGGTCTCTTGCGGCTCTTGGGAGCTGTAGAGCTCAAAAGTGGTGTTGTCACTGGATCCACCTCGGGTCAGCAGGGATCCGAGCTTAGGAATTTTATGAAAAGGCCCTTGCGCGCGGGGGAGATCATTGTCTGCGGGGTTCTTCACAATGGTCGGATCCATGCCATAGTCGTAAGTTTTTTCTTGGGAATTTGCAGGGGTAATCCCAAGCAATACACAGGTGATAGCAATCAGCGATGCCGCCATCTTCATACAGCTAGATGCGTTTTTTACGCCCATATGCAGTCCAGTCTCTCTTGTGTTATGACCACCAATGTAGGAATGGTGCAGTATAAGTTCTAAGATTGATACTCAGAGAACAATTTTATTTAGGAGTCTCAATGGTAGATTATCTCAGTCCCACAAACTATCACCGACGTCGTTGCAGACGGTATTTTCGCCCAAGCAGAATACGACTCCGATTTCAACAGCAATCTCGGCAACATCGCCCACGTCGATGTGGAAAGTGCTGGTGACAGCTTCGTTGTGCACTTCAAGCCCACATTCGGCTCGATCTTTACCGCCAACGCCGAGCAGGTTGCAGTGCTGAACTCTGCGCAGGGCATGCTGCACTGGACGTCGCCACGCGCTCATCAAGCCCACACCAGCTTCAACATTCCTGAGTTCGAGGGCGATGTCCCCTACTCCCCCTCGCTGTTCGCCGCTGCCCGCACACTGCACGGCAACCGGCCCTGCCCTCTACGCACCGCAACGCAACGGCGAAAACCCCCGTCCTGGTTCTCGACACGCCACCACCCACCCCCAACTCCCGGCGCGCCCTCACCCACGGCATCCCCTACCTACTGCCCACCATGGACATCCGCCGTGCACTACGCGCTTACGCCGCCGCCACCGGTCTAGGAATTTACGAAACTGACACCACCATTAGCTTCAGCGACGGCACCGACCTCACCCTAGAAGACAACCTGATTAAGTGCATTTTCGGGGATTTCAGCCTCGACGACTTCCGCGCCGATGCCTTCTACTTCAACGTTGAGCAGCAACTGCTTTTTCGACGCCCTGTACCCCAACTCACCCCGCTACCCCCTACCGCCCAGTTCGACCCGGTGACCAGTCTGCTCACCTTGTTCTCCCAGTTTGAGGCGGGCAGGCCCGCGCTGACCGTGCACGCCATGGTGCTGGCAACAGTACGCGACGACACCTGGACCTGGGCGTGGGCGAGCAACCCTGCCCCCGCACCTGCAGCAGGCCAGCCTGAAGCTCCGTGAAACCGGCGCGCATCTGGGCATTCCCGCTTTCCTTTACCCGCAGCTTCCCGTCTCGCTTGCCGAATCCTGGGGTGTACTCACCGCCGTCAAACCGTCCCTGCAGCGCTGGATCCACACAGCTGTTCCTCTCGGGCGACGGGACCACTGGCGTTTTGCTTTTTCGACCACCCCGAGCTGCGGCTCCCCACAGCAACTACCGACGCCCTCCACGCCACCCTTCAGACACCCCTACCCGCAGAGCTGGATGCCCGCCAGGCGGTGCGCTCTCACGCGCGGCTGCGTGGAGTGAATTCCTCCTTCGACCAGCTGGAAGAACACGCCATTGTGCACGCCCCTGAAGCACCCATACATGTGACTTTTGACGGGGATCATCACCTGCTGCACACTGAGCTGCCTGTATGATAGAGCAGTGAATCCAGCAACGCAGCTACTCGACGCCACCCTCGTGATCGGTGGTGCGCCCGATCCTCTGGCGTGAAATCATCGGCAACGTCTTCGGCCTGGCCAGCGCTACGGCGGCATGAAACGCGTGGTCTGGGCGTGGCCCATCGGGATTGTGGGAAACCTGCTGCTACTCACCGTCTTCCTGGGTGGAGTGTTTAACACGCCCCAAAACCTGGATCTCTACGGCCAGGCTGGGCGGCAAGTCATGTTCATGATTGTCAGCGCCTACGGCTGGTATCAATGGTCGGCCGCACGACGCCGTGGCCTGCGCGAATGCCAAGACACAGACCCGTCGCGATCCATTGTCAGCACCCCCGCCGAAGACTCCGTCGCTGTGCAGCCCTCGCTGGGCACGCCCCCGCGAACGTGTCGGCATGGTTACCTTTTTGATTGTGGGCACCCTGGTGTTCGCTGGGGTGTTCACTGCGCTGGGCTCGTGGGGTCCTTGGGCCGACGCCTGGATTTTCACCGGCTCCATCCTGGCGACATACGGCATGGCGCGCGGCTGGACGGAATTCTGGCTCATTTGGATCGGCGTGGACATTGTCGGGGTGCCACTTCTCCTCGCCGGAGGCTTTTACCCTCAGCTGTGCTGTACATCGTCTATGCATTCTTTGTTCTCTGGGGCTTCGGCGTGTGGCTGCGCGTGCAACGGCGAGGCGCGGGAGTGGCGATGGCATCAGCGCGGACCTAATGTCCTCCGGCGTGCAGCGGTTATTGCGAAAAGCCGACGTCATTGCCATAAAACATGCTTCGAACCCGTGGAAACGAGCAAGGTCAACGATGGTGCGCGGAATGCTGGTCACCGTCGCTCGCTGACCAGTGATTCGGTGTCCCTAGGGCAATCTTCCCCGAAAGCGCCTGCCCATTTCCTGGGGTCTCACTCGTCCTTGAGTCACGTAGTACTCCACCAGAGCATCATCGACTACGTACACCCACATTCCCCAAAGAGCAGCCGCTGAGATTCCGGCCAGAATGTGCGTCCCGCTCGCACCAACCGCCAACGCGCTTAGACGGTGCCGCTCCCAGGGTGGTGCCTCGGCAAACACCCCCATAGACACATATGCCCCAGGGGCCAATTTCAGGTACTCACCCGATCGACGTTTTCTACTGAGCTGTTGCCACTCCGCAGCCGAAAGCCCCCGAGAAAAACCAGCCCACTTATCTCCTCCACAAAAATACCCCCCGAAAGCCCGAACCCCGAAAACCTAAAACTTAGGACAAAATCGTACGGTACGTGCGCACGTCTACGTCATTGTAATCAGATGGGGTGAACTCGGCATCGCGGGTTTTGTCGACAAGCACGGCGCGCACGCCTTCCGGGAAATTGGGTTCCCGCCGAAGCTCTGAGCCAATGGCGTTTTCGTTTTCCAGAGCCACGCGCAAGGACGAAACCTCAAGGTTGGCGTTGAAAAGTTCGACGGTAGCAACCACGGAACTTGGGTTGGCGTCGCGCATCAAACCCGTGCACCAGCTCCACGAAATTCCGCGTTAGCGCACTCCGACAATGCTGCAGAAATGTCCGGCCAGGTGGGGTGCCCGAAGCACTCTTCGATCTCGGGGAGCCATACCGCCAGTTCGGAGTCCCCGGTAGGTTGGGTGCTGAAGCGTTCGAGGGCGTCGTCAAGCGATTCGGCGATGACAGTGTCCATGAATTCGCCGAGGTCTTCGGAGGGTACGTAGTCCGTGGCCAGGCCGCTCCAGAGCATGTCGGCGGGGCTGAATCGCCAGCCGGTGAGTAGCGCAAAACTCGCAAGCGCGGGTATGGGGCGGCCGGGTTCGCCGACCATGCGCGCCATCATCCAGGTCATGCCGACGTCGGGGCTGAAGCCGATAACCATTTCCGGCATGGCGGCGAGTGCGTTTTCTGTGATCACGCGGTGCGAGCCGTGCGCGGATATACCCAAGCCGCCGCCCATGGCAACCCCGTCGATGAGTGCGACCACGGGTTTCGGGAAGTTGGCCAGCGCGTTGTTCATCTCGTATTCGTCGAGGAAGAACTTGTCGCCGGCCTTGTAGGAACCGCCGGTGATTTCCTCACGAACCAGCCTGACATCGCCACCGGCGCAGAACGCTTTCGGCGAGCTGGAATAGATGATCACGCGGTGCACGTCCGGGTCGTCCGCCCATTTCTCCAGGGCGTCCGTAATCAGGTCCACCATTCGGGGTTGAGGGAGTTCAGGGCTTTGGGGCGGTTCAGCTCAAGCAGCCCTGTGCTATTGCGGACGGAAACATTGACTGGACACACACTCATACTCATAGTGTCGCACAACACTTTTTAGTCCGCTATAGATATGCGTTACTTTTTGCGTTTCTTGTGCCCCTTCTTACCCCGTTTGCCCTCGCGCTTCTCGACGCCCGCGTTTTCCACACGTCGCCTCTCCAGATGCTCCGCCACGTCTGGAACATAGCGGAAATCCGACCGAGGTGGGCGTTCGTAGTCCTGAGTAGACACCGGACGCTCCGGGATCTCCGGCAGGGGGCGGTTAATCTTCTCGTACGGAATCGTGGACAGTAGGTGATTGATCACATTAATGCGGGAGCGCTTCTTGTCCTCCGACTCCACGATGTACCACGGCGCCGACGGAATATCCGTGTGGATAAACATCTCATCCTTCGCCCGAGAGTAGTCCTCCCAGCGAGTAATCGACTGCAAATCCATGGGCGACAGTTTCCACCGCCGCAGCGGATCCTCCCGGCGCGAGGTAAACCTGCGAACTTGCTCTTCATCTGACACAGAGAACCAGTATTTCCGCAGCATAATACCGTCTTCGGTGAGAAGCCGTTCAAAAATCGGGGCCTGGTGAAAAAATCGCCGATACTCCTGCGACGTGCAGAAACCCATGACGCGTTCCACCCCGGCGCGGTTGTACCACGAGCGGTCAAAAATAACGATCTCCCCGGCCGTGGGCAGTTTTTCCACGTACCGCTGAAAGTACCACTGCCCCTGTTCCCGGGAACTGGGCGCGGGCAGAGCCTCAATGCGGCAGGTTCGGGGGTTCAAGTACTGTGTGATGCGTTTAATGGCGGAGCCTTTTGCCCGCAGCATCACGGCCTTCCATGATGACCACGATGCGCGCCCCGGTTTCCACTACCCACTGTTGCATGTCCACCAGTTCTGCCTGGAGGCGTTTCAGCTCTTCCTCGTAAGCTTGTTTCTCAAGCTTCGGCGGCTTTGTGGAACTTTTGGAACTGCGTTTTAGGTCACTGTTTCCCATAGGGTTAGCGTACTACCCAGGTAGGACATCGGGTGTGGCGGGGGCTGCCCTTCCGCGCCCCCGATGACACCCCTGAGCTGCCGCGTTAGTTGACCTTAAACTCCGCCATTTCGTCCCACTCCGTCTTACCGGGAATGAGCGTATTGATAATGGTCGGGGTTTCCACCAGCAAGGTCGGGAACAACTCGGTGGCTTTCTTGAAATGCTCGGAGTTCACGTGCGCCTCCGCCGCGTCATCCTGGAAGCCCTCTACCAGCACGTATTCGTCAGGACGGTCGGTGGAGCGGTACCACTCGTAGAACAGACAATCCGGTTCAGCGCGGGTGGCGTTGGTAAATTCGGCGGCCTCGTCGCGGAACGTCTCAACATACTCTGGACGGACCTTGAACTTCACGTTGATCAAAATCATGCCGCCCAGTATAGCGAGGTCGCGCTGAAGCACCAGGCCCGATTAACGACGCCCCGACTTCCGCCCCACTTATCCCTCCAGCTGCTCCCCAGCTCCATCCATTCCATTTCCAGGGTTTCTATCTCGTCGCGAACACCGGCTAGTTCGGTATTCAGTTCGTTGAGGGCATCCATGTCAGTGGCCACCTCGGCCATTTTTCGCGGTGATGCCCTGCTCGCGTTCCTGGAGTTTAGTGATTTTGCGTTCCAGCGACGTCATGGCCTTGCGGGTTTTGTGGTCGGCGGCCGCATCGTGCTTCTTTTTCGGCCACCGCAGCGCTACCACCACCAGTGACACCAGAACCAGCCATGTCCCGCCGCCTGCGCAGATATTCATCAATGCCGCCGGGAAGGTTGGTCAAGTAACCGTCCCCGAATAAAGCCCAGGTGGAGTCGCAGATGCGCTCGATGAGGTAACGGTCGTGGGAGATGACCACCAGGGTCCCCGGCCACGAGTCCAGCAGGGATTCCAGCTCTTGCAGAGTGTCAATGTCTAGGTCGTTGGTCGGTTCGTCGAGCAGCAGCACATTGGGTTCGGCCATCAGCACCCGGGTGAGTTGTAGACGTCGACGCTCGCCACCGGAAAGGTCGCCGACGGGTGTACGCTGGCGTTTCGCGGAAAATCCGAGGCGTTCCGCCAGCTGGGAGGCGCTGAGTTCCTTCTTTCCGAACTGTACGTAGGAGGCGACGGATTCCACGGCGTCGAGAAGCCGCATGGCCGGGTCCAGGTCGTCGAGTTCCTGGCGCAACCACCCGAGCCGCACGGTTTTCCCTTCGATGCGGCGGCCCGTGCCGAGAGCGTACTCCCCTGCCAGCACGCGCAGAAGTGTGGTTTTGCCGGAACCGTTGACGCCTACGAGGCCGATGCGTTCGCCGGGGGCGAGCCGCCAGGTCAGGTCGCGCACGAGGTCGCGACCGTCGGGCGTGGCAATATAGGCATCCTCCAGCTCAATAACCACTTTCCCCTGGCGCTGTTTGGAAAAGGCCATGAGTTCCACGGTGTCGCGGGGCGCAGGGACGTCGGCAATGAGTGCTTCGGCGGCTTCGATGCGGTAGCGCGGTTTCGAGGTGCGGGCGGGAGCACCGCGCCGCAGCCACGCGAGTTCTTTGCGCGCCAGGTTGCGACGCCGCTGCTCCACCGCGTCGGCCTGCCGCGCACGTTCGGCCCGCGCGTACACCCAGTCGTTGTAGCCACCCTCGTAGGTGTCTACCCTGCCGTCGTGCACCTCCCACGTGCGGGTGGCCACGGTATCCAGGAACCAGCGGTCGTGGGTGACCACCACCAGCGCCGCCTTGGTTTTCAGCAGATAGTCGGCCAGCCACTGTACCCCCTCCACGTCAAGGTGGTTGGTCGGTTCGTCCAGCACCAGCAGGTCCAATTCCCTGCACCAACGCCGCCGCGAGGTTGGTGCGCCGCCGCTCCCCACCGGACAGCTGCCCTACTTTGCTATCCAACCCGAGTTCGGTGATGCCCAGGCCGTCCAGCACGTCACGCACGCTGCTTTTCGACGCCCACTCGAACGTCTCCACCCCAAAGGCTTTCAGCACGACGTCGGCCACCGTGTCCTCTGGATTCAGGTTGGCTTCCTGCGTGACCATCGCCACCCTGATGTCGTTCATCTGGGAGACGCGTCCCTCATCGGGCTGCTCCCGGCCGGTGAGCACCTTCAGCAGGGTGGATTTGCCGCCGCCGTTCAACCCGACCACACCGATGCGGTCGCCGGTCTGCACGCCCAGACTCACCCCATCAAGCAGGGTTTTCAAACCAAAGGACTTAGAGACGTTTTCTACGCTGACAAGATTAGCCACAGTACTGCTTAGCTTTCGTTGGTGATCAGATGCGCCCCGGCGACGGGGCCGTAAGTGGTGTAGATGGCATCGGCAACTTTTTCTGCGCGAAGCCTAGCCGCAACCTGCTCCGCATGTGTCGCATCCCTACACAAAAACGCGCAGGTAGGGCCGGAACCGGACACGATGCCATTCAGCGCCCCGGCATGGATTCCGGCGTTTAGAATATCCTGCAAACCGGGCCGCAGTGCCACGGCCGCCGCCTGCAAATCGTTGGCCAGATGCGGGGCGACCTGTTCCGGGTCACCGGTGAGCAGGGCATCAGCCAGCGCATCAACCGCCCCAGCACGTGGCAACTCGGGGTTGGTTTCCCGAAGTTCATCCAGCGTGGCGAACACCTTTGGCGTGGAAAGTCCCTCCGAACTCACCGCCAGTACCCAGTGGTACTCCCCAGAGGTGGGCAGTGGTTCCAGCTTCTCACCGCGTCCTGTTCCCAGCATCGTGCCGCCGTGCAGGGTGAAGGGCACATCGGAACCCAGCTGCGCCGCGATCTTCTCCAGCTGCGCATCGTCCAGCCCGTTCAGCGCCGCCATGATACGCAACATGGCGGCGGAATCGGCGGACCCGCCCGCCATGCCGCCGGCCACGGGAATGCCCTTATCGATGTGCACATCCAGCGCCTGGGACACCCCCGCAAGCTCAGCGGCCTTCCACACCAGGTTGCTGCTATCGGTGGGAACTTTGTCCGCGTCGGCACCGGATATTGAGAGCGACGCGACCCCCGCAGTCCCCTCACAAACACTCACGCTCACGCGGTCGGCCAGCGCCAGCGACTGAAACACCGTGGTCAGCTCGTGATACCCGTCCGGTCGCGCATCCCCACGCCCAGGTGCAGGTTCACCTTTCCATGCGCCACGGCCTCGTGCCGCATGAAGCCCGCCAGTCGCACAAAATCATCAACGCCCAGTTTCTCCCCGCGCAGCGTTGGATCAATCCCCGCACGCACCAGCGCCTCCTCAGCGCGTGACGACGCCCCGAACACGCCCGCAAGTGCCGCCCGCAAGGTTTTGCGGCGCTGGGCAAACGCGGCGTCGATAAGCGTGAACGTGGAGTCCTTCACGCCGCCTGGCCACGGTGAGGGCCGGAAACGGTCGATGCGTACCAGCCCGGATTCGATTTTTGGTGCGGGCCAGAATACGTTCTTACCCACCGCCCCGGCGCGACGAACCTGGCCGTAGAACGATGCCTTGACGCTGGGCACGCCGTAGACTTTCGAGCCGGGCGCGGCGGCAAGGCGGTCGGCCACCTCTGCCTGCACCATCACCAGCACACGGGTGATGCTGGGGAACTCTTCAAGCAGGTGCAGCAGCACCGGCACCGAGACGTTGTAGGGCAGGTTGGCCACCAGTGCTGTGGGCATTGGTGCGCCAACATCGTCGACGTCCTGACGGGTTACCTGCAACGCATCCTTCACGATCAACCGCAACTTGTGGGCGTGCTCGGGGGCACGCCAGGCAAGCGTGGCGGGAAGCTCCGCGGCAAGGCGTGGGTCGATCTCCACGGCCGTGACGTCCTGCACCGTATCGATCAACGCGAGGGTCAGCGACCCCAAACCCGGGCCAACCTCCAGCACATGATCCTGGGCGGTTACCTCTGCGGCGGCAACGATCCGGCGGACGGTGTTGGGATCATGAACGAAGTTCTGACCCAGCTTCTTTGTCGGCCGAATATCGAGCTTATCCGCCAGCTGCCTAATCTCCGCCGGCCCGAGCAACGCTGAAGTGTGGTTGACCATAGTGTCTATAAAGTTACCGCACCCAGGCTACGGTGCCACATGCAGCACCACCGGCCAGTTCGTACCACCTCCAGGTTTGGTGTGATCCCAGTGATTCGTGTTGATCCACGTCCCATCCTGCAGGTGCTGGGCCTGCGATTCCGTGAACGCGGCGGGCCATTTCACGCCATAGTTGCTGCCATTGCTGTGGTCGCCAAACTGCCACACGCTGTTGCTCACCGGACGGAATTCCAGGTCGTAACTCTGCCCCGCCTCCAGCACCACATCCTGCGGAAGCGCCACGTCGTACCATGTAAACGAACCGACAACCCTGGTCAGCTTGTGGGTGGTGAAATTCGCCTCTGGCTGTTCAATCTGGCCCGATGCCAACACCCGATCCCCCTGTTTAATGCTCCATCCCAGAGCACCGCCTGTTGACGCTGCGGACGCCACCGAAAAACCACTCACCCGCTTCTGCGTACTCGGCGTAAAATGCTCGCGCACTGGCTTATTCTGGCTGGCAGCGTAGATCCTTTCCGGGTGAACACTCCCCGACTCCATGTCAAACATTCCGATGCTCTTGCCGGTGGTGAGGCCCACTTCCATGATGGGCGACAGCAACTTCTCCCCTGAGCCGTCACGCGTTAGGTCATCCCAGTGATAGTCCGCTGTGTTGTCAGTGGCGGGCCGAGAGCCCATCAGGGTGGACCAATCCGTGGAGTTGAGCCAGCGCGCGGGCTTACCGTCCTCCTTGACAGTTATGGAATTATTGCTGCTAATAAAGTTATCCTGCGGCTTCGGATCCACATTCTCCAGCACCACGTGATATAGCTGACCGCTCGTGAGCGCGTTTTTGCTCTGCTCTATCGGAATCTCCGACAACAACTCCTGTTTCGTCTGCTTCTTTCCGTCCACCAGTTTCGGTTGGTAATGCGTCACCGCCAGTGGTTCCGCTTTCAGATCGGGCTTGTGCTCGGAGGATCCATCGTCCGGCACGACTGTGATCTTAATGTTTCCGCCGGTGCCGCTGGCATATCCCGATCCGGTAGGCCAGTAAAACCTCAGAAACGAAAGTTCCCCGCTTTCTGTGGCACGGAAGCGATTGGACACGATTGTGAACTTAGATTTAGCTGCGCCGACCACTGTGTTGCTCAACGCAGTTTGCGTGAACACTCCCGGGCCATACAGGCGCGACATTTCCTGCGAATCGAGACGATAGCCCTTCTCCGTGACGGGAACAAGGCGGTCATGGCTGGTAGGTGCTTGGCTGGCGGATGGATCAGCGGCTGCACTGGCAGGTGTGGTTGCTGATGCACTTGCCGACGTAGACGTGGTTGTTGGCCTGGTTGTTGAAGGCTCCGCACCAGCGGCGGTGGTGGAACCGACTACAATCCCGGCCATGACCAGCGCCGTCGTGGCCACCTGCAATGAAAGAACTCGCGAGCTAACAGTATTTTTGGTGCGCAAAGATCGGTACGACATAGCACGTAGCCTAACAGCTATATATGCCAGAAACTATGCTCACACTCCGAAAGGTATAACTTTTTCTACATAGGGTAGATCCCGCCACCCCTTAACGGGGAGACAGGTTCACCCCCACCACACCACAGTGCGACAGGGGTGAAATACCAACACTAACTAGCAACGTGATTAGCGCAGTCCCAACTTTGCGGTACATGCTGGCCATGCACCCCAACCCTGACCAGCTTGGACTTTACTGGCCACTGCGATTTGCTGTTCGCGGGTAGCCAGGTGCGCCTGGGGAGCGTATTGGCCACCGCCGTAGGCAAGCCATGTGGACGGGGTGAACTGCAGACCACCGGAGAAGCCGTTACCAGTGTTGATTGCCCAGTTGCCACCCGCTTCACATTGCGCAAGGGAGTCCCACACCGAGCCATTGGCTACTGAAGGCGCGCTGGCCTTTGCCTTAGTACCACGCTTGATAGTGGCGGGCTTAGCCGGAGTGACTTCCTTCTCGGAGATGACGGTGTTGCTTTCCTCTTTGCCGTTGACAATACGGATGGAACGCTTAACTTCCTTGCTGCCGGGCGTCCCCGCCTCTTCAACAACCTCGTCACCCTCGAAGGCGGTTGCATCGTCCTTGTAGTTTGCGGGCGCCTCGAACGGCACGGTCTCGCGGACCTGATCAGTGCGGACGCGGTCAATACGCACGTCCATGCCGGCTTTAACAGGAGAAGTGATGGAGGGAGTCACCACATCCTCTGGATTGAGGTTGATATTCCTCCGCCGAAGAAGGTCACCCACATTGGAGGCGGCCATCTGCGTGTAGGTAACGTCGCCGCCATCGTTGATGGAGACGACCTTCGGACGGGTAATGTCCAGCTTCATGCCGTCGGCAGGAATAACGGTGTCGCGCCCCTTGGACAGCAGGTCGCCTTCGTTCACCCCACCGATTTCGGAGCCGATTTCAGAGACGAGCTCGTCAACTGTCAGCGCAGTGGATTTGATGGTTTTTTCCTGACCATCCACCACGACCGCCACGGACTTCGCAGACCGAACCTTAATTGACTCGGTGCGGGTCAGGCGTTCGCTGGGGGAAGGAACAATAAGGTCGTCGGGTCCAATTTTAATGCCTGCTTGTTTCAGCGCCCCCTCGACTGAATTGGACATGGTCACCAGATCCATCTGCTGACCGTTGACGTCAATGGTGACGTCTTTTTTGTTTACTACCGCGAGGCCGCCACCAACAAGAAGGGTGGCCAGCATGCTCCCTGTAGCCATACGGAGGGGCACAGAGGTGGAGCCATTGAGGCGGTCAATCTGAGACTTTTTGTGAGTAGTCACTGAGAAAGTCAACTCCATTTCAAGGCCGTGTAAACATCAATGACCATAACGATACGGTAACATTACCCCTTTGTCTAGGCGATTCGAGCTTACCACGGTTGACATGCAGTTATTTTGTTCAGAAACACTTAACAGCATGCTTAATATCGACCACATAGCAGGTCACATAAGTCTCATAAGTCACAACAAGACCTATTACGCTTAGGCCTCATACCCCCGCGAGGCCCCCGAGCATGTTAGCTATATCTCTAAATCAAAATCATCAACCCCGTCTAGCCCCAGCCCAGATTCGACACGCCTCTTGGCGGCCCGCATCCGCGCCACATCAAGCAGAGTGTGGGAGGTGCCCTCTTTCCAATACCCAAAAATCCTCAGCGCGGACCGCTCCAGCCCAAGATCTTCTTTACAGTAGCGCCTGATAGCGCGCATCAGGTCACGCTCCCCCGCCGCCCACACGGTTGCCGACGCCCCGATACCCAACTCTGCACACGCAGCAGCAAGGTCTCCAGTCTCCCCAAGGTGAATGATGGTTGCCCGGTCCGCACAATCAGCCACATAGGCTTCCGCATCAGCCTGCGGTGCCGCAATCACCACTGTTGGCTTCTCCTTAACCTCGTGTTGATACAGCAGAATATTGCGCACGGCGGGCAGTGCCGAGGCGTCGGCAAGCATGTAGTTGACCGACGCGGGATTCAACAGCTGATGCGGGCGCGGGCCTTTGACCACGATGCGGTCGCCGGGATTCACGGACGCCAACCAACGCATCATCGGCGAGGTGGTGCCGTGCGCGACGGCGTCAATAGCCACGTCATAGTCGCCAAAGACCTCTGCGATGGTGTACACGCGTGACGATGTCGCGATGCCTTCAATAACGTCGTTATCCACAGGCACCTCCAGGCGAAGGGTGGTATTGGGACGTCGCCAGGCATCGGGATTGCGGAACCCCTCAAGCCGGCCACGGATGCGAATGAATGTGGAACTCAGCACCTCCAGGGCAGTGACCACCAGCTCCCCTTCCTCCAAGCCCACGAGTGTGGTCGGGATGGGTAAGCACGTCGCTCATTTCCGCAAGTTCCGATTGCGTCAGTTGATGCTCGCTCACGATCTTTACCTTTCTCGCACAACCAAAGACTATTTTTGTTATACAGTCTAACAAAAATCTTTACCTGCTGTCTTGTGTCAGAATTAAGGAATGCCCAGAAAAACTCACGGCAGGCCGCCCAGCATCACCCTTGAGCAGATCGGAGAAGCAGGCCGCACTATCACATTGGATAAACTCACCATCCGCGGGCTAGCGGAATACTTGAACGTGAGCGAGATGTCCATCTATAGGCATGTCCGCAACCTGGAGACGGCACGAAACCTTGTTGCGCAGCACATCATTGCCCGTGAATCCCTCCCCGAACCCCACCACGCCGATCCCGAGGATTCTCTGACGGACATGGCCCAAGCGCTGCGCCGCTTTGTGCAGGACAATCCCGGCATCGGCACTTTCCTCACCCAACTCACCCCTGAGCACACCACCGCCTTGAGCGCCATCGAAAAAACCCAAACCGGATACGCAACTACATACGGATGGCTCCCCCATCAGGCCAGCATCGCCCTATCAGTGGTGGCAGAACACGCGGTTGCCCTTGCACACCTTGCTCCGCTCAGTCATCGCGACAACGCGCTGGCACACCACAGCGAACTCCCCGGCAACGTCCCCACGATCACTTCTGGGGCACGCATGACGGAACAGTGGAGTCCGGACGATTTTTTCAACTGGTCCATGCGCGCCACCATCCGTGGCACCCTTGACATGCTCGGACTACGCTAATCACGCCTGCCCATACACGCGATCAAACGTGGCCGAAACTTTCCTCAGCCAACTCTTCTGGGCTCAGTCCCACGGGCCTCTGCCACACACAGGGCGGTGTGACCGATCAGCGACGGTTCATTCCGCGACCCACGGAACGGCTCAGGAGTCATATAGGGAGCATCAGTTTCAATCAGCATCTGCCCCGTTGGGGCTAGCCGACGCCGCCTCCCGCAGTTCCTCGTTCCGTTTAAACGTGACGTTGCCTGCAAAAGACAGCACGTAACCACGGTCCAGAGCCTCCCGAGCAACATCCAGCGGGGACGAAAAACAATGCAGTATGGTGGCGCGCGGTGCCGGGGCATCCGCCAACACACGCAACAGGTCCGCATCTGCCTCGCGATTATGGATCATCAGCGCCTTATCCGCCTCCACCGCACGGTCAATGTGCCACCGCAGAGCCTCCTCCTGCATGTCCAGAGGCGCACACGTCTCCGATTTGCCAATCCAGTACGTGTCCAGACCGGTCTCCCCGACCGCCACACACCGCGGATCCGCAATCATCTCCATCAACCGCGCCTGGGCAGCCTGATCCAATTCACCCACCCGAGTCGGATGAATCGCACACGCCGCATATACCTGGGGAAAAGCATGCGCAGCTGCCAACGCAGCCTCCGCTTCCGCAAGACCATCCCCCACCGTGCACAGCTTATCGACGCCCGCCGCACCCGCGCGATCAACTAACGCTGCGGCATCATCCTTGCACGACGCAAGGTGCGTGTGGGCATCAATGAGCCCAGGAATAGTGCGCGCCGGAACCGGAATCGGACGTGGTTTCTTTCTTGACATAAGTCCTCAGTGTAGCGAGGGCGTGATGTCCATCCTGTCAGGACACAGGTGCATCGCGCCCCGTAGCCACAGCACCTGTTGCCATCCATGCGCGAAGAATAGCAACAAAGCCCAAGTTGAAATAAATTGTAGAAAACACCATCACAGAATAGAATTCCGGCATAATTCAAACGCCTCTAAGGATGGTGCGCGTGACATTATCAGATCAGCAAAAATATAGTGACGCAAACGGAACTACTAAGCGAGTATTTGACATTCTTTTGTCCCTTGCCATGCTTATCTTGACCTCGCCGATCCTGCTTGTTACCGCTCTAGCCATCAAGCTTTACGATGGCGGACCCGTCTTCTACCTCAGTGAACGCATCGGTCGCGATGGAATCCCCTATACCCTATGGAAATTCCGAAGCATGGTTGTTGACGCCGATACTAAGGTACACGAACTTATTCGACAGCAGGGTGGCAATGCTCTGCTTTTCAAAATGAAAGATGATCCGCGCCTCACCCCAATCGGACGCTTTATTCGTACATACAGTATCGACGAACTACCGCAATTCATTAATTCACTCAATGGAACAATGAGCATTGTGGGACCACGCCCACAGGTACAACGTGAAGTTGATGAATACGATGCGGACATGCATCTCCGGCTCACCATACGTCCAGGCATCACCGGACTATGGCAAGTCAGCGGCAGATCACATCTGTCAGCCAATGAAGCCAAGCGCTTGGACCTTTACTACGTCCACAATTGGTCAATGCTGCTCGATATGAAAACCATTGCCCGCACAGTCGGCGCCGTCGTCACACACACTGGAGCCTACTAAGCATGGTTGCTACACCTGGGATGATCTTTGTCCGCACCCTTTCCCAACTTTTCCACCACCATCAAAGCCGCACACATGCTACAACACACCCCTATCAGGGGTGGATAATTTTGCCCCAATGATCACATTAGTCACAGAGATTGACAAATAACGCACGTTTTCAGTTGTTAACTTTAGCTGAGTTTTATATTAATGTATTGTAGGTGCCAGATAGTGAGAGACGCGCAAAACGGACGCTGCTCAAACTTTCTAGGTTTGAATACCACCCCTATAGTAGGTTAAGTTTTCACCCAAGAAAGGTCTTTAACTGCGCTTTTGCAAACCAAACGGTTTGCACCCACTCAGTATCTAAAACTTAATATTTCATGATACTAACCTGTGTGATCGAGTTTGTCGACGCTCGGCAGTCTCATGAAAAGTCCCTATAGGACTACTTCTCTCTGTATTCCGTCTGAAAGGTCTCCCCATGAAGAACATCCGCAAGTCCGCCGTTGCCGCCGCAACCGCACTCGCCCTGACCCTGGGCGGCGTCGCAGCTGCTCAGGCTGCAGAACAAGGCCTCCCCACGGATGTCGCCGCTCAGCAGGGCTCAAGCTCTGAAGGTGGTAAAGGTAAAGATGCGAAAGCCGTTGGCTCCAGCGACAAGTACCTAGGCGAAGACGGCAAGCCGAGCGCAGAACTTCAGAAGAAGTACGAGGCTGATAAGCCCGCCACCGGCGTTCAGATGAGCTCCGATGAGAAAGATGCCAACCTCCCGAAGTGGGCTAAGACTCTGCGTGCTGTCACCGCCACTGGCCTGGTTGGTTCCTTCCTCGGCCTTGTGGTCTTCCCCATCATCAACTTCCTGAAGTTCCAGGGCGTGATCCGCTAAGGGCACCCCTACCACAGCTTCCCCGTTTAGTGGACTCTAGGTTAACCCTTCCTAGAGTCCACTTTTTCATCCCCGTCCCCCCAATGTTCCTGGATATGCTAGGAGTTCACCGGAGCCCAGGACGGCCCGGTTTCCGCCAGTTCTGGGTCCAGTTTCGCAATGAGTGGCCGTGGTTTGCTGAGGGCGGTGCCTGGCACAACGTCGATACGCGTCCACACCGCCTGCTGGTCACGGTAGTTACCCATGATCACAGGGTAGCTGCGTCCCTTTTCGGGTAGACCCGCGCCCACCGGTTCAACCGGCTGATCGTCCGTGACCTCCACAACTTCAGGCAGTGCGGCCCACACGCCGTCACGCCCCAGGGTCTCGTGAACAGCCTGCGCCGTATGCGGAAGGAAGGGGGTGAGCATGGTGTTGCAGTCGCTGACCACCTGAAGCGCTGTCCACAGCACTGTGGCCAAGCGCTCGCGTTGAGTTTCATCCTTGGCCAATTTCCACGGTTCTTGCTCCGCGATGTAAGCGTTGGCTTCGCCCACTACGTGCATGATTTTGGTAATGCCCTGCTTGAACCGAGAGTGGCTGAGGGCGTCGCCAGCCTCATCGAACGTGCGGGATGCAAGGTCAAGGATGGCCTGGTCAGCATCGCTAAGCTCGCCAGGGGTGGGAACCTCACCAAAGTTTTTATGCGCCATGGAGACAGTGCGGTTGACCAGGTTGCCCCAACCATTGGCCAGCTCGTTGTTAATGCGACGGACAAACTCGTCCCAAGTAAAGTCGGTGTCGTTGTTTTCCGGTCCCGCGACAGCGATGAAGTAACGCAAGGGATCGGCACCAAATTCCTCCAGGAAGTCCTTGACGTAGATGACCACCCCCTTGGAGGAGGAGAACTTGGACCCGGACATGGTCAGATACTCAGACGAGACAACTTCGGTGGGCAACTCCAGCGAACCGAGCTGCCCGACCGTACCCCCGCGGGAACCTTCACCACGGTAGCCCAGCAGTTCAGCGGGCCAAATCTGAGAGTGGAAGGTGATGTTGTCTTTACCCATGAAGTAGTACGAGACAGCATCAGGGTTGGTCCAGAACGTGCGCCACGCCTCTGGTTCTCCGATGCGATATGCCCATTCAATAGATGCGGATAGGTAGCCCACAACAGCATCGAACCACACGTAGAGTTTCTTGGCATTGTTGTCCTGCCAGCCCTCAATGGGGATGGGCACACCCCAGTCAATGTCGCGGGTCATGGCGCGCGGACGAATGTCCTCAAGAAGGTTCAGCGAGAACTTCAGAACGTTGGGGCGCCAATCTTGCCGCTCTTTCAACCAGGCGGACAGGGCGTCGGCCAGCGCCGGAAGATCCAACAGGAAGTGCTCGGTTTCCACAAACTGCGGTGTTTCGCCGTTGATTTTAGACACTGGGTTAATCAGGTCGGCGGGATCCAACTGGTTGCCGCAGTTGTCGCACTGATCGCCGCGCGCGCCGTCGGCACCACAAATGGGACAGGTGCCTTCAATGTAGCGGTCCGGCAGGGTGCGACCCGTGGATGGCGAGATAGCGCCCATGGTTGTTTCTTTGACCATGTAGCCGTTGTCGTGCAGACCACGGAACAATTCCTGCACCACCGCGTAGTGGTTGCGGGTGGTGGTTCGAGTGAACAGGTCATAGGACAGGCCCAGCCCTGCGAGGTCGTGCACGATCTGGCGGTTGTAGCGGTCCGCCAGTTCTTGCACGGTCACGCCTTCTTTTTCGGCCTGCACCAGCAGCGGGGTCCCATGCTCGTCCGTGCCGGACACCATCAGGACATTCGCGCCGGTCATTCGCTGGTAACGGGCGAAAACATCGGAGGGGCACGCCGAACCCCGCCACATGTCCAATGTGACGGGGACCGTTGGCGTAGGGCCAGGCAACAGCAGTGAGCACAGACTTTGTCATGGGTTTCACTTTAATTTATGGTGTCAAGCCACACAGGAACTAGCTAATAACTAGTCGGTTTTGGGTGCGCGGAAGCGGATGGGACGTCGATTGACGCGCGCCGCCTTGCGGGCGCGACGGCGCTGTTCAGCTTGCAGTTCAGCCCGCATTTCGGAGTGGACACGACGTTCGCGTGCCAGCCTCATAGCGAACTTTTGCTGTTCCTTGTGGTCGAGGTAGAGCGGGTCGTCACTGAGTCCTCGGTAGAGGGACACCATCAGTCCGATGATCACCACCAGGAATGGGCTGGCCGCAATGATGGTCACGTTTTGGAGGTTAGACAGGGCGTCGTTACCGCCGGAGACCAGCAGGGTCAATCCGATGGCTGCGGTAAGCACACCCCAAGCTGCGGTGACCCACTTGTTAGCAACGAGCACGCCTTGCTGGCTCATGGACCCCATCACAGTGGCTGCGGAGTCTGCGGAGGTGATAAAGAACGTGGCCAGCAGGATCATGGCAACAATGGCTGCAATGGTGCCGCCAGGTAGGGAATACAGTAGGTCGAAGAGCTGGCGTTTCGCATCGCCCTCACCCCACACTGAGCGGTTTTCCTGCTCGAAGTGGATGGCAGTGCCGCCGAAGATACTAAACCACACCACGGTGACTGCTGCGGGGATGATCATCACGCCAACAACAAATTCGCGGATGGAGCGGCCACGAGAAATGCGGGCAACGAACATGCCAACGAAGGGACTCCAGGAAATCCACCATGCCCAGTAGAAGATGGTCCAGCTGCTCAACCATGTTGCGGTATCACCGCTATCCAGATCGGCCGTACGGGATGCCATTTCAAAGAATGAGTTGAAGTAGCTGCCCACGGACATGGGGAGCATGTTCAAAATACTCACCGTTGGGCCAAAGACAAACACGAAGATCGCCAGGATTGCCGCCAGCACCATGTTGGCGTTAGAGATGTACTGGATTCCTTTGCCCACGCCGGACATGGCGGAGAAAATGAACGCCAAGGTCAACACGAGCACGATGCCCACCAGCACTTTCATGCTGGGCGAGGTGATCAGACCGGTGCGGTCCAGGCCAGCACCAATCTGCAGCGCACCAATGCCTAGCGACGCCGCGGTGCCGAACACTGTGGCCACGATAGCCAGCAGATCAATGAGCCGTCCCAGCCAGCCTTCTGCCCGACGTTCACCAATCAGTGGAATAAACGCAGAGCTCAAAAGCTGTTTTTTACCAATACGGAAGGTGTTGTACGCAATGGCTAGGCCAACGATCGCGTAAATCGCCCAGGGGTGCAGCGTCCAGTGGAACAGGGTACTGGCAAACGCATTTCCAATGTCATGTGTTTCGTGCCCGGGCACACCGTTGCGGTAGAAGGTCAGAGGTTCGGTGGTTCCGTAGAACATCAAACCAATACCCATACCTGCGGCAAACATCATGGCGAACCAGGAAAAGTTAGAAAACTCAGGCGCTTCATCATCTCGCCCAAGTCGGATGTTGCCGAACTTACTGCAGGCAATCGCGATGATGTAGAACACAAAGATCGTGCCAAAGAACACGAAGGCCCACCCCAGGTTATCCACCACCTTGGTCAGTGCGGTGGCCGCGAAAGTGGAAAACGATGCCGGGAAGAACAAGCCCCACACCACCACTGCGACGATGATGAGTGCTGCTGGCGCGATAACCCCCCAGTTCAACGTTGCTGAATCTGACTCCCCCTCCAGCTCAATTGGCTCTTCGACCAGTTCCGGCGCAATGTGCTGCTTGTGATCCAGCATTGCTGCGAGTTCTTCAGTCGCACTGATGGGAGTCTCCACCGCTGGGTCAACATATGTAGGATCGGGGTTTGTCATATCTTAACGATGGTTAGTTTGTTACATACTTTTCAAGCCCAACATGCTTTTCACAGGCCATTTTCACTACATGTTACCAATTTGTGATGTCATTTATCCCCAGTACAGAATAGATTTCGTGGGCAAAATGTAACAATTTCATTAAGATTTAGGAGCGGTGTGCCAAAACCGCATCATATAGCTCTTTCTTAGACACTCCGTGCCGAGCCGCTACCTCCGCACAGGCTGTTTTCAGTCGCTCCCCCGCCGCCACAAGATCTTCCACGGCGGGAACCAGCAGGTTCACATCTGCAGCCGCCTGTGTCGCACCTTCAATCACCACACTCACCTCACCGCGAACACCATCGCGCGCCCAATTGGCAAGCTCCCCCAACCCACCGCGACGTACTTCTTCAAACGTTTTTGTCAATTCCCGACACACCGCAGCGCGACGATCCTCCCCCAGCACCTCGGCCGCCTCGGACAGCGTGTCCGAAATGCGGTGTGGTGACTCAAAAAAGCACACAGCACGTTTCTCGCCACGAAGCTCCTCCAACCACGCCCGGCGCGCCCCCGACTTGCGTGGGGCAAAGCCGTCAAAGCAAAATCTGCCCACCGGCAACCCCGAGAGAGCAAGGGCCGTAGGAACTGCGGAGGGGCCGGGGAAGCATGTGACCGGAAGGCCAGCGGTGTGCGCGGCGTCGATAAGCGCAAACCCTGGGTCGGATACGCTGGGCATGCCGGCATCGGTAACCACCACAACCGTTCCTGTCCGCGCGGCATCAAGCAGCTGTGTGACGCGATCTTGTTCGTTGTGGTCAAAGTTGGACACCACTCGGCCAGTAATCTCCACACCCAAAGCTGCGGCCAACGAACGGGTACGGCGGGTATCTTCCGCCGCGATCACGTCCGCCTGTGCGAGCGCCTGAGCGAGTCGGGGCGACGCATCCCCCACATTTCCCCAAATGGAGTAGCCGCAATGATAATGCCGCGGGGCAGCGGCTCAACCGGGATATTCATAGTCATAGTCTCGCATACCTGCCCCATAGTTACCCAGTATTTACCCAGGTAACACTACCCCGATTCGCACACTCCCACTAAGATGGGTGCAGTGACCGAACCCCCACAGCAGCGTACGCTCCAGCTAACGCACGACGCCACGCACCAAGCCGCGCAGCACAGCCCCGATAACGGGGCCATTGATCCAGTGATTGCGGCGCGTGAACCGCACATCCTGCGATGGACCCGCACAGACACGTGGGTGTTCAGCATTATTGCCATTGCGACGCTGGTGTCACGGTTTGTCTTGATTACTTTTGCCACCAGCGGCGGAACCCCCGTGTTCGACGAAAAACATTATGTTCCGCAAGCGTGGGACATGGTGCGTTCCACCACCAACCCCATGATCGGCGGCATCGAATCCAACCCTGGGTTTGGCTGGTTGTGCACCCACCGCTGGGAAAACAGCTCCTCGCGCTGGGCGAATTCGTGTTTGGTTACTCGCCGCTGGGCTGGCGGATCATCACTGCACTGTTCGGCACGGCTACCGTGCTAAGCATCATGGGACTCGCGCGCCGCATCAGCCACTCCACCGCCGTTGCAGCCTTCGCCGGTACTCTCGCGCTTTTCGACGGCGTGCTGCTCACCGCCTCACGCTTCGGCATGCTCGACATTTTCCAGGCGTTTTTCATCGTTGCGGCGGCCTACGCGCTTGCCCGCGACCATGAACAGATGAATCTGCGCCTACACCGCGCCTACGTGAGCGGCCTGTGCAGCGTAGGCGAGCTTGGACCACGGTTTGGTTTCCGCTGGTGGCGGTTTATCTGCGGGATTATGCTCGGGTCGTCCCTGTCGGTGAAATGGTCCGGCCTGTACTACATTGTCTTCTTTGGTCTGCTCAGCGTCGGGCTGGACATGTGGCTACGCCACCGCTACCGCATTCGCCGCCCCATACTGGGCAGCCTTGCATATGACGCATTTCCGGCTTTTGCTTCCCTGGTCATCGTGCCTGTGCTGCTGTATGTCTGGAGTTGGCGGGCCTGGTTTGCCCACGAGACCAGTATCTACCGGCACAGCGCTAGCAACGGCGACATTGACCCCAATTCGCCCCTCATGCTGCTTCCCGATGCCCTGGCGGGGTGGTTGCACTACCACCAGACCGTGCTGGAGTTTCACTCCTCCCTTACCTCCTCGAACGGACACAGCCATCCCTGGGATTCCAAACCCTGGTCGTGGCTAGTAGCAGCCCGTCCCGTGCTCTACTATTCCAGTTCCAATGAGCACTGTTTTTCTCAGCGACGGCCCCTGCCGCAGCATGATTTACCTCTTTGGTACCCCAGCGATCTGGTGGCTGACAGTCCCCGTGGTCCTGTGGGCGCTCTGGTGCCTGGTGGTGCGTCGCGCTATGTACGTCCTCATCCCACTCGTCGCCTGGGCGGCTGGGTTCCTGCCATGGCTTGCCACCTTCGACCGGCAAATGTACTTCTTCTACGCTGTGCCGTTGGTGCCCTTCACCATCGTCCTCATCGCCCTCACACTGGGGCACCTGGGCAGCACCGGACAACCCCTCAACCAGCTGCGCGCCAACCGAGTCACGGGACTGGCGCAACGATTATTCGGTGCCACAACCCGCACCGGCGCGCTGTGGGTGATCGCCTACCTGGCGCTAGTGGCCACCATGTTCCTCTACTTCTCCCCTGTCCTCTACGGCATGGAGATCCCCGACAGCACCTACTTTGAGCTCATGTGGCTACGCAGCTGGCGCTAAACGCGCTGGCACGGCTGGACTAGTAAGGCTGGGCCGTAATCGACCGCCACACTCGACCAAACTCGCCAAAGCCGCTGCTGTTCAGCCACGCCCACAGCAACGCGGCTGCGGAGGCCACCAACAATGCCAACCCCAGCCAGTCCCTGTGCCGTCATCTGACCCAACACCAGGTCACGGGTGGAAAAACCACAGCTAAACGCCGCAAAACGCGCCGTAGACAGGGCATGAGCGCCGCAGAAATCTGGGGGCGCCAGGCCGCGAAAAACAACCCGCAGGCAAGCGCCAGGCGGATGGCCGCGGCGTCGACAAGCAGCCCTGAGGCTGCCGATGTGTCCACATCGGACACCTCCACCCCGGTCCCCACGGTGGACAGCGCCACCAGGCGATACGCCCACACCACCAAAGCCCAGTCCCACGAGGATCAACATCACGCGTGACAGCGCGAGCCCCAGGACGCGGGACGCGGCGCGACGGCGACGCACAGGCTCTACACCAGCAAGAATCATCTCCGATAGGTCTGGAACCGCGTCCCCAACGGGCACCTCAGTCAGGCGCAGCTGCCGGTTCAGCCGAGCAGCCTGTTCAAAAAACGCTTGACACTCCACGCAGCCGGAAAGGTGCGCGTCCACCACGTCGTCGGGAACCCCCGTGTCCTCGCCATCAAGGCGCGCCGACAGCGCAGCCTGCACCCGAGCGCAGTCAATCATCGGGATAAGACACCGTCAATACTTGCTCGCCCCGAACCAAAAACAACAATCATCAATAGCGACACAATCAGCACCAACACGTATTCAAAACCACCATCGGCGATAAACAATCCCGAATTGAGATGCACAAAATACAGCGCCGCCAGCATCAACAACGCCAACGCACCAGCCGCCAGCGTGGTGAGCAGCCCTACTACCAGCAGTGCCCCACCCAGCAACTCTCCCCCACCCACAATGTAGGCTGACAGCTTCGCCTGTGGAATCCCCACGGCACTGAGCTTCCCAGCTGTTTCAACCGGACCGTCCATAAACAGTTTTTGCCACCCATGGGCCACAAAAATGAGACCCAAGGTGGCACGGAAAATGAGCAGTGCGGCATCCCTAACAACTGGTTTATCCATAGCCGATAGACTACCCGTCAGGCAGTGGGCACGGAAACCTTCCACGCCCACCTGGGGACGACTGTCAGGGGTGTCACGTCACCGAATCGACGCACCGAACCAGACCTGCCTAGCCGACGCGGCGGGTATCCACATACTCGTCCTCCCACACCTCAGGCTCCTCGTGTCCAAAGTTGCTGTGGAAGGTATCAAGATTGACAAAGTCGGGGCTTTCATCATCCAACTCAATGACGATCGCGCCGGGCCGACGTAGCCGCTCCGGGATGCCCAATTTCTCATCGACTGCATTGCGCACACCAAGCCGAGCGCGCCGCATATGACGGATACGCTGGGTACGCAGTGCGCTTTCCGCACGCACATGCCTGCGCAGCGCGTACAGATACAGCACGGTCAGCGTCGCCGAGATCACCAAACTGGTCCAGAACCAACCGCCGAACACAAAGCCAACCACCACGCTGATCAGCACCACGCCGACGAGCGTGGCCAAGGTACGCTGGCGACGTTGATAACGGCTCATGGCCACAGCGGCATCAACCTCGGGGTCGTAACCACCACGCCCGCGACGACGCGCAGCAAAGGCAAGATCCTCATCAGTGAGGTCCTCATCCGCAGCAATTTCCTCGCTCAGCTCGGCCGCAAGAGTGGAATCATCATCGAAGGCATCATCGGCAAATTCATAGTCCGCGTCGGGGTCCAGGAAATCAGCCGGAGACATGTAGGCATCGTCGTAGTAGTACGGTTCGCTTTCGTCGGCCAGCTCGAAGGCATCAATCTCGTCGTACGCATCGGCCACAACAGCGAACGTGTCGGTTGAAGGCGGGCTATCAATGTCTTCAATGAACAACGACTCGGAGTTCGGATCGTAAACCACTTCCAGCGCCTCATCGCTGCGCACCGCATCCACATCACCATACGGACGCTCAGCATCGACGTCCGCGTCCTCTACCGCCTCATGCTCGCTCACCTCATGCAGTTCCACCGCTGCCGCAGGATTCGGCTCAGTGTAAGCAACCACAGCATCCTCTGTGTGAGTATCCTCTGCGCGGCGATTCGCATTCACAGTTTCCTGTGCTGCGGCCAGCACCTCAGTGAGCTTTTCGCTGACGAACAGCGGTTGCGGGTCGTCGATAAGCCCATCGGCAACCGGCAGGCCCTCCAGCTCAACAGTGTCGTCGCTTCGATCCACATCCTCGACGCGGCCTTGCGCGGAAACGCTGGCATCAGCCTCGTCGGTCGCACGAACGTCCTCAGCACTGAAGCGGGGGCGCTTACGTGGCGGCGTGGGAGTGTCCCCACCAGCAACAACCACGCGGGTTTCCTCAAAGGCATCATTAGTGCGACGAATCGGGCGGTAGCCCCGCAGAACTAAGGGAGCGAGGACAAACAGCCACACGACAACAATGAGGCCAATAATGAGAGCTCCAGACACGAGGCCACTTCACCTTTCGCGATCAACCATTCTTCACAACAGTCACAAAAATAACACGTTCTTCACGTACGTTAGTGGTGCGCCAACGCCATGCGGGGAGGCACGCCGCAAAATCAGACAGCTTAAGTAAATTTTGAAAATACCAAAAGTGCTACACGACCTGGCCTTTATGCCGCAGACGTTCTATACAACTGAGGGAGTAATCATCATCACATAAAGCTACAAGGTAATGGTCCTGCCAGCGGCCATCAATGTGCAAGTTTCGATGCAGGTAGCCCTCCTGACGAAAACCGTTTTTCTCCAGTACGCGTCCCGACGCGGCGTTCGACGGTAGGTACGTTGCAACCACGCGGTGCACGCCCACGCGCTGCAACGCATGATCCACACCCAACGCCACCGCTGCCGTGGCTACACCCTGGCCGGACAATGCACTATGCACCCAGTAGCCCACCCAACAATCCGACCCCACGCCGTGTTGAATCGCTCCCAGCGTCAGTTGCCCCGCAAAACGCCCATTCACCTCAATGGCCAGCGGCACCACGGTTCCCGCATCGGCGGCGCTGCGTAGCTGCAACAGTTGCTGCCACCACTGCCGCTTGGAATGCGCATCCTCCCAATCTCCCCATCACGGTTGGTTCCACTGGCTGGAGAATATGCTGGTCCGCAATACGCATATCCTGCCAATCTTGGAAATCCCCACGAACCAGCGGACGCAAACGCAGCACCATATCTCCCGCACCGTCGGAACGATTCACAGTCACCGACTGCGTGGATTCCGGCCACCCTGGATGGATAGCGTGCCGAGGGCATCATCGGCGGCGGGGCACCATTCCCCCTCCGACCTCTCCGGCCAAAACCAAAAAGATCAAGCATAAGCACTAGGCGGTTTGGGACAGGAAGATAACTTCAACAACATCGCCTGGGCGGATATGCGTCACGTCCTCGGGGATACGAATCATCGCGTTCGCATCCCCCAAACCCGCCAGCAAATGCGCAGGCGCACCACTCGCACCGCCAAGCCCCTCCACCAGGTAATCCTGAGTTTCCGCATCCCGCATCAAGCGTGCGCGAATATACCCGCGACGACCTGGGCGGGATTCCAACGGATTCAGCGCGCGTGCACGAACAACGCGCCGCGCGGCATGCCGCTTCCCCAGCGCCAATCGAATGACCGGGCGGATGAAAATCTCAAAAATAACCAGCGACGAGACGGGGTTACTGGGCAGCAAAAACACCGGGATACGTTCATCTGCCCAGTAATCCGAACCCTTGCACAGAGCCTGGGTGCATGGCCACGCGGGTGGTATCAATCTCACCCAAGTCGGCCAACACCTTACGAATATTCTCGTTACCTGAACCGCCGACCGCGCCAGAGACCACGATGATCTCACTGCGCAGCATCTGCCCCTCAATGATTTCCCGGATACGACGGGGCTCACCAGCCGCAATGCCAACGCGATGCACATCAGCGCCTGCTTCCCTACCAGCAGCCGCCAGTGCATAGGAATTCACATCAAACACTTGCCCCAGGCCCGGTTCGCGGTCAATATCCACCAACTCGGACCCCACAGACAGCACCGACATACGCGGTCGTGGATACACCAGCACTTTCGACCGGCCAACGGCGGCCAACAACCCAATGTGTGCTGGTCCAAGCACCGAACCGGGGGTTACGGCGACATCGCCAGGTTGAATATCATCCCCAGCGCGGCGCACAAACGCTCCGCTGCGAACCGGTCGAGTCGGCATGACTCGCTTTTGCCCACGGTCGCTCCACTCTAGGGGAAGCACGGCGTCGGCAAGCGTGGGAAGTGGTGCGCCTGTGTGCACGCGGACGGCCTGTTTCGGCTGCAAACGGAGAGGTTGCTGAGAACCTGCTGGAACCTCCCCAACCACGGGTAGGGACTTTTGTGGAGCGGCAGCATGCTGCCTACTACTTCGTTCCTGGGTGTCCCCGTTGCTGCGCGCAGCATCACCATCGCCCTCCGCACGACGACGCTGTTGGTGATGTAGGCTCCGCTCGCCACCAACATCAACGGCGCGCACTGCATAACCATCAATGGCGGCCTGTGCGAAACCGGGGAGGGCCTTGGCAGCTTGCACCTCTTCAGCGCACATGAGGCCCATCGCGTCCGCAATAGCGATCCGTACTGGTTCAGGTGACACGGCCGCCTGCGTCACCAAAGCTAGCTGTTGATCCACGGACCGCATACGCGAGGTTCCTTCCCGAAGTGCTTAATCCTGATTAGCTAGCAATCTTTCCATATAACGCCGCAAACCCGGGCCATACGTTGGGTCCTGCAAGCCAAAATCCAAACAAGCACGAATATACCCACCCGGGTTGCCTAAATCATGTCGCTTACCTTCGTGCACCACAATATGCACGGGGTGACCTTCTTCAATGAGTAGCTCAATAGCATCAGTGAGCTGCAACTCTCCACCCTTACCAGGGGTGATACGACGGAGGGCGTCGAAAATTGCGCGATCAAGCAAGTAGCGGCCCGTCGCCACAAACGTTGACGGAGCATCCTCCACATCTGGTTTTTCCACCATGCCCCGAACACGTTTGACGTTCGGCTGATCAGATTCCTCAATGTCGAAGACGCCGTAATTGCTCACCTCGTCGCGGGACACATTAAAGGCACACAGCACGGAACCGCCCAGCTCAGAGCGAACTTGTGCCATTTTTCTCCATAACGCCCATGGGCAACACAATATCGTCGGGCAGCATCACGGCCACCACATCTTCGTCATCGTCCAGCACCTGCTCCGCAAGGCCCACCGCGTGCCCCAAACCAAGCGGCAGCTCCTGCAGAACTGAGACGGCTTGGATCAATTCTGCTGCGCGTTGAACCTTAGCGAGCTGCTCCTCTTTACCCCGCTCAGCCAGGGTGCTTTCAAGGCGCTCATTATGTTCAAAATGCGCCAATACGCCTTCCTTATTCGGCGCGGTAATAACGGCCAAGCGAGAGGCCCCTAAGCGAGAGGCTTCCTGAGCGATGAGTTCGATGCCGGGGGTATCCACAACTGGAAGTAGTTCCTTGGGAACCGTTTTTGTTGCAGGTAAGAAACGGGTTCCCAAGCCGGCCGCCGGAACCACCACGGTCTTCACCGCGAATTTGTACTCACTGATAGGGTCGGTCATACAGCTAGATTACCTTGCTGCGGCGTTACCCATGCCTCTAACGCCATTCAATCACAGCTTATTTTTTTACGAAAATTTTTATATATTTCAGATTTGATACTCACCGAAAAACGCGCAATGCCCCATACTCCCCACAGCACCGATAAAAAAGCGCAACTACGGCACTACCTGCTCAATCAGCGCGCCAACCACCCCCACCGACTGCGTGACGACGCCGCGATCATCGCCCATTTGCGCACCCTTCTGACCACCCTACGCAGTGGCAGTGACCGCTTTCCAGCCCCTAACAAAGTTTCCCAAATCACACCCAAAATCACCTCCGATACTTCCCCCTGTGAAACATCCGACAGGACGGCGGACAGCTCTCGCGTTGCCGCCTACGTTCCGCACGGCAGCGAACCCGGCGGCGACACACTCCTTGCCGCTCTCATGGATTACACTTTCGAGCTCTATCTCCCATGCGCAGGCCCAGCCGGCCAGATGACCTGGTCACGGCACGATGGCACCCAGCCACTCCGCACTGGACGTTACGGAATATCCGAACCCAGCAGTGACCCCGATCCAACTTTCACATTGGAAGGCTGCGCCCTCATCATCGCCCCGGCTGTAGCCTGCTCCCCTACTGGGCAGCGCCTGGGCAGAGGCGGCGGATACTACGACCGCGCACTCGCGCCACTGCATACAACCTCACACCGCCCGGTTGTGTCCACACTGCTCTATAACAATGAAGTTCGTGACGATGTTCCGGCAGAACCACACGATATGCCGGTTGACGTGATCATATGCCCGCAGGGGATCATCTGGACAAACCAGTAGAGGGAACCTGCCGATGGACTTCACAGTCCAAGGAGGCATGAAGATCACCACGGCCCTCCATGCACCCGGCTGGCACCGAACCCGCCTCATTCGACGAGCCATTGCCATCCTTCTCATCCTGATGGCGCAGCCCTAGCCCTCCACAGCGCACTCAAGAAAGATCCGCAGGTTGTTGTTGCGGTGCGCACCATTGACGCCGGCAGCACCGTGACAGCAGAGGATGTTGCGTTACGCCGCGTGCCACAGAACCTCCTCCCCGAAGGGACTTTTGACTCCACCGACGATGTGGTGGGGACACGTAGCTGTCGCAGCCATTAGCCCCAACGAAATCCCGTCACATCTCCGATTCGTTGGCTCCGAACTCGCTAGCTATCTTGTGAATCTGGACACACCTGTAACCAATCAGGAGGCTGACTCGGCACAGGAAAATCTCGGTCCTCCAACTTTGGTACCCATTAAACTGGCCGATCCAACACTCGCTCATTTACTCAACCACGGCGACACCGTGACCGTGGTAACTCACGACGATAACGTGCCCGAACCGATCACGATTGCCGCTGGTGGACGTGTAGTTTTGAGCACACTTCAACAAAAAAGTGGCGGATTTGCTGCAAGCTCGTCACGCGAACCCGGAACCATACTCATCGCACTACCCGAAACTCCGGCAAAACGCGTTGCCGCCGCATCATTAACCTCGCCATTGGCAGTTGTGCTAACAGGTGAGCGGGCAAAGGCGAACGGAATGGAATAACTTTTTGTTCCAATTTTGGCTAAAGTGTGCTGTGATCAAAACGGGCCTACGTTTGTCCATGCGGAGAAATAGGTCACTGTTTCGACCAATCCCAACTAGAACACACCGACATGAAATTCATTGGGAACCACCCAGTATTTTCCTGCCGGGGTATTTCGTACGCCATTGGGAATGCATAACACTAAGGAGTATTCATGCTTAAGGGCTTTAAAGATTTCATCCTGCGCGGCAACGTGATTGACCTGGCCGTCGCCGTCGTCATCGGTGCCGCGTTCACCGCCATCGTCACCTCATTTGCGGACAACCTGATCAACCCGCTGATCGCTTCGATCGGCGGCGCAAACGCTCGACGGCCTCGGCTTCTACATCCGCGCAGGCAAGGAAGCCACCTTCATGGACTTCGGCAAGATCATCACCTCTGCCCTGAACTTCCTGATCACCGCAGGTGTTGTGTACTTCATCTTCGTGCTCCCCATGAACAAGTTCAAGGAACTCGCCGCAGCTCGTGCTGGTACTGCTGATGCGGACGAGGCCGATGAACTATCCAGCGAAGCAGAACTGCTTGTTGAAATTCGCGACCTACTGAAAGCCCAGCGTTCCCAGCGCTAAAAGCGTGTAGGCCGGGGCTCTTCTCACCCGTTCACACACAAAACGCTACAGCTTAAATGCTGCAGCGTAATAAAAAAATTAACTCGATTCTTAGAGCCTTTTAATTTTAGGCCTCAAGAATCGAGTTAATTTTTTATATGCGCAGCTCTCAACCCCAGTGCGGTGGCTTCTCAGATATCCAAAACTCTTCGTTCAACTCCACGCTATCTGCATCCTGCATGTCCGCATTGTGTACTTCCACCACCGCATCCCGCTCGCGCCGCTCATCTGGCGAACGCTCACCCAACGAAAACAGATCTTCGGCACCAGGTTGATCCCACGAGCGGTCAACAAATGGTGCCGTAGAGGGGCGCTCTACCCTACGGCGAGTACGACGGCCAGGAAGATCGCCGCTACGCGCCGAACTCATGCGTTACTCATTTATCAACAGACCAGTCCTGCAGCTGGTCAATAACATGGTGGACCAGTGGCCCCAGCGTGGCCATGCCGTCGCGAATCGCGGCACGCGAGGGTGCCAGGTTCACCAGCACAGTTGACCCCGAGACCCCAGCGACGCCACGCGACGTGCACGCATCAATCGCGCCACACGCCAGCGCAGACGCGCGCAACGCCTGAGAAATGCCAGGAAGGATCTTATCCAACACGGCACGTGTGGCATCTGGAGTTTTGTCGCGCGGGCCAACACCAGTTCCACCCACCGTGATCACAAGATCCGCGCCCCCGATGACGGCGGTTTCAATGGCCTGGCAAATCAACGAACGTTTCGACTGCACACGCACCACTGCGTCTACCGCAAAACCATCTTCTTGCAGCAACTCCGTGACCAAGCGATCTGTGTCCTCCCCACTGCTCAGCGCATGGTCTGCCACCAGAACGACCAACGCTCGGCGCTGAGCGGGGCGGTCGCCCTAGTTCCTCGACAGCACGAAGATCTTCGGCGTTTGGCTCCTCAAGGAACTCAAGGTCGTTCTCAAGGCGGGACATTGGTGTCAGTCCTTTCTCAGATTACTTCTTTTTCGGTGAGAGTGACCTTGACGTCACGCACATCGCCCTGAATCGGGTCGGGTTACCTTAAGTGTGACAGTTTCTCCGAAATCTCGGGCGCGAATCGCGGTAATTAGTGCATCTGCGCTGTCAATCGCACGATCATTCACCCCGACGATCAGATCACCCTGAGTGATGCCTGCCTTTTGCGCTGGCCCGTCTGGTTCCACATCACCCACGAGCGCACCGCGCTCACGACTGTTGTTGGAAAGCCGAATACCGATCATCGGCTGCGTCACTTTACCCTTCATCCATCAGCTGCTGCGCGATGCGGCGCGCTTGGTTGACGGGGATGGCAAAGCCCAGGCCGATAGAGCCGGACTGCCCGGAGTCACCCGAGTTGGTGGCGATCACCGAGTTCATGCCAATGAGCCGCCCCTGCATGTCCACCAGCGGCCCGCCGGAGTTGCCGGGGTTGATGGCGGCATCGGTTTGCACGGCGTCGATAAGCGACGATTCACCGCCCTCGCCCCCAGAGGCGCGCACAGGACGGTTGAGGGCGGAAATGATACCGCTGGTCACAGTGGCACTCAACCCCAGCGGCGAGCCAATGGCTACCACCTGCTGGCCCACCTGCAATTCATCGGAGTTGCCGAAACTCATAACGGGCAGGTTCGATGCATTCCGCAGCTTAATAACCGCAATGTCGGTGGAACCGTCACCAGCAACAAAATCGGCCTTGTATTCTTTGCCGTCGTTCAGTAGCACCGTAATCTCGCCGCCCTGTTGGGCGCTGCTGACCACGTGGTTATTGGTCAAAATGTTGCCATCGTCGGAAATAATCGAGCCGGACCCCTCCTCCACGGAATAACCGTTGGAAACGCGAATAGACACCACAGCCGGCAGTACGTTCTCCGCGACCTGCTCAACTGAGCCTTCCTTGTCGGTGGCCGTGCGGTGCACCGCCGGTTCACTCAGCGCATTCACCACCGAGCCGCTGCTGTTCTTCCACGGTTGCCCCACCGCAACGCCAGTAATCGCGCCCGCGCCAAGCGCACCTACCAGCATCAACGCCAGCGCCGTGCCTAAACTCACTGTCCGCTTCTCCTTCGGGGCCTCCGCCACGGCCGTCCCCTGCGGACCGCTTATCGACGCCGCACCTGCCGCAGCACCCACACCAGCTCCGGCAGCGGTGGCTTCAGGGGCCGTGGGACCAGCAGCAGAACCGGCAGCGGTGGGGCCAGGCGCGGTAGGCCCAGCAGTGGAAGCGGCACTGGTCTGCGCTCCCATACCAGGCATTTCCGAGGTTTGATGATTCACAGGCTGCTGCGCCTGGTCAAAACCCTGGTTGGGTGCCTGAGAATAACCCGCAGGTGGCTGCTGCGGGCCAGGCGTCGGCCCCTGGACCGGGGGCTGTGCATACTGGTTATCATGCGGGGGTTGTTGCGGATCGAGGCGTCGATAGGGGTCGGAAATGTGTTCAAATTTACGATCGTCGTTGTTATTCATACCTACATTGTTACCTTGTTCGCTGTGTCTTAGCTGTGAGGCCACTGCCAGCTTATTGTGAAAGACTGGCAGTTCCCTGGCAATGCAACCGCCAGTTGATTCCCTGACCAGGCGGTTTCTTGGGCGGAGGTGGCATGCTTTCCGACACATGCTGCCCAGGTTTCCTTCACGTCAGCTGTGAAGGAAACCTATGTAAGAAAAACTCACTGCGCGTCACTCATCAGTGTAGCGGCGCTGGCGCGATGCCCACAGCTGACTAAAATCGTCCATTTTGATGCCCTGAACAGGCCCTTTATGCCGATTATCGGGGCGGTCCTTCACCTTAGGAAGTGCCCGTGGCAGTGGCTTCTTCTTGGTCCTATGCTTGTCAAACAGCTCGGGCTGCAGACTCACATTGAAGTCCGCTTCTGGTGCACCTGGCGGGAACGGATTACCAGGCAGGGTTACGCGCATGAGCGCACCGCCATCATCGGATTCCTCCGCAACAATCGTGCCAGCGTGACGATTAATCACCTGCTGCACAATCGCCAATCCCAGGCCCGAACCAGGCATTGAGCGCGCCTTGATGGAGCGGTAGAAACGCTCAAAGACTTTCTCACGGTCTTCCGCTGGGATACCCTGGGCCGGAGTCGGCAAAGGTCAGTTCCATGACACCCTCCTTCTCAGACGTCATGGTGATGCGCACCTCGCCATCCTGCGGGGACCACTTAGCGGCATTATCCATGAGGTTGAGGGTGGCGCGCCCCAAGGCAAAGGGATCACCATAGAGGAACCACGGCTGCGTGTTTAAGGTGAACTTCACGTCGGGGCGACGGCGTTGCACGCGTTCCAGAGACGTCTCCAGGCATTCCACCAAGTCCACACACTCAACAATCTGCTGTGGTCCGTCCTCGCGGGCAAGGTCGACCAGATCACCGATCAAGGTGGACAGCTCCTCGATCTGCGCGATCACGTCGCGAGACAGCGACTCCAGCTCTTCTGGCGGAATGGCCGACTTGGATTGAGAGACCATCATCAACAATTCGACATTGGTGCGCAGCGACGTCAATGGAGTTTTCAGCTCATGCCCAGCATCAGCGACCAGCTGTGTCTGTCTCACTCTGGAGGCTTCCAACGCCTCCAGCATGTCATTAAAACTCCGGGTGAGCTGAGCCAATTCGTCATTACCCACCACGGCAATGGGACGCAGATCGTCCGTCTGCGTCACATACTCGGCTGCCTGCTGCAGGCGCATCACTGGGCGCAATCCTGTGGTGGCCACCACAGTGCCCGTTGCAATGGCAATGAGCACGCCCAACGCGCCAATAATCAGCAGCACCGTACCCAGAGAACTGATCAGCTGGTGGGTGCTTTTGAGGTCCCGCGCGAGAATCAACGTGGCACCAACTTCATTGCGCAGCGCCAAAAACACGCTCATCGCCGCTGTTGTTGGTCGACATGTCCAACTCCCCGCGCAGCACAGCAGCCTCATCATTCGTAATGGGCAGATTATCGCCTATCCCCCGAGCTGCGCCCGGCGAGAAGTATGCCACACGCACGTCGGGGTTGTAAGACTTAAATGCCTGAATCTCAGCCGTGGGGCTCAGCAAAAAGCTTGGGTCGAAACTGTTCTGCAGAAATGCGGAAGCTTTTTCCTGTAACTCCTGGTCCACTGCGTTCGTCAGCGATGTGGACACCGTCCAGTAAGCCACAATGGTCATCATGGCCACAGCAATAGCCACCATGGATGCCGTCACCATGGATAATTGCCATCGCAACGATGCTTTACGGTCCCAACCTTGGGGTTTAGTTTGTTCGGGCTCAGTAACAGGTTCAGCCCCGTAGATGTCATCTACAGGGCTTGCGGGTTTACGAAGCATCACGGTGCGGTCTCACGCAAAACATAACCAACACCACGAACGGTATGGATTAAACGAGGCTCACCGCCCGCCTCAGTCTTGCGTCGCAGGTAACCAATATAAACTTCGAGGGCGTTGCCAGATGTGGGGAAATCATATCCCCAGACATCTTCCAGAATCGCACTGCGACTGAGGACCCGACGAGGATTGGCCATCAACAACTCCAGCAACGCAAACTCGGTGCGAGTAAGGCTGATGGTGCGCTCACCGCGCGTGACATCGCGAGTGTCTGGGTTCAGGTGCAGATCCTCAAACACCAAGTCCGAGGTAGAGGCGTTGCCGATGGCTTCCGCCGCCGCGCGACGGAACAAAGAACGAACACGTGCGAGTAGCTCCTCCAAAGCAAAAGGCTTGGGCAGGTAGTCGTCTGCACCTGCATCAAGCCCGGCCACACGATCAGACACGCCGTCACGGGCCGTCAGAACAAGGATGGGACGATCATCGCCACTGCTGCGGAGCGTACGGCACACCTCCAAGCCGTCCATGCGTGGCATCATGACATCCAAGATCACGAGGTCGGGTTGCTCTTTGCCGATCTGATCCAAGGCTGAGGCCCCATCTTCAGCTAAAACCACATCATAGCCATTGAAGGTGAGTGACCTGCGCAAAGATTCTCGTACAGCTTGTTCATCATCAACAACAAGAATTTTCATAACCACCATTGTGCCTTTGTCCTGCTGTGAGTTTGCTGTGTTAACCCCCCTAAAAGTTCCAGTGTTTTCCCTTAATCTCCCCGTGACCAGCAAAAACCGCCTCCCTCAAAAATTTGAGGAGACGGCAACAAAAACACTGTGACCCCCGAAATATGAGGTAACCGTGTCGTGTATTAGAACTGCTCGACTTCCACAAGACCCATGCGAGCTGCGCGCACGAGGCGACGCGGGATGCGGTAGGTGTGGCCGTCGATAGTAACGTTTTGGAGGGCGGCGTTGTTCGCCTTCCACTGGGAACGGCGGGCGCGAGTATTTGCGCGGGACATACGGCGCTTTGGTACTGCCATTGTTCTTTCCCTCCTTAGGACTTCTTAGCGCGGCGGGCGAGGCCACCGTAACGGCGTTGGAACTTCTCAACACGGCCAGCAGTGTCCATGAGACGCTGAGCGCCGGTCCAGAACGGGTGCGACTCGCTGGTAACATCCACAACAATCAGTGGGTACTCGTTGCCATCTTCCCACTGAACAGTGCGGTTGCTGGTCGCGGTGGAGCGGGTTAGGAACTGGTGACCCGTACCCGCATCCTGGAAGACCACCGGGTGGTAGTCAGGGTGAATATCCTTCTTCATTCTCATCCCTTAGATCAAGTACATGTGCTTCTCGGCGCGCCTGGACGCTACCGGGTGGGAAATCCCGTTATCCACGACACGCCAAGTGACCTCATCCAAGAGGCTTTAACGTACGCGTCGTTGAATCCTACAACGTAGACCGCCGAAACCGAAATCCCATATCCCAACAGCAAGAAACCACTGCACAGAGGCGGGAACAATTCGACCGCTCAATACTAGTCTCTAGATAGGCAAGAACGCAAAACCCAACCACGCCTTCTTTCTGCACCCTCCCCACCCCCACCGCGACCTGCGGCTTAGCAAAAAATTTTTCCCAAGATTAGGAAATCAGCCCACATCAGGGTATGGTTTTCCCTTGCTGTTGTCGAAGTATTCGTTTACGCCCCGTCTCAGCTGGCAAAGCCGCGCCCCGAAGGTCCCTACAGTGAGGTTTCTTTGGTGCGGCTGCGGCTTAACGTTGAACGTGGGCGGCTAGGAGAAAGTTTAAGTCCATGTCGGCTATTTGCCAGGTAACGGGACGCAAGCCGGGTTTCGGCAAGTCTGTCTCGCACTCGCACCGACGCACCAACCGCCGTTGGAACCCCAACGTGCAGCGTCGTCGTTTCTACCTGCCCTCTGAGGGCCGTACCATCACGTTGACTGTGTCCACCAAGGGTCTGAAGGTTATTGACCGTGACGGCATCGAAGCTGTGGTCGCCAAGATCCGCGCCCGTGGAGAGAAGGTTTAACACATATGGCACGTAACGATATTCGTCCTATCATCAAGCTGAAGTCTACGGCTGGCACCGGCTACACCTACGTCACCCGTAAGAACAAGCGCAACAACCCCGATCGCATCACCTTGAAGAAGTACGATCCGGTTGTTCGTAAGCACGTTGAATTCCGCGAGGAGCGATAATTTATGGCTAAGAAGTCTAAGATCGCCAAGAACGAAAAGCGCAAGGAAATCGTCGCTCGTTACGCGGCGCGTCGCCAGGAGCTCAAGGCCATCATCAAAAACCCGAACACCCTGATGAGGAGCGTTTGGATGCCCAGTTCGAGCTGAATCGCCAGCCGCGTGACGCCTCCCCGTGTCGCGTCCGCAACCGCGATGCCGCTGACGGTCGTCCCCGCGGTTACCTCCGCAAGTTCGGCCTGTCCCGTGTCCGCGTCCGCGAAATGGCTCACCGCGGTGAGCTTCCGGGTGTTCGTAAGTCCAGCTGGTAAAAGGGAGTTGTAATGAAGCGCAGTAACGTTAAAAAGGCGCGGATGGAGCAGTCCCGCCGCCCGAAGAAAAACCCGCTCAAAGCCGCTGGCATTGAGAAGGTGGACTACAAGGACATCAACACCCTTCGTCTGTTCATCTCTGATCGCCACAAGATCCGTTCTCGCCGCGTCACTGGTTTGACCCCGCAGCAGCAGCGTCAGGTTGCTACCGCTGTGAAGAACGCACGTGAAATGGCTCTCCTGCCGTTCACCAGCCGCTAAACCGACTGGGGACACAACACGCTATCCCATGGTTGGCCAACAACCTTGGGACCTGCGATGACAGCGCACTTTAGCCGCTGGCATTCGTGACACGGCATAAAGTCCTTTTGGCCCGCATCAATGCTCCTTCTTTGTGAGCACAGATGCGGGCCATTATGGTATCTACATAAACCTCTCTTCTTGGAGTTCTCCAGTGTTGCATGCCTCCCTCATTGAACTAGCTGAACAAGCCCCACTGTGCACCGACCAGGCAACGCTTCGTGGTGTCCTCACCGAATCCCACGACTTGACCCGTAATGCCCTCGCACACGACACCAACGCCGTTGAGGTGGCACACTGGTTTTCGCGTCTGCTTACCGACGCCCTGCACAGCCCCGCCGCCACGGAACTTACCGACGGCCGCATCCAGATTGTGACCGGCCCATTCGGTCGCGGCGAGGGAATGCCCACCTCCCCCGTGGAATGGCTCAGTATCCTCCCGAAAAGCGTGCCGTACCAGTACAACCAGAATCTGGAAAAGGTTCTGACCGAAACGGGATTTGTGCTAGCGCCCCTGCCTGCAACACTGCTGCCCACCACTCGCGAGGATTGGGAACATCGCATCGATCATGCTCTGGAGCATGGGGATGGTGAAGCATTGGGAGTGTACACCGATGCCGGCACGTGGATGGCAGAGAAGGTTTTAGCCTCACGCATGGCCCCACCGGCGTTGCTTCGCAATGCGGTGGAGCACCAGCCTCGGCGGTGCAAACTCAGGCTGGGCTCCCTCGCAGGACGTGCCCATTGATATTCGCCGTGATCTTCTTAGCCCATTGGCTAGACTGGCCCGCTGGGCAGCGATCGCGGCGGGATCCTCGGCAACGGAAACGTTGGACCGGATCGCGGCGGGCGTGCACGGGGGCGTCGTCACGCAGCAGGAGGCGGATTACCCTGTCGGCAGCGTGGCGGGCAGGCATTGCCTTACGCCTAGAGCGGTGGGCAGAGCATCTCGATGGCAACGGAACGACACTGGACCAGTTAACGCAGGTGCAGCGGGCGTTGTTTGGGGCGTGCTGCCGGGATGTGTCACTGGTGATGCAATCGATTGCAGCGCACCACAGAGTGTAAAATCAGATGGCTACAGCCTGAGTACAGAAGGAACGTGACAGTATGGCAGGTGCCGTTGGTCGCCCACGCAAAAACAGCCCTCGTCGGCGGGGAAACACCGCTCGCGAGGAGATTCTGGATGCCTCTGCGGAGCTTTTTACCACGCGCGGTTTTGCCACGACCTCCACGCACCAAATTGCCGACGCGGTGGGCATTCGCCAGGCGTCGCTGTACTACCACTTCCCGTCCAAGACGGAAATCTTTCTCACCCTGCTGAAATCCACGGTGGAGCCGTCCACGGCGCTCGCGGCCGAGCTGGGTGCTTCCGATGCGAGTCCCGCACAACGCCTGTGGGCGTTGGTGGCGGCGGAAACCCACCTGCTGCTATCCACACGCTGGAACGTCGGGCGCCTGTATCAGCTTCCCATCGTAGCCTCAGAAGAATTCGCAGAATTCCATGCCCAGCGCCACGAGCTGAAAAATACCTACCGCACGCTCGCTGCGGAAATCGTGGGTGCTGACGACCCTCGACTGGATCTGCCCTTCCACATCGCCCAAACCGTCACGGACATGCGAGACAACACCGGCACAGCCTCCTACCCCGCCGACGGAGCATTACCGGAAACCGCCATCATGCTTGCCGACGCCGCCCTCACCGTCATTGGCGCTCTCCCTGCCGGATGACCGCATCGAACGCACACGAGAGCTTCTGTCCAGCTAACTGACCTAAGCTGCTTTAGCAGTGACCGGCCGTGGATTCCCGGATGGACAGTTCTGGTTGAAACAGTTCCGTGTACGGGGTGTCGGGATTCTGCGCCGCAGCCAGTAGGTTGTCGGCGGCGTGCCACCCCATCTCGCGCATGGGCTGACGTACAGAGGTCAGGGGGGTAATGAGTTCCGCCGCGACTTGAATATCGTCGTAGCCGGTGATGGCCATTCCTTGGGGGATGGGAATGTTCCTAGCGCGTAGCACCCGCATCGCCCCAATGGCGAGAACATCATTTGCGCAGGCAAAGGCGGTGACAGGTGAGTCGTTGGTGTCGCTGGACGTGTCCAACAACACCTGAGCCGCTTCCGCACCGCCTGCAGCTGTAAACGCAGAGGCTGTCTGGAGTGTGAGCACATCCTCAGGATCAAGGCCGTACGCACGCACGGCATGGCACGCGCCGTCCCAGCGATCCACCGCCTGACGCACCGAAAACGGTCCGTTAATAAAACCAATGCGGCGATGCCCCAGCTCTAGCAGGTGATTAATGGCATGCGATTGTCCGGTGACATCATCCACATCAACGGTGGGAATGCCAGTGATAATGGCAGGGTGGTCGAACAGCACCACCGGAACCTTGAGCTTATGGATCACCCGATCAAGTTCCTCCACCACTGCAGGTGATTGCGTGCCGCAAGGCGTGAGGATAATCCCCTGGCCTGCATGGATTCGTAGATTCTGAGCAGTTCCAGCTGCCTGCGCGGTTCGCCATTGGAGGAGGCGATGGTCATGATGCAGCCATCGCGCTGGAGGCGCTGGTCAATCCCCTGCGCCGCCTCCATGAAAAACGGGTTGGTGAAATCCAGGATGATCACACCCACGGTGGTGGAGGTGCCTTGGCGCAGTTGACGAGCCGATGCCGAACGCACGAAACCGAGGGAGGTCACGGCGTCATGAACCCGCTGGCGAGTTTCCTCACTGACGCGTTCGGGGTGGTTCAGCACGTGGGACACCGTGCCGACGGATACCCCCGCCGCTTTGGCGACATCGCGCACTGAAGGCCGGGGTTGTTCACCGCTCATGGTCACTGCGGACATTCCCCTTTGCTGTGTCCTCCTTCCCTCTGCCTGGTGTGGCATGTGTGGAAGGTAGGGTGATGGAAGATACGTGGGAAAAGTCTACCTCAGCTACCTTTTTTCACCCCGATGCGGGCGTGCACTACCGGGGGTGGCTGTGGGCAGTGCCACAATGTAGTAAACACAGCGACTATTGACACATCAGCTACCCCTTCTTTATGGTTAAGAATGAAACGTTTCAAACAACGAAACGTAGAACTTTCTTCACCATTTCCCCAGCTTAACCGCTCCATCACAACAACTTCACAGATTTGCGAAACCTAAAAATGAAACGTTTCAACATTCTGCGCTGTAGCAACCTGTGATAGCCGAACCAGACACCCCCTGACACCAGCAACAGGACCCTCACCACCATGCCTGATCAATCCCCACCAACCCCCTCACCACCCTCCTGAACACCACCAGCGCCAAAGATCCCAGGCCGCGCCTGCTTCCTCCTCCACGTCCGTCCAGAAGTCCTCGAAGAATATGTGGACGTGCATCAACGGGTCTGGGAGGAGATGCGCGACGCCCTTACCGCAGCAGGCTGGCGGCACTACTCCCTCTTCCTCAACCCCGACACTGGCCTGGTCGTCGGATACTTCGAATCCGACGACACTGCAGCCGCCATGGAAGCCATGGCCGACACAGACGTCAACACCCGCTGGCAAGCAGAGATGCAACGCTACTTCGTCCAGCCAGACGGCGGAACCCCGACCCTCCTTCAGCAGTACTTCTACCTTCCCTAATCCCCGTGAAATAAGGACCACCATCATGTCTCAACCCGCACCAATCACCGGGTGGAAAGCCACCGCAGCGGTGTCCATGTCTAACTACATCGATTCCGGCTCGATCATCGCTATCGCCACCTCCCTCGCCTTCTGGGGTGCCGCCTACTTCCCCAACGACGACGGCTCCATTGCCGGCATCCTCGCCGCCTTCAGCTCCAACGCCTTCGGGGCCGCCATCGGTGCTCTGATCGGCGGACCGCTGTGCGACAAGTACGGGCGAAAATTCATCTACACCTACGACCTGCTGGTATACGCGCTCGGCGGTATCATCGTCACCTTTGCTATGAACCTGCCCATGCTGTTCATCGGATTCGTGATTATTGGCCTGGCAGTAGGTGCCTCAGTACCTGCAGGCTGGACCTACATTGCGGAGTTCGCTCCAACTGAGCAACGCGGCCGACACATCGGCGCCACCCAACTGGCCTGGTCTTTTGGCCCCTTCATCGGATTCGGACTGGCCGCCGCGCTAGCACCACTGGGCCTGCTGGGCAGCCGCATTGTCTTCGCGCACCTCGTCGTCATCGCGCTGGTCACCTGGTGGATTCGGCGTGGCCTTCAGGAATCAGAATCCTGGGAGGAATCCAAAGGCGGAGCCCAAGCCAAACCGCCATCAATGTTCGCCTCCTTCCGCGCACTATTTAGCCGGAAAGTCAACATCACAGCGCTCATCTTCCTGGCCGCCATCTATACCTTCTGGAACCAGGCGGCCAGCCAAAACGGTATTTTCCTGCCCACCATCCTCAACTCCATGGGCTACGACACCACGCGGTCCGACCTGTTCGCCATGCTCTCCTGGGCTTTTGTGATCATCAGCACCGTGATTTTCATGTACCTGGTGGACCGCGTGTCCTACCGCTGGCACTACTTCGCTGGCGGCCTGCTGGCCATCGCCGCGTGGATCCTGCTGGTCTTCGGCCCCTCCGATGCAGCTTGGGTGGCCTTCGGTTACGCCATCATCTGGGGCTTGTCCGCAGGTCCCTCGGCCCAAGCCTTCTACTCCGTGTGGTCACCTGAACTGTTCGCCACCCCATACCGCTCTGGCGCGCAGGGCATCGTCTTCTTCATTGTGCGCATGGCCAGTGGCGCGATTTCCCTCATCTTCCCAGTCATCCTGATGAAGCCCAACGGCCTGCTCATTGACGGTCTGATTCTCATCGGCTTCCTCGTTGCCGCCACACTCATCGGCACCATCTTCGCCCCGCGCACCCAAGGTAAGAGCCTGGAACAGATCGAAATCGAACGCTATGGCACCAAAGTCACCAATACCACTGCGACCCAGTAACCCAGCACACCAGTAAGGATCTTCCACCATGACCACTCTCAACGACTACACCCCCGAAGCCCGTCGCCTCCTTGAGGAACAAACCATCGAACTCCCCTCCTGGGCGTTCGGAAACTCCGGCACACGGTTTAAAGTGTTCACCACCGGCGGCGTGCCACGCACCCCCTACGAAAAACTGGAAGACGCCGCTCAGGTAAACGCCTACACCGGCATCACACCCCGCGTCTCCCTCCATATCCCATGGGACCGCGTGGATGATTTCGCCGACCTAGCCGCATACGCCACCGACCACGGCGTAACCATCGGGGCGATCAACTCCAACGTCTTCCAGGACGACGACTACAAGCTCGGCTCCCTCTGCCACAGCGACCAGAGCATCCGCACCAAGGCCATCAACCACCACCGCGAGTGCATTGACATCATGAACCAGACGGGGTCTCACTGACCTGAAAATCTGGCTGGCAGACGGTACCAACTACCCCGGGCAGGATTCCATCCGCGCCCGCCAAGACCGCCTCGCCGACTCCCTCCAACAGATCTATGCCGACCTCAGCGAGGGCCAACGCATCATCCTGGAATACAAGTTCTTCGAGCCCGCGTTTTACCACACCGATATTCCCGACTGGGGTACCGCGCTGGTGCACTGCCAGGCACTTGGGTCCAACGCCATGGTGGTTCTGGACACCGGACACCACGCCCCAGGCACCAACATCGAGTTCATTGTTGCCCAGCTCCTGCGCGTCGGACGGCTCGGTGCCTTTGACTTCAACTCCCGCTTCTACGCGGACGACGACCTCATGGTTGGTGCCGCCGATCCTTTCCAGCTTTTCCGCATCATGCACGAAATTGTCGCCGTGGGAGCGCTGGACAAAAACTCCGGTGTGAACTTCATGCTGGACCAATGCCACAACCTGGAAGAAAAAATCCCCGGCCAAATCCGCTCGGTGATGAATATCCAGGAAGCCACCGCAAAAGCTCTGCTAGTCGACCACTCCGCCCTTACCGACGCCCAGCACTCCGGCGATGTGCTCGCCGCCAATGCCGTACTCATGGACGCCTACAACACCGACGTACGCGATGCGCTCGCCGAACTGCGGGAAAGCAAGGGACTCGCCGCAGACCCCATGGCCGCTTTTGCGGAATCCGGCTATCTTGACACCATTCGGGCGGCCCGCGCAGGCGGCGAACAAGCAGGTTGGGGGGCTTAACCTCCATGTCCACCCTCCACCTCGCGATCGACTTGGGCGCCTCATCCGGCCGCGTCATCGCGGGTACCCTCAGCGGCGGCACGATCACCATGACGGAGATCGCCCGCTTCCGTAACCGCCCAATTGCTCTGCCCACCCGGCGCGGCGACTACCTGTACTGGGACATCCTTGACCTGTGGGAGTCCATTGATCAGGGACTCGCGCGTATCGACGCCCTGACCAGCCTCACTCCGACCAGTATCGGCGTGGACACGTGGGGGGTGGACTACGCCCTCCTTGGGCGCAATGGCGAACTGTTGGCCAATCCGTCTTGCTACCGCTGCCCCCGCACCGACACGGCGCCAGAGCAGTTCTATGCGGACCTAGCCCGGGACGAGCACTACCGCCGGACGGGCATCCAATTCCAGCAGTTCAACACCGTTTTCCAGCTCATCGCAGCTGCTGGAAGCACGTCCCTCCAACATGCCGAACAGGCTCTGCTCATGCCGGACCTGCTCACCTCCTGGCTGGGTGGCGAACCACATACCGACATCACCAACGCCTCCACCACCGCACTCCTGGATCCCGTCACTAGGGATTGGGACGATGCGGTAGGGGCGGTCGTCGAGAAGCAAACGGGGCGGCGGCCAGCCGAGCTGTTCGCGCCGCTGGTGGAACCGGGAACCGTGGTGGGCCAGCGACGCGACGCGCAGGTAGTGACGGTGGCCTCGCACGACACCGCATCCGCCGTGGTCGCGGTACCCACTGATGCACCCAACCCCTATTTCATTTCCTGCGGCACATGGTCGTTGGTGGGTGTGGAGCGCACCCAACCCCTCACCAGCGACGCAGCCTGCGCAGCGAACATGACCAACGAACTGGGGTACGGGCGCACTGTTCGTTTCCTGAAAAACATCATGGGTCTGTGGGTGCTCAACGAATGCGCGCGCCACTGGAACGACGCAGACATTCCCACCCTGTGTGCGCAAGCGGCGTCCATTCCTGCTGGTCATTGCGTCATACCCATCAACGATCATCGCCTGTTTGCTCCCGGCGACATGCCCGCCCGCATCCGCGCGATAGCCGCCGAACAAGGCCAGCCCCAACCACATACCCAGGCGGAGGTGACGCGCTGCATCATTGACTCCCTGGCACTCGCCTATCGACGCGCCCTGCACACCACCGAGGCACTGACTGGCACGCCCCTCAACACGGTGCACATGGTGGGAGGCGGCATCAATAGCACGCTGCTGTGCCAGCTCACCGCCGATGCCACGGGCATTCCCGTGGTCGCAGGGCCCACCGAAGGAACCGCTCTGGGCAACCTGGTTGTTCAGGCCGCAGCCACCACGCCCCTCGGCGCCGATCGTGAGGCTGTGCGGAAGATCATCCGCGCCTCCGTCACCACCACCATGTACTACCCACGAAGCGAACAGTTGGCGCTGTGGGACCGCCTCGACGCCACCATTTCCCACTAACAAGGAGAGATCCCCTATGAACCCCACCATCACCGACGTGCTCGCCGACATGGGCGCAGCCGGGCAACGCCTTGACGCCATGCACGCCGTCGAGGCAGGCGCAGGCAACCTTTCCGTTGCACTCCGAGATGTTGATGGACTCGACGAGCTCTTCCCCGATGCCGAACTCGGTGCCCCCTTACCGCTGGCCGTACCGGAACTCGCAGGATACACCGTCCTGGTCACAGGGTCCGGGTGCAGGCTCCGTGATGTCGCTCAGCAGCCAACGCGCACCGTCTCAGCCTTCATCATCGACCCCGACGGCACCACTGCAACATGGCGCTACCACCACGACCGCACCTTTGCCCGCCCCACCAGCGAATTCAACTCGCACCTCGCGGTCCATGCGGACCAGATTGGACGCCGCGGCATTGCCATTCACGCTGTAATTCACGCACAGCCACCCTACTTGGTGCAACTTTCCCACAACGCAGCACTGCGCAACAACACCGACTTCAACAAAGCCCTGTTCAGGTGGGAACCAGAAACCATCGTCCAACTTCCCGACGGTGTGGAAGTCCTAGACTTCATGGTTCCCTGGGTCCGATACCCTCATGGAGAACAACGTGCGAGGACTACGCGACCACCGCATGACCATCTGGTCCAAACACGGCATCATGGTGCGTTCCGACGTCTCCCCCCTTGACGCCGTGGACAAAACCGAATACGCCGAAACCGGTGCCATGTACGAAATCCGCAACGCCATGGAAGGCGGACACGGCCAAGGGCTTCTCGACTCCGAAATCATCGCCGTTATCGATGCCTTTGGCGTGGATACCCCCTTTTACCGCTAGCTGCAGCCCGCGCCGTGCGCCCGTGCCAGCACACGGTGCGCCTGGGCGATCAGCGGGGCGTCCACCATCTCCCCGTCCAGCTTGAACGCGCCGGGGTAATGCTGGGACTCATCCACCACTCGCAGAGCCCATTCCACCTGAGCGGGTTCGGGGCGATACGCCCGCCGCACTGTCTCCACCTGTTTCGGGTGAATGCAGGCGCTTCCGGCGAAGCCTGAGCGGGCGGCGTCGACAGCCTCTTCGAACATGCCCTGTTGGTCGTGGAAATCGGCATGCACTGCGTCAATGGTAAATTTTCCAGCAGCAGCAGCGTGAATATGCATCAGAGCGCGCGTCAGGCGCATGGTGTCTCGGTACGGGCCTGGACGGTTATCGGGTGCGCCCTCGTCAGGCATGAACCGGGAATGCGTACCCCCCAGAAGAACGGTCAGGTCTTCCGCACCCCAGAACAACCCCACCACGTCCGGGTGTTCAGCAATGCCCTGTATGCCCACCACCGCTTGGGGTGTTTCTATCATGGCTATGACGTGCAGACCTTCCAGTTCCTTCGGAATGTCCGTGTATACCTTGGGCACCATCACCAGGGAATACGGGGTGGAGCGTACCATCTCCACGTCTTCCTTAAATCCTGGATCATCGGGGCCGCACACCCGGACAATCACGCGCGATGGGTCCAGCGATGCCTGGGCAATGTTGTTGCGTGCCACGTCGCGCTCCGCATCGCCCGCGCCGTCCTCTAGGTCAAGGATCACCATGTCCGCGATCGCCGCCGCCTTCGGGAAAATGTCGGGGCGATTTGCGGGTGCGAACAAAATAGCGGGTCCAACAATCAAGTCATCAGGCCGTGAGCGATGCATGGCTCTCCTTCCATCTCATCCACATTATCCCTGGAAAAGCTCCGACGCGTCTATCAACCATTTGTATAGGAGCAGTTAGTGGGCGAAATGCCGCGCACCGGTCAGGTACATGGTCACCCCGGCTTTGTTCGCGGCATCAATAACCTCGGCGTCGCGGATGGAGCCGCCTGGCTGGACCACCGCAGTCACACCGGCATCGGCCAGCACCTCGAACCCGTCGGCGAAGGGGAAGAATGCGTCCGAAGCCGCCACGGAACCAGGCGCACGTTCCTCGTCACCCAAAGTGTTGGCGCGTTTAACAGCGAGTTTTGCAGCATCCACCCGGTTGACCTGCCCCATTCCCACACCAACGGTAGCACCGTCACGGGCCAGCAGAATCGCATTGGATTTGACGGCACGAACCGCTCGCCACGCGAATTCCAGTTCTGCCAGCACCTCATTGGATGCAGCGTCACCAGCAACAAGAGTCCAGTTGGCGGGGTTATCACCCTCGGCATCAATCAGATCGCGCTGCTGCACCAGCAGGCCACCAGAGATTTCCCGACGCTCCACCCCGGCGCGCTCAGGGGCCGGTGCCTGGAGGATGCGGATGTTTTTCTTCTGGGCCAGGATGTCCACCGCGCCGTCTTCGTAACTGGGCGCGATGATCACTTCGGTGAAAATCTCGGCGACGTTGGTGGCCATCTCCACGGTGACTTCGCGGTTGGCGGCGATAACACCACCGAAGGCGGACACGGGGTCGCAGGCATGTGCGCGCTGGTGTGCTGCGGCGATGGACTGGTCGGACACGGCAATGCCGCAGGGGTTGGCGTGTTTAATGATGGCCACGCAGGGACGCTCGTGGTCCCAGGCGGCACGCCACGCGGCATCCGAGTCGGTGTAGTTGTTGTAGCTCATTTCCTTGCCGTGCAGCTGGGTGGCCTGAGCAAGCCCGGCAGGTGCGGCGTCGTCACGATACAACGCCGCAGCTTGGTGCGGATTTTCTCCGTAGCGAAGCGGTGTGGACAGCTCGTAGGTGGCACCAATCCAGGCTGGGAATTTTCCGGTGCCCGCCTCAGCGTTATTGCCCAACCAGGTGGCCACGGCGACGTCGTAGGCGGCGGTGTGGCGGAAGGCGTCGACAGCCAGTGCGGTTCGTTCGGCGCGGGTGAAGCCACCAGCGGCGAGGGCGTCGATAACCTCGCCGTAGCGCGCGGGCGCCACGACCACGGCGACGGAGGGGGTGGTTTTTGGCGGCGGCGCGCACCATGGAGGGACCGCCAATGTCGATTTGTTCCACACAGGCGTCGAAGTCGGCACCGGAGGCGACGGTCTCAGTGAAGGGATACAGGTTCACCACCACCAATTGGAAGGGCTCAATGTCGAGGTTTGCGAGCTGATCCAGGTGGTCGTGTTTGCGGGTGTCTGCGAGGATTCCGGCATGCACACGCGGGTGGAGGGTTTTCACGCGGCCTTCCAGGCATTCGGGGAATCCGGTGAGCGTTTCCACGGGCGTGACGTTGATGCCCAGGCCCGCGATGGTTGCTGCGGTGGAGCCAGTGGAGACGATCTCCACCCCAGCGGCATCTAGGGCGCGGGCGAGGTCATCGAGTCCTGTTTTGTCGTAGACGCTGATGAGGGCGCGTTTGATGTTCTTGCGATCACTCTGGTCGGTGCTCATACGGATGCAAACCTTTCATTTTTTAACACACTCACGATGAGTGCCCGCTCCACCTGCTTGATGCGTTCGTGGAGAGTATCTTCCGTGTCGTCAGGCTGGATGACAACGGCTTCCTGCGCAATGATGGGTCCGGTGTCCACGCCCTCATCTACGTAGTGCACGGTCGTTCCCGTGACTTTCACTCCGTGCGCCAGCGCGTCCCGCACGGCATGTGCCCCCGGAAACGACGGCAGTAACGCCGGATGTGTATTAATGACCTTCCCACCAAACACACCCAGAAATTCCGGCCCAAGGATCCGCATAAAACCCGCTGACACCACCAGATCGGGGCGATGCGTATCGACGGCCGCCGCAAGCCTACGGTTCCATTCCTGCCGATCCTCCCCCAATTCCACGACAGCGTGGCTGATTCCTGCGGCCTCCGCGCGTGCGATGGCCTGGCACGGCTGATCAGCGACAACACCAACAACCGTGTAGTGCTTATCCGCCGCGTCAATGATTGCCTGGGCGAGGGTGCCGGTTCCACTGGCCAGAATCACCACTCGCATGGGTGTGTGTTGAGAGTTCACGCCGATGATTTTAATCCCTTTGAGTGAATTCCTGAGTGGATTCCGGCTCTTGGATCTCGGGGTTGCTTTCGGGATCACTTTCAGGGTCTTCGTCTGCGTACTCGTCAACGTCCTCATCTATCTCATGGAGGTCGTCAGAGTCGTCCACTTCTTCTGTTTCTTCTGCAGGGTTCTCTGTCGTTTCTTTATCTGCCTCTTCCTCATCATCCGGGTAGTCCAGATCTTCTGGATCATTCGGGTAATCCGGCTCAGGCGGCAACGGCATCGCTGCCGCACGACGACCCATCATGTTCTGAACCCAGAGACCAAGAGCCCCACCCCAGACAGCCACGCCACCGCCAGCACCGCCGTCAACCATGTCATGGGGCCGGTCTGGCTATAGACACCCATGCGTCCCGTAATGAGCAGGCACGCAATCAGTGTGTATAGCCCGGTGAACAAGCCGGAGACGATCATCTCGGCAAAGGGCTGATCCGTGCGATCTAGGCGGCCACGCACCGCCCACACAGCCAGCACCACCGGAATGATCAGCAACGCACCGGCAAAGGGGTACACAGTCTGAGGAATCACCACAAACCAAGGCAGCGTCGGAAAGGGAACTGTGTGGGAGCCAAACAACGAGACCCAGGCGTCCCCAAAGTGGTACTCGCCGCCCAACAGCACGGAACTCGACCCGACCATGACGTTTGGGAGGTACAGAAGCGACAGCAGCACCAAACCCGCCGTGCCCACGCCGTGGGAAGTTGGAAAACAGTTGCCCCAGCGAACTGGTGTGGGCGGCCATCATGATCACAGACAACAGCAGCCCGGCCACGCTCACTGAGCCCAGGAACTTCAACGCCGTGAAATTCGCGTCCACAATCCACTGCGGCAGGCCGAAACGACGACACAACGCACGCCACAACCTGCTCCCCATACCAATCACCAGCACCAAAACGTGCACCAGCAGTGTGCGCCCTAAGGCAGCCAACAGCGGCGGCGCATCAACCGGGAAGACGGACGCGGCGTCGAGAAGCATGGCCCAGGAGATAAGCGTCAGAGTAAGCGGAAAGCCCAGCGCCAGCCCCACCAGTACATTCAAGTCGGCCAAACTAACCTTATCCTTGACCGCCTTGAACACGCGGTTGCTCAGCACGGCGACGAGGATAAGCGCAGGAAGAATCGGTACGGCAGCGACCACCTGCCCGTCACCCGATAATGGAGAGGCGTTAAACAGCAGCCAGAGCTGGGCAATTGTCGCCGGAAGTGCCACTAATGTCGTGTTCGTAAACATCAAACCTGCTATGGCCAGCATCAACAGGACTGAGACGATAATCACATTAGGTACCACAGTGAAAGGTAGGAAATAGGTAATCCGCCCTTTCAGACTCACCCGATCCGCCTCTTTTTCACGCCCCGATTGCCGCCCCCGACGTGCCTGAGGGACACTTCGCACACCCGAATCTATGCGCCCACGCGAACGCGGACGACGCACCGAACGTGCTGTGGACTCGACTTTTTACTCACCCCCACACTCTGCCACGCCAAGCCCACCGCATCGGTGAGGCGCGTCAAAGCCCCTTCAAAATTGTTCGATACGAGAGGGTTCCAGCGGGGTAAAGAGGGACTAAAACCACCACCCCCATCAGTAACACTGGCCCCAACTTCGTCGAAAGATCAGAAAAATATTAGGAAACGCAGCGAAACAGGTTGCTGGAAATGTAACAAACCGTTATCGTAAATCCTCGTTAGGTAACAAGATGGTTACAACCGAGAATCATCGAGTTTAGGAACAACGAGGAAGTAGGCTTCATGCAACAGAACGCTAAGCGGAAAACCGGCGGCGCCCACCGCAAGCAGACTGTATCGCCCGCAGCCAAGAGCCGCGTAGCACTGCTCGCAATGGCAACCGGAGCAGTCTCCACCGCAGGAGCAGGTGGAGCTGCAGCGGCACATGCACAGGCGAACACCACCGAGAATCATTCCATCGAGCTGGCAAGCGACGCTTCATCCTCGTCCCTTCCATTGGATGCCGCACCCCAGATCCTCTCAATCTCTGAGTTCAAGCCGGTATCTAACCTCAGCGAACAGCTCACCAAAGCTATCCACTACAACGAAGAGCGCGTCGCAGCCGACGAAGCAGCCCGCGCCCCACAGGTCGCCGCACCAACGCAAGGCACCTTCACCTCCCCCTTCGGCCCCCGCTGGGGCACAATGCACAACGGCATTGACATCGCCAACGACATTGGCACCCCAATCAACGCAGTCATGGACGGAACCGTCATCGACTCCGGCCCAGCCTCCGGCTACGGGCAGTGGATCCGCGTCCGCCATGACGATGGCACTATCACCGTCTACGGCCACATGGAAACCCTTGACGTATCCGTCGGTGAGCACGTGACCGCAGGCCAGAAGATCGCCGGAATGGGCAGCCGTGGCTTCTCCACAGGTTCCCACTTACACTTCGAGGTCCACCCTGGTGGCGGAGGCCCCGTTGACCCGGTTCCGTGGCTCGCAGAGCGAGGCATCTCCGTTTAAGCAGTTCTCCTGCTGTCAGCTAGAAGCTGTTAACTTCCAAAAACACCCAGTCCCATCTCGGTTACAGGGACTGGGTTTTTGGCGTTCTCGCAAGGAGCTGGACTGACCACAAACGGCGTCATTCCCTTGAGAACTTCAGGGCAGCGTGCATTACCCAACCTGCCACCGCTCAGCAAGACGCGCTGCCCAGTCACGGGCGTGGACCAATTCGCCATCCCGCAAAACCGGCGGAGTGCCGGCAACGAGAAAATGCTCAGCGGGAGTATCCACCTGAAAGCCGATACGCTTGAGCTTCTTTACTGATCGCTTCGCAGCAGAACCAAACCACGCACCACCAGGCACAACGGTGTCAAAGGCCGCCGCGCGGACACTGCTACCGTTGCCACGAACTTCTTCCAGCCATTCCAAAAGTCCAGCGCAGTTGTCATACATCCGCGCACCTTCCATGGCCAGCGCTTTCTCACGAGTCGCGGGCGTAGGTAGGCGGCCATTGTGGGTGGGTGCGCCAACAATGACGGCATCGCCATCGGCAAAATCCGTTGGTGCACTCGCGGCACCGTAAAGGACAACATCAAGTTCGGTGGCAATCACTTCACCGATACGTCGAGTGTTACCGAAGAATGATTCGGTGATCACATAGAGAGTCATTCCAGTTACCTCCTTAGGGCATGGGGTACATCACTACCCATCGTCACCCTGAATGAGAGTTACTGTCAATATGAAAGTAACTCTCATTGCGTGTGATGTTTGTTATACTGGATTGCGTGGATGAGCCGCCCCTAACACTAAGCCTGCGCGAACAACGACACATTGAGGCGGTGCATCACGTCACCACCATTGCGTTCGAGCTGTTTGAACAGCAGGGATACCAAAACACCACCATCGCGCAGATCGCCAAAGCCGCGAAGATTTCCGAAGCAACGTTTTACCGCTGGTTCGGCACCAGGGAAGGGCTCATCACCACAGATCCGCTGCGCAATCAGGGCGGAAGCATGCTGAAGCTCATTGATCTCGATGACCTCATCGGATCCATTGATCGGATTGCCGCCACCTCGAATTTTTCGGGAATGACCTACATCCTGCAGGAACCGTCTGTCCGCGTAGCCATCAACGCCGAACTTGATGACTACGCCGAACAACTTATCCCTGACCTACAACAACGTGGGCATTCCCCTCTCAAGGCGCGCGTACTCGCGCGGTCACTGGTGTTCGGTGTCTACTTCGGCAGCTGGAACAGTGGTATCTCGACGGCAGTGTCCGCCCCCTGAGGGATGTGTTTTACGACGCCCTGACCAGCACAGGATTCATGGAACAGCTCACAGCTTCTCCATCGGAAGACCACCAATAAGCATCAACCGGACCGTCCCAGACGAGCCAAAATCAATAACCACAGTCGCGCGCACGCCAGTGCCGTTGACCTCGAGCACGGTACCCAGACCGTATTTTTCGTGGTTCACGCGGTCCCCCACCGCAAGTTTCAGCTCCTTGTTGCGTCCCCCGCCACGCTGGGGGCTGGGGGCGGCGGGTGGCTGCCACGGCCTTGATGAGGCTTGGTAGGAGCTCTCACCCCAGTCGTCCCACTCATTCCAGGACTGGGCTTGTGGTTCCTCTCGACGCCAGTCCACCAGATCGCCGGGTATCTCTTGGAGGAAGCGTGACGGCGGGTTGGTCACAGGATTGCCCCAGGAAGCCCTCATCAGCGCTCTAGAGACGTACAAACGCCGTTGGGCACGCGTTATACCCACATATGCTAAACGGCGCTCCTCGGCGAGCTCACGCGGGTTTCCCAGCGCACGCAGATGCGGGAACTGACCGTCCTCCCATCCAGTGAGGAACACGATGGGAAACTCCAACCCTTTCGCCGTGTGCAAGGTCATGAGGGTCACCACACCCTGATCGTTGTCGGGAAGCTGATCCGCGTCCGCGACCAGAGATACGCGTTCCAGAAACGCCTGAAGGCTCCCGGGTTCCGGCTCCCCCGTATCCTGCTGCTGCTCATCGTCCGCGTAGGCCAGCATGGTGGCCACATCGGAGGTGAATTCCCTAGCGACGGAGACCAGCTCGTTGAGGTTATCCAGGCGCGTGCCATCTTGCGGGTCGTTGGATACCTCCAGTTCGCTGCGGTACCCAGTCACGTCCAAAATCGACGACACGATCGCCCCCAGGTCCGGCAGGTTTGTGTCTTCATTGATGGAGGTCTGCGCGATAAAACGCAGGCCGTCCATCGTGTCCACGAACTTTGCCACGGCGTTTTTGGCGCGGGTGCCTAGCATGCTGACCTTGCCGTTCGCGGCGTCGATAAGCGCAGAACCGAAGCTCATGCCATTGGTGTCGGCGTGCAGGGCAATGAAGGCTGCGCGCGGTCCCCGATACCGCGGCGCGGGGTGTTAATGATGCGCCGCAGCGACACACTGTCGTCTGGGTTATCCAGTACACGCAGGTAGGCCACAATGTCGCGGATTTCCTTACGCTCGTAGAAGCGGGTGCCGCCCACAACTTTGTACGGAATGCCCGTACGAATGAACACATCTTCCAGCGCCCGGGAGGAATTATTCGTGCGGTACATCACTGCAATGTCGCTAAACGACGCCCCGTCATCGGCAAGGTTGTCAATTTCCTGGGCAATAAAACGCGCCTCGTCCTGCTCGTTATCCGCCACATAGCCGACCAGCTTCTCCCCGTCCCCTAGGGCAGTCCATAGCCGTTTATCCCGACGTCTCTCGTTCTGGGCAATCACCGCGTTCGCAGCGGAAAGAATGTTCTGTGTCGAACGGTAATTCTGCTCCAGAAGAATCGTGCGCGCCTGTGGGTAGTCCCGCTCGAACTCCTCAATGTTGCGGATCGTCGCACCACGGAAAGCGTAAATGGACTGGTCTGCGTCACCCACCACGCACAAATTCGCTCGGTGGCGCCGCATAAGGATCGTCCGTGGGCTTACCCACCAGCGTTGACACCAGCATGTACTGGGCGTGGTTGGTGTCCTGGTACTCGTCAATGAGCACGTGGCGGAAGCGACGTCGATAATGCTCTGCCACCTCAGGGTGCCGCTGGAAGATACCCACCACTTCGCCGATGAGGTCGTCAAAATCCACGGCGTTGGCGCGGCGCAACTGCGCCTGATAATCGGCGTAGACCTTGGCCACCACCACCTCGAACTCGTTGCGGGTTTTCTCCGCCTCGGTGGCAGCATCCTGCGGCGAGACCAACTCATTCTTCAAATTGGAAATAGCCGTGGCCAAGGAACGCGCAGTGAACTTTTTCAGATCCAGCTGCATATCCTTGGCAATCTGCGCGAGCAGTCGCCGGGAATCGTCCGAATCATAGATGGAAAAATTAGTGTTCAAGCCGGGGATCATGCTCGCATGCTGACGCAGGATCCTTACACACGTCGAGTGGAAAGTGGACACCCACATGCGTTCTGCAACCGGACCCACCACATCCATGACACGTTCCCGCATTTCCGCAGCGGCTTTATTCGTAAATGTGATCGCCAAAATCTGGCCCGGATGCACCCCACGGTGCTGCAGCAAATACGCGATCCGGCGGGTCAATACCGCTGTTTTCCCAGAGCCGGCACCTGCCACGATCAGCAACGGCACACCGGTATGCTCCACAGCTTCTTTCTGTTGCGGATTCAACCCCGCAGTGAGATCACGCGAATTTTCCATAGTGATTACTAACCTACAGGGTGCGTCAGACATCATGGCAGAATATGGACCATGCCCGAAAACTTTGAGATCCGCATGCCGTCCGGCACCGATGACCCCCTGTCTGATGCGGAAATCCAGCGGTACCGGAAGAAATCAACCGGCTGGACCGCGAAATCCTGGATGCTGTGAAACGCCGCAGCGACATCTCCAAAAGCCATCGGAAAGACACGCATGGGCTCAGGCGGCACCCGGCTTGTCTACACGCGAGAGCTAGCCATTATCAACCAGTTCCGCGAAGAACTCGGCGAAGAAGGCCCCGCCCTGGCAAACATTCTCCTGCGTTTAGGACGCGGACGCTTAGGCTAGCTGGGCTTGGGGTCGCGCAGCTTGGGCTATGAGGGCGGAATGGAAATCAGCTTGGTTTCCGGGAATTCGCGAATCCTCGAAACCGCCCTCGCGGCCGACACCCGACTCCTTCACACCGCCAAACGGGGCTGCCGGATCGGACAGCGCCCCCTTGTTGATGGACACCATGCCCACCTCCAGAGACTCCGCCACGTTCAGCGCACGCTCCAAGGATTCACTGAAAACGTAGGCCGCCAGGCCAAAGTGAGTGTCGTTAGCCAGGCGAATCGCCTCCGCATCGGTGCTAAAGGTCTGAATCGCCACTACTGGGCCGAAAATCTCCTCCTTGGCAATCCTGGACTCAGCTGGAACCTCCGTGAGCACTGTGGCGGGGTAAAACGACCCCTCCCCTTCCTCACGAATCCCGCCCAGGCATAGGGTCGCGCCTGCGACAATCGCATCGTCGACGAGTTCCACCACCGAATCCACCTGATCCGGCCCCGACAGCGCACCCAACGTCACGCCGTCCTCGTAACCCGGCCCCATGGTGAAACTCTTCATCTGCTCCACCACAGCGGGCACGAACTCATCCACCAGGGACTCGTGCACCAGGAAGCGGTTCGCCGCGATGCATACCTGTCCCGCGCCGCGCATCTTCGCCACCGCAACCTCACGTGCGGCGAGGTCCACCGCGGCGTCGTCAAGCACAATGTACGGCGCGTTACCGCCGAGCTCCAGGCTGACGCGCGTGGTGTGCTGGGCGGCCTTCGCAGCGAGCTGCTGCCCCACCTCCGTCGAGCCGGTGAAGGTGAGCTTGCGCAGGCGCGGATCGTCCAGCAGGTCCGAAATCACCGAAGCATTGGCCGTGGGCAGCACGCTGAGCACTCCGTCCGGCAGGCCCGATTCCCGGAGAACCACCGCAAGATACAGCATGGTCAGCGGGGTTTTCGATGCCGGTTTCACAATCGCCGTGCAGCCCGCCGCCAATGCTGGGGCAAGCTTGCGAGCGCCCATCGCCAGTGGGAAATTCCACGGTGTCACTGCAAGCACCGGACCCACCGGTTGCTGAGTCACCAAGAAGCGCGCGTTATCGGTGGGGCTGGGACGGAAATCACCGCGAACCCGCACCGCCTCCTCCGCAAACCAACGGAAAAACTCGGCGGCGTACGCCACCTCAGCCTGGCAATCCGGCAGCGCGCGACCCAACTCTAAACTCTGAAGCAGCGACAACTCCGACGTAACATCGAGCAATAGCTCGTACGTGCGGTATAGAATCTCCGAACGCTCCCGCGTGGACATCGCCGCCCACTCCGCCTGCTTATCGACGGCCATGTCTAACGCCCGGCGCGCATCCTCCGCCGTGGCTGACGCTACCTGGGCTAACTCCGCACCCGTTGACGGGTTATACACCGCAAACGTGCCGCCATCAGAGGCGTCGGTGTAGTCGCCGTTCATAAAGAGCCCCGTTGGGGTGTAGCTCATCAAATAATCGATGCGCTCCTGCACACTCTGCGTACCCGCAGTCTGCGAGGGCGCGGCATGCATACCGTGCGAATGGGTTGTGTGTTCTTGGGTGTCGTGCGCTTGGGTTTGTTCTTGGGTGTTTAGCTCTGTCATGGCTACCACTATGCCAGCAAAACTAACTATTGTGATTATGGGGTCGGTGTGTGTCTGCTGTGTGTCTTAGGTATCAAATTAAGTGACGTACTCCCCAGGCGCGCGTGTGTGAGATTGACTAACGTGGAAGAGGTTAATACCCATTTCATAGATAGTTTCTTAAGGAGAAAACATGGCATCCGACATCACCTCCACTACCCAGTGGAAAGCGTTGGAAAACCACCACAATTCGCTACGGGAAGTAACACTGCGTGAGCTTTTCGACGCCGACCCCTCCCGCGCCTCCACACTCACCTTCGACGCTGCGGGTTTGCATGTTGACCTCTCTAAAAACCGTGTGAACGACGAAACCCTGGCGCTGCTCAGTGACCTTGCCAACGCCGCTGGGCTCAAAGAAAAAACGGAAGCCATGTTCACCGGCGCCCACCTCAACAACACCGAGGACCGTGCCGTACTACATACCGCGCTGCGGCTACCCGTGGAGGAAGACCTAGTAGTGGACAGCCAAGACGTCGCTGCTGACGTGCACGACGTGCTTGGGCGGATGCGTGATTTTGCTCATGCCCTGCGCTCCGGCGACTGGTTGGGGCACACCGGACACACCATCAAAACAATCGTCAACATTGGTATCGGCGGCTCCGATCTCGGCCCCGCGATGGCGACGCTTGCCCTGCGGGAATACGCCACCGCCGGAATTACCGCCCGCTTTGTTTCCAACGTTGACCCAGCAGACTTGGTAAGCAAACTTGACGGCCTAGACCCTGGCTCCACGTTGTTTGTGGTGGCATCCAAGACCTTCACCACCCAGGAAACCCTGGCCAATGCCACTGCTGCACGGCGCTGGCTTCTTGATGCCTTCGATGGCGACCAGGCCGCCGTGGCCAAGCACTTTGTCGCCGTCTCCACCAACGCCGAGAAAGTCGCCGAATTTGGCATAGACACCAACAACATGTTCGGTTTTTGGAACTGGGTGGGCGACCGCTACTCCGTCGATTCGGCTATCGGGCTCTCGCTCATGGCTGTGATCGGCCCCTGGACTTTATGCGTTCCTCGACGGCTTCCACGCCATGGACGAGCACTTCCGCACCACCCGACTTTGAAAAACGTGCCCGCACTCAGGGGTCTGCTGGGAATCTGGTACACCGACTTCTTCGACGCACAAACCCACGCTGTGCTGCCTTATTCCCAGGACCTCGCGCGCTTCCCCGCCTATCTGCAGCAGCTCACCATGGAATCCAACGGCAAATCCGTCCGCCACGACGGAACCGCCGTCACCTGCGACACTGGCGAAATCTACTGGGGCGAACCGGGGACCAACGGGCAACACGCCTTCTTCCAGCTCATGCACCAAGGAACCAGGCTCATCCCTGCTGACTTCATCGGGTTTGCCCGACCTAAAACCGATCTGGCAACCGCCGACGGCACAGGCAGCATGCACGACCTGCTCATGAGCAACTTCTTCGCACAAACCAAAGTCCTCGCCTTTGGCAAAAAAACGCGGTAGAAATCTCCGACGAAGGCGTACCTGTGGACCTGATCAACCACAAAGTCATGCCCGGCAACCGCCCCTCCACCACCATCCTCGCCCAAGAACTCACCCCGTTTGTGCTGGGCGCACTCATCGCGCTCTACGAGCACATCACTTTCGTGCAAGGCGTGGTGTGGGACATCAACTCCTTTGACCAGTGGGGCGTGGAACTCGGCAAAAAGCAAGCCAACGACCTGCTCCCCGCCGTGACTGGCGCAGCAGCGCCTGAATCAGGTGACCCGTCCACCGATTCTTTGATTGAGTGGTACCGCGCCAACCGGTAGGTTTGGTTCTTTTGGGGTTTCTGGGAGTTTGGTAGATCATGGCGCAGGGGTGGCTGCCAATGATCTACCAAGCTCCCGCTTTTCACTGGTCGAACGTGCAGTTTGATAGATCATGACAAGCATGAAAAGTGTGCTTATCCCCAGGCCACAAAAGGGGGTGTTTTCGTGCTTGAGCATAAGCACACTGTGCGGGGCTTAGCATTTTTACACCGTTTGCATCCAAGTATGTATACGTCCAGGCAACAAAAAACGCATTTTCGGACCTAACGGTATACACATTTCACACACCACCCAGCGCCCCAAGCCACAACACTTTCCATCTCGGGGGTAGATCAATCCAGCACCCCATTTTTACGCGAGTCTGCTACCTTTTTAGAATGCAGCATTTCAGCAGTTCAGACCAACAAAGAAATTTATATAGCAATATAGCTACGGCCAGCACGCGGCCACGCGGTTTGGGGGACATGTTCGTTGTGTAAACTGTCCATGGTCGGAAAAACGGTTGGGAAAAACAACATGCGCGCAACGCAGGGCAATCAAAGCGAGGGAGCAGACAGTGGGTAAAGTAAAGAGCCTTGACTTGTACCTTTCTGGACAGTTTGCTGCTTACGTCTCTCGCGACGCTAATGGCGAATGCCTACTTCAATATTCAGATGAATGGCTTGCCAACCCAGATGCTTATCCTTTTTCTTTAAGTTTGCCTTTACAAGCAGATCCGCATACCACCAATAATATAGAATACATTTTACAGGGTTTGCTACCGGAGAATAAGAAGCTCCTGTCTGATTGGGGTCGGCGCTATAACATCTTCAACACCAATGATGCTTTTTGAGATTCTTGGCCATATGGGCGAGGACATTGCCGGCGCCAGCACAATTTGTTCGCACAGGTAACATCCCTGGTTTTGATGATTTTTCCCATCCGCTCAGCGACCGCGACGTGGAAACCCTCATTGCATCGGTTCGGGAATTCGGCGGTGCACTCCCTCACATCGTGTGATTCCCCGCGCTACCCTCTCGGGGGCGCATGAGAAGATTGCGCTGGCCTCACCACGACAAGCAATGGTTCTTGCCTGATGGGACCACCCCGTCTACTCATATTTTTTAAACCCTGCATCGATGCAGTTTCGGGACATTGATCGCCTTGAAGCTGCGATCATGACGGCGGCACGCACCATCGGAATCAATACGGCGACGGCCGGGTTGGTGGGCGTCGGCAGTGAGCGCGCGTACGTGACGGCACGATTTGACCGCACCATGCTGCCGGAAGGAACTCTCCGTATCCATCAAGAAGACATCATTCAGGCATGGGGCCTGAGCCCTGAGAAGAAATACCAAAAGGCGGGCGGGCCGTCGTTAAGCGACTATGTGCGGTTCCTGCGTGAGCATTCCAGCAACGCCGAGGAGGATGTGCAGGCGCTGGTGCGGCAGGCAGCGTTCAACGTGGCGATCGGCAACGGTGACGCGCACGGAAAGAACCATTCGCTGCTGATCAAACCGGGCGGCGAGGTTCGGCTAGCCCCCGCATACGACCTCATTTCCGTGGCACCGTACCCCAGCTACAGTCAAGAACTTGCACTGTCTATTGGCACGAATTTTAACTTCCGCACCGTCACCATGAGCGACTGGAAACAGTTTGCCACCGATGCCGGGCTTGAGGCCGACTGGGTGCTGGAAGAAGTAACCACCATCTGGAAAGGCGCTCCCGAACTCATCCTCCAGGAAATCCAGGACCACAAGGCACCCGCACGCATCTTTAACCCCGTGGCCCAGCTTTTCGACACGCTACCCGGACGGCTTTAGGCTGCGTCCAGGAGACAATCCATCTAACGTGAGCTGACAATCTCCTTGCCGAACGGGAAGCACGTCACCGGGATCATCTTCACGTTCGCAATGGCCAGCGGAATGCCAATGATGGTGACGGCCTGCGCCGCTGCCGTAGCAATATGCCCCGCAGCCAGCCACAAGCCCGCCACAAAGAACCACATCACGTTACTGAGGCCGCTCATCGCGCCCGCGCCCGGCTTCTCCACCACCGTGCGCCCAAACGGCCACAGCGCGTAGTTAGCCATGCGGAACGATGCCACGCCTGCCGGGATGGTCACCACCAGCACGCATGCCAGCAGCCCGAAGAAAAAATACCCCAACGACAGCCAGATCCCGCCGGTGATCACCCAGATAATATTCAATAGCGTTCGCATACCCCTCCAGTGTAGCTACATCACAAAACCCGGGGCTGGCACGCCGGACACCACCAGATGATGCGTTCCAACTCCCCCTCGTCGCCACCCTTATCGACGCCGCCCAACTCACCCTTCACAATCAGCGTCCCGCATCGACGGCACGGTCTGTTATTCCGGCCAAACACGTAGCCGTTCTCCCCGGCGCGTCGCACCCCCGTGGTCACGCGAATGGGTGAATTACGGTTCGCCCACATCACTCGACGCACAATGTCCACGATCTTTGGCACATCCGTGTGAGCGACCGGCGTGGCAGGGTGTACGCCCGCAATGAAACACACCTCCGCGCGATACTCATTGCCCACACCCGCCAGATTCCGCTGATCCAACAATGCCGTGCCAATCGGGCGCTCTGGCCTGGCGAGAATCCGCTTTGTCGCTTCCTCCGGGTTCCAGTTCTCCCCAACAAATCTGGCTCCCAAATGGGCGATCCGATCTGGGTAATTACGCAGTGGAAACACGCGCACAAACCCCAGCTCAAACCCGACCGCCTCAATCGGACGCGGGTGCGGAGTACCGTCCACCGCCAACACCACACGAGCCTTATAGCCAGGCTTCTTCCATCTATCACCCTTGAGATGGAACGACCACGTGCCCTCCATTTTCAGGTGCGTATGCAGAACCCGCTCTCCCAGCTGCATAAACAAATGCTTGCCGTACGGCCAAATGCGCTCGACGGTCTCCCCCGTGAACGTGGTGGTAGCCACCGAGGCTACCCGCAAGTCCGTATGCAGCACTTCCCCGCCCACCAGGAACTGCATCCTGAGACGCCAACTGAAATACTGAATCGCCTTCAGGCATGGTAGTTATTGTGCCATAGGGGTGGGGATTCAATATTCCCCTTAGTGTTTGCTCATCAAACTGTCGTTTTTGGGGCCTGAACACGACAGTTTGATGAGCAAACACTACGCCACACCCCCAATCCCCCAGCTCAGCCAATGCCTCCCCAGCGACCGACCCCCGATGCCACTGGCGCCAGCACCGCCACGCGAACCAGCACTCCCGGCTCCCCGATGCTCACACCGCGTGGGGTGATGTGCGCTCCAGCGGCGCGGAATTCGGCAAGCAGGGCAGACTCCAAAACAGGGTCGCCGTTGACTTTCTCCACCGTGATTCTGCTGGTCATTCCCCGCGCAACCGCATCGCCCAAAGCGTGCACGACAAGCCCCACACAGTCCTCACCAAGGAGGGTGAGGGTGCGTCCGCCGCGCGTGAGGTGGGCGATGGGCTGGGCGTCGTTAAGCACGAGCAGTGCCCCAGCACCACGAGTAAGACGAGCACCATCATCGGGCCACGGCAAGCTGGCACCGTAGGGATTGGCGGGGTCAGCGGCGGCGAGAACCACCACGCCACATGGCGCAGAGGCGCGTTCGATACCGCGCAGGCGGTCCACCACGGCGGGCGTGGAGAACTGCGCGGCTCCCAGAGCATCGATAAGGTAGCCGCGGGTGGCTTTGCCAGATTCCTCAAACCCGGCGAGAACCTTGTAGGCGAGGGCGAACCCGCCGATGGTGTCTTCGGCAACCACGCTGCCGCGAGTGACCACGCCGTAGCGTTCCAGCCATGCCTCGCCATGGGCGATGGAGCGGTGGGTGGCGTCGGTGGCGGGGCGACAGCCAGCGACCAGCGCCCCAGCATGTCGGGCGGCGTGGGATTGCTGCGCGCGGGGCCGAAGCTGGTGCGTCCCCGGCGAAGTCTGCCGCGCACGGGGCGTCGTTTCGCGCGGTGCGCGGACTTTCCTGACGTACCTGCGGCAAGACGTGCGCGAATCGGCCCGAAGCCATCCGGGGTGACCATACCCATCTCCACGAGTTCCCACAGCGTGTCCTGTAGTTCGGTGGCCTGCATCGTACCCGGCACGACGAGCCCGCCGCCAACGTCGCTGAGCAGTTCGGGAAAGTAGAATCCGCCGCCGCGCGCCAGCAGATCCACCACCGCTTGCTGGGTGGGTGTGAGTGTGACGTCCACAATTGGCGCGAGTTCGGCGGCATAGTCGCTGGGCAGCAGCATGATCCAGGGATCGCGCGCCCCGGCTTTGCCCGCACCAACGATGCTGACCTCGCCGCTGGTGGTGAGTTCGTCCAGCATGGTGGGCTGGTAGCCCGCCACCCGCGTCGGAAAAATCCAGGATTCCCACGCACTGGCAGGCAGCCGCACACCCGCCAGCTGCTCCACCACAGCAAACACGCCGTCGGCACCCTGCAGTTCGGGGCGCTGCCCTACATCCGCAATACCGTGCCACTGCTGCAGGAACCGCGCGTACGTGTGTTGGCTCACCGGCTCGGCCTGCTCCCGCGCTCGCGCCAAACTCCGCAGACGAATGGTCCGCAACACATCCTTTGCGCAATACTCCTGCGTATCGACGCCCTGCCGATACCGCCCCTCCACCACAATCCCGGCGCGCGCGCCTCCCCGGACGATGGTGCGCGGTGCCTACGCTAGGCCAAAGCCTCTGCCACGTCGCTGACGATGAACGGCCCACGGGTTTTGGCGAAGCGATGAATTAGCTGTTCCAGAGCGTCATCCACGAAATGCGTGGGTGCCGAAACCCCAGGCGGGACGGGGATTCCCAGGGCGTCGCGAAGCAGCGGAGCATCCGTGCTGATGGCGGCGTGCTCCCGCCCGGCAATACGTACCTGCATCACGCGATTACCAAGGGTGTGCAGGGCGGCGAAGGGCTCGTCGAAGGCACAGTGCGCGGGCAGGTCATCGTAGGGAATCGGACCGATAACCCGCAGTACGTCCGCAAGCTCTTCAGCAGTGCGGGCCTGGCGACCGGAAGGGTTCGCTGCAGCTCGGAGTGCGTTTGTTCGATCACGTCCGGGTCGAGCAGTTCCCGGAGCTCCACCGTGCCCAGCAGCTTGGCCAACAGCGCCGGGTCCAGAGCCAAAGCGGCGGCGCGCTTCTCCGCAAGGGGACTGTCGCCCTCATACAGGAACGCGCCTGTAATTAAACAGCAACGAAGAGGAAAAAGGGCTGGGCTGCTCCACCGTCACCTCAGCCACCTGAACACGGCGTTCCTGCAGGTCTCGACACAGATCCTTCAAGGCTGGAAGGTCATACACGTCCTGAAGACATTCCCGCACCGTCTCCAAAATGACGGGAAACGAGGGTACTTTCCGGGCACTATCCAACAGCTGCGCCGCGCGTTGACGCTGTTGCCAGAGCGGCGCGCGCTTACCCGGATTCCGACGCGGCAACAGCAACGCACGGGCGGCGCACTCCCGGAACCGGGACGCAAACAAGGCCGAATTACCCACCTGCTCCGCCACGATCTGCTCAATATCCCCTGAGTCGAACATCACCAGCTCGGTGCCCGGAGGGGATTCCCCCTCGGGGAGGCGCAACACAATACCATCGTCACCAGCGACAGGCTGCGCGTCAATCCCCGTCTGCTCCGCGATACGCGCACCAATGGCCAGCGCCCACGCGGCATTCACACCCCGCCCATAGGGGAATGCAGCACCACGCGCCAATCTCCAGCTCATCCCTGAAACGCTCCAGCACCAGGGTCTTCTCGTCCGGGACCACCCCGGTGGCCTCCTGTTGTTGCTGCACATAATTCACCAGGTTGGCGCGCGCATTATCACTGAAAGCCGCCACTCGCGCCGGGTCGGCAGCTAGTTCGCGGCGAAACCTACCCACGGCTTTGCCCAGTTCGGCGGGGCGGCCCAACCCGTCCCCGTTCCAGAAGGGCAGACGGCCTATGCCCCGGCGCGGGTGAGACCAGCACCTGGTCGCGGGTGATGTCTTCCACCCGCCAGCTCGTGGCTCCCAGCGTGAAGATGTCGCCCACACGGGATTCGTGCACCATCTCCTCGTCCAACTCACCAACACGGCGTGGGGCTTTCGTGTCCTCCGAACCGATGAGGAACACGCCGAACATGCCACGATCAGGAATGGTTCCGCCGCTGGTCACCGCCACCCGCTGCGCACCTGGACGCGCGGAAAGCATGCCGGTGATGCGGTCGAATACGATACGGGGTTTGAGTTCAGCAAAATCCGTTGAGGGGTACACGCCGCTGGCTAGGTCAATGACAGCATCGAAGACGTCGCGGTCCAGGGTTTTATACGGGTAGGCGCGACGGACCGTCTCGTACCAGGTGTCCACGTGAATATCGGCCGTGACGGTGGCGGCGATGGTCTGCTGCACCAGCACATCGAGGGGGTTGGAGGGTACTTTCAGTTCCTCAATCTTCCCCTCCAGCATGCGCTCCACCGTTACGGCGGTTTGCAACAGGTCACTGCGGTTTTTCGGATGCAGCACACCTGTTGACACCGCGCCCACCGTGTGACCAGCACGCCCCACACGTTGCAGGGCGCTGGCCACTGATGGCGGAGATTCCACCTGTATCACCAGGTCCACCGCGCCCATGTCAATGCCCAGCTCCAGCGAGGAGGTGGCCACCACGCATTTCAACTCCCCCGACTTCAGCATCTGTTCCGTGAGTGCGCGCTCGTCCTTGCTCACCGACCCGTGGTGCGCCCGCGCGATCACAGCCGGGGCCTTCCCCGCCACGTCCGCTGAGGACATCATCTGCGCCGGGTCTCGACGCCGCTGCGGCGACAATGACTCCGGGTCATGCTCCGCCGCCCACAACTCATTCAACCTGCTGGTCAGACGCTCCGCCGTGCGGCGGGCATTGACAAACAGCAGCGTCGAATGTGCTGCCATGATCTGCGCGTACACGTCCTGCTCAACGAACGGCCAAATAGACTTTTGTGTTGGCAGCGCCGACTCCTCCAGGGGGCTCGGGCCGGAAAGCCCCAAAGGATCATCGATCACCGCCTCCCCGATGGTTGAGCCAATCTCTGGGTGGGCAGATCCGACATGTCCTCCACTGGCACCCGCACATCCAAGGCCCACTTCTTCTCTGCGGGCGATTCAATGATCCGTACTCGCGGTTGCCGCCCAAAAACTCCGCCACCCGCTCCAACGGGCGGACAGTTGCCGACAGGCCGATACGCTGCGGCGGAGTTGTAGTGATGCGTTCCAGTCGTTCCAGACTCAGCGCCAGGTGAGCACCGCGCTTCGTGCCCGCAATGGCGTGGATCTCATCGATTATCACCGTATCCACATCCGCCAGAATGTCCCCCGCCTTGGACGTCAACATCAAATACAGGCTCTCCGGAGTGGTGATCAAAATATCCGGCGGCTGGCGCACCTGCCTGCTGCGCTCAGCGCTCGTCGTATCCCCCGATCGCACACCAACTCGCACCTCCGGCACTGGCTGCCCTAAACGCTCCCCTGTGCGCCCGATACCCAACAGCGGCGCACGCAGGTTATTCTCCACATCCACGCCCAACGCCTTCAAGGGCGACACATACAGAACCCGCACACCAGTGCCCTTGCGTGACGACACCGCGGTAGGAGGGGCGTCGATAAGCGATAACTGCCCCGGTGCCGACACCAGAGAATTCAATGCCCACAAAAACGCCGCCAGCGTCTTACCCGAACCAGTCGGAGCGACCACCAATGCGTGCTCACCAGCAGAAATAGCCTCCCACGCCTCCTGCTGAACTGGAGTCGGGGCGGCGAAAACACCCCGAAACCACTCGGCCACTGGAGGGCAAAAACGAGCAAGCACACTGTCAGCCATACCTCCATACAACCAAACAACTAGGATTTAAGTTATGACTGTTCACTTTGACGACTCCATCCTCACCCGACGCCTCGCGCAAGGCACCGGCGAAATCCTCAAAGGTGTTCGAAACGTTGGCCTCCTCCGCGGCCGCAACCTCGGTGAGGCTGGTGACGACCTCGCCCAAAGCTGGATCGCACGCGTCCTCGAACAAGACCGACCCGACGACGGATTCCTTTCCGAAGAAGCCGCAGACAACCCCGCGCGCCTCGGTAAAAACCGCGTCTGGATTATCGACCCCCTTGACGGCACCAAAGAATTCGCCACCGGGCGGCAAGACTGGGCCGTGCACATCGCCCTCGTTGAAAACGGCCTCCCCATTACCGCCGCCGTCGGCCTGCCCGACCTCGGCGTAGTCTTCCACTCCGATGACGTCAAAGCCGTCCTCGGGCCACTCTCCCGCAACATCGTTGTGTCCCACAACCGTGCGCCCGCCGTCGCGCACCACATCGCCGACAAGTTCGGCTTTGAGACCACCAAAATGGGATCCGCCGGCGCCAAAGCCATGCACGTTCTCCTCGGCGATGCCGACGCCTACGTCCACGCAGGTGGACAATACGAATGGGACAGTGCCGCCCCTGTGGGAGTCTGCACCGCCGCCGGGCTGCACTGCTCCCTGCCTCGACGGATCTCCCTCACTACAACAACAAAGACACCCTACCTGCCTGACATCCTCATCTGCCGACCCGAACTCGCTGACGACATGCTAGGAGGCAGCTGCGGGATTCCTGGAAGAGAACGGGAGTTACTAGGGGTTGTGGTTGCTGGGGTTGTTGCTTGGGGTTGGCTTCGGCCTGGCGGCGTGGTTGCGGTCTGTGAAAGTGCCGGATGAACAGGGGTTTCGCGGCGGCTTGATAGACCACAACTGTGCTCGGGGTGCGGGATGTTAAATAGGTCTATCACTGGGTACTGAAAATGGGGTGTTTTTTTGTACCTGGGGATGGACGTATCTTACAGGCTTCTGGGTTCTAGTGGTTTGTGCAAAAATCTGCTTATGGTTAAGCAGAAAAATCGGTGTTTTTCCAGCTTGAAGATAAGCACATTCCACACAACCCCGCCCCCGAGTACCTGCGATGTAAAGTTTGCATACCGTCAAGCTCGAAAACATCCCACTTCCAACCTGAGCGTATACAAACTTGACACATCCCTTGTGCAGGGACTATCGCCGCCTGCGCGTGATGAACACCACGCCAATGAGAAGGAGCACAACAAGCCCAACAGCACCACCGCCTACCGCCAGCGTCGTTGCAGTGCGTCGGATTCCGCCCGTAGAGTTCCCACCATCAGCATTGGCGGAGGTTGAGGAGCTATCCGTGGCCGCCGATGCAGTTGCGGATGCTGCTCGCCGTTATAGCTCGCAGGTTGGGGCCTTTTTCCGCCCTCACCTGTGGCAGCCACCGCGACGCGGAACTTAATAGGAATTGATTGCGTATTTTGATCTGCCTTGCGGAAAATAGTGCTATACCTCAGTGCGACGTATTGTTCCCCAGAAACGAACCCGCTATAAACATCCGAGTCGCTGTTGTTAATATTGTCCCAGCGAATCGGCAGAGTGGTGGTTGAGGCGGTCGCCGTCGCATCACGATAGACATCCACACTGTAGTCGTTATTATCGATGCTATCCTTCTTGGCGTCTTTGGTAACTACCGGATAAAGCGTCGGTCCCATCACGCTCCAGGAAATTTTTCGCCCAAGACGACCGTAAATATCATTGGGGTCCTCCAGATCGATCGGGGGTACATCAAAGGCCATCTGCAAACGCTGGCCTTCTTCCACTGGAACCTGAACCAGAGCATTTCACCAGGAACAATCTCCGCATCGTAGGTCCCAGGCTTTACCGTCGGAGCGTCAGACGGACCCAATGCAGTAGGCAATTTCCCAGCTGAGTTACCCACCTCAAGGTTTGTTGGCTGCGGTTTATCCGTGGGTGGTGCCGAAGTGGTTGTCGTATCAGCGGCTTCCGGCACTTTCCACAACATCAGCTCGATCGGAAGATCATGCTGCCCCTCCAGGCTTCCGGTACGTTCCAGTGAAATGTTATAGTCACCTGGCTGACATGAAGAATTCTCACCTATTGCATGGGAAATAGTAGCCCCTCCTAAGGATCGATAAAACTCGTTGGCATTACTAGCACTCTTGTCTTTATCCACACATGTACTATCGTTAGGGCCTTTAATGTCTGCTTTAACGGTGATGTAGCTTCCAAGGCTGTTTCCTGTGGTTGGTGGTGGTGGGACAATATATCCAATGCCCAACCGCTCTCCTTTGCCCAGATTTACCTTCCAATGCAAGCTACTTGCAGGTTTAGACGTCGTTGCTGGAAGTACGTCCTGGTAATGTTTCGGATCGGGTTTCCCGTCCTTCATCCCGCCTGCCTCAATTACAGGCGCATCCGCAGCCATCGGCGTCCCATGAGCCTGCCCACCACCAGACTTATACCCCTGCAGATTACGAGTGGACTTCAACACCAACTGCTCTTTTAACGACGCCGCATCCTTCGCATCCGCATACGATCCTCCACCCTCTTTGGCCACACACTGCAACTCACTACGAGCCTGCTCATCCACATTGAGTCCAATCACATTGATGACAATATCCACCCCACGCTGACGAATCTGCTTCGCTACCTCACATACTGGGGGCGGAGCACAAGTATCAATACCATCAGAGACCAGCACAATCTGCCGCGCACCCTGGCCGGGCAGTTCTTTCTCCGCCTGTTGTAGGGATTTCCCAATCGGGGTATACCCCCTGGGGTTTAAGCCTTTGACCTTGGAGACCATCTCCGCACGATTACCACCCATAGGCACCAGGGTGGTGACATCTTGACAGCCTGCGGCTTTTTCCTCATCACCACTGCCGGTCTGGGTGCCATAGGTTAACAGGGATAACCGTTGTTCTTTGGGGAGGTCATTGAGTAAGCCTTCGGTTGCTTGTTTCGCGGCATCCATGCGGGTTTGCCCACCAGCATCCGGGGCGAGCATGGAACCCGAGGCGTCGATAATCACCGATGTTGATAGGGGAATCCGAGGAGTTCTCAGCAACAGCCTGCGGCACTACAAGCAGCGCAACAAGCACACCAACAACACTGACCAGGGCAGCACACATGCGGGAATAATATAATTTTGGTCCGACCATATTTCCAGCTAATCATTGATCAGGTGAGCACTTAAGAGGGTTTAGTCAATAATTAGTGAACTCTTAATGGGAAAGTGTTTTCTATGAAAAATTCACCCCAAACGAGGTAACCCAGCCCCAACCCCAACACCAAACCTAGCGCCGCCGAATACGCACCGTCGTGCGCACTCCATCAACCTCCACCACCGCATCAATAAACCCACACAGGCCAGCGGCACAGATTTTCGGCAGTGTCGCGGCGCGAATAGTAATGCGTGGATTGTCAGGCACGGCATGCTCGATCTGACCGACAGTTTCAAGCGAATCCCACGAAGCTGATACTCGTCACAGTAAAAGCAAATGCGGTCGCCCAACTCGCCCCACTCCCCCGAGCCCAACTCCCCACCCCGAACTCCGCCCCTCCAATTGCGGCACCATGCACAACTGCGCACCATCACTGTAACGATGCTCAGCGAGGCGATCACGATGCACAAACCATAATTTGTTGCCATGACAATAACCTCCGATGTCCTTCCACAGAACCCGAACAGGCATCTGTACACTATTGTCCATGACTGGCGTGGCCACACCCTACGAAGACCTCCTCCGCACCATCCTTGAACACGGAACCCACAAAGACGACCGCACCGGCACCGGCACAACCAGCCTGTTCGGGCAACAAATCCGCTTTGATCTTCGGCACTCCTTCCCGCTGATCACCACCAAAAAAGTGCACGTCAAGTCCGTTGTAGGGGAGCTGTTATGGTTCCTGCGCGGCGATTCAAACATCTCCTTCCTCCACGAACACGGCATCACCATTTGGGACGAATGGGCCTCCCCCGACGGCGAACTCGGCCCCGTTTACGGTGTGCAATGGCGCAGCTGGCCTACCCCCAACGGCGGACACATTGACCAAATCGCGGGAGCGCTGGACATGCTGAAAAACAACCCCGACTCGCGCCGCAACATCGTCTCCGCCTGGAATGTATCCGAGATCGACAACATGGCGCTGCCGCCCTGCCACCTACTTTTCCAGCTGTACGTAGCGGACGGGACGCTGTCCTGCCAGCTCTACCAGCGCAGCGCTGACATGTTCCTTGGGGTACCGTTCAACATCGCTCCTACTCGCTACTCACGCACATGTTTGCGCAGCAAGCAGGGTTAAAAGTCGGCGAATTCATTTGGACGGGCGGCGACTGCCACATCTACGACAACCATCGCGAGCAGGTCGAACTTCAGCTCAGCCGTGAACCCCGCCCCTACCCGCAACTAGAACTCAGAAAAGCCAACAGCATGTTTGAGTACACCTTCGAGGACATCACTTTCACAGGGCTACGATCCACACCCCGTCATCCGCGCACAGGGTCGCCGTCTAATGCTCCGCGCCATCTGGGCTCAAACCCACGACCGCGTCATCGGCGACGGCTACGACATGCCTTGGTACCTGCCCGAGACCTCGCACACTTCAAAAACACCACGCTCGACCACCCCATCATCATGGGCCGCGCCACGGGAATCGCTTCCCCGCCGCCCCTGCCCGGCCGCGACAACATCATCCTATCCACCCGCCCGCCTGGCGACTGGTCCACCGGCGCCACCGTGACTACAGAGCCCCCACAAGACGGCTGGATCATCGGCGGTGGCCAAGTCTACGCCAGCACATCCCTAAGGTTGATGCCATCACCATGACACTTATCGACGCCCACCTGGCCCCTCACCTCGGTAACCGTGCTGTTTTCGCACCTGACATCACAGGCGAATTCACCATCGAATCAGAAACCGACTGGCTCACCTCCGAACGTGGGATTATTCGCAGTGACGATGGTGTTGACTCTAGTGGCGTCGGCAGCAACAAGACGCCACTACGGTACAAATACATCACCTATGTAAGGACTTAAACAATGAATGAACTCACCCTCTACACCACCACCTGGTGCCCCTTCTGCCAACGCCTGACCAGCGACCTTGATGCCGCTGGAGTCACCTACGTCAACATTGACGTTGACGAAGACGAAGCCGCAGGCGAGTGGGTCAAATCCGTCAACGACGGCAACCGCATCGTCCCCACCGTCAAATACCCCGACGGCAGCCACGCCACCAACCCCGCGCTCGCGCTGTCATGCGCAAACTTGACGAGCTTGCAGGGATAAAGGGTGTGGGGCTGGCAGGAAGGCTGCCGCCCCCCCACACCTCATTAACTAGGAAACATCGATACCGACTTCGCGATAGAATTTCAAAAGATGCTGGCGTTCGCTCCCTTCTAGCGAATTGGTTGTAAGGACGTTCAAAAACTTTAACCCACGAGCTGAATCAACAGGGCCACTATATGCTCTCTCATCATTTAAAATTGCTCGATAAATGGTACTTGCCGCGACCCATCGCTCGTGCTTAAAGTCCTTCACGTAACCAGACACGAACTCTTTCAAAGGATGGCTGTATTTAAACCAGTTATCAACCATGAGACTTTTCCACTCAGGGCTACACGTAACATGACTCATATCTACACCAGGGAAAACACTGAACACAGGTGTGCGATGAGACAAATTCAAACCCTGACCTTGATTCTTCTGGGGATTCTCCTCGACAAATTTAGAATCAACAATATCTATATTTTTGAAAGAGATTTATACATTATACTAGGCCCAGTTGCGCCTGCCCCCTGACAACAGAGGCGAGGAATGCCAGAGCTTCCCAACTGGCAATATCCAAAAACCCAAAAACCACACGTACGTACCCCACACACTAATTAAAGATAGATGACGCCGATCATTGAAGTCAACTAACATTCTTCCCGGTTATGGGATCAAATTTCTCCTCAATTAAACGCACCTTTTGTCAGATCACTTTTCCGACCAATTATGACAACATCACTAGGAGAAACACCTGGATCCTCGGCATATTCGCATGCATAACTCCAAAGCCCTACAGTAGCAAAAATAATGTCCAGGTACCTAGAGGGCGCATCAGACTCTCCAATCGCAGATTCAAAAATGCATCCAGAACAGAGTCAGCAATCTCATCCGAGGATGTAATTATTATTTCGCCCAGCGGATAATTCTTACCTAGAGGTTGATAGTATACTTTCTTTAATGAATCAATCGAAAATGGCTGCTTTATTTCGACTACTGCTGAAATTCCACCTTTCAGACTCGGATAGTAGATCATCATCTTTTTATCTATCCAAGAATCAAGACTCTTCATCCAATAGATGTCAACCACATCATCCCGCCTCAGCAACTCAAAGAAACTTGATTGTATATTCAAAAATAAAAAAATGAAGCAGTGCACATCTGAGTTATTAACAGTTTCAGCAATAAACTCCAACGGCCTGGTAGAAGGATATTTTTCCTGCCTCATGTAAATGTAAGGCGGATCATACTTACATGGCGAAATATCCATCACATAAGACCTTTCGATTTCAGAGTAAGCTTACTAAGCATGTTTGCATTGATCAGATTTCTTAGCTTCAAACCACCCGTTGGAAGATGACAACATCCACTCAAGAAAAGCTTCCAGCAAATTCTTCACCTAATAAAAATATATCCTAACCTAGGTTTTTCAGCAAAGCAAACGTATTCCTCGGAAATCTGACAATCCCTTTATTCGCCTAACTCAAATAAAGAAGCAACTAAATTTTAGACAATCCCTAGAAGGATAGATAGAAATATAAAAAGACACTGATCTTTAACATGACCACGATCAAAGCATTCCCAAATCCACCACCCGCCCAAAAATAATTACACAGAAATAAATAACTAGGGTGACAGGACCAACATGTCAAAAGATCTAAATTATTACCCGAATACCACTGAAAAATATGACACACTATCAACAGCATCAAAATAACGCGCTCCCATCACCCGCAACCTCTGCTGTTAAAAATATACCAGGACAGACTAATGTTCAAAAACTACGAGAAATATTTGACAGAGACAGACTTTAATAACGAAGATCAGACGCTTGCAGAAATTTCCGTTATAAACCCACCTAGAAAGGAGCCCTGCATGGGAAAAATTTATGTAAATGATCGGTGGAATAATGATTGCCATGTCGTCATGCTAAGGTTTGATGGTCCACGCACCTCAGCAGCTAAAGAATTTTTGGTTTGATATGGGCGTGGCGTTTTTTGGGACGCTTTATGCAGGTAGAAGCAACTCATTTCCTAAAAGCGCATAGACCATCTCTATAATACCGCGAACTATAACGAAGAAACTTTCAAAGAAAGGGGAATTTTAGGCTTTAGTCAGATGAACTGCAAGCCAGGCAATCCATGGTTAACAGAAATAGTCAATATTGCACATACTTCCGACCTAAGCAGTGACGTAATAAGACGTAATAACCTGGGGGATGATCGCAGAATGCTAGGGAAACATTTGCAAACGTAGACAATTAACTATATCACTGTCCATGTTCTATAAGTTGATCACCCAAGAAGATAGAACACATAGGAACCATAGTGGAATACCAAAAGAGTCCCCTTTGATCGCATTATCAAGCACCTAAACGACCACACATATTGCTAGTTATTCTTTTTTGCCAGGACTCATAGCGTCGCCAACACTACCCCCACCACTCAATCAACCTCTCGCAGCAAATACGTGTCCATAATCCACCCGTGTTCCTCACGCAGAGAGGCTTTTCAGCCCGGCAATCTCGTCACCCGCATCTTTGACGTATCCGTGACGGAGTTCTTGCTGGGGTGTGCCTAGGTAGGCTCCCCACCAGATGTAGGTGTGCTCAGTATAGGCGTCCTGCCAAGCGGTGCCGCCGTCGAGCATGACCACGCAGTTACGCCGGTCTTTTTCGCTGGTGGCGTGCAGGTTTCGCCCAGTGGTGATATGGATGGCTTCGCCAATACGGTTGATGGTGATGCCGTGCGCTGCGGTCAGTACTTGGACGGCAGTAACGCCGGGCACAACACTCACGTCGCATTCGAGTCCGCAGGTTTCACGCATGTGGTCGATGATGCGAAGCGTGGAGTCGTAAAGGGAGGGATCCCCCCAGACAAGGAATGCGGCGGTGCCATCCTCAGAAACGGCGTTCACCAGGGCGTCGTTAAGCAGCTGGGCGCGGGCTTGGTGCCAGCGACGGACCTCGGAAGAGTAGTTGCGGGGGTAGCGGTCACGGGGAGGGTCGTCAACAGTGACGATGGGCACCTTGGGGGCGTGGGTGTCCACGATGAGTTGTCGGAGTTGGAGCAGGTCGGCCTTGATTTCGCCTTTGTCGAGGGCGAGCACGGCATCGGCACCCTGAAGCGCACTGATGGCTTCGAGGGTGATGTGCTGCGGATTACCTGCACCTATTCCTATTACTCGTATGTGGCGCACCTTTATGGCCTCCTTGATAAGAAAAACCTGCCTTTCGGAGGCAGGTTCGCTATGTATTAGACGTCGTCGTCGTGGAACAGGTCAGCGCGTTCGGTAGGGGAAAGATCCCCACTAAAGTTGCCGAAGTTCTTAGCCACGGTGTGCTGGAGAAATACCTCGCAGGCGTTATCCATTTTCTTGGCGTCATACATGTTCAGCCTCATGAGAACTTCGGTTGTACCGTCCTCCCTCATTAAAGCAGCTCTACTGATAAATATTCAAAGTCCTTGTGCTCAACGATGCGGGTGACAATTTTACGGCCATCAACGTCGGTGAAATTTGGTTTTAAGTTAGTCAAAGAGCACCCCTTTGGGTCCAGTCACGAGATAGTATCCAGTACAGCTTAGAATGAAATTTCCGAACACGCAGCAAAACAAGCCGTGCGGGGGTATGCATTCCAGCACCCCTAACATAACATGTGCAGGCTACTGCAACGCCCAGCTACGACACCACAACCGCCACGGTCTTACCCGTCTCAGCAGCCTCTCGATACAGAGTAGTGAGGGCCTTCAGCGATGCCGCGGCGTCGTCAATCAGCACATCGGGATACTCGGCCCGAACGTTCTCTGCAGCAGCCTCAAGTTCCTCAACCCCCACCCCCGATAGTGCATCTGCTATTGCGGAGACGGCCTCGGCGGGCACCAACACCACTGGCGGCTCCTCCCCCAGCTGCTCGATCCCAGTCGCCGCCTGCGGAAGCTCCGGCGTCACCTGCGCTTGTAGCTGTCGCAGCGCAAAATACATGCCCATCCACTGCTGGTCATCTATTATCGACGCCCCGTTCAACACCACCTCCTCCAACCTTTCCTCCGCCCACGCACTCGCGTCAGCACTGTGACGTAGTTCGTCGGCCTGGCGTTGATCAATCGGGATGTAGTACGCAACAGAACTCACGGTGTCCTCCTTCGCGGCTAGTAGCGTCCACAGTACTCTGATCACCATGCCCACCCCCTCGCCTGCCGACCAGTATTGGGAGCTAACAACCTCAACGATCACTCATGTTGGCGAAACACTGCACCGCATTCGCGCCACCCGCGCCATCCCAGAACAGGGAGCCTGCCGTT